>Ga0181526_10003677_pt1 | contig 12343 bp, 9 predicted proteins | sample PEATcosm2014_Bin_35_FD_119750 | JGI IMG/M metagenome (GOLD analysis project Ga0181526, IMG submission 119750) | Peatland microbial communities from MTU Mesocosm Facility, Houghton, MI, USA - PEATcosm2014_Bin06_30_metaG | ecosystem: Environmental > Terrestrial > Soil > Wetlands > Peat | place...
CGACCGCGGGACTGCATTTCACCGACGCGCTCGCGACGGGCTTAAGCGAACGCGGGATTAGTCTCCATCGCGTGACGCTTCATGTCGGGCCCGGCACGTTTCTGCCGGTCAAGGCGGAGGACACGTCGGGCCACAAAATGCACGCCGAGTGGGGCACGGTGAGCGAAGAAACCACGGCCGCGCTTAATGCCAGGCGGCGGGCGGGTGGCCGCATCGTCGCCGTCGGCTCGACTTCGTTGCGCCTGCTGGAGAGCGCCGCAGCCGACGACGGCACGCTCGCGCCGTTTTCAGGCGACACAGCATTGTTCATTACGCCCGGCTATCGGTTTCGCGCGGTCGACGTGATGCTGACCAATTTCCATCTGCCGCGCTCGACGCTGTTCATGTTGGTCGCGGCGTTTTGCGGCCTCGACACCATGCGGCGTGCCTACGCATACGCCATCGCAAACGGCTATCGCTTCTATTCCTACGGCGATGCCTGCTTATTGTTTCGCTAGCGTTCAGAAGGGTCGACGCCCGGCCGCCCACTGTCCCAGACCGCCAATTCGAGGCGTGGACAATTTCTCAACCGCCGATAACATTGACCGTGTTGTCCGGTGAAGCCAGTTCGACACCCACGACAGAAGCGGGACGGCGCCCATGAAGACGATCGTACGACTCGCAATGCTGGCCACGATCGGACTTGGCATTCCGGTTTGCAGCCAGGCGCAGACTTATCCCGCGAAACCGATCAAGATCATCGTGCCGTCGCCCGGCGGCGCCACGACAGATACCTTGGCCCGCCTGATCGCCGCGAAGCTGCAAGAGAAATGGGGCCAGCCGGTGATCGTCGACGACCGCGGCGGGGCCGCCGGCAATATCGGCGCCGATGAGGCCATCAAAGCCGCACCCGACGGCTACACTCTGCTTTTTTCCTATCCGGCGCCGCTCGTGGTGAACAAGACGCTGTATCCGAAGCTCACTTTTGATCCTGACAGCTTCGTTCCGATCTCGCTGGTGGCCAGCGTACCGCTTGTGCTTGCCGTCAACCCAAGCCTGGCGGCGGCTGACGTCCAGCATTTGATCGTATTCGCAAAGACGCACCCGAACCAGTTGAATTATGCCTCGCAAGGTTATGGCACCACAGGCCATCTTGCCGGCGAGTTGTTCAAATCCATGGCCGGGATCGAGATCGTTCACGTCCCGTACAAGGGCAGCACGCCCGCGCTCACCGACCTCCTCGGCGGCCAGGTCCAAATGATGTTCATCGAACTCAGCACCGTGCTGAGCCAAATCAATGCCGGGAAGCTGCGTGCCCTAGCCGTGGGCAGCGAAAGCCGCAACCAGTTCCTGCCCGATGTGCCGGCACTGGCCGAGGTGCTGCCGGGATTTCGCGCATTGACCTGGTTCGGGATGGCCGCTCCGCCGGGAACGCCGGCGGAGATCGTCGGCCAACTCTCGTCAGCCGTTGCCGAAGCGATCCATGAACCGGACGTGGCCAAACGGTTCACCGCCATCAGCGCCGACGCAGTCGGCGACACGCCGGCGGAGATGGCGGTCTTTCTGCACCAGGAGCGCGAACGCTGGGGCAAGGTGATCCGCGCGACTGGGATCAGCACAGAATAGAGCTGGAAGCCGCAGAAATCCGCGTCGATTTCTCGACGCCGCGCACAATATCGCGGTCAGCCCGCGGTTCTAGATCCGCCTGCTCATAAAATCGAACCGATGATCAGGGTTGGCCAATGGCCGCTTCGCCCCGAAAGCGGGCATCGGGTCACCGTCGTGGAATGCTCGCTAAGGGCCTTACGCTGCCTCGTGCACCGCAATAAAATGAGTCGTTAGAGGCCAAGCGGTGGAAACGCTTGGCGCAGCCGCTATCCCACCATTCAATATCGGTTGATGCAGATCAAGGCGACTATCCTGACTCTGGGATCAAGTTCTTGATCACGCTTCCGAAAAATTTCAGAAAGCTGACCACGCTTATGCCCTGCATTGGGAGAACTGCGCTCAAAACAACACTAATGGTCGCCGCGCTTATTGGCGCTTTGGCTTTTACCTCGGTTACTTCGCAAGCCGCCGACCCCTTGCCGTCGTGGATTGACGGCCCGGTGAAGCAATCGATCATCAACTTTGTCGAGAAAGTCACCAGACCCGGCTCGCCAGACTTCGTGCCTGTCTCCGAACGCATAGCAACTTTCGACAACGATGGGACTTTGTGGTGCGAACAGCCGATACCCGTGCAATTATATTTTGTGCTCGATCGGGTGAAGGCGCTCGCACCTCAACATCCTGAGTGGAAAACCACGGAGCCGTTCGCCTCATTGCTCAAAGGCGATTTACGGACGATGCTTGCTGGCGGCGACCGTGCACTCCTCGAAGTCATGATGGCCACACATGCCGGCATGACCACAGAGGAATTTCAGCAGATCGTCAAAGACTGGATTACGACGGCGAGGCATCCCAAGACCGGTAAACTTTTTACCGACATGGTCTATCAACCGATGCTCGAAGTCCTCTCATACTTGCGCGCGAACGGCTTCAAAGATTTCATCGTCTCCGGCGGGGGTATTGAGTTTATGCGCGCGTGGACGGAGCGCGTCTACGGCGTTCCGCCGGAACGGGTCATCGGCAGCAGCATCAAAACGAAGTTTGAAATGCGCGACGGCAAAGCCGTCCTCGTCCGGTTGCCTGAACTGAACTTCAATGATGATAAAGCGGACAAGCCTGTTGGCATCAACCAGCACATCGGCCGGCGTCCCATTGCCGCGTTCGGAAATTCCCGTGGCGATAAGGAAATGCTGGAATACGCGCAGGGAGGCAATGGCGCGCGATTCATGCTGTTGGTGCTGCACGATGATGCGGCGCGCGAATACGCCTACGGTCCGGCGCTGGGATTGCCCGACGCTACGCTCGGGGCTTTCCCGCAGGCGCTTTACGACCAAGCAAAGAAGGCAGGTTGGACCGTCGTGAGCATGAAAAACGACTGGAACAAAGTCTTCCCGTTTGAACAATCCCCGGTGACGGCCATTGATATTCTACTCGAACCGGACGCCACGATGCTCCGGCATTCCGCCGCTGATAACGCGAACCTGCTCAAGGCCTATCCGAAAGGCTTTGCCCTCGACGCGAGCCACCGTCCGCACATCACGATGCTCCAGTGCTTCGTCCGCACCGCAGACCTCGACAAGGTCTATGTCGCGGTCGGCAAGGTGCTCGCGGGCGCCCACGTGAACGCCATGAAACTAGACGCCACCAAGCGCTACTACCTCCCGGCCGGCGAACTCGGCGTCGCGGGCATTGTCGCCAAGCCGACCGCCGAATTGCTCAAGCTGCAGGCCGACATCATTGCCGCCGTGTCGCCATTCACGGAGGCAACTGGCCCGATCGGCGCGTTCACCGCGGGACACGAGAACCCAGCGATTGACACAATGATGATCGACTATGTGTCAGCGTTCGTGAAAGAGTCCGCGGGGGAGAAATTCAATCCACACGTCTCCACAGGCACCGGCCCGCGCGCCGATCTAGACAAGTTGATCGCCGAGCCGTTTACGCCGTTCATGTTCTCGCCCGCGGGCGCGGCCGTCTATCAACTGGGCCCGTACGGCACGGCGGCGAAAGAACTCAAAGAATTCGATTTGAAGCCGTGAGGCTGGCTTCAGAGCGAGGTCGGCGCTGGAGTCAAGACCCGCCGCGCCCCGAAATGCTGCCGTGGCCGTTCCACCCTTTGTCCTTGTATCCGAAAGTCTGTCGCACCCACGACTGCGCAGCTCGGCGCATTGTCGCGACCCAGCTTGAACGCTGGGCCGCGCGCTTCATCGACTGCAGCTATCTTTTCTTAATCGCCTCCCGCTTCCTTCAATTTCGCGAAGACTTCGTCAATGTTGAAACTCGCTGCCTTCTGTCGCTGCGGATAGTCTTTGAACGTCAACAGGAACTTGCCGATATAGTCCTGTGCCGGGACGAGAATGAAGACGTGGTCCATGAGCCAGTCGTAATAGGTGTTTGAGGTAACGTCCGCTCTCTCATAGGGGTCCGTTCGTAGATTGAATATTTTCGGAACCCGCAAGTTCGTGAACGGATTGGCCCAAATAAGAAGTGTTCCGGGAGCACGCTGCTCCAGAAAAAGAATCTTCCAGTTGTCGTACCTCAAAGCAGTCAATTGCTGGTCGTCATTGATGTAAAAGAACGATTCGCGGGGGCTCTTCGCGACCTGCCCGGTCAGATAGGGCACAAGATTGTCGCCATCGAGATGGACTTTGTAGGTCATGTCGCCAATCTTGTAGCCGCCAAGCAACTTGTCTTTGACCTGCGTGTCCCCGGCAATCGCGAGAATGGTCGGCAACATGTCGAGGTGGGCGACGATCTCGTTGGAGACCTGGCCCGGTTTGATTTTGCCTGGCCAGCGGAACATCGCCGGCACCCGGTAGGCGCCTTCCCAGCTTGTGTTCTTTTCGCTGCGGAACGGCGTCATCGCTCCATCGGGCCAGGAGTTCATGTGTGGGCCGTTGTCGGTCGAATACATCACGAAGGTATTGTCAGCGATGCCGAGGTCATCGAGCGCCTTGAGAACCGTGCCGACATTCTTGTCATGGTCGATCATGGTGTCGTGATACGGGCTCTCCCACCGCCCGGATTGGCCGATGCTCTCCGGCTTGGTGTGGGTCCGCAAGTGCATGTGGGTGAAGTTCACCCAGACAAAGAACGGCTTGCCGGCTTTCTGCTGCCGCTGGATGAAATCCACGGAACGGCTGGCGATGTCGTCGTCGATCGTGATCATCCGCTCCTTGGTCAGCGGGCCGGTATCCTTGATGACCTGCTTGCCGACCTTGCCGAAGCGCGGGTCGATCGTCGGGTCATCTATGTTTGAAGCCTTGGTGTCCATCACGCCGCGCGGGCCGTACTTGGCACGGAACGCCGGATCTTTGGGGTAGTCTGGCAGTTCCGGCTCCTCTTCGGCGTTGAGGTGGTAGAGATTGCCGTAAAACTCATCAAAGCCGTGCACGGTAGGCAGAAATTCGTTGCGGTCGCCGAGGTGGTTTTTGCCGAATTGCCCGGTCGCATAGCCGAGCGGTTTGAGCAGTTCGGCGATTGTCGGATCTTCCTTCCGGAGCCCGAGGGTGGCGCCGGGCAAGCCGACCTTGGTCAAGCCGGTGCGCAAGCCGGATTGGCCGGTGATGAATGAGGCACGACCGGCCGTGCAGCTCTGTTCTGCGTAGATATCGGTGAACATCATGCCTTCGCGGGCGATCCGATCGATATTCGGGGTACGAAAGCCCATTAGCCCCTGCGAGTAGGCGCTGACATCCGATAGGCCGATATCGTCACCCCAGATGATGACGATGTTTGGTTGCTTGCCGCCGGAAGCCGCTGGCGCTGGTTGCTGGGCTTGAGCAGTAGCTTGACGGCCTGTCGCCAATAACGACGATGCGGCCAGCAATGTGCTGCTGCCGAGAAGGAGTTCCCGCCGCTTCAGGCCACCGGCGTCTTTCTCTGTGCTATCTGCAGATTTACCCTTCAATCGATCGCTATTCATGGAGTCTTCCTTTTTCTAATGATGCATCTGAAGCCGACATGGCTCGTGGAGGTATCAACCGGCTCGGCATGACGCGCGGCCGGACGATAGCGGCGACAATAATTCGGGGCGCAGAGGTGCGAGCCGTGTCGCCGGAAATAAGGATCATGCTGTCGCGCGATAAATCGTCTGCCGCGCCGCCGGCAAAACGAGCATCGTGCTTGTCGGAGAGAGGGGCGTTCATGCCAACCTCCGTCGTGGGCACGCTTCCGGGTTATCGCGGTTCGTTGATGAGAAAGATCAGTCAGGTTCTAAACAATCGGCAATCAGACAATCCGATCCGGCCGGGGAATGCAGATACTGTACCGAGATGACAATACCTCCGCAATGCTGCGAAGCCTGACGCGAAGACAGTATTATCGTACCGCCATTCACTACTGCGACTTAATGAAATGCGATCTGAAAATAACACCTGTAAGAACACAAACTCGGCCGGCTGGACGTAATGTGCGGTCGCCGACACGTTCAGGCTGCCGTACACCCATGCCGATCATGCGTTGCACATCTGACGAACCCGCCGACAAGGTGAACGAGTGATCCTTTTGCAACGCGGCAATTCACGGTCGTTGATGTCCGCGCTGGGTCGTTGGCTACCGCGCCGCGGTCAAGCGGCGAGGTCCGTCTTACCTTAGAGAACGAGCATTCCCCACGCATTCATGCGTGCACGCCCTAATTCGCTCTGACTCCCATACGGGCTAGGCGGGGTAGCACCTCGGCGCAGAAATACGGCGCCTCGTCGAGATAGTTCACGAAGGAGACCGCGATGCCGCGCACGCCGGCGCGGCTGATGTGGGCGAACTCTTCGGCGACTTTGTCCGGCGTTCCAACGAACGGATAGCCGCCGATCCCGCTCAAGGCCTGTAACGACCGTTTGGCCGAATACTCGTTCGCGGTCGTGTTCTGCGGCGTAACGTTCTTGAGCGCGAGCATCTGTTCGATCGCGGGCCAATCCGCGTTCTCGACATTGGCATGGCGATGGTAGTCCTCGGCCTCTTGTTGCGTGGGCCGACAGATCACTTGTCCCTGCGTAAAGACTTCGATCTCGCGGCCGAATTCGCGCGCCTCGTTCTTGATGCGATTGACTTGCGGGGACACCCGTTCGTACACCGTCCCGGCGTCAGCACCGGCGACCTCCAGACGCAGCGCCGCGGTCGAGGTGAAGAAGGCGTCGCAATTGCGCATGGCGAAGGCCTGGCCGGGGCCGGACCTGCCCGCATTCATGATCACCGGGCGGGTGCCGCCGAATGGCTTCGGCTTGGCACGCACGCCCTCAAGCTTGAAAAACTTGCCGTCGAAATCGAATTCATCCTCGGTCCAGGCGCGCTTGACCACATCGATCCACTCTTGGGCAAATTCGTAGCGATCCGCATGCTCCCGCTGCTGCACCCCGAACATCGCAAATTCATCTTCGTTCCAGCCGGCGACAATATTCAGCCCAAAGCGGCCTTGCCCGATATGGTCGGCGGTGACGAATTCCTTGGCGGCGATGACCGGGTGGAATAGCGGCGCATGGACGGTACCGAAGATGGTGATGCGCTGCGTTGCGGCGAGGAGGCCGCACGCCCAGGTCACGGTCTCGAGCGTGGTGCCATGGAAGTCGCTACTGCCGCCATAACCCTTCCAGCGGCCGATCGGCAGCAGAAAGTCGATGCCGGCTTCGTCGGCTAGGCGTGCGAGCTTGAGGCAGTCCGGCCAAGTCGCGAGCCAACGCTCGGGAACCAATGTCGCGGTGCGTGCCGACGAGCAATTCGCCCCGAACAAGCCGATCTTCAACGCATTCGCGTTATGCATCTCGCGGCGATCGCGCGACGATCCGCTGTCAACACGCAATGCACCTGCCTCGTCGATGCCCGCCCCCGAAGCGGACCGCTTCCGTGTTGTGAGTCCGCGCCTTACGCCGCGACCTCGTATTTGTCGCGCTTGATCTTCGCCAGATCGATGCCTTCGATGCGGATCAGGCGGGTGTCGGTCTCGCGGCGCGGCGAGTGCAAATCGCCTTCGGCGTAATGATAGGCGGTGCCGGGAGTCAATTTGTAGGTCCGGACCTTCGCCACTTTACCCGGCTGGCCGTTGGCGGGCTTGGCGACAAGCCGCCAATCGGTCATTTCGGTTTCACCCACCGCCTGGCCATAAATAGCCCAGCTCGGCCCGTGATCGTGCGGGGAACTGTTCTTCGCGCCTAGGTAGATGTGGCCGAGAATGCAGAAATGGAGATCTGGATCCTCGTAGAGGATAGTCCGTTCGGCGGTGACATCCGGGCCGAGGTGCCGCGCCACAAAATCTGGATCGGCGCAGGCCTTTTCGGTAAATTGGCGCACCAGCTCGCGGCCGGCGGGCCCGGGGTTCTTGAGCAGTGCCGCGCGGCAGTCAGCCGCGAATTGCGCAAGCGTGTAAGGCATGGTTCTCCTCCTCTGCCGCGGCGAACCGTTCGGCGCGGCTAGATTACCGGCTGGCGGGCAGTCGTGTAAATCGCCATAGCTGCCGCACGTCGCGCCCGCCCTCGAACCATGCCGTCCGAGTCCCATGCCGCTTGATTTTCACGTGATTGCAACCGACGGCCCGGCTCGCACCGGCGCGATCGCCACATTACACGGCACCGTCCGGACGCCGGCCTTCATGCCGGTCGGCACGCAAGCCGCGATCAAGGGCGTGCATCATGACGACGTGCGGGCCTCGGGCGCCGACATCATGCTCGGCAACACCTATCACCTGATGTTGCGGCCCGGCGCCGAGCGCATTGCGGCGCTCGGCGGGCTCCATGAATTCATGCGCTGGCCTTATCCGATCCTGACCGATTCAGGCGGCTTTCAAGTGATGTCGCTTTCGGCCTTGCGGAAAGTCGCGGAGGCGGGCGTCACCTTTCGCTCGCATCTCGACGGCGCCATGGTCGAGCTGACGCCGGAGCGGTCCATCGAGGTGCAGATCCTGCTTGGCTCCGACATCGTGATGCAGCTCGACGAATGTGTGCGGCTGCCGGCCGAGCGCGCCGAGATCGATCGCGCCATGCAGCTGTCGCTGCGTTGGGCCGAGCGCTGCAAGCGCGCCTTCGAGCGGGCCGCGCCGGGGCGGGGACTGTTCGGCATCGTCCAGGGCGGCGATGATATCGCCATGCGCGTGGCGAGCGCCGACGCGCTCACCGGGACAGGCTTCGACGGCTATGCCATCGGCGGGCTTGCGGTCGGCGAGCCGCAACAGGTGATGCTGAAAATCGTTGCCGAGACCACGCCGGTGCTGCCGGCCGACCGGCCGCGCTACCTGATGGGCGTCGGCACGCCCGACGACCTGCTCGAAGCGGTCGCCGGCGGCATCGATATGTTCGATTGCGTGTTGCCGACCCGGAACGGCCGTCACGGACTGGCCTTCACGCGCTTCGGCCCGATCAATATCAAGAATGCGCATCACGCCGAGGATGCCCGGCCGCTCGATGCGGAAAGCCGGTGCGCCGCCGCGCGCGAGTTCTCGCGCGCCTATCTGCATCACCTGTTCAAAGCTGGCGAAACGCTCGGCGGTACGCTTCTCTCCATCGCCAATCTCTTCTACTACCAGGACCTGATGGCGGGCGCGCGCGCAGCGATCGCCGCCGGCCGTTACGCCGACTATGTCGCGAAGACCAAGGAACAATGGGCCGCGAAGGCCGATGTAATTCCGTCATAAGCACGCGGCTAAGAAACGTTGCCAGGGAAGTGCAGGAAATGACCAGAAATACGCTGACCAGGAATAAGCTCGTTGCAGGCACGGTGTTCATCCTATTGCTGACCGGCATCACGCAGCCATCGATCGCGCAGACCGCGCCGTCGACGATCGTCACGGTGCCGGGCGCGCCCAAGATCGGCGACCCGCCGGAAGCGAACAATATGCGGCTCGTCGGCTACAACGACCTGCAGCACCGTTCCGCCTACCAGCCCACCATCCATCATCAGGGCGACCGCTACATCGCCTATATCGGCCACCATGGCGGCACGCCGGAGATCCCGAAGCCGTTCAATCCGCTGACCGGCCAGAACGAATTCAGCGGCACCTCGATCATCGACGTCACCGATCCGGCGCATCCGAAATATCTCGCCCATATCCCCGGCACCGAAGGCACCTACGAGGAGGGCGGCGCGCAGATGACGCGGGTCTGCGACGGCAGGACTTTGCCCAAAGGCGATCCCAACAAGGTCTATCTGCTGCGGGTGTTCGGCGGCAAAAGCCACCAGATCTTCGACGTGACCGATCCGGCGAAGCCGGAACTGTTGTGGCAGCGGCCGGGGCCGCTCAATGACACCCATAAGAGCTTTTGGGAATGCGATACCGGCATCGCCTACCTGGTCTCGGGCGTACCGGATTGGCGGGTGCGGCGCATGACCGAAGTCTGGGACATGAGCGATCCGGCGCATCCGACAAAAATCCGCGATTTCGGCCTGCCGGGCCAGGAACCCGGCGCCACCGGTCCGGTGCCGATGGAGCTGCACGGCATGATCTCGCTCGGGCCGCAAGCCAACCGCATCTATTTCGGCTACGGCACCAACAAGGGCGGCATCATGCAGATTGTCGACCGCGAAAAACTCCTCACCGGGCCGAAACAGCCGACGCCGGAAAACCTGCGCTATCCGGAAGTGGGCCGCCTCGAAATGACGCCGTTCAACGGCAGCCACACCGCATTCCCGATGCCGAAAATGCCGATCCCCGAATTCGCCAAGGATGCGCAAGGAGCGGTGCGCGACATCGTCATGATCGTCGACGAGGAAATCCGCAACGAGTGCCAGGAACCGCAGCAAATGGCTTGGTTCGTCGACGTTACCATCGAAAACCATCCGATGGTGATCGCGAATTTTCAGGTGCCGGAAGCAAGCGGCAATTTCTGCGAGCGCGGCGGCCGTTTCGGCACCCATTCGTCGAATGAGAGCATGGCGCCAGTGTTCTACAAGAAGGTCGCTTTCCTGACCTATTTCAATGCCGGCGTGCGCGCCGTCGATATCCGCGATCCCTATCACCCGACGGAGATCGGCTATTTCATCCCGTCGATCACGGCCGATACCGACAAGCGCTGCATCAAGGTCAATGGCGAGGACCGTTGCAAGATCGCGATCCAGACCAACAATGTCGAGACCGACGACCGCGGCTACATCTACATCGTCGACCGCGCCAATACCGGAATGCACATCCTCGAGCTGACCGGCCAGGCGCGCGCGGTCGCAGGATTGCCCTGACCCGAAAAACAAACCCGCCGGTTCCAACGAAGGAGCCGGCGGGTCAGGCTGATCGCACCCGGTAAGAACGCTACAGGCCGGTGCGACGACTATTGGTCCGGACGCTCACGATTTCACGAGCTGGCCGCGCAATTCGCCGCCGGGGTTCGCCGCCGTGTGAACATTGGCGTACCAGAGGCCGGCCATCAGGTCGGCGGCCTGGGCCTCGGTCAACGTCGCCGAGCCTTTGAACGGGCTAGCGAGCGGCGTGCCCTTTTCCGAGATCCAGATAGCGACGCCGGCATTCTTGCCGGCTTCGGCCGGGCCATGGAAATGGGCCGCCGTGGCGGGACCGGTCAGACCCGTAAAGGTGCCGCTCCAGGTCAGCATCTTGGTCGCCGGATCGTAGGTCGCGGTCACCGAGCCCGAACCGGTGGTCTGGTTCGGCGGTACTTCGGTCGACCCCTTAAGATCCGCCTTGAAGCTCGTGGTCGCCGCAAAACCTGGCGATGCCGAGGTCAAAACAACGGCGCTCGCGGCGCCCCCGACGCAATAAGTCAACAACGTCCGACGATCGAATGATTGACGCATGGGTTCCTCCTTGATGCGGCCCCAGAACAACAACACCGGACCGGCTGTGATTATTGCGCTTTAGGGTTGCCATGTCGCGCGCCGATTGCCGCAGGTGACGCTCTGTGAACCCACCATCTCTAGGACGCTTTAGCCTGCAAAACTAGGGGATTGCGCAATTTCCATCATGCTTACGTCTAACGCCGTCCCAAGCGCACCGAGGTCGCGAATTTGTGGCCGCAATCGTCGCATGACCAATCGTGGTCGATTCGCCAATCTCCGACACAAGCCTGCGCATTGAAGCGGGATTCTTCGGCGATCAGGAGGAGACTGCCGCAGCCTGGGCAATTCGGCCGGCGTAGGCTCGCGGTGGGAAGAGCCTTTGCCGCACGGGCCTTTGTCGCAACAGCCGCTGGCAAAGCCTGGCAGGCGGATTGGACGGTCATCGTTGCAGCCTCCTCGGCGCTAATCGACGCTCCTCACCCGCACCCTACGATGCGAACCTTGCGCGCACTGTGTGGCGCCACCGCGACGGTCAGGTGAAACTCTCGTGGTGGCGAGGCGCAATCCACAAGAATCCTTGGGCTGGACGTTACCGCGGCCGCGTGTCGATCGGCGCGCAATTGGTCCGGCCGGAGAGGAGGCAATCCTCCATTTTGCCGCCGGCATAGAGTTCGTGCGCCAGGACCCAGCCGATGACGAAGAGGACAACGACCACGCCCAGCGCCACCATCGAACCGCGTCGGCTCGGATTTCGTCTGTGATTTTCGGCCATCCGAATACCTTCGCCGCGCTATCGCTCGGTGCGCGGCTCCACACATCGAGCGCCGAACATAATCTAAGTTATCCAGTTATCCAGCCGATCGATCCGCGGATTTGGTCCCGGCTGTATGCAATTAAGCAATTTCCTGCAGTTTTGATCCCTCGAACTGTAGATCACTCTGTATGATCGGATTGAAGCGATACATCCGCCCCGGACTCGTCGTTTCGGTCATCGGCCACTTAGGGGTCCTGATCGTGGCGCTCCCCTTCGTCGGCGCGAACGCATTCC
>Ga0181526_10003681_pt1 | contig 12337 bp, 11 predicted proteins | sample PEATcosm2014_Bin_35_FD_119750 | JGI IMG/M metagenome (GOLD analysis project Ga0181526, IMG submission 119750) | Peatland microbial communities from MTU Mesocosm Facility, Houghton, MI, USA - PEATcosm2014_Bin06_30_metaG | ecosystem: Environmental > Terrestrial > Soil > Wetlands > Peat | place...
CTTCAGGATGCCGACCAGTCCGGCGGCAGCGATGGCGCCCACGCCGATGAAGCGCACATAGTTACGGTAGATTTCTGTAGCCGTCATGTGCGAGATGGGAATGGTGGCCGGATACACGGTGACGTCGCCCATGTGGCTGCCGAGGAACCAGATCATGGGGACCAGCACGAAGTTGACCAGCACGCCACCAGCGCAAAAGATCATCGCGATGCGCAGGCCCATGATGTAGCCGAGGCCGAGTATGAAGCCGATGGCATCGAAGTTGAACACCATGCGATTGCGATCCACCAGCGATCGCATGAGCGGCACAAACTGAAAATTCAGATACTCCTTCCAGACATGGAAGGTAGTAACGAAGAAATCGTAGATCGCAGCAACAATGGTCGCCTGGATCAACAGCTTGGCCTGCGAGCCGCCCTTCTCGCCGGTGACTAGCACCTCGGTGATGGCCGTGGCTTCAGGGAAGGGCAGCTTGCCGTGCTGCTCACGCACGAAATAGCGGCGCAGGGGAATGAGGAAGAGAACACCCAAGCAACCGCCGGCCAGGCAGATGAAGATGGTCTGCACCGGATGGGGGTCGAGGTGAAGTATGTAGAGCGCCGGTACAGTAAAGACGGCGCCGGCCACCACGCTGCCGGAGGCGCCGCCGATGCCGGTGATGATCATGTTTTCCAGCACGGTGGAACGGCGCCGGTAAACGCGCGCCAGCCCGATGGCGAGGATGGAGATGGGAATCGCCGCCTCCATCCCCTGGCCGACCTTCAGGGCGGAGTAGGCCGAAGCTACACTGAAAATGATGCACAGAAGCGTGCCCCAGAACACCGCGCGCCCGGTCACTTCCGGTACGCTCACGCTAGTGGGCACCAGAGGCACATAAAGCTCACCCTCTTTCAGCGGCTGATAGGCGTTCGCGGGCAGAGATTTAGTTTCAAATTCGGTTTCGACGACAGCCATGGGTACAGTCTCCTGGCAGTTGGAAAGCCGCAGGAATTGTATCGCGCCGGGTCAAGGGAGGATGTGATGTTGGTTGCGGCCGTCAGTGATCCCGGGTTAGCGCTCAAAGTCGGGACGCGAACCTGGTGCCCCAGGCACATCTTCCGGTGCGGACTCTAGACCCTGAGGGAACGTCAACTAGGTGTAGCATATATCCCATGGACAATCCCAACAAACTGAGCCTTGCCGCCTGGGCGCGGTTTCAGGCGTTGCTAAGTCACCGACCTTCCTCAGGGGATGAAGGCGAAGTGTCGCAATTCCATGAAATTGTTTCCGCGCTTGAGGAAGCATTTAATGAGGACCTGTCTCGGTTCCGTATTCCAGAAGCTGCAATGAAACAATTCGAGGACGAATCTGGGAGCACCGCTTGGGTAGATGCTGGGCGAGGACGCTTCCCCGCCCGCAAGCAAATGTCAGGCAAGCGATTCTGCGATGTTCATTTCCTCAACCGCCAAATAGACGGCATCGCCTTCTATTTTGAAAATCTCAGGCCGACTCCCGAACGCAAAAACATCGGATTTTAAGAGTATGCTTTGCTATGGCTTCTCCTGATGCGCCTCCAACCACTTCCGCGCCCGTTCCTGTTCGCGGGATAGATCGGCAGGCGTCAGGTGTGACGCGGCTTCATCTCGACGCTTCGCAGCCAATTCCGTCAGCGGTGGGTACAGCTCGCCAGCGGCCGCTAGATCGAGCCAGAAATAGGCTTCTGCGTAATCTTTGGGCACGCCCTGGCCGTTGCCGTATAAAGTCCCCAGATCAAGCTGCGCCTGGGCATTGCCCTGCTCAGCTGCCTTGCGCCGCCAAAAGGCTGCCTGGGTGTAGTCCCTGGGTACACCCTGACCGTTGCCGTACAGAACCCCAAGATCACGCTGCGCCCTGGGCTCACCCTGCTCAGCCGCTTTGCGAAACCAAAGCGCAGCCTGGGCGTAGTCTTGGGGGAGTCACTGGCCCTGGTAGTACAAATTGCCGAGGTTGTATTGCGCCACAGCGTCGCCCTGCTCAGCCGCCTTGAAATACTCAAACCTATCGCGCTTGACCGCATGATATTTGGCGCTTAACTGTTCGTATGCCGCCGGATTAATCTCTTCCGGAAACTCAGGACCGTACTCAACCAACAGCTGTTCGATTCGCATTTTCGCAGGATTTTGGAACCACGCGCTTCCGTATTTCCCGAAGTTCAGGACAGTTGTCATGCGCAGGGTCGCAACAATGATCTCACGAGTCTGCCGGTCAGCTCGCATGCATTCCGCCGCCCTTTGCCTAACCTGGGGCAATATGGCCATAATCCGAGAGCGCAACGGCTCGTCCGAAACGCGGGCAATTTCGTCTATGTCCTCGCCCGTAAGGAAATTTACAACTTGCGCGGCGAGGGTTCTAGCCGCCTTATGGTCCATTTGGGAGGAGTAAATGTTACAAAGGTCCTCGGCTAGATCAACCCGTACTGCATCCGACCACGTTTCGAATGACCGTTCTGCTCGTCTGAGGAAAAACCGTGACAGAAGCCCCATGTCTATGTCCTTCCCTTCCCGACATTTTCAGGCGGTGGCTGAGCAACGCTACGCCAGGGCACGTCGCGAGCACAGGCTGCCGCTTGTGCATAGTCCTGCGGAGTGCCTTCGTCCGTTGACGAACAGCTCCCCCCAAGATTGAACTGCGCTTCGGCTTGGCCTTAATCCGCCGCGAGGTTCACCGTCTCAGCCGCTATTCCTCTGCGCTTCCACTCCGTAAATATCTGTTCAAGCGCCTCTTCTAAAGTGCAGCCTTCCTCTCCAAGAGCGTCAATCATTTTGGCAAGGGTATCGTGAAACTGGAGACGGTCACCTTTTCGGAGGGCAGGCGAGTAGATTACCTTGCCGCAAGGACGTAATCCTGCGGGTCCTGCTCCCATAGTGTTGCCAATCTTAGGTTCTAAGATCATGGTTGACTGCTTCTGAAACCACCCCTCCTTTGCCGTACTGACGCAGCATTCGAATGATTTGTTATGAATTATCGCTACCTTGCTTCCGAACAAATAGGTCCGAACGAAACGGTTCGAGATGAGCATTTCAGAGACCTCCAGAAGAACAGGTCCGGAAGGGAAATAACGGTCGAACGGAGTCCTTGCCTGGTGCCCCAGGTTCGCGGCCTTCCCCTGGGAAACGTGTGGAACAAAAGCTAATCTAACAACAATGCGTTTCGGGCACGAGTCGAAGCTTCGGCCAAATCTGTCCCCGCAGGGACAGCATATCTAAGCCCAGCGTTTCAACGCTGGGTAGGCGGAAAAAGCTCGCGGAGTCCCGCCAGGGACGCTATATGTACCATCCGGTGCATCGTATGATCCGCGATATGTTTTCGGATGAACGTATGCCGTCCCTCTCGGGACTCGGGATGAATGGAAAGCTACCCAGCGTTGAAACGCTGGGCTTAGATATGTCGTCCCTGCGGGACGAAATCGCACAAACGACGCTGCGTCGTGAGAGGAAATGCCTGGTGTGTGGGGTCTTGGGTTCTCGCCCTTCGGCTCAGGCAGTTCTACCCTGCGGGCCTTCCAGATTAATGATTCTGGTTTCCAGATCGAGGAGCTTGGATTGCACGGCATCAAGCTGCTGACTGGTGGATGCATTGATGTTGGAGACATCGGCTTCGATCTTCCGCATACGCACGCCGGCTGATTCCTGATAAGCGCCGAGTGCCCGGACAATGCGGGTTTCCGCGTCATGCGTGCGCTCGTCAATGTACTCGCGCAGCTCCAGTACGCGCTCGTCGATGTACTCGCGTAGACGCTTCTCCGTGTCAAGCGCGCGCTGGTCAATATGCTCGCGCAGACGCTTTTCCATTCCTTCCAAGTACCGCAGGAGATCGGCGTCCATGCCCCAAATCCTATCACAACAGAAGGCGGAAACTAGGGACGCAACCCTTGGGTTGACCCGTTGCATCACGGCTGGGCGGGTGGCCCGGGTCTCCTGTCCGGAGCCATGCTTAATTTTGGGTAACGAAATCGGGTAACGGTGGGTGCCCCAGGTCTCGCGCTTTTCGAGACCTGGGTGGGTACGAGGCTTGGCCGGTCGGGTAATCGAGGAGAACCTCCCGGGTCTCGAAAACCGCGAGACTCGGGGCACCCCGGCGCACCATATTGAATACTGGTATCCAATATGGTATCTTGAAACCGCTATGCCAGCCGCGCGAAAGATCACTGTCGAGATACCTGCGGAACTGCTCAAAAAAGCACAACAGGCCAGCGGAGCCGGGATCACGCAAACCGTTCGTAATGGACTGCAACTGGTGGCTGCATCCCAGGCGTATGCCCGACTGCGCCAGATGCGAGGGAAGGTCCGCTTTGGCCGCCCCCTGGCGGACTTGAAAGCAGACCGATGATTGCCGCCGATACCAGCACGTGGATCGCGTTTCTGGAGGGCAGCGGCGGCGCGGACACGCTTTTGCTGGACCAGGCGCTGGGCGACCGCCAGGTCCTCATGGTGCCGGTGGTGCTTACGGAACTCCTCAGCGATCCTGGACTTTCTGCCAACGTGTCCGAAACGCTATCTGAATTGCCGATGGTGGACGTGGAACCTGGCTATTGGCAACGGGCGGGAGCACTGCGGGCAAAAGCAATTGCCAAGCACCGTAAGGCGCGACTCGGGGACGCCTTGATCGCTCAAAGCTGCATTGATAAGCGCGTTCCTCTTTTGACGCGTGACCGGGACTTCCGCGCTTTCGCAGAGGCTGCCGATTTGGATCTGCTACTCACATTCTGAGCATTGCAGCCACCGCTCGGTGCTGAGGCGCAGATTCTGTTTCCGGCCCATCGATCAGGGTTGCACGTAGACTGGGTTGTTGGGGGAGGGGGGCTCGTAGTCCTGACCGTACTTGTTCTTGTGGGGAACAGAGGCGGCCATCGTGACCTGCACCCGAATCGTTCCCAGCGAATGCGACGTATCGCTGACCTGGACTTCGCGGGTGAGCGCCTGCAGCGTGGCCGGCAAGGCGGTCTCATTCCACACGTGCAGCGCATAGCGGCCGGCGGGCACCGAAGCGATGGAGAATTCACCTTGCTTGTTGGGAATGGCGAAGTAGGGGCTCGGCAGAACAACCACAACGGCGCTCATCTCCGGATGAATGTTGCAGAAGATGTAGGAGATCCCTACGCGGTCGAAGTGGACGGTTCGCGATGTGCCCGCCTCATAGAGTCCCAGGTCGAAGCGTTTCCCGTTGAACAACGAGAATACATTGTGGAACCAGGGATCGCGATTAGGGAACTCAACGGTCGAGCCTCGGGTGACGACCAGCAGGTGAGGATCGAAAGTTTTGTTTTTCTGGGTCAACGTGGCGTGCATGGGAGCGACTAGCGTGGCGTCGGTGGCCGCTCCCACCGGCACAAGCCAGACGACGCTGGAACTCGCCAACGGCTTGTTCGCTGTGCCCTCAGGGACAACGCTGCCGGTGACGTTGATGTCCTGAGCGCAACCGGTCGCAGCCACGAACAACCACCCGGCGACGGCAACCAGTCGCACAACTTTTCCATGAATATTCATACCTCAGACCTCAGAATAGTACCCCCATCGACAGATTCAATTGGCCGGCATCGTAACTGTTGTCATAGATGGTGAAGGTGCGCAGACGGCGGTACTCCATGGAGAACAGCAGGTCTGAGCGTGGCCGGTAGATGACGTTTCCGAACGCTCCCCGGTTGGCGGTGAAGTAGGGTGGAGCGTCGCTCTGGGCATTGTCGCCGAAGGCGCGAATGTCGGCGGCGAACGGACTGTCCTGTCCGAACGAGCCGTTGAATTCCAGCTTCGGTGTGGCTCGAAACTTAAGTTGTGCCCAGCCGCCGATGGCATTTACCGGAATCACGGAAGTGCTGGGGGCGGAGAGCATTCCGTCGTAATCCACACTGCGTCCCAGTGCGGCGCCCAGTCCTCCAATGGCCGCTCCACGATACAATTCGGCACTCAACACGAAGCGGCGGCTGAGCGGAACGTTGATGTCGGTAGTCCCCGCCCAGCCGTTCACGATCCGGTCATAGCCCCAATTCTCGCGGCTGTAATAGCCACCCACTCCCCAGGTGAAGGTTTGTCCGAACAGGGGATGGGAGTAGGCGAGGCGCAACGCGTAGGCCGGTTGCCTGGCGGCTTCGCCAGCGTCAGGTGTGCGGTACCAGGTGTAGTTCTGCTGGGCAGGTGGATCTCCAGTGAGCGGATCCATCAGTGCCCCCTGCAAGGTGACCTTGGAATCGGACGACAATGCGAACCGGTGCTCCACGCGTAATTGCGGCGTCCAGGACCACAGGTTGCCGGCGTAGGAAAGTGCCGGAACAATCAGCGAAGCGAACGAGGTTGGGGACAGCGGCGAAAGGAACAACGCGTCCTGTCCGGCGATAACAGAAGTATCCTTCCAATCCAGACGGACCGTCGCGGTGCGCAGACGCACTAAACCGGCATTCACGCCATTGTAGGTGGCGGGAAATCCGCCTCCGAAATCGAAGTTGACGTTGGCGCTGGTGTGCGCTCCCATGACATCGGGGCCGAAGGTTTCGAATCCCAGGATTGTCTGCCGCAGCGTGCCTCCCACCGAGCCGGTCGAGCCCATGGGATCGGGCGGATTGGCCCAGGTCGGCACATCTGCGTTATCCACGGAGCCGCTGTTGCCAATCAGGTTGAACAGCACGATTCCGGAAAAACGAATGCGGTACTTGGAGGCGCTCTCGACTTTCGTCTGATACTGATCGTCAATCTTGCCGGAGAGCAGTTGTTGGTCGCCTTCCAGTTGATCCACGCGCTGCTCCAGTTGCGCGGTGGTCGGGGAGTCGTAGGCGGGCGATTGCTCATCGATGGTATTCATCGCAACCGCGGCGGCGTGTCGCGTTTCCAGTTCCTGACGGAGGTGCGCAATTTCGGTCCGGCTGGCCACCGTCTGCTGTTGGAGTTGCAGCACCATGTCCTTCAATTCGCGGACTTGCGACTGCAACTCGCCGAGCGCGACAGCAGTACTGTTGCCCTGCGCGGCAGTGGTCGCCGGCGGCTGAGTCTGCGCACTACAGCACAGCCCTAAGGTGGTCACCAGCGACGCCATCAGCGCTGGACGCAAGAGTTGGGAACAGCGTGAGCGTTTCATTCGCACCTCTCTGTACCTGGTTCTGGAGGGCCCTCCGAAGTTGGCGGCGAACACCCATTCAAGCGGGGAAAGGTTGAGAAGCGTCGGATCCCCGGCCACTTGCCACAATCATTTTCTGCAATACCCGCGGCAAGATGATTCGCATCACCGTGCGGCCCGGCATCGAGCTTTCCAGTTCCAAGCTGCCGTTGTGGTCCTGCACGATCTTTTGCGCGATGGTGAGGCCCAGCCCGGTGCCGTTCTCCTTGCCGTGACTGACGAATGGCTGGAACAGTTTGTCGCGGATGGAAGATTCTACCCCGGGACCGTCGTCGCTGATACGAATATCGAGGTTGCCGTTCTGGTCGGCCACTGTGACCGCGACATGACCGCCGCACACCTGCGCTGCCTGGCAGCCGTTGAGCAGCAGGTTGTAGAAGACGCGCTCCATTTTTCGCGGATCGAACTGAGCGCTGTGCAAACCCGCGGATTCAATGCCCACGACGATCTTGTGAAATTGGCGATGGGCGCGCACCAATTCGATGGCACGGCTTACAGTACGCTCCACGGGCGTGTCGATAACGTTCAACGACTCGGCAGGTCGCGACAACTCCAGCAGGGAATCGATGAGGTCGGTGAGCCGGTTGACCGCGACGCGAATCTCCAGGTAAAGCTCCTCCCTCTGCATCGGACTCAGTTCGGCATCGGCCAGGAACTCGGCATTCGCGAGTACAGCGGTCAGCGGATGGCGCAAGTCATGCGAGATCGAACTCGCCATCCTGCCGATGGTAGCCAGTCGCTCGGCGGCCAGCAGCCGCTGCTGGGCCTGGTGCAGACTCTCGCGCATGGCAGAGAAAGCTTCGGTCAACTCGGCGACTTCGCCCGCCCCCGGTGCGTGTACGGGATAGCGGAAGTCTCCGCCACCGAGCGCACTCACGCCATCCACCAGCTTTTCCAGCGGCCTGGTAAAGGTGCTGGCCAGGATGTACACCAGTACGCTGCCGACGAAGACCGCGCCCAGTCCGACCGCCAGCAATAGTTGCCGCAGCCGGTTGAGGAACGCGGTCGCTTCGTCGTACGACTTCATGACAACGATGGTGACGCGTGGCGACTCGTCCGGATCCAAAGTCAACGCGGATACCACGAAGCTTTCCTTGCCCAGCTTCCAATCCGTTGAACCGGCCGCCAGCGGATCGCCGGTGAGATGCGACTTCAGTTCGCCGGTCTGCTCGGTGTTAAGCGTGCTCACCACCACGGTCTGGCCACATACGATGGCCACCTGGCTGGCAGCTACCTGGCTCACCTCGCGTGCCACGGCGCTGTTCATTTCGTAACCGACCGCTACCACCCCCAGCAGCGCGTTGTCCGTCCTGGGGCCGAAGTAGATGGGAGCTAAAACAACTTCGTAAAGATGCCCCCCGGCGAACCACCATTGCAACGGCTCATCGAGAGAGCCATGACGGGCGAGCAGTTGCTGGGCCTGGTCGCGCGTGATGCCCGGCGACCTGGTATGAAATCCGACGAACTGGTTGGTGGGATCGAGCAGCGCAAACAGGTCGCCTCCGGAAAGATGAAACATCTCGCGCGACGCGTCCTGGATGGTGGGCGCGTGATGCGAGGTCATCAGCGCCTTCAGGTTGGGGAGATCGGCCATCAACTCGGCCGACCGCGCCAACGCCGCTTCGCGCTCCCGCTGCACGTTACGAAAGGTTTCCACGGAGTTGGCGAGATCGTTGCTCAGTCCGCGCCGTATGTGGTTGGCCACGGTGCGTTGCACGATCAGCAGGGAGACGGCGGTGAGCCCGGCGGAGGTCAGCAACATGGCGATGAGAAACTTCGTTCGTAACCGCAATCTGCTCATCGCTTGCATCCTTTAGACTCGCTCACCTGACAAACTTGTAGCCCGTACCGTGGACCGTGCGGAAATGTATGGGGTCGGCGGGGTCCTTCTCCAGCTTCTGCCGCAGCCGCAGAATGTGAGTATCGACGGTCCGCGTCGTCGGATAATTGTTGTAGCCCCAGACCTCGTTCAGCAGTTCCGTGCGTGAGATGACGCGCTCCTGATTATTGAGGAAGAAGCGCAGCATCTTGAATTCCTGCGGCGTGAGTGGGACCAAGGTTCCACTGCGGTGCGCTTCCATTTTCGAGAAATTCACTTCCACGTCATCGAAACTGAACATCTCGATTTTGTCGTTGGCCTGGTTCAGGCGGCGCACCGCGGCCCTGACCCGCGCCAGAAGTTCGCGTGGACTGAAGGGCTTGGTAACATAGTCATCGGCACCGAGCTCCAGCAGCAGGACCTTGTCCAGCACATCGCTGGCTGCGCTTAGCACCAGGATGGGAACACTGGAACACTCGTGCTTGATCTCGCGGCACAGGTCCTGACCAGACTTTCCGGGCAATCGCAGATCTAGAATAACGACCCGCGGCACGGTGGCGCGGAAAGTCTCCATCGCCATCGCCCCGTCCGAAGCAATCGCTACATCGAAGCCCGCAGACTCAAAGGTCCGTCGTAAAGCACGCTGTACTGCGGCATCGTCCTCGATGACCAGGATCTTTTCCATATCACCTTCCCAACTCTTTCAGCTAATAACAGATCAAACTGTCAGTCAACGGCGTGTTAACAAATCTGTGACAAAATTGGTAATAACTTTGCGGTTTTAGTTTTCACGTTGTTAAGACCTTTTGACGATAACGTCACTCCATACGGACAACTCCTTCCTTTGACCTCAATAGAGTGCAGACAGCTTCTGGCAACAGCCTGTTCCCCGGGACGGGGCGTTGCGAGAAGTAATCCACCTTTGCGAGATTCGAGGAATACCATGCTAAGCACCAAAAAGTTTCACGGCTCACAAACCGCTTCTCGACTGGGCCCAATAACGGTGTTGTCGCTGCTGGCGATTGCGCTGTTGAGCTTGCCGGCTTTTGCTCAGACGTACCAGGCGACGATTCTCAATTCCGACCTTGCCAACATCAGCCCTAACACTGATCCCAACCTGACGAACCCCTGGGGCCTGGTCGCAAGCGCGACCGGTCCATGGTGGGTTTCCGACAACGGCACCGGTCTCTCCACGCTCTACGATGGAACAGGAACTACGCTCGGCTTGGTGGTCACCATTCCTTCGTGGGACGGATCGGGGACGGGAACACCTTCGGGAATTGCCTTTAACAGCACCAACGATTTTCAGTTGACGCCCGGCAATCCCGCCAGCTTCCTCTTCGTGAGCGAAGACGGTACCGTTCAAGGATGGAATCACAACGTCAATCCCACCTCGGCGGTGATTGAAGTCAACAACTTCAGCACGGCGGTCTACAAGGGAATGGCCCTGGCCTCCGCGGGCGGCGCCAATTATCTCTACACGACGAATTTTCACGCGGGCACAGTTGATGTCTTCGACACGAACTTCGCGCCTCACTCGTTCGGGTCAAACGCGTTTGTGGACTCGACTGTCCCCAGCGGCTTTGCCCCCTTCAACATCCAGCTCATCGGAGGCAATCTGATTGTCACCTATGCCAAGCAAGACGCGGCCAAGCATGACGACGTCGCCGGCCCAGGTAATGGGTACGTCGATGTCTACGACACGCAGGGCAATTTGCTGCGGCGGTTGCCCCACATCATTCAAATGAACTCCCCGTGGGCGATTGTTCTGGCGCCGGCAAACTTTGGCGCCTTCAGCAACGACCTTCTGATTGGAAATTTCGGTAGCGGGGCCATCATGGCCTTTGATCCGAACTCCGGAAACTTTATCGGGCTGATGCTCGACGAGGCCAAACTACAGCTCCGCATCGACGGATTGTGGGCCCTGGAGTTCGGCAACGGCCAGGGATCCGGTCCCGTCAATACTCTGTACTTCACCGCAGGGACGTTCGCGGAAACGTACGGGACATTCGGGACCATATTGCCGACTCCCGGGCAAGGATCGGCGATAGGACAAGCCCAGCACAAGAGCCGCTCTCGCAAATAGTCCGGCGTTGCCCGGAACTGAGGAGGGCGAAAAGCCCTCCTTTTCCAATTGTCAACAACTTTTGACAATCTCGTTACCTCGTCACGACAACTGCCCGGCTCGTTATCGATAAATTGCAGGAAGCTTGTGGCAGCAGCGATTCCTGGGACGAAGCGTTGCCGGAAGCAATCCACGATCGAAATTCGAGGAGAAAACAATGCTAAGAACCACGAAACCACAAAGCGCCTCGCGGTTAGGCTGGATGGTGGTGCTTTCGCTGCTGGCGATTGCACTGCTGAGCCTGCCAGCTTCAGCCCAAAAAGTTCAGGTGACAAACCTGACATCTGACATCGTGAACGCCGCCACCGTTCAGGACCCCAACCTGGTAAACTCCTGGGGCCTGTCGATCAGCCCGACGGGGCCTTGGTGGGTCTCCGACAACGGGACCGGGCTTGCCACCCTGTATAACGGCACCGGCCAGATTCAGTCGTTGGTAGTAACCATTCCCAGCGGCAGCGGGTCCGGTACCGGCTCGCCCTCGGGAACGGTATACAACGCTACCACCGACTTTGAAATCCACGGCATCCCCACACCTTTCCTCTTCTGCACCGAAGATGGAACGATCTCCGGCTGGTATAGCGGAACCAATGCCTTCATCGCCGTGAATCACAACAGCAGCGGCGCTGTCTATAAAGGCATGGCGCTGGCTTCCGCCAACGGCGCCAACTACATTTACGTGGCCAACTTCAACGCCGGCACCGTAGAGGTGTATGACCGGACCTATACTGCCCATTCGTTCGGATCGAATGCCTTTGTGGATTCGACCCTGCCCGCCGGCTATGCTCCTTTCAACGTCCAGTTGATCGGAAGCAGCCTGGTCGTCACCTACGCAAAGCAGGACGCCGCCAAGCATGACGACGTACCCGGCCCGGGAAATGGGTATGTCGACATTTACGATACGCAGGGCAACCTGCAGACACGTCTGCAGCACGTCCTTTTCCTGAACGCTCCCTGGGGCGTGGCGCTTGCGCCTCAGAGCTTCAGCGGGTTCGGCGGTGACCTTTTGATCGGCAACTTCGGCAACGGAGTGATTTCCGGGTTCAACATGAGCACCGGTGCTTGGATCGGCAACATGTTCGACCCCAACAGCATCACTCTCTCGATTGGTGGTCTGTGGGCGCTGGCATTCGGCAACGGCGGCTCCGGTGGTCCCACCAGTACGCTGTACTTCACCGCAGGACCTTTCGGGGAAAATCACGGCATCTTCGGATCGATCATCCCGAAGAGCGGTCCGTAAACTCAGCATCCCGGGAGGACAACCGGCTGAAACC
>Ga0181526_10003682_pt1 | contig 12337 bp, 18 predicted proteins | sample PEATcosm2014_Bin_35_FD_119750 | JGI IMG/M metagenome (GOLD analysis project Ga0181526, IMG submission 119750) | Peatland microbial communities from MTU Mesocosm Facility, Houghton, MI, USA - PEATcosm2014_Bin06_30_metaG | ecosystem: Environmental > Terrestrial > Soil > Wetlands > Peat | place...
ATCCATAACGGCTGGGAAGACGAGCAGCGCCCCTTCGACTCCACGTGCCGGAAGTTCTACCGTTTCCTCGCTCAACCCCAGCGCTGAGCCAGCCAGTTACCCACAGATTCCCCAGACGAGCCACTATTTCACGGACGCCTTCGGCCACCGGAAGACCTTGCTGCTGCATTGGGACGGCGGCGCGTGGAGCGTGGCACCCAGTCCGAGTCCCCAGCCCACCAGCTTTCTCTCCGACTTTCTTTCTGGGGGAGTAGTAACCGCGCCGGGCAGCGTGTGGATTGTAGGGTCGGAGGATACCGCCGCCCCCCATAAGCCGATTACCGGCGCGCTCGTTTTGCATACCACGGGCGGGTAACGCGCATCCGGCGCGAACCTGAAGCCGGGCGGGCGTGACCGCCTGGCCCACTGGAACCGCGCACAATTTAAGAAGCCCGACAGCACATGGGTGGCGCCAACTTCCAGGTGACGCAGGCGCGCGACGCCAGGAGATCCAATTTGGTTTGAAACTGATTTGGCAGCGAAAGAGGAGCTGTGCCGCACCCTATCAGCCGAACTTTGTTTTGCCCACTGCTGCTGCTTCCGATCCTCGCTGACGGGGGATGGTCGCAATCCATCGGGGCGGCGCCGCATCGTCTCGACCACAGTAACATCGCTGTCGCACATGTTCGCCCGCCCGTCCTCAGCGTGTCGTCGAATCTGGTTCTGATCGACGTTTCGGTACTCGACCAGGACGGACGCCCAGTCCGGGGATTGCCGGCGCTGGCGTTTCACCTGTTCGAGCGTGGCGCCGAGCAGCACATCCTATCGGTCAGCGAAACCGACGTTCCCGTGTCGGTAATTATCGTGCTCGACGAGAGCGGCAGCATGGGGAGGGGTGTTACGCAATGCGCGCAGGCAGTCAAGCGGTTCCTGAAAGGTTCCACTGAAGGCGACGAGTTCGCGCTCATCAGTTTCTCGGACCGGGTGGTGCTTGAGTCCGATTTCACGACCGACGCCGGGGCCATTCAGGCGCGGCTTATGGGGGCGGCTAGCCATGGGCGTACGGCTCTGCTGGATGCCGTGGAGCGTGCGGCGTCGCTGGTGCGCCGGGCGCACAATCAAAGGCGCGTCATTCTGGTTCTCTCCGATGGTGGCGACAATCGGAGCCGCTACCGGGAGGCCGAGGTGCGGCGAGTGTTGCTGGAGACGCCAGCGCAAGTGTATGCGGTCAGTATTGCCCAATTTTTCCAAGACGAGAGTACCGCATTCGGCCCCGATCTTCTGGATCGGCTCTGCTATGTCAGCGGCGGAAGGAACGTCGCCATCGACGGCCGCGTGGATCTCGATCGTGAAATGACGCGAATAAACGACGAAATCCGCGCCGAGTACGTTTTAGCCTATAGCCCGGACCGCGTGATGCACGACGGAAAGTTCCACCGCGTTTCACTGCGCCTCGCGCGCCCACCCGGGGTCAAACCGGTTTCCATCTCCTGGAGACTCGGCTACTACGACCCACTAGAGTGAGGACTCTTCATTCGTGAATGCCCTGGGCGACGCAATCGAAGTGTCCCAGGGGCCGACCTAACATTTCGGCGATTCCATATGCCAACTCGACGAGCGCACTGTCTTGCACGCACAAACCGCTCGACGATCCTTTGCGGCAATTGCCGCGGCCGCCCTCAAGGCGACGGATGCTCATCTGGATGACGGGCCTGGTGTTACGTCCTTGGCTGCGGACCCGAGTTCTTAGGAACGAAAGGCCATGCCTAGCAGCCTGCTCTCCCGCAATTTGGCGCCATGGAAGGGCACCACTTGGAGATGCGTCTCTACAGTGATTGAAGAAAGGTAATCAACTGCTGCTGCTGCGCGGCGGTCAAGCCGTTGAACACTGCGATGACATTCTGGGCCTCTCCTCCATGGCGCTGAATGGCATCGGTTAAAGTCGCCGAGGCGTTGTCATGCATGAAGCGAGCTTTAATTCGCAGACCCCATAGTGGAGCTGTCCGCAGCTTGTTTGCGGTGTCTGCCGGGCCGGCCTGCACAATGCCGTCGCCGGTGCCAACATCGTGCAGCAAGTAATCGCCGTAAGAATGAATGATCCTGTTTCCTAAAGCTGCGGGAATGGTATAGGCGCCGCCGTTTATTACCGTTCCCGGAGGTTCTGTGGTCAGGGTTGGAACGTGACAGGTAGCGCGACCGATCGAATTGAACAGGTTTTGTCCCGCGATGGCATTCGAGGTCGCCGCTAACGCCGCGTCGCGTGGCGGCACTTGGGTCCCGCGGATGAATTGAGCGAAGTGGTCAATATCCTCTAAGCCTAGAGCATCTGGCTTATCTTCCGGGTCGGTGGTCACTTTTGCAGACTGTGGTAACATCCTTGGGCTTCAAACGATTTGTAACACCCATTTCATTCAGGTAGGCATCGCCCGAAAACGAGAGGATGGTCGGATCCTGGTCCTTGCAACCAAACTTGCCTACTCCTGTTTGTCCCGGCAGCCTCCAGGATAGCGACCTGAATCGCCTCGCCGTGGATCACTCCATTGGTCTGTAAGGGTTGACTGGCGGCAATCGCAAGGAACGTTTGGTCGCCGACGGCCTCCACAAAGCCATCGCCCAGGGTGTTGAGCACAGCGCGCAGGGTTCGGATATTTTCTGTGTCGGGCACGTGTTCTTGAGCCTGCGGACATATGGAACGGTCGTTGACAATTGACCGGCCCGTTATAGTGTTCGCTCCCTCGTTGATCGTGACGGTGGGATTGACAAAGTTGCCATTCGCGTCATTGTGACCGACTCGCTGTTCGGTCAATTGGCTGGCAGCGCCAGCCACGCCGTTGTTATGGCATTCGACGCACGCCGTCGCGTTGAAAACCGGGCCCAGTCCAGTAGTCGCATCGTGTTTCCGTTCAAACTGTGCCTGATCTAGGGCGAAGGTGTCGCCGGGCGGCTCCGCTATCCCATTACTGATGCTCTGCGAGCCGGGAGGCACCGTTAGTTCCCCCGTCGAACCGATTGCTTGACCAAGCGTGGGAGTAGTGAAGCCGGCTGGCGCTTCGGTCGCGGATTGCTGTGCGACGAGGGCAACCGCGGCGGCTCCAATAATAAAAGCGAAGGCAATCTTTCTGTGTCTCATTGGATTTGATCTCCTTATGGGGTCGTTGTTGTTTTCTATAAACCTCTAGGTATGTGCTTGTTGAGCTTGAACTCGCTGGGGATCCGTTTGCGGCGTAGGACAACCGCGAGTAGGAAGCCAGTATTGCGAAACGAATTGCAAATGGGATCCGGTTCGCCCGAGCCGAATATCGCAGTGGCGTAAGCGCCGGTGTGGTCCGCATGAAGCCCAACATCACCGGTTAACGGCTCCGCCTCCTGCGAACGTGGCGATACCGATGGTGACGGGTGAGGCCGGATGGCGTTGAGGTTACCGCCTTGCGCTGCCGCCGGAGCCTTGAAGTTAATGGCTTCGGTCGTGGACGGCGTGACCACGACCATCGTCAATATCGGACATGGTCCAATCGTCGTTAACAGATGTGTCATGAGGGCTTCTCCTCAGACTGATCGGCAAAGTCGGTTTCTGACGTGTATACTTGGCGACGCCTCGAAACATTCCGAATCGAGCAAACATTTGCGCATTTAATCTTGGGTCGACGTAGTTCGCAAGAAATCGCTCGGTGAAACTGTCGTCCTTGTATTTCCAAACAGGGTGCGCTCCGGTTCCAGTAACCTCCCTGGGTTGCACTCACATCACAACTGCGGGAATATTTTCGCGCCGTGCTCCGTCTTCACCAGTATGAAGAGGCATGTTTACGCGCGTAACAAGTACGACTAATGTCTACAAAGAGAAACAGCATGACCGAGAAAACGCATCAGACCAAGGATCGGACGAAACACATTCGACTAAACTGGCTTTGCGCGGGAGCGCTGCTGGGAGCCGTCGCAGGCGCTCTAGCCGCTCAAACGACCAGTGCTCCACCGAATAACTATCTGGTTCACAACCTGGTTTCCGATCTCGCCAACACCGCGGACCACCAAGATCCGAATCTGGTGAATCCCTGGGGCACGGGATTCGGCCCCACTCCGTTCTGGGTTGGAAAGGACGGCACCGGCACTGCCACGCTGTACAGCGGCGTCGGCGCCGTGATTCCACTGGTAGTCACGATTCCCCGGGCCGGAGATGCGGGTACATCTGGCCCGGTGACAGGGGTGATGTTTAACGAATTCGCCTCGAACTCGGGTGCCTTTGACGTCCAAGCAGGCAAGCCGGCGCTTTTCATTTTCTGCTCGGAAGATGGGGTGATCTCGGGATGGAATCAGGCCGTCAGCGGAACCAAAGCTTCGATCCTCTTCGACAACTCCAAATCCGGGGCGGTATATACGGGATGCGCGGTGGGTGGAACGGCCGCGGCGCCATATCTGTGCGTGGCGAACTTCCATGCCGGTACAGTGGACGTGTACGACGCCAACCTAAACCTGAATCCGGCGCCGTACAGCCAGAGCGGCCTCCCGGAACCATATTCCGGCCCTTCGTCGTTTTCGAATCCGGCGATTCCGGCGGGGTTTGCTCCATTCAACGTGCAAAATATCGATGGCACGCTGTTTGTGACCTATGCGGAACAGGATGCCCAGAAAAAAACGAATGTCGGCGGCCCGGGCAATGGCTATGTCGCCATGTTTAACTTGGACGGCAGCCTGATCGCAAATCTCATCAGTCAGGGAGCGCTGAATTCGCCCTGGGGGATGGCGATTGCGCCGGCCAATTTCGGACCGTTTGCCGGCGCACTTCTGGTCGGAAACTTCACTGACGGTAAGATTAACGCGTTCAACGCGGCCTCGGGCGCATGGCTCGGCACCCTTAACGACGCCACCGGCAACCCAATCGCGATTCCAGGATTATGGTCCTTGGATTTCGGAGGCGGCGCCCAAGGCGAAGATCCGGGCACGCTGTACATCACGGCGGGGATTGGCGGCGGGCCGAATAACGATCCGGTGCAATCACACGGGCTGCTCGCGAGCATCCAGGCCGCGCCCTCCTTCGCGGCAACGGGCATCCAAAACGGCGCGAGTTTTATCGCTGGACCGATCGCCCCCAATACATGGGTCTCTATCAAGGGAAATGGCTTGTCCGCGACGACGGGCACCTGGCAGGTTACCGGCAGCACGCTGCCCACCGAAGTCAGCGGTGTGGGCGTCACGCTAAACGGGACGGCGGTTCCTGTGAGCTTCGTCAGCAATACGCAGGTGAACTTTCTGGTTCCCTCCAACGTGCCCACGGGCCCAGCGCAGATCCAGACCACCAATAATGGCCTGACTAGCGCAGCCGTGACCGTGAACGTGGAGCCTCTGGCGCCAGCTTTCTTCACGATAGGGACGAACGCGGCCAGCGGCAATATTTACATCGCCGCCGAACACGCCAACGGCACCCTCATCGGGCCGGCGGCGACCATCAAAGGCGCTACGCCAGCCGAACCAGGCGAGACCATCGTGCTGTACGCCACCGGCTTCGGGCCAACGCTCGCTTCCAGCGGAGTGCTCGCGGCGACACCGACCATAGCAATCGACGGAATCGCCGCCGACGTCACTTTCGATGGCTTGATGGGACCGGGACTGCATCAGCTCAACGTCGTGGTGCCGTCCACAGTGACGCTCGGCCAGGACGTGCTAGTCGTGGGACTGTCCGGCGACTTTGAAACGCAACCCAACGCGTTCCTAACGATCGCCGCTCAGTAGAGATTGAAGCGAATGCCCGGTGTCAAGATGCTGTAAAGAAGCTACAAAACAGTGCTGTATCAGGTAGCGCTTACGGCGCGTGGCTTGCTGCAGGTCTATCCCGCTCAGCAGCGCCCCCAATTCCTGCGCCGTGATCTCCTGCCGGTGCGCCGCAGCCGTGGCGGCCACTGGCATTGCATAGGTGCCCTCCTCCAGACGCTTGCTCCACATGGCGAATCCGTCCCGGTCCCAATACAGGATTTTGAGGCGATCCCGCCGGCGGCTGGCGAAGACGAACAAATGCCCGGCGAAGGCATCCAACTCCAGGTGTTCCCGTACCAGGGCATGCAGCCCATCGAAGCTCTTGCGCATGTCACAGGGCGTCAAGCACAGGTACACCCGCACACTGGCCGGCAGGTGCATCATGCGCGCAGTGCCGCCAGCACCGTGCGCAGGGCCGCCGCGTCCACCCCGGCGCCGATACGCAGCCGCTCCCCGGTGTTCAGCACCAGTTCCAGGACAGGCTCCGTGGCGCTCGGCTGCAGCATCCGCCCCCTCTCCACCACCGCGAACCGCACCGGCTCGGCCTTCCGGATCCGCTTGCGCCAGCCATAGAAAGATGCCTCCGTGAGTCGCTGTTCTCGACAGAACCGTCCCACCGACATTCCACTCTGTTCTTGTTCGGCGATGCGTGCGCGCCAATAGTCTTCTCTTGTTCCCATTCCTACGATGGCTTTGGTCATGAAACCAATATGCAGCCTGCCCGGCAGGCTTGGGAAGAGGGGTTCATCGGACGCTTACAAATTGAAATCAAAACGCTGCCCTCTGAAAGAGATCTCGGACGTGCTAAAATTATTGAAAGTAGGGTGCTTGAGCCTGGCCACAACATCGACCCGCATAAGCGCACAAGAGCAGGCGAAGCGGCAGCAAGCACTAATCGCTACATTCGCCCAGCTTCGAATCGAAGACCTGCATTTGGATAACGATTTGAAGCGCATCTTCCAGCGGCACGTGGACGGAGAGATCGGCGACGAAGAACTCGCCGCCGCAATAGACGAGCTGAATGAACGCCGCTTCGGACCCTTACCTGTATCCGGGAACGGACGTCCTTAGAAACGTCCCTGGCCTTCGCAATGAGAGCAACTGGCCGGATAATGACCTTTCAGAGTATTAGTTTGACCGATTCGCACGCCTCAAGGTTCTGGATAGCAACCGGCGTAAAGCCGAATTCGCTCCTCTGGCCCTGGTGCCTCCGAGTGGCGCCGCTCTACCAAACGGTAGCGTAGTCTGTACCGGCGTATTGGCCGACTTCCCCAGCCGGGTGATCCCGGCGAGAATCCCTCGCACATCACATTGCCGGTAAGCCCGGCGCGCATGAAAATACGCTGTAATGCCAAACGCTTTCTTTCGCTCTCCCGTTGTCCGCCATCTCCCACTGCCCAAACCAAGTGCAATTCGACATGACGCCGGCTATTCGGTGACTGCCGTTCGAACTTCAACTCACACATTACAATATCCTTGTGGAACCCCAGCGGTCGAATCCAATTCGGCATTACGCCGACGCAAACCAATATTGCCATGTGCGCATCACCATGTTGTTGGTAAGACCGGAATGCCTTGCTTTCCTCCGCTGGTCCTCCGCTGCTGCAGCGGTCGCGCTCAGCCTGACGCCGGCTCCGATTGGGAACGCCTGAAGCGAAGCATCGCGAAATGCAAGAGCGAAGGTCATCGAATTTGGCTGGCTGGTACTTTTGTTGTTTTAGTATTGCCGTGTCATCCGGCGTGTCGATTGTCCCACTCACCATTGCTACCGGATTACAAGCTTGGGTAATTCCCGCATACTGGTGCACAGCGATTGCAGCCGCGGCGCCTGGGATTGTACTTTTGTTGATTGATCGACGCCTCAATCACGACAAGCACGGCAGGTTGGAAGAACTTGGCATCGACATACACGAGGTCGAAGGCGGTTTTGGCCTCTTTGGTCCCATGGAATAGAAAGTGCAGTTTCCATGTTTTTCTACTGTAGCCCACCGCCCAGGATGCAAAAGGGCGCACGCAGATACCCCCCGGCGAAAAAGCCGCCGCGTCGGGCCAGCGCGGCCCGCAGCCCAGCATGACCGGCGGTTCACGCGCCCGATGCCGGCGGCCAGTTCCGCCGCCCGTTGCCCGTCGCTGTGACTGCCAGCGCGCGTGTCCACCGTCATACACCAGGGCCGAAGTCGACGTCGTCCGACAACTCGTTCGTGTCGGTGGCGGCGTTGTATGGGAAATGCTTGGCCAAGTCCTCGCCAACCGCTTCGATTCCGGCGACTAGGCCGCCAGTAAAATCACCTTGCTTGAACTTCTCGGACACGGTGCGGACGATGTGATGCCAAAACTCCTGGCCGACCTTCTCGTGGATGCCGCTATCGCCTAACACGACGAACTTGCGGCGCGACGGCACGACGAAGAACAACACGGCATTGCGATCCTTCGTGGCGGTCATGCCCAGCCGCTCGAATGCCTTCTCGGCGGCTTTCCGGACATCGCCCCAGAATAGGGGCGACACGGAAACGCGGATCTCGCCGGAAGTCCGCTTCTCCGCTTTCTGAATCGCCTGCTTGATGCGATCCTTGTCGAGGGTTACCATGATCCGCTCGCACCTCCACCGCCGGACCGTCCGCCGCCCCCGCCAAATCCTCCGCCGCCTCCTCCGCCACCCCCACCGCCTCCGGACATGATGCTGGCCAGGAGGTAGAAGGCTAGTGCCGGATGCGTAATCAGCAAGGCCAGGAACAGTATCGCGCCGATGCCATAGACGATCCATCGAAACAGGCTGATTGGCCTGGACTGCTCCGGCTCCGGCGCCGGCGTGGGCGGAGGTGCATTGGCCTGTCCGCCGATGACTCCGGTCAGCGAATCGATAGCCGCCGTCACCGCGTCATCGGGATGGCCCGCCTGAATCCGCGGCGCCATCACTTCGTTAATGACCCGCGACGCGATCGCATCGGGCACGACGGCTTCCAGTCCGTAACCGACTTCGATCCTCATCTTATGATCCTGGGACATGATGAAAAGGGCAAGCCCGTCATCCAGCCCCTTCCGGCCCACCTTCCACTTTGCGAACGCCCGGACGGCCCAGTCCTCAATCGGCGCATCGCCTGTCGTGGGAGCGATGTAGACAATCAATTGATGGCCCGTGGCTTGCTCGTAGGCGGCGAGGCGGGTGTCCAGGGACCGCACCGTTTCCGGCGACAGTAAGTTTGCAGTGTCCGTGACCCATTCGGTGGGCGACGGAGGAATCGGTGTTTCAGCCGCATATAGGAGCGCCGCCGAAACGAGGACGATATGGACCAGCAAACTGCGGCGCACAAGCAACCTAGAACTTCACTTCGGGCGCCTTTTCGCTTCCGGCTTGCGCCTGGAAGTAAGGCTTGGTTGCGAATTTATCGCCAAAGAAGCCGACGAACAGCACTGCTGGAAAACTGCTCCGGCGGGTATTGAAGGCTTGCGCTGCCTCATTGAACCGCTGCCGCTCAACGGTAATGCGATTCTCAGTGCCCTCGAGCTGCGCTTGCAGATCGCGGAAGTTGGCGGTAGCTTTTAGCTGCGGATAGTTTTCGGTGACGACCAACAAGTGAGACAGCGCCGAAGACAACCCTTGCTGGGCCTGCTGATAGCGTTGGAAGGCCGCCGGATCTTTGGTGATGTCCGCCATGGCGGCGGGTGTGACCTGGCCGACTTTGGCGCGCGCCTCCGTAACCGCGGTCATAGTGCTCTGCTCAAAGTTGGCCGCGCCTTTGACGGTCGCCACCAGGTTGGGCACCAGATCGGCGCGCCGTTGATATGCGTTTTGGACCTGGGCCCACTGCGCTTCCGTGGCCTGATCGAGCTGCACGAGCGAGTTGTAGATTCCGCTGATGGAAACTACCGCGATCAGCACGACGGCGACGACCGCGCCGGCACAACCAATGGCTATCTTTTTCCCCATTTACGCTCCATTTCTCCGCTTCAATTATACTCGAATCCGGCGTGAGGCAGTCGGCTTGCGCGGCGGCAGCCGCTTCGATAGTCGCCCGCCCTCAGCCTGCCCGCGCTCATGGGGTTGATGGGTCATGCCGACATCCGGACCACCCTGCGGTGTGTCCAGGTCACTCCACAAGAAGGCTTTCTTCAGTATGCCCGCGCCGTGGCCCAACTCATCCGTCCGATTCCGGTGATCTCGTCATGAACCGCGCGCGACGCCTCCCGCTCCAACATTGCCTGGCGCCTGTCCTCGACCGTGCTATAGACTCCCTCAGCGCCGCGTTCAATCCGGACACCACGCGTCACTACCGCGGGACCGCCCGCAACTTCCTGACCTATCTTGGCGCCAGTTATCCCGAAGCGTGCTCTCTCGACCAACTGCGCCGCGATCCACACATCCTCGGCTGGATGTCCCGACTGCGTTCGCAGACACCGCCGCTAGCCGCAGCGTCCTGTATCAACCCGCTTATCCATCTGCGCTGCATCTTCGAGGAGCTGGCTTGGACACAACAGCTTCCCGATCTCGCGCATCTAATCCGCCGCGAGGACGGTCCACGTCGCCCCAGACGGCTGCCACGCGCTCTCACGGCACAACAGGATCAACTGCTCCAGCAGGAATTTCTCCGCCGCAACGATCTGGGTGGTAATGCTTTTCTGTTGATTCGTCACACCGGCATGCGCATCGGTGAATGTGCCGATCTGGCATGCGATTGTCTCTGCAGCCGAGTAAGGGCCACCGCTGGAGCAGCGGAGGACCAGCGGAGGAAAGGCATGATCGGCTACGTTCCAAACCGGGTAGCGAGCTTTCCGAAACGATAGCGGTAGTCTATGGCGTTGTAATGCCGAACTTCGCTCCACCCTCAGTTCCGAAAAGAGCCGTTGGTACATCAGGTTACAAGCAAAATCGCCGGCATCGTAACGGACGCGTAAAGCCGAACTCCAGTCGCGGCAGACTGGCAGAACACGCTCCGGTCTCAGCCGTCCCCACCGCGCCAAGCTGACCGCAGTTCGGCATTACGCCGAGGATTCGATGAACGCCATTCAAACGGCAATTCACAGATTCCAAAATCTTAGTGGAACCAGAGGTCAGTATCGCGTTCGACTTTACGCCCCCGCAAACTACAGTTATGGCCGGTTGCGCATCGCCACGGCAAGACGGTAAAACGTCGCTTTTTTCCGCTGGTCCTCCGCTGCTCCAGCGGTGGCGGCGCCCTGAATTGGTTTCATCGAAGTGCATGCCATTATCGCGCCATGCACGTGCGACGCGAACGTGGCTGTTGTCGGGCATTATCGTCCTCAGTCTCACGGACTGGCACGACAGCCGTAAGTACCATCCGGACAACTAGTCATTTGGCTATTCCCGCAATCGCCGCGGCATACCGCGGCTCTTTCCGGAGAGGTTCCAAAAGCGGCTCACGAGCGAGGCGGTCCTGGTCGCGAAAGCCATTGACAACCGCCTGTTCGAGCGCCTCCAGGGCGCGCCGCTTCTCGTGAGCGCCGGCCTCGGACACGGCCAGGCTGTACCACCCTTCGGCGTATGCCGGGCGCAACAGCACCGCCAATTGCCACAGGCGTGCAGCCTCCGGATACTTGTTAGCGGCCAGCAACTCGTTCCCTTGCTCAATCGAGGATACGAAGCTTCCAGCCAGCACGCGCCGCGCAGCGCGCCGGTTAACGCCGTCTTCCGGGCGCTGGGCGTCGCGCCTCAGGGCCTGCACCAGGAAGCGACGGGCAGCATCGTCGCTCCCCGTAATCTCTTCAGTCAACCGGGCATACCGCTCCGCCGTCTTCTTCCGGGCTGGCGAAACCGGTGGCGGCGGCTCTGGTGGTAACCCGCCAGACAGGAATTCCAGTGCGTTCGCGGTCATATTTTCCGGCAGCCAGTCGTGGCCGCCCGCAAACTCGGAAAAACGCTGCGGGAACCCGCGCCGGTACAGTTCACGGTTCATCGCGTACACCTCATCGAAATTGAAATCGTCAACGCCCGCCGTGGCATAGATCCGAAACCGCACCCGGTTGGGGATGGCTCCGGCAGAGAATCCGGCGCCGCACGCAATCACGCCGGCGACCCGGTTGCGGGCTGCCCACGCCAGAGCCAGACGCGCGCCACCGGAGAAACCAGCCGTGTAGATCTGTGAGTCGTCAATGGAGAAGCGTTGGTGAGTGTCCTGGATCATCCAGCGGATGGCCTCGCGCGCGATGTCGAGCGGCCCGTTGCGAGAGTTGTTCGAGCCGACCACGATCCAGCCGACGCGTCGGGCGGCTTCGGCAAAGCGCTCTACCGGGATGCGGCCACCAGCGTCCGGATCCAGACAGTAAAGGATGGGCCAGGTACGTTCAGGTGCATATTGCGCGGGTAGATAGAGGGCGTAGGACTGGCGTTCCTCGCCGCTGCAGACGACCCTATCGACGACCTGTCCCTTGGGCAAAACTTCAGCGGCGATAGCGCAGGTTCCGAGCGCCGCGAGACAGGCTAACGGTCTCATGCCTAACTCTACGGTATCGGAATTCGGGCGTGCCTGTGCTCAGTACCGGCTTGGCGCCGCGGGTCCTCTCGCCCCGCTGTGATTGCGCGCACGCGGATCATCCGAAATGACAAAGATCGCGCCGCCCGATGTCTGGGCGGTCCTCTTTGCAGTCCATCGCAGAC
>Ga0181526_10003684_pt1 | contig 12330 bp, 14 predicted proteins | sample PEATcosm2014_Bin_35_FD_119750 | JGI IMG/M metagenome (GOLD analysis project Ga0181526, IMG submission 119750) | Peatland microbial communities from MTU Mesocosm Facility, Houghton, MI, USA - PEATcosm2014_Bin06_30_metaG | ecosystem: Environmental > Terrestrial > Soil > Wetlands > Peat | place...
AGCGGACCCCCGGCGCAAATCAGCTGCGCGCTCACCAGAAGTCTGCTGCCGAAGTTCCGTCCCGCCACGCCGATCATGTTGACCAGCGTCATGGAGAAGCTCAGGAGCTGAATTTCCGGGTCCGAGCTCTTCGCGAACGCGATGAGGGTCCAGATTCCGAGCAAGGCCACATAGGCGGAGGAGCCGATGACGTAGCGTAGCTCCCATTTCCTGATGACACGTGGATTCTTTGCGTCTCGTCCCAGTCGGCCGAACACGTACATGTCGACGGCGCGCACGCAGGAGATTGCGGCAATCGCCGCGGCGCACAGCCAAAGCAGGGGCTCTCCGGACTTCAGAGCGGTGACCAGCGCCGCGCTGACCGTCCCGATGGCGCCCACGAGCAGAGTTCGCGGGTCGCTGAACAGCGAGCTCACCAGCGAGACGTATATCTCGCTCGGCAATTCTTCCTTGTCCCGGATTGCCGGACGCCGCATGGACATGGCTCGCAACGGTCCCCCGCACACTGCTCTCAAACTGATCGGGAACGATGAAAACTTCGTTCAACGTCGCGCCAATTGGTCTTGCGGCAGCGTCGCTTAGGCCGATGCGGCCGCCTCCCGGGGCATGCTGACGTAGCGGATTCGCGGCATTGGGCCACAATTCCGTTCAAGGTTCGTCAACCATTTCGCTCCATTCGCGGTTTCGTCCGTGCCCCGCCGGCCGGCCCGCGAAGTGCGGAACGGCGCGAGGCCGACGCACACGGGTGACGCTCCGACCCCGCGGGTCCGGCCGGCAGTCCCGCGGAATCGAATCAATTTTACCGGTTTTTCCGCTCCTGTCTTAGCAACATCGTGCTTACCTCGCTCGGTTGAACGTGGGGAGCGCAAGCACGTGGATTGCACCGATCTCTTATCGCCCGTTGCCCCGGCCCGACTGTTGCCGCGGTCGTGCGAGCTCTGCGTGAACGACGCCGGATATCGGTCGGGCATGGTGGGCGCGTCCAGATGCCCGCTGATCGAGCGCGCGGAAGGTCATGCGCTTGCCGGCCAGGATTACCCCGACGAATGGCAGTGGGAGCCGAACGGGCTGCTCTCGTGCTCGGCGTTCGTGGCGGACGTCGGCGACGAATAGGCGGGAGCCCTCTGCCGCCGATCGCCCGGATCCGATCGCCTATGACGGATCATGCAGCGGTCCGATCACTGCCTCCCGGGCCGACGCCAGCTCCCGGCGAAGCCAGCGATACCACGCCTCGAGACCTTCGCCGCTGCGCGCCGAGAGGCGCACGATCACGATGCCCGGATTGATTTGCCGGGCGGCCGCGGCGGCTTGCTCGACGTCGAACTCGACGTATGGCAGGAGATCGATCTTGTTGATGATCATCAGCCCGGCGGCGCGAAACATGTGGGGATATTTCAGCGGCTTGTCGTCGCCTTCGGTCACCGACAGGATCACCACCTTGGCCCACTCGCCGAGGTCGAACATCGCCGGGCAGACGAGGTTTCCGACGTTCTCGATCATGACCACCGAACCGGGCTCCGGTTTGAGCTCGCGCAGCCCGCGGGCGACCATGTCGGCCTCGAGATGGCATCCGGTGCCGGTGTTGACCTGAACGACCGGTGCGCCCGCGGCGCGGATGCGCGCGCCGTCGTTAGCGGTGGCCTGGTCGCCCTCGACGACGAACAGTCGAAGCTCGGCGCCGAGGTCGCGGATCGAACGTTCCAGCAATGTGGTCTTTCCCGCCCCGGGCGAGCTGACGAGATTGAGCGCGAGGATTTCCCGGCCCGCGAACCAGCCCCGGTTGCGTGCCGCAAGGGCGTCGTTCTTGGCGAGAATTCGCGCCTCGAGCTCGACGACGGCCGAGCCACCATCCCGATGGGGGTGACCGTTGTCATGATGATGATGCGCTCCACCGCCGTCACCGTGGCCGTGCTCATGATGATGATCGTGGCCATGGTCGTGAGCGTGGCCATGGCTGTGCCGACTGCCGTCGGCATGAACATGCTCTTGCGCACCGTCTTGGGCGGGCTCGGCCGGGCCGTGCGCCATCACGGTCTCGTTTCCGGTCTGGAGATCGAGAATGGTCGCCTTCGCGGCATGTCCGCATCCGCAGTGTCCGCACATCAGGCCGTCTCCTCCAGCTCCATGGTCTTGACTTTCAGCTCCTCGCCCGCGAGCACGACGATCCGGCGCGAGCCGCAGCTGCACGCGGCGTAGAGCGTGTGCACGGCGAATTCCCCGTCACAGGCAAGACATCGTGCGCGTCCGTCGATCTCGCGAATCTCGAGCGTCGCCCCGTCGAGCCCGGTGCCCTTGGCGACAACCTCGAAGCAGAACGCGATCGCCCCGGCCGTCACCCCGGACAGCTTTCCGATTTCCACCGTCACACGGGACACCCGTCGCCCGCCGGCTGCGTCGCCGACGATGGCGACGATGTTGCGGGTGATGCCGAGCTCATGCATGGGGCGCCGTCAGCAGATCCGCGGCAGTTGCTCGCCGACCAGCATGTCGACGATGCGCCGGCCGCCGAAGATGGTCCGCATGGTGACCAGTCCGGCCTCGCCGGTCGTGACCTCGCCGACGATGGCGGCGCCGGATCCGAGCGGGTGGGCGCGCAGCGCCGCCAGCGCCGCCGCGGCTTCGCCGGGCGGCACGATCACCACGATCTTGCCCTCGTTGGCGAGATAGAGCGGGTCGAGGCCGAGGATCTCGCAAAAGGCCTTGACCTGTTCGCGGATCGGCGTCTGCTCCTCGTCGATCTCGATCGCGACGCGCGAGGCGTCGGCGATCTCGTTGAGCACCGTCGCAACTCCGCCGCGGGTGGCATCGCGAACGAAGCGGACGCCCGGCGCGGCGGCCAGAAGATCGGCGATCAATTCGTGCAACGGCGCGCAGTCGCTTTCGATCGGGCTGTCGAGCGCCATGTCGCCGCGGGCACCGAGGATTGCGGCGCCGTGGTCGCCGAGCAGCCCGTTGACCAGGACGGCGTCTCCCGGCCGCGCCCTGTGAACGCCGAGATCGACGCCTTCGCGGATGACGCCGATCCCCGTCGTCGTGATGAAAAGCCGGTCGCAGGCACCTCGCTGGACGACCTTGGTATCGCCGGTGACGATGCTGACGCCGGCCTGTTGCGCCGTCGCCGCCATCGAGCGCGCGATCTGCCGCAGCAGGTCGACGGACACGCCTTCCTCGACGATCACCGCACACGACAGATACAGCGGAACCGCGCCGCCGACCGCGAGGTCGTTGACGGTGCCGCAGACCGCGAGCTTGCCGATGTCGCCGCCCGGGAAGAACAGCGGGTCGACCACGAAGGAGTCGGTCGTGAACGCGAGGCGGTCGCCATGGAGTGCGAGCTGGCCGAGATCGAAGCGGGCCTGATCTTCCAGCGGCGCCGACAGCGCATGGCCGAACGCCTCGACGAACACGTCGTCGACGAGATCCTTCATGGCCTTGCCGCCGCCGCCGTGCGCCAAGGTCACGGTGGGCACATGGACCTTGCCGAGCTGACGGGAACGAGCAAACGGGGCGACGTTCATGCCACGGCCACATGAGACTTGACGCCGCCATACTGGTAATAGGCCGCGCACGCGCCTTCGGATGAGACCATCAGCGCGCCAAGCGGCGTCTCCGGCGTGCAAGCCGAGCCGAACACCTTGCACTGCCACGGCTTGATCACCCCCTTGAGCACCTCGCCGCATTGACAGGACTTCGGATCGGCAATCTTCACGTTGGGAATGGCGAACTTCCGCTCGGCGTCGAAATGCCCGTAGGCGTCGCGCAGCTTGACGCCCGAATGGTCGATCGAGCCGAGGCCCCGCCATTCGAAGAATTCCCGCAGCTCGTAGACCCGGGACACCGCCTGGAGCGCCGGCGAATTGCCGGCGTCGGGCACGATCCGGGCGTACTGATTTTCGATGTCGGCGCGGCCCTCCCGGATCTGCTTCAGCACCATCCAGATCGATTGCAGGATGTCGAGCGGCTCGAAGCCCGCGACCACCATCGGCCGGCGATAGAACGTGGCGATGAACTCATAGGGCGCGGTGCCGATCACCATCGACACGTGGCCGGGTCCGAGAAATCCATCCAGCTGCAGGTCGGGACTGTCGAGAATGGCCTTGATGGTCGGGACGATCGTGATGTGGTTGCAAAACACCGAAAAATTGCTGGTCCCGTCGCTTTCCGCCTGCAGGATCGTCAGCGCAGTCGACGGCATCGTGGTCTCGAATCCGATGCCGAAGAACACCACCTCCCGGTCGGGGTTGCGGCGCGCGATCGCCAGGGCGTCCATCGGGGAGTACACCATGCGAACGTCGGCGCCGTCCGCCTTCGCCTGCAACAGGCTCTTCTTCGAGCCCGGCACCCGCATGGCATCGCCAAACGTCGTGAAGATGACGTCGGGCCGCTCGGCGATCGCCACGCAATCGTCGACGCGCCCCATCGGCAGCACGCAGACCGGGCAGCCCGGCCCGTGAACCAGCTCGATGGCCTCGGGCAGCATGCCTTCGATCCCATAGCGAAAGATCGAGTGGGTGTGGCCGCCGCACACCTCCATGATGTGGATCGGCCGCGTCCTGGCGATGTCGATCGTCGCCACCAGGCTCTCGATCTCCCGGATCAGGATCCGGGCCTTCTCGCGGTCGCGGAACTCGTCGAGATACTTCATGCGGCGGCTCCCTTCGCGGTCGCCGAGCCGCGGTCGTCGGCGAGCAGGGTGTGCACCAGATCCCACAGGATGTGGTAGGCGGCGACATGGCATTCCTGGGTGCGGTGGATCGAGCTGGTCGGCACGATCAGACAATGATCGACCACGCCGGCCGTTCTCATCTTGCCGCCGTCACCGCCGGCGAGCCCGATCGTCGCGATGCCCATGTCCTTGGCCTTGGCGAAGGCCGCGATGAGATTCGACGAGTTGCCGCTGGTCGATATGCCGATCAGGCCGTCGCCCGCCTTGCCCTGCGCGACGATCTGGCGGACGAACACATGCTCGAAGCCGACGTCGTTGCCGACCGCGGAGATCATCGCCAGATCGGCGACGAGATTGATCGCCGCCAGCGCCGGGCGGCCGGCGGTGATCGGATGCACGAACTCGACCGCGACATGCGAGGCGTCGCAGCTCGAGCCGCCATTGCCCATCGAGAACAGGCGCCCGCCGCCGCGATAGACGCCGGCGACCGCCTTGGCGGCCGCCACCAGAATCGGCGCCTGCTCGGCGAAGAAGCGCGCATTGGTCTCGCGCGAGTCGCGCGCCTTCTCTTCGACCGAGTGGAGCAGCGCGGCATCGAGCTTCGCCGGCTCCTGCGGCCTGCCATGGAGGAACGGATAGAGCGCCTCGAGATCACCTTGAGTGGTCATGGCGGGCCTCCCTGGAGCAGCGTTTCCGAAGTTCGAATCATTTTTGCTGTAGGATGGGTTGAGCTCTTGCGAAACCCATCGATGGGTTTCATCGAATCGATCGTCAGTGCGTCGTCGAAAGCCGCATCGCCTCGAGCTCGGCCTGCGCTTCCCCAAGCTCGGTCAGGATCCTCAGCGTCTCCGCGGCCTGTTCCTCGTCGATCCGGCTCATCGCGAAGCCGACATGGACGAGCACCCAATCGCCGACACAGGCCTCGACGGGGTGCGCCTCGCTGACGATGCAGGCGATGTTGACCTGGCGCTTGACGCCGCTGACGTCGACCGTCGCCAGTTTTCTGGCCGGATCGTCGATCCTCACGATCCGTCCGGGAATCCCGAGGCACATGGTTTGTTTCCTTGCTGATGGGTGTTGATGGCGATGAGGTGCGCGGCGCCGATCGCCGCCTGGCCGAGCGCGAGCCCGCCATCGTTGGCGGGAACCCGCGCATGGGACAGCACGACGAATTTTTCCGCTTCGAGGCGGCGGACGACCTCTTCGAACAGGATGCGGTTCTGGAAGCATCCACCCGACAGCGCGACCGTATCGAAGCGCGCCGTGCCCTCGTCCCGCCGCGCGAGCTTCCGGGTCATCGCGACGATGACCCGGGCCAGACCTATATGAAAGCGCGCCGCGATGACCGGAACCGGGGTTTGCAGAATGAGGTCGCCGAGGATGGCTTGCCACATCGCCAGCGGCTCCACGTACGGCAGCCCGGAACCGCGCAGATTGGGAATGCCGAGCGGATAGCCGAGGGCATCATCCTCGTGGCGCAGGGTGTCCTCGTCGACGATCGCCTCGAGCCGCGCCGCGGCTTCGCCTTCGTAGGCCTGACGCTCGCGACACAGGTCGAGTAGCGCGGCGACCGCGTCGAACAGCCGCCCGCACGACGAGGCCGGCGGCGCGTTGATGCGCTTCTTCGCCATGGCGTCGAGCGTGGCGCGCGGCTTGGCCGCCAGCCAGGCGTGGACCTCGAGCTGCGAAAAGTTCATGGCAAATGCGGGCCAGCCGATCTCCGCCATCAGGTGGCCGTAGAGATTGCGCCACGGCTCGCGCACCGCCTGCGCGCCGCCCAGCAGGGGGACGGGTTTGAACGTACCGACACGCCGGTAACCCCGGTAGTCGGCGAGGAGGAATTCGCCGCCCCAGATGGTGCCGTCGTCGCCCCATCCGGCGCCGTCGAGCACGATCCCCAGCACCTCGGGCGCCCCGAGCGGATATTCGTTGTCGACGAGGCAAGCGGCGATATGGGCATGGTGATGCTGCGCCTCGATCAAGGGCAGCGCTTCGGCCCGCGCGCGAGCGCGGGCGAGCTTCGAGGACAGGTACTCCGGATGCCGGTCGGCCACGAGCGCGGTCGGCGTGTGGTCGAAGAGCCGCCGGTACAGCGCCAGGTTCCGGGTGTAGTCGTCATGGGTCGCCGCATCCTCCAGGTCGCCCTGATGCTGTGACAGGATCGCCTCGCCATCCTTCACCAGGCAGAACGTCGCCTTCAGCTCGCCGCCCATCGCCAGGAGCTCGGGCGTCGCCGCAAAGCCGTCGGGCAGGCGGATCGGCGCCGGCGCGAAGCCGCGGGCGCGGCGCAGAACGCGCGCCCGTCCGTCCATCACGCGGACGACCGAGTCGTCGACCCGGTTGGCGATGTCCCGGTCATGGATGAGCGCATAGGTCGCGATGCCGCCCAGCCGTTCCCGCGCCTCCGCGTTGTCGATCACCTGCGGCTCGTCGGAAAAATTGCCGCTGGTCATCACGACTGGGCGGTTCATCCGGCGCAGGACGAGCAGGTGCAGCGGCGTCGTCGGCAGCATGAAGCCGAGCGTTGCCAGACCGGGCGCGACCGCCTCCGACAGCTGCTCAGGCCCCTGCGCGCGCAGGAGCACGATCGGGCCCTGCGGGCCGGCGAGCTGGCGCTCCTCCTCGGCACCGACCGCGCAGTACCGCCGGATGACGTCGAGATCGCGCGCCATCAGCGCGAACGGCTTCCTCTCGCGCCGCTTCGATCGCCGCAACCGTGCGACCGCATCGACGTTCGTCGCGTCGCAAGCCAGCTGATAGCCGCCGAGACCCTTGATCGCGACGATCTCGCCCTTCTGCAGCAGGCCGCAGACGGCATCGACATCGTCGAGCATCGAATGCTGGTCGAAGCTGACCGCGCGGCCGTCGAGGCGCACCAGCATGGCCTTCGGCCCGCAGGCGTGACACGCGATCGCCTCGGCGTGGAAGCGGCGGTCCGACGGATTGCGGTATTCGGTCCGGCAGGGATCGCACATGGCGAACGGCGCCATGGTGGTGCTCGCCCGGTCGTACGGAATGCCCTGCACGATGCTCAGCCGCGGTCCGCAATGCGTGCAGTTGGCGAACGCGTAACGGTAGCGCCGGGCAAACGGGTCGACGACCTCCTGCGCGCAGGCCGGACAGATGGCGGCGTCGGGCGCCACCTGGGTATGTGCGACGCCGGCGATGCTGTCGGCAATGCGGAACTCGTCGGGCAGCGGGTCGGCGAAGGTGCGTGTTTCGATCCGATCGATGCGGGCGAGTGGCGGCGGCTCGTCCTCCAGGCGTTGAATGAAGGCGGCGACCGTGGCTTCGCCGCCGGCGACCCGGACCAGAACCCCATCCGCGTCATTGAGCACTTCGCCGGCGAGCCCGAGCTCGCGGGCGTGGCGCCACACCGTCGGACGGAATCCGACGCCCTGCACCCGTCCGCGCACGCGGATCTCGACGGCAATCGGCCGATCCTGCGGGGACACGCGAGGGTGCAGGTTCACGGCGCTGTCTCCCACAGGAGGACGCGATTGTTGCCGGAGTCGGCGATGACCAGCGTCTCGCCGCAGCTCGCGACATCATAGGGCCAGCACAGGCTGTCGCGGACCGGAAGGCCCCAACGGTTGTCCCCCTTGTCGCCGAAGCCGTGCTGGCCGGCGAGCCACGTTGCGCCCGATCCCATCGCGATGTCGTCCATGGCAAAGCCGAGCAGGCGCGAGTTTGCGGTGTCCGCGACCACCAGCCGCTCGCCCTGAACGGCGAGCCCGTACGGCATGTTGAGCGCAAACGCCGTCGGAAAATAGGCTGCCCGGTTGTGGTCGAGCCCCATCGGGCCGGCCTGGCCGAGCACGAAGTCGCACGGCGTCCCGTTCGCCCTCGGCATTTCCCGCCACACCATGATGCGGTTGTTGCCGGCATCGGAGACGAGGATCATGCGGTCGGCGACGGCTACTCCGTGCGGCCAGCGCATGCCGAGCGCGCCGGCGCCCTCGCCGGCATTCTCGTCCCGGGTCACGAGGTCGCGCTGCCCGAGGACGAGATCGGCCGGTGTGCCGTTTGCCAGCGGAATGCGATCCCACGCGAGAACCCGGCGGTTGCCGGTATCGGCCACCATGAGGCGGTCATCGGCGATCGCAACGCCATAGCACCAGTTCAGGGTGTCGGCGCACGCCGTGTCGGTGCCGCGATTGGCGAGACCGCCGGCAAAGTCCGCCTGCCCGAGCACGACGTCGGCGCCGCGGTTCGCCGTGTCGGGATAGCCGTGCCACAGCAGAACCCGATGATTCCAGGCATCCGCCACCGCCAGGACCCCGTCCGCGGCCGCCACCCCGGTCGGGACGTTGAGGGTCGCGGCGCCGACGTCGCTCTTGCCGTTGCGGCCTTCGCGCAGGAAATTTGGCTGACCGATCAGCAGGTCCGCCGGCACATGGTCCGACTCTGGAGGCCGAGTCCAGATGAGCAGCCGATGGTGGCCGGTGTCACAGACGAACAGCGGGCCGCCGCGACCGGCCAGGCAGGCCCCCCGCGCACCGAACAGGGTGTCGGCGCGGGCCGCGATCGGCGTTACCAGCCCGTCGCAGCCGGCGCGCCCACCGAGGATCGCGCGCGGACCGCCGGCCGCGAGCAGGGGCATTGCGGCACATCCCGTCCCCTGTCCGGGGGGCGGGACGCGCTGGCGGTCCGGGGCGAGGGAGACGCGCATGGCTATCTGGCGAGCCTCACTTCGACGCGATGGCCGATCACGCGGACGGCATGCGACTGCAGTTGCACCTCCGGCGCGGTCAGGCATTCGCCGCTCGCCAGGACATACTGGAAGCCGTGATGCGGGCAGGTGATGATGCCGTCGTCGACCTCGCCGTCATCGATGGCAAAGCCGAGATGGGCGCAGGCATTCTGGAAACAGGTGACGACCGCCCCCTGGCGGGCCAGCAATACCTTCTCTCCCGCGATCTCGGTCGCGAGCACGCGTCCATCTGGAATCTGCGGCAGCGTGGCGACGCTGATCCAGTCGCCCGTCGCACCGAGCGCGAACGGACTGATGAAACGGACGCCGCCGGAGCCGCCGAGCCCCTTGACCTGAACGACCTCGGTGATCTGCGGGCAGGCCTCCTCGACCGCCTTTTTCACGCCGGCGTGGAACGTCAGCGCCGAAGCCGGACATCCGTCACACGCGCCGGTAAATCGCACCTCGATCGCCGGCGGAGCCACTTTCACGAGCTCGACGTCGCCGCCGTGCGAGGCGAGCATCGGCCGCACGCTCGCGAGCGCGGCCTCCACGCGCTCGCTCAGGCTGGCCTTGAGAATGTCGTGCCGTCGCAGCACCGCATAGACGACCTCGTCGGTCACCGCGGCCTTCATGGCGGCGAGCGCCGCCGCATCGGTCTTCAGCGCGCGGACCAGCCGCCGCAGCGCCTCGCCGTGCAGCGCCTCGATGGCGCGACGATACGCTTCCACTGCGGTGCGCGGGGCCTCCTCCCAGGTCGCGAACAGCGCGTCCAGCCGCTCGACGTCGCCGAGCAGGCCGGCGAGGTCGTCGCGCTCGGTTGTCACCCTGTCGATGACGTTCATCGCGCCCTCAGCGGTAGCGAAGATTCCTGAACAGATAGGGCTGCAGCGCTCCGCCAATCAGCCCAGCGACGACCGCGGCGAGCCAGAGCGGCACTCCCACCATGGCTCCGACCAGCAGGATGATTGCCGTCACGGCCACGCCGATGGCCAGCTGGCGATAGGCCATCTTCGGATCAGCAAACAGCCTGCCGTGAAAAAACAAGGCGATCGAGCTCTTGGCCATCGCCCACATGACGCCGCCCTCAGCCGATCACCTTGAGGACCAGCAGACCGATCGCGACACCCGCAATGCCGGCCAGTGGTCCATAGAAGCCGCCCATGAAGGCGGCCAGCTGGTTTCCCAGCGACTTGCCGCCGACCATGACGCCGCCTGCGGCCCCGCCGATCACCGACGCGATCCCGCCGCAGATCAGGGCGGTCAGCGCCGCAACCGCAGAAACAGTCGTGTCCATGCTCCGCTCTCCCGGCTGCCGGCGCAGCGGCCCGCCTCGCCGCCGCTCAAGACCCGCATGACGTCGCCTGTGCGCGATGGCCTTGTCCGTTCGTCGCGGGAAGCGCGAGAATCTCCCGTTCGATCTGCGTCAGCGCCTCCGCCACGATGCGGGCGCGCTCGCGCTCGCCGCCGGCCATGAAGATCTCGCGCGCCTCCACGTAGCAGGCCTTGGCCCCGACGAGGTTGGCGCGGTTGCCGCGCTCCGGATGCTCCGGGTCGTCCGGCAGGTTCCACAGGCAGTTGGCCTTGTTGGCAATGGTGTTGGCGTATTCGAGCGGCGTGCTGTCGCGACGGCGTACCTTCAGGGCTTCGTCATAGGCCTCGAGCGCGCGCAGATTGTTTTCTGCCGCGTGACTCGACGAGGCATACTGCAGGGCGTTGCCGAGATTGTTCTGCAGCATCGCGTATTCCGACGGGTGGTCGATGAGATTGACCACCTTGAGCCCTTCCTCGAATGCCTGCACCGCGAGCGCCTCCCGCATTTTGGCCCGTTCGTCGGTGAACGGAATCGACAGGAAGGCGGTGGCGAGATTGTTCTGCAGGATCGCGAACTCCTCCGGGTGCCGCTTGCGATCGAATGTTCTCAGCGCGCGCTGATAGGCCGCGATCGCATCGGTGATGCGGCCACGTCCGGCGCCGGCCAGATTCTGCACGACGACGCCGAGGTTCATTTCGGCCTCGGCCAGCTCTTCCGCACGCCCCATCTCGGTCAGGGTCGGGATGGCTTCCTCGAATGCGGCGCGCGCACGTTCGAGCCAAACCGTTCCCTCGCCGGGGATGGCCTGCAGCGCCGTCCCCTTGCGCGCAACGATCCGCGCGCGCAGAAGACGCTCGTCGGGGGGGCCGATGGCAAGTGCCTTGTCGTAGAGCTCGATGGCAGCGTGAAGCTGGTCCGCAGTCCTGGGCCGTTGCTGCAGGCCCATGGCGATCTCCATCAGCATTTCGGCGCGTTCGGCGGGACTCGCGTCAGCCTCCTCGGCGGCTGTCAATGCCGCCCGCATCTCTTCCGCGAGCCGATCATGCGCCACTCGCCATCCTCCCGGACCGCACCGCTGAGGCGCTTGTTGATTGAAGAGATGATATCGCAGCCGGCCAAGGTGTCTACAAGATAATCTAACTGTAAACTAAGTTTGCAGAAACACATCTCTGGCTTCAAGACCGACCCGCGTGGCGCACCAGAATGCCTGAAAATGAAGCTCGACAGTATCCTCGATGCCATTCTGGCGAAAAAAATCGGCCGCATTCACCACCCGGTCGCCGGCGGAATTGCGCAGCTTGAGGAGGTGGCCGCCGGCCGCCGCATGACGAACCGGCATGATCACCAAATTGTTATCCCGGCGCAGCAGAATCACCGACTCCAGGCCGGGGAAGTAGCGTTCGCAGGTCTCGCGGGTGAGGTAAACGCTGCCTCGCTTCACGACCACGGCCGCCGGTGTCATGATGCGATCTGCGCCTCCGCCGCACGGGCGCCGATCAACGCGGCGACCCGCTCGACGACGTTTGCGATCGCGGCGGACACACTGGGCGACAGGCCGATGCCGTAGTCCACCGTCGCGGCCTCGATCAGCAGCACCACGACGTCGGCCGGAAATTGGTCGCGGAAAATTTGTCGACCGGCAAAGAGCGCGTGATC
>Ga0181526_10003688_pt1 | contig 12325 bp, 9 predicted proteins | sample PEATcosm2014_Bin_35_FD_119750 | JGI IMG/M metagenome (GOLD analysis project Ga0181526, IMG submission 119750) | Peatland microbial communities from MTU Mesocosm Facility, Houghton, MI, USA - PEATcosm2014_Bin06_30_metaG | ecosystem: Environmental > Terrestrial > Soil > Wetlands > Peat | place...
CCGGGCCCAACCAGTGGGCCGTGACGTCAGCTCGACCGGACGCTGGGCCGCGGGCGCCTCAGTAGACGTTGGGGAGCAGCCGCATTGCCTCGGTGCTGAGACCCCACAGGATCGCGAAGATGAGGGGGGCGCCGACGAGCCAGGTCTGGGCGTGACCCCACCGAGTCCACAGCCAGGCGATGGCGAGCGAGGCGACGAGGAGTGCTTGTAGCCAGAAGATGATGAACGGCCATGCCGTCGGATCGCTGCGGCCCTGGTATTCCACCGGCGACACGGCCGTGGGCCGCCCCGGGGGCGAAGCGACCGCCCTGCCTTGCAGGAGGGCGTCGACGTACACGAGGTGGTTGCCGGCCCAGCGCCCGAGCCAGCCAGAGCCGGCTGAGGTGACGAGGGTCAACAGGGCGCCGCTCTTCGAAATCTCGGGCAGCGGCTGACCGGCGACGAGCTGCCCCTCGACGCTGAAGCGGAACGTCCCGTAACCGGTCGTCACTGTGATGACGTCTCCCTTGCGCAGCCGCGTGATGTCCCCGAACGGTGCGCCGGCCGTCGTGCTCCTTGCCATGAGGATGGACTGGCCGACCTGTCCGGGCAAGGGTGAGTTCGGGAGATGACCGGGCCCAGCGAGGAGATTGCTCGGCGACGTGCCCTCGACCACCACGACGTTGCGCAGCCCCGCCGCCGGCGAGTTGAGGAGGGCGATCGGTGTGCCAGAGGGAATGGAACCGACGATGCTCGGCGCAGTCGGGCTCGCCGGGTCGAGGAGCCCGCGGAAGGCCGCATACAGCTGATGTTGACTTCGTTGCTCCTGCAAGCCGCTGAGCCCGTAGGCGAAGGCTCCGAAGAAGAGGACCACGACGCTGAAGGCCGTCAGGCTGGCGAGTGTGATGGCGAGGGCGGTGGGCATCGGACGCCGACCGTCGGGCGCCGTCGTGGTCACCTCTTCCACCGCCTCGGGTGCCGGTGCCGGCGCGACGGTGATCACCAGCGCCCTCGCCGGCGGCCGACGAGGTAGGTGAGAGAGACCGCCAGCAGGCACAGGAGCGCCAGTCCGAACGTCAACACGACCGAGACAGGACCCGTTCCGAGGTCGGCGCCGAGGGCGCGCCCAAGCGACAGGATTCCCACAGAGACCGGGCGCGGCGCCGGATGACCGGTGCGAGACGGGGGTTTCGTGCCCGACGTGTGCGCCGGCGGGGTCGTCGTGGACGTCGTGGTCGATGTCGGGATGGTCGTGGGTGGCGGCTTCGTCCCGCCCTGGCCGAGCGGCGACGTCATCGAAGGCAATTCCCCGTTCTGAGCCGCCACGTCCGCCACGGCGCCGAGCGTGTAGTCGGCCAAGCCAGCCAAGCCGTTTGCCTTCGTCATCGGGAGGTAGCCGGGAGGGAGCTGCCCGACGCCGAGCCCGGGTTGCTGGCCGGCAGTGGCGGCGTACTGCAGGAGGGACGCATAGTCCTTGGCGCTCTCGGCCGGCAGCCCAGAAGTCGGGACGGCGGCGTAGACGACCATGGTGCCCGGATAGGCAGCGGCACCCGCGTCGCTCGTGCTCATCTCGAGATAGGGGATCGGCCAGGTCCCAGAGAGCTTGTCGGGTTTCAGCAGTGCCACGGCCGCCCGCAGTGAGGCGTCGTCGGGAGCCACGAAGGTGTTCGCAGTGGTCTCGAGAGCGGCGGCCCTCAGCTGATAACGCGAATCATCGGCCAGCGGCGTGATCCCGATCATGAAGCGGTAACCGACGGTCTGGGGTCCGAGCGCTACGAGCTTCTCGCCGACGCTCGTCCCGTCGATCTGCGAGCAGACCGTCGTCGAGTTGGCGATCGCGAACTGCATCGCATAGCTGACGTCCTCGAGGGTCGGCATGGGGGCGGCGACGAGCGGCAGGTAGGGCACGGGGCTGTTGTGCAGGCAATCGTTGTTGTCTGAGGAGTAGTACGCCTTCGGCTCGAACGTCGACAGCAGCGGCCACTGGTCGACCGGCAGCTTGATGCCCTTGTAGGCGGGGTTGACGACCATGCCCCACGGATCCGGCTTGCCGTTCAGCCAAGCCCGTGCTTCCGGGTTGTCGTTGATGTAGGTCGTCAGCGCCTCCATGACGTCCGAATCGCTCGACAGGGCGATGATTTCGGACGCTGACTCGGTCGCCGCCACACCCTTTGTGATCCCCGGGTTGAGTTGGATGAACTCCGGGTCCAGCGTGATGTTGAGCGGGTTGTGCGACAGGGCCGGGTCCTCCTGCTGCACGGGCAGCTCCGCCGGGTAGGACTCCGTGAGCAGCTTGGCGAGGAGCAGGGGCGTGAGCCGCAGCTTCGTGTAGGGCTGCCCGTTGGCGCCGTCGATGATGTAGGAGATGGAGAAGCCCGTGACCGCCACCGGTGCGTTGACGACGGGTCTGCCGTAGCCGTTCGGTTGCGGATCACTCGTGAAGGCCGCCTCGGCGTTTCCAGTGGCCAGGAGGTTGCGTGCCTCCGGCTCGCCCGTTTGCACGTGCGTGAAGGAGAACGACTTGGGGTTGAGGCAGAAGTGCGGCGCCCACTGACCGGTCGCCTGGATCATGAGCTCCGATCCGTAGATGAGGACGGAGTTCTTCGAGGTGACGACGTCGCAGGCGCTGGCCGGCACGGCGAAACTCAAGGGCACCGTGATTCGATTGCGCCAATTCGACGGGCTCCACCAGAGGCTTCCGCTCACGGTGAGGTCCTCGTCGCCCTGCGGGTTCACGAGCTGGCCCGGGGCGAAGGCGCCCTTCTCCTCGCATTGCGAGACGGCGGCGGCGCCGGCCATCGCCGACGACTCGCAGCTGATACCCATGATCGGCACGGCGACAAGAGCGCAGGGCACTGTCTGCGAGCAGCCGAGTGAGTTGTTCTCCGAGGAGGTCCAGACGTCGAAGTCCGTACTCCCCTTGCCGTCGAGGCCCGTCACCCCGAACGTCTCGTTGCTCGGGAGAGCCGAGCCGCCGACGTTCTGCGATTCCGGGGGCTGGCCAGCGCAGCCCGCCGGGCCCTCGTAATAGACCTCGCCGTCGGCGGCGATGAACGGCACCCAGTGCTGGGTGGGTGCGGGCAGGTACTTGCACGCCACCGGCAGCGGCGAGGGTGCACCTACGACCTGGGCTCGATCAGCTGCCGTGGCGTACTGGTCGAGGCGGTACGGAGGGAACTGCGTCTCGAAGGTGTCCTGGTAGCGCTCGCTCCAGCTCTGCGTCCAGCACGTTTCGGGGCTGAGCCGATCCGCCGCCGTCGCCTTTGACGAGTCGATGCCGCGGCACTCGAGCAGCACGAAGGGGTACTCCTCTTGCTGGGCCTCGATCGAGCTCTGATCGGCCACGATGCCGCCGGTCGGATGAGCGCCCGACCACGAAACGACGATCTCCTGGCGGCCGCGCAGGTTCGTGGTCTCGGTCACGCGAAGCGTGACCGTGCGACGGTCGACGACGTGCTCTGTGCCGTTCACGAGGAAGGCACGAGTGATGGTCTCGCTCTTGGAGAAGGCGCCGAGCTTGACGGTGGCATTGGAGACGCCGGCCGAGACGGCCACGACGGCGAAGGTCATGGCGACGCAGACGAGCACGAGGGCGATGCGCCTCGTCATGGCTCCGCCTGCCGTCGCTTTCGGTTGAGCCGACGAGCGAGCACGGCGGGGAGCACGAACGCGAGCAAGAGCAGCACGGCCGCCACCGGTGCCAGCTCAGCGGCGAGATCCGAGCCGCTGTAGCCCGGGAGCGCCGCCGAGATGATCTCCGGGTCGGCCGTGATGTTCGAGCCGCCGCCGGCGCCGTCCGCCGTGGATGCACCGTTCCCGGAGGAGGGGCCGGTCCTTACCTTGCCCTTCGGGCCCTTCTTGCCGGTGCTCGCCTTGCCCGATGACGGGCCCGTCGATGGTGTCGTCCCACCACCCGGTGTCGTGGTCGATCCCGGGCCGTTGGGCGCCACGGCGGCCGAGCAGGGGCCGGCGCCGACCTTGTCACAGGCGGGCGGCAGCGGAGCGATCGTCGCGAGGTAGTTCGTGTTCGGGTGACCGGCCACGAAGGTCGGGTTGTCGCACGTCCCGATGTCGAGCCCATTGAGGTCGATGCCGGGATCGGCCAGCTTGAGCTTTTGGATCTGGCCGAAGGCAGCCTCGACGAGGTTGACCGGCAGCGGTGAGTACCCGATCGGACCGATCTCGCGTTGCCCTTGACAGATGGCGTAGTAGGCGAAGTCGGCGAGCGACTGCCGTTTCGCCGTCGTGATCTTGGTCTCCGGGCTCGGGTAGCGGCCGGTCGGCTCGATCATGTAGACGTACGACGACAACGGATAGGTGCGCGGGTCAGGGTCGACGTAGACGTTGTCGAGGTTTTGCAGCAGGTAGTCGGGCGAGCTCTTGTCCATGTTGATCACCGCCTTCTCCAAGGCGACGGCGACGTTGTACTGCGTCGGCAGTGTGTAGTAGCCGGCTGCATTGCGCACGAGGGCCACCGGGTAGTTCTCGGCGAGGGGATAGGAGTACTCGACGTACCCGATCGATCCGTTCGCCACGCTCGACGAGACGTAGTTCATGGCGGCGTTCGAACCGTTCTGAGCGATCTGGTTCCCCTGCCGCGGGTAGTACTCGGTCATCGAGGGCGAACCCGAGTAGGCCTGCCAGATGCTGGGGAACTCGGTGGCGAAGTAGCGAGTCAGCTGCGCCGTGGCGCCAGAGCCTTCTGCCTGCACGACCGGTGTGATCGGAATCGACGGAAGGGCGTGGCCGTTGTTGTCCGCCGTGATCTCGGGATCGTCCCAGTTCGTGATCTGGTTCGTGAAGATCTTGACGATCGTTTCCCCAGAGAGGCGCAAATTGCGGACCTGATGACCGTCGTAGCGGATTTGGTAGGGGAAGGACGTGCCGCCGGCGGCAATCGGGAGATAGGCGTACGGCCGGCCCTGCGAGGTGTCCGAGACACCCGTGACCGGATCGACGCCCTGATAGCCGATCGAGGTGACGGCGAAGTCGGACGTACGGGTGGCGAAGTCCTGGCGGCCCTGAGCGTCACCGTCCGGCGTGTAGACGACCTGGATGCCTTCGGCGGCGACATCGGCCACCCATTGGTTGACGGCGTTGGCGGCCCAGCTCGAGCCGGAGCCCTCGATCAAGGCCGTGCTGCCCCCAGCCTTGGCGGCGGGCGCCGCCGTGGCGGCCGGTTCGCCACCGAGGGCGAGCACGAGCCCGCCCGTGGCGAGCGAGATGACGACAAGGTTCCTCAGCTGACGCAGCCTCATCGCGTCACCGCCTTGCTGCGGGCCAGGATGCGCGTCGTCACGAAGAGGACGAGGACCATGGCGAGCAGGACGCTGGCCGCACCGAAGGCGCGGGCGATGGCGGTGGGTTCCCCGGTGACATAGGCCGTGTAGATGAACAATGGCAGGGAGTTCATGGGGTTCTCCGTCGGATTGAAGGTCAAGAAGCTGCTGGCGCCGGACGTGATGAGGACGACGGCGGTCTCACCGATGCCGCGGGCGATGGCGAGGATGGCAGCGGTGGCGAGACCGGCCCGCGCCGTCGGCAGCACGACGGTGCGCACGGTCTTCCAGTGGGAGGCACCGAGTGCGTTGCTCGCCTCCCGGAGGCCGGCGGGCACGACCCGGAGGGCGACCTCGGAGGCTCGGGCGATGATCGGGACCATCGTGACCGCCATGGCGGCGGAGGCGGCGAGACCCGACTTCGGGAGCCCGAAGCCGACGATGAGCGTCACGTAGACGAACAGGCCGGCCAGGATCTCCGGCAAGGCGGTCATGGCCTCGACGACGGTCCGAACGGGACGGGCACCGCGTCCTCCCACCTCGGACATGTAGACAGCCGTGCCGACGCCGAGCGGCAGAGAGACGGCGACGGCGATGCCCACCTCGATGACCGTTCCGACGATGGCGTGCAGGATGCCGCCCTCGTTCAGTGGGGCGGTCGGGGCGACCGCCGACATGTCGTGGGTGAAGAAGTTGCTATGGACGAGCGCCGTCCACCCCTTGGCAAAGGTGTAGATCACGGTGCTCCCCAGCGCCACGATGACGACGGCAGCGGCGACATACAAGGTCGAGGTGACGAGTCGCTCGAGGACGATGTGGCGTGGGTTCGTCAACGAGATGATGCCGCCGTAGAGGACGAGGAACACGACGTACCAGCAGACGAGGAAGCCCAGGGTCCCGCTCCCGTCCAGCATGTGCTCGTAGCCGATCTCGACAAGGGCGAGCGACGAGACCACCGCGCCGATGACGGAGAACCAATCGTCGGCCGTGAAGAGGCGGAGCTTGCGCGGCGAGCGCCGGCGAGGCTGCGGAAGAGCCGGCCGGTTCTCGACGGAGTGCAGGGTCGTCATCAGATCTCCGTGGAGGCGCCGCTGCGGCTGCGCCGAACGAAGAGGGCGGCCGCCGTGTTCACGACAAGGGTGATCACGAAGAGCACGAAGCCGGCGGTGAGCAACGCCGAGAGCTGGGACTTGGTGGCGTTGCCGAAGTTGCCGGCAATGAGCGCCGAGATGGTCTGGGTGCCGGCCTCGAGGATGCGGATCTTGATCAGGTAGGCCGGCGAGATGATGATGAGGACGGCGGCGGTCTCGCCGAGGGCGCGTCCGAGCGACAGCATGGTCCCACCGATGATCCCGCCCCTGGCGAACGGCAGCACGACGATCCTGGCGACGCCGAAGCGGGTGCCGCCGAGCGCCATGGCCGCCTCGCGCTCGCCGAGCGGCGCCTGGTCGAAGACCGCTCGCATGACGGCGCACGCCAGCGGGATCGCCATCATGGAGACCGCCAGGCCGGCAATGAAGGCAGAGCTCGTGTAGCGCGACTGCTGCCAGACGGCGGCGTTGGCGTCGGTGTCGACGTGGAAGAGGGGAAACCAGCCGAAATGTTGGCTCAGCCACCGAGCAAGGTCGATGGCGTGCGGCTGCAGCAGGAAGAAACCCCAGAGGCCGTAGATGATGCTCGGTACCGCCGCCATGAGGTCGACGGCCGACACGAGCCAGGACTTGATCCGCTTGGGTGCGTAGTCCGTGATGAACAAGGCGAACATGATGGCGAGCGGGAAACTCACCACCATGGCGATGAGCGCCACCTCCACGGTTCCCACGAGCACGGCCGCAATGCCGATCTTGTTGAGCTCGGGCTGCCAGTTGCTCTGCGTGAAGAAGCTCAATCCGTAGTGGTGCAGGGTGGGGATCGACTGATAGCCAAGGAAGGCGCCGATCGCCCCCGTGATGGCGAGCACGGACATGCCGATGACGGTGGCCGTCCCGTGGAAGATGCGGTCGGAGGCCTGCAGGCCCGGTGACAATGGCCGCGGCACCCTCGATGGCCTCCCGAGTGCCTGAGGCGGTGTGCCGCCGGCGACGGTCATCCAAACCGCCCGCTCACGTAGTCGGCGGTGCGAGGATCCTGCGGGTTGTCGAACAGCTGCAGCGTCGGACCGCGCTCGACGACGCCGCCAGGGGCTCCTTGCTCGGCCATGAAGAAAGCCGCCTGCTGGGAGACCCGCAGAGCCTGTTGCATGTTGTGGGTGACGATGACCACGGTGAGCTCGGAACGGAGCTCGGCGATGGTCTCCTCGATCCAGCGCGTCGAAGTCGGGTCGAGGGCCGAGCAGGGCTCGTCCATGAGCAGCACCTCGGGCCCGACGGCGAGGGCACGAGCGATGCACAGCCGTTGCTGCTGGCCACCGGACAGTGCTCCGCCCGGCTTGCCGAGGCGGTCCTTCACCTCGTTCCACAGCCCGGCTCGCGAGAGGCAGCTCTCCACGAGGTCGTTGCGGTCGCTGCGGCTGATCCGCCTGTTCGTCAGTCGGAGCCCGGCGGTGACGTTGTCGGCGATCGACATGGCCGGGAAGGGATTGGGCTTCTGGAAGACCATCCCGATGCGGCGGCGCGCCTCGGTCAGGCGTTTCCCGGGCGCGTAGATGTCCTCGCCGTTGAGGTGCACCTCGCCGGCGAGCTGCGCACCGCGCACCGATTCGTGCATCCGGTTCAGGATTCGCAGGAAGGTCGACTTCCCGCATCCCGACGGCCCGATGAGGGCCGTCACCGTGCCCGGCGGCATCGAGAGGGAGACGTCATCGAGAACCTGCACGCCGCTGAACCAAGCCGAGACCTCGATGGCATCGACGCGGGCGCCGCTGCTCGGTGACTCCGTCCGGGCGGACGGCCTGCGACGGGCTGAGGTCGTTCCACGCGAGTGGGTGACGGCGGGCCGGATGACGGCTCCCTCGAGGGCGGCGCTCACTGATTGACTCTGATCTTCACGATCTTCGAGGTCGACGTGGCGTCGTTGGCGGTAACGGAGGGAGCAAAGACGGCTTTGATGAAGTGGCTTCCGACGGCGAGCTTCGTCGTCGAGAAGCTGGCCGTGCCTTTCGACACCTTCACGGTGGCGAGCTTCGTCTTGCCGTCGTAGAACGTCACAGAACCGGCGACCGCCGGTGACTCCACCGCCGTCAAGGTGACCCGCTGGCCCTTCGTGATGGTGGCTTTCGACGCCTTGAGCGACGTCGTCGTCGGGTGGGGGCTGATCGTGAGCTTGTGCACGGCCGAGGAGGAGCCGAGGTAGCTGTTCGTGTCGGTCGGGACGAACGTCGCCGAGAGGTGCTGCACGCCGTCGGCCAAGCTGGTGGTGGAGTAGTTGGCGTGGCCGGATTTCACGGCGACCGTCTTCAAGGTCTTGGAACCGTCACGGAACTCCACCGAACCGGCGGCGGCGCTCGGGGTCACCGTCGCTGTGAGCTTCACCGTTGAGCTGTGGTAGGCAGCCGTGGAGGGAGACACCGAGAGCGCCACGCTCGTCTTTGCCTGCGCGAAGGCGACGGACCAGTTGCTGCCTGTGATCTGAACGGTGGCCGAGTCGTAGGTGGTCGACTGGCTCTCGTCCTTCTTCGATGTGTACAGGCGGAGCTGGTAGAGGCCGTAGTACGGCGAGGTCGAGGGCGCAGTGTTGGGAAAGTCCACCTGGAGCGTCTCCAGGTTCTCGTCACTTGCGTGTCCCGTGACGAGGGGAAGGCTCGAGGAGGCAAGGGCCTTCGGGGCCGAGAGGTTTGGGTAGCCCGTCGCAGAGCTGAGCTGTTCGCCGCTCCACTGCCCGGGCACCTGTCCCTGTACCGGGAGGAAGCCCCACAGGGCCGCCTCCGTGTCACCGGAGCGGACCGTGTTGGTGCCTTGCACATAGGCCGCCAAGGGCGAGGCGCTGATGCTGCCCCCTGTGATCACCTGCCCGGCCGAGTTGTAAAAGATGAGGGAACCGACGGAGTTCGGATCCGTCCCCCACGGCGGACCTGCCGCCGAGGTTGCCGCCGAGGCGGTCGTCGGGGCCATGGTGATGCCGACGGTCAGCGCCGCGCCGCCGACGAGCATGGCGCTGACAGTGGCTGTCAGGGCGGCCCGGACGGTACGGCGGAGAGTGGGATGCATGGTCAGTGACCTTTCCGGTAGGAGCGGGTAGCGGGCTTGACGGTCGTGAGGAGCGCCGAGGTCGTCGATGCCTTCGGCAGCACGATCGTCTCGATTGACTCAGCGGTCCCGGAATGGCAGTTGACCGGTCCGCCGCCCACGGCATGCCAGGTGTTGCCGGTGACCTGGATGTCGAGAGCTGGATAGTGAAGGGAGTAGGCCTCGGCGTTCTGGGTTCCGAGATACATCCGCAGCTGCAGGAAACCGTTCCAGGTCGGGCGGTACTCCTCGATGAAGTCCTCCAACGAATCGTCGCGGTCGGTCGCCGCTGCCATCGGGTGTGCCGGGTTGGTGTAGCGGGCTGAGGCGGTGAGTGCATCGCCGGTCCACTCCCCGGCAGAAAGGCCCTGCTGAGGCTGGTAGGCCAAGAGGATGGCCGTTCGCCAGGCGTTGTTGTAGGGGGGGAGGGCGGCCTCCGACGACACAGCGCGCCAGGCGAACGGCGTCGTGTTGATGCTGCCGCTCGCGATCTGGTGGCCGGCCTTATTGCAGAGGCCGATGTAGCCCACGGCATTCAGATCCGAGAAGGGCGCTCGCGCACTGCCTCCTTGGCCGAGGCAGGCTGACGTCGTAAACGCCAAGGCGGCAACCGAGAGGGAGCGGACGGCGAATCTGCCGGCTTTCATACCGACACCATCTGTCGTTGGGCGACGGCCGGCGGCGCAGCCGGACGCCGGCGGGCTCGGTACAGGAGGCCGAGCGCCAACAGGACGAGGACGATGGCGCCGAGGAACGACCACGGGATCGCCCAGAGCGAGGTCCGTGCTGAAGCGGACACCAACGCCGGGAGGTCACCGCTCCCCACAGGGGCACTCGGGAGGGCCGACACAGTCGCTTGCAGGAGGAATTGCGGCCAGACGCCCGTCACGACGGCGCTCTCGCGAACGGAGGCGCCAGGGAGCAACAACGGCACGGCTCCGGGGGTCGCCCGCCTGTCGGCGAGCGGACCGGACACCGAGACCGACTGGGTGAGGGCGAGGTCGACGTTGCCGGTGTTGCTCACGACGTAGCTGACCGTCACGCGGCCCTGACCGATCGGGTTGAGGGTTCCGTGATACGAGGCGTGCAGATCCGTGAGCGAGATCCCCGGCGCGAGGGCGCCGGCGACGCGGATAAAGACCCGCGTGCCGACTCGCACGACGAGGATGACGTTCTGTCCCTTGTTCGTTCCAACCGTTCGCAGCGAGGCGACGATGCCACCGACGTGGTCCCCTGGCGTGGCCCGATCGGGAACGTGCACGAGCACGGGCACGACGGTCTCTCCAGGGCCTTTGGCGGACCGCGCCGGAACGCGCACCGTCGAGAACTGGGGCGGAAGCGTGATCCAGGCGCCGGCGCCTGTTGGTGTCACGGAGGCGGGCAGGAGGCCGAAGCCGCCCGCTGACGTCTCGACGGCGTCGGTCGCGTACAGCTGGAGCGTGAGCGGTACGAGTGAGTAGTTGAGCACGGCGACGTGGTCGTACACGAGGGCACCGGGCGTGACGCCGAAGGAGAAGTAGGGCCGACCGTCGGCGCCGCGAGACGAGGCCGGTTCGACCCCGAAGGTCACCTTGGCGGGGGGCTTCGAGGCCGGAGCGGCGGAGGCGGAAGCAACGGGCCAGGCGAGAAAGGCCATGACGAAGGCGACGATGACGCTCAGCCGTAGCGATACTCCTCGGTTTCCACCGGGGCCGGATGTGGCACAAGGCCTCGTGGGAAGGGTCTCCATGGGGTAAGTCCGTCTGATCAAGAGAATCTACGGTATGGGGTCAATCTATCATTTCCATAGCATTAGCGCCGCGAAGAGGGGGCAGGCGGCAGCCGGTGGCCGTCGCCTGCCCCCTTTCGGCGGGAACGGAGCCTCAGATGATCGTGAAGGTCAGCTTCGCCGTGTAGAGGCCGGCCGGGGTCGACGTCGGGGCGGTCAGGGTGAGCACCCCGTCGATGTAGACCGAACCGTTCCCGGCCGCCGCGGTGGCGAACTGGTGTGGTCCGCCCTTGAGGCCGTCGGAGCCGGCCGCTGTCGGCCCGTAGATGGCGCTGTTGGTCACGTTGTTCGTCACGACGTCACCGCTCTGCAGGGCGTTCCCGGTGAGGAACACGGGCGTGACGCCCGTGAAGGTCAGATTCTGACCGTTGATGACGTCGCCGGAGCCGTCGCTGAAGTCGGTCACCGTCGCCGATGCCGTCCAGGGCAGATCGCCTGCCCGCGTGTCGGTGATCGTCACGCCGTCGTTGGGGTTGGCGGCGTTGCCGAAGGGGGCCGAAGCGCTGAAGCTGGTGCCGTTGGGGCTCAGGACCGCCGTGCCCAGCTGGAACGGGTTCGCCGGCGTGTAGGGCGTGCTGATGGTGAGCGTGCCTGCCGGGACGTTGACATCCACCGTCTGAGCATCCGGTGCCGTCGCCGGTGTCGTGGCCGTGAACAGGACGGCGGGCGAGTCCGAGGTGTTGTACACCGACGAATTGCTCGGGACGAACTCGGCGACGATGTTGTGGGCGCCTGTGGCGAACGAGCTGTAGTCCAGGCTGGCAATGCCTCCCGTACCCAGGCTCACGGTGCCGAGCAGGGCGCTGTTGCTCGTGATGTCCCCGCTCGCATCGGTCCCGTCGTCGTAGAACTTGACGCTGCCTGCACCGGAGGCGAGCGGGCTGCTGTTGCTCGTCTGCGACACCGTGGCGGTGATGGTCACGGCCGTGTCAGCCGGCGCCGTGTCCGGGTTCACCGACAGTGCGGTAGTCGTCCCGGCCGCCGGCGCTGGCGACACCGTGAACGACGCCGTCCCCGTTGAACCGGCGTACGGCGAGGAGGCTGACGGCGCGAAGACGGCAGACAGCGTGTCGGTACCGACGGGCAGCGTCGTCGTGGCGATGGACGCCGTCCCGCCGGTGACCGTCACGGGGCTC
>Ga0181526_10003690_pt1 | contig 12321 bp, 8 predicted proteins | sample PEATcosm2014_Bin_35_FD_119750 | JGI IMG/M metagenome (GOLD analysis project Ga0181526, IMG submission 119750) | Peatland microbial communities from MTU Mesocosm Facility, Houghton, MI, USA - PEATcosm2014_Bin06_30_metaG | ecosystem: Environmental > Terrestrial > Soil > Wetlands > Peat | place...
GAGTTCGAGAAGGCAATCTTGAACTTGCGTGGCAGCATCCACGAGTCTGGCTCCGCAATTAGCCTGCTCGTCAACGCGAACGCATAGGGGCTCGGATCGAATACCTCGTCGAGCCCGACACCCGCATCCGGCGAGACCAGCAAGTTGCGAACGGTATTTCCTCCACCGCCTCGCGCCGCCAGTCCAACCTGCAGCAGTTCACGCATCACCGGCAGAATATTCTCCAGCGCGATGTCGTGGACCTGGAACTCCTGCCGCGTCGTTACGTGAATGGAAGGATTGCCATACCGCACGGATACCTCGGCAATCGTCCGCAACTGGAGAGGTGTCAGCGCCCCGCCGGTAGTCCGAATCCGCACCATGTACGTGCCGTCAGTACGCTGCTCATAGCAGCCGAACGGAACGCGGCGTACTTTCAGCGTGGCAGCGTCAAGCTCACCACTACGGTAGCGCTCGATATAGGAGTCGAGCTCTGCAAGCTCAGAAGCGAGGTTTTCCGGAACCTTGTAGAACATGGTTTCTCCAATCCGCAATTCGTATGAGCCCAGAGACACCAATAGCGTGTGCCAATCAGCAGCCTGGCATCCCGACGCCATGAGTCGTATTACAAGACTATTGGAGTTACTTTCTGGCGGGTGTGACGTCCGTCACAGGTAAATCCCAGTGCGCCAAGAGAATCTCAAAACGCCGCTGCTCCTCGCGCTTGTAGGTCGCCTGGTCCGGATAAATCTGATGGATGAATCCGTCTTCGTCGGGATTTGCAGTGGTCGCAAGCGCTGAGTTCTTGTAGGTGATCGTCACGCGGTAGTCCCAGCGGGCGTCCTCGGTCATGTGGTTGGCCGGCGTTTCAATCTTGAGGCCAATGATTCGCCCAGTCGCGGCAATCTTCTGGAGCAGCGGATAGTGGTTCTTCAAGAACAGATCCAGAAACTCCTGCTGGTGCCCCCATTGGGTCTTGTAGTAGTACTCCATCGTGTACGGCTGGTCTACACCACCCTGAGGTGGCGCACCTTGGGTCAAAGCCGGTATAGCACAAACGGCCAAAAGCAAAATGATGAGTAGCCTTCTCATTCGAACCTCCATATACTGACCAATCTTTGCAATGAGACATGTTCCTTCGACGTCACCCCGCCCGTAGCATGAAGTCCCACGAGCAGGCGAAGCGTCGATTCGAGATTTGATAACAGCCGATCCATCGTGAAGCTATCGGGTAGGTGAGGTAACTTCGGAACCGGCGCGCCCTCCAAATACGTCGAAGATTAGGGCCTTCAGTCCCAATGCCCAAACAGCAGTGAGAAAGATGCGGCGAAGCCAGAGATTGCCGATACGGATAGCAAATCGTGCCCCGAGCAAAGCCCCTACAAACATGGTTGCGCCAAGAACCAGACCAAGTCTGTAGTTGACCAGCCCATGCCACATAAACACGCCAGTGGCAACGGCGGAAGAGAAGACGTTCATCAGCTTGGTTGTGGCGATGGCCTCGACGAATGTAAACCCGAAGATCGCGACATATACCGCTGTCAGAATCGTGACGTAGCCTCCGCTGAAGAACCCACCATAGATGCCGAGCAGGAGGGTCAAGGCGTAGCCGGCGATTTCGGCCTTGGCAGACGGAGCGATCGCCGACTCCTGCATCCCCGACTTACGGTAAAACACTGAGAAAGCCGCTACTGCGATAACGGCAACCGAAACGATCATGGGAACTGAGCGAGTGGGCACCCTTAGGAGCAGGAACGCGCCTATGATAGAGCCGATCAATGTCAGGCTGACCAGCAACGGAAGCCGTTTGCGGTTCAAATCCGGGCTTCGTAGGAACGGCAGAGTCCCGCCAATACTCATAAAGGTCAGGGCAAACATATTGGTTGCAAGCGCGGTGCGGGGCTCAATGTGAAACTGAAGCATCGCGGGAACCGTAATGAGCGAGGTGCTACCCGTGACAACACTGATTGCGCTGGTCAGAAAGAAGACGACCACGAGCCATACTGTATGAACGTCTGTCATCCTTCATTCTCCAGAATCGTCTTGAAGTGTTCGGCCTAGGCAGGAGACTGCTTGAGGCGGCGGAGAACTCCGATCATTGCGTCGATGTCGTCGTAATTGTTGTAGAGCGCAAGCGACGGTCGCACCGTCGTCTCCTGGCCAAAGCGGCGCAGCGTAGGCTGAGCACAGTGATGACCGGAGCGGACAGCAATGCCCTCACGGTTCAGGGCAGCACCGACATCCTCAGTTTTGTAACCATCGAGGACGAAGGAGAGCACGCCTGCCTTCTCCTTCGCGGTCCCGATGATGCATAGCCCTGGAATCTTCAGCAGCTCCTGCGTCGCGTATACCAGCAACTCATGCTCGTGGCGTGAGATGTTTTCCATGCCGATCGTGTCGAGGTAAGCAATCGCCGCGCCGAGACCGACTGCGTCTGCGATGTTGCCGGTGCCGGCCTCAAAGCGGAACGGTGGCGGCTGATAGATGGTCTTTTCGAACGTGACATCAGCAATCATGTTGCCGCCGCCCTGCCACGGAGGCGAGTCGGCGAGCGCATCTGGCTTGCCGTAGAGGACGCCGATGCCGGTTGGTCCAAAGACCTTGTGACCCGAGAAGACGTAGAAATCGGCATCGAGGCTTTGGACGTCGACGCGCATGTGCGAGACCGCCTGTGCGCCATCGACCAGCACGCGAGCGCCATAGCGATGCGCCATCTGGACCATTTGTCGCGCAGGGGTGATGGTGCCAAGCGCATTCGAGACATGTGTGAACGAGACGAGCCTGGTACGCGAACTCAGTAGCTTTTCGTACTCGTCGAGCAGAATCTGGCCGCTGTCGTCGACGGGGATGACGCGCAGCACTGCACCCTTCTCAGCTGCGAGCATCTGCCAGGGAACGATGTTGGCATGGTGCTCAATCCAACTGATGACAATCTCGTCGCCCTTGTTGATGTGCTGGCGACCCCAACTCTGCGCAACCAGATTGATGGCCTCAGTAGCTCCACGGACAAAGACGATTTCCTTGGACGACGGCGCGTTGAGGAAGTGCGCAACCTTGCTGCGTGCGTCCTCATAGGCATCTGTAGCACGAGCAGCGAGGTCGTGTGCCGCACGATGGATGTTGGAGTTCTCGTGCTCATAGAAGTACTTGAGGCGATCGATGACGGCCTGTGGCTTTTGCGTGGTGGCAGCGTTATCCAGCCAGATCAGCGGACGGCCATTTACCTTCTCGCGCAGGATGGGAAAGTCGCTGCGAATCGAGGTCACATCAAACTGGTGTCGAATCGTGCCGAGATCCGGCACGACGGCAGGAGAATAAGTCTGCGCTGGCTGCGACGTGGACGCGATGGGCTGCGAAAGCGCGCCCGCTCCTTCTAGGAAGTACAGGGGCGAGATCGCTCCCAAAGCCGACCTGGCAAAGTCGTCTGTGCCCAGCGCAGCTAGAGGCGGAATACTGGGCAGCGACGACTCAAAACTCGGGAAGGAAAGGTTGAAGTCGGGCAGCGGCAGACTAAACGGTGAGACGGAACTCAGAGGTGCCGCAGTCTGCGTGATCGCGGTCTGTGAAGGAATTAATGGAGTGGATGGCATACCCGTGCTGAGCGGCGAGAGAGACGGCGTGCCGGTGAAGGCCGTCGCCTCCGCAGGAAAGCCGACAGTCTGTCCGGAGCCTGCTAGACGCGCGATATCGGCTTCGCTGGGAACCTTATCGACCGAGGGAAGCGACGGCATGGATGGCGCGATTACCCCGAACTGAGGTTGCCGCATCTCCGTACCTGGGATCGCCGCCGAGTAGAACGCAGGAAAGCTGGGCGAGCTCGGCACACTCGGTGATGCAGGCACGCTTAGGGCTCCGGGAAGAGATGCCCCTGTGACGCCGGTCCCCACCTGGTTAGGCAGCGCGCGGAAGAACTCGTTTGCCATCTGGGTCAGCGTAGCGACGTCCGGGAAGACCGCACCTACCGCCGACTTCGCCTGCGCAACTGCATCTTCGTCGAACTGAAAGCCGGAATCACTTGTACTCATAGTAGTTACCGACCTCTACGTTTTCGAGCACGCCGAGCGCATCTTCCGTCAGCACGGCAGCCGAGCAGTAAAGCGAGACGAGGTAAGATGCGATGGAGTTGCGATCGATGCCCATAAACCGGACAGAGAGGCCGGGGGTCTGCTCTCCGGGCAATCCGGGCTGGAAAAGGCCAACTACGCCCTGACGCTTTTCACCGGTGCGCAGCAGAAGGATGTTGCTCTTCCCTGCCGCGTCGATGGTCAGTTTGTCCGATGGGATCATCGGCACTCCGCGCCATGTAAGAAAGGGAGAACCGAAGATGGTAGCCGTGGGCGGAGGAACGCCACGCCGCGTGCACTCCCGTCCAAACGCTGCGATGGCGCGTGGGTGGGCGAGGAAGAACGCCGGCTCCTTCCAAATCTTCGAGAGAAGCTCGTCGAGATCGTCTGGCGTGGGTGCTCCCTTGCGCGGCTTCACGCGCGACTCAGCCGCGACGTTGTGCAACAGCCCGTAGTCGGAGTTGTTGATCAACTCATGCTCCTGACGCTCCTTCACCTTCTCGACGGTCAGCCGAAGCTGCTCACGTATCTGGTCGTAAGGGTGACTGAAGAGATCGGAGACGCGCGTATGAACATCCACAATCGTGGAGATCGCGCTAAGGGTGTATTCGCGCGGCTTCTCTTCGTAGTCAACAAAGCTCTCCGGAAGTTTGCGCTCATCGCGTGCACCACAAGCGACGTCGATCTCCTGATCGTTCTTCGCCTTGTTCACGCGATACGTGCCTGACTCAACCGGGACCCAGGAGAGAAGTTGGACTAACCAGCGCGGGGTGATGGCGGTAAGTTGTGGTGGAGTTTTGGTAGTGTTGGCTAACTTTCGTGCTGCTGCATCACCAAGGGCCCGGCGGTTTTCGTGGACTGGCATCGTTATTGCTCCTTTGAGTCTTACAGTGTCGCGCAAATCGAGGTTGATTGGTCGGGGAATTGCCGTGATTTGCGTGGACTAAATCCTGGCAACTGCCGCCCACACGGCTGCAGTTCGTCCGCAAACGCAAATGGCTAGGTCACAATGTTACCGCAGATGTCTTCGTATCTAGTGCCTCCTGTCGGAGCTCGTCGAAAAGGGCGGTCGAAAGATAGCGCTCGCCGCCGCTTGGCAGGATCACGACAACGATCTTTCCTACGTTTTTCGGCTGACGCGCAATCTCAAGCGCAGCGTAGACCGCTGCCCCGGAAGAAATGCCGACGAGCAGGCCTTCTTCCTTGGGCAGTCGGCGCGCCATGGCGAGGGCGTCTTCGTTGCTCACCTTGACGATCTCGTCGATAAGCTCCGTCTTGAGAATCTTGGGGACGAATCCGGCGCCGATGCCCTGAATCTTGTGTGGCCCCGGTGTGCCGCCCGAGAGCACGTCGCTGGCCGCTGGCTCAACCGCAACTGTCCAGAACTTTGGTTTTCGCGCCTTGATGTACTCGCTTACGCCGGTTAGCGTGCCGCCAGTGCCGACACCTGAGACAAGAATGTCTACCTTGCCATCGGTATCGTTCCATATCTCGGGGCCCGTCGTGTCGAAGTGAATCTTCGGATTAGCAGGGTTATCGAACTGCTGCAATATATAGCCGTTGGGCGTAAAGCTCAGCAACTCCTCGGCCTTGACGATGGCGCCCTTCATCCCGTTCGCTGCGGGAGTGAGCACAATCTTTGCTCCGAATGCCAGCAGTAGGATGCGGCGCTCGACGCTCATCGTCTCCGGCATGGTCAGGATGATGTTGTATCCCTTGACCGCAGCGGCGAAGGCCAGTGCGATGCCGGTGTTCCCGCTGGTCGGCTCAATCAGGACAGTCTTGCCGGGCGTAATCTTGCCGTCGCGCTCGGCGGCTTCGATCATGGCGACCCCAATCCGGTCCTTAACGCTGCCGACAGGATTCTGGCTCTCCAGTTTGGCAAATACTGTAGCGTCTATTCCTGCCGTTACGCGATTCAGACGGACAAGTGGCGTGCGGCCAATCAGGCCGGTGATGCTGTTGGCGACGTTCATTTCTTTCCTTTCAGGCGTGTACCGATGTGTCACCGGGGTTGGATCGTAGGTTGGGCTAATTGCGGGCAGCCACGTTGACTGGAGGTGACGCGACCGTGACCCTCTCCAGGCTGCGCGAGGTGTAATTAGTCAGATAAATTGAGCGGCCATCCGGTGCTAGGCTGAGGTTTCTCGGGAATGTTCCAGCAGGCAGTGTCTGAAGCAGGTCAGGTCCTCCAGGTTGTGACACGTTGAGGAACGCTAGTGACCCCGCGGAACTCGCGAAACGGTTCGAGTTCGCCACTGCGAGCAGGTGGTCTTGATCGAAGAGGAGTAGGCCGACGGCTGCGTCGCCGCCCGACGGTATGGAGCGCCGAAAAGCGTGCTCTGGATCGGACTCAAGCAGGGCTGGACTGAACTGGAGCACGGAGTTGTCACCCCGGGCTGAGACGAACAGCGAGGATGCGTCCGCAGACTCGACGAGGCGCACGGGCGAGCAGCCTGCAGCGGTTCGTGAGAGGATCGCGTCCTGGCCAGCATATTCAGAGACCTCCGCACGATGGACATCGATTACGGTGATCAGCCCATTCGATCGCGCGGGTGTGCCTTTGGCCTGAACGCAGTCGTGCTTGGTGAGGGTCGGGTTGCCGGTGCCCGCAATCTGCAGGGCACTCTTCTCCGGCACTAACTCGGTGGCGACGTAGAGGCGTAAGCCGTCGCGGGACAGAGTGAGGCTGGGAACGACATCGCCAAGGGGAATCTGGGCGACCGTCTCGGGATGGGTGACGCGACCGCTGTCATCCGGCTCGACCGCGATGACGCCGACATTGCCGCGCTGATCGGCAATCACGCCGTATTCGTTGGCGGAGAACACGTAGAGCCCATCCGGCGTGGTGGCGACGTCGAAGGTTCCAGCACCCTCTCCCTGCGACGCGAAGACAGGCGTTGCCGTTCCGTGGATCGCATCCTGTACTTCGAGAAATGCGACCCCGGCGTCGCCCGCACCGACGACCAGAGTCTTAGCCCCACGCAGAAAGGCGAGACCGTTGGCTCCGGTGCTCCCTAGAGGGACAAAGCCCACGGAGGCTAGAGAGCCATTTGTATCCTGGAAAACCTGAACGCCGGAGACGACACCTTTTCTAGTGCCTGCCGCAGAGTCAGGTCCTGAGTTGTTGGGGCCTCCGACGTTCGTGACGGAAACGAAGACATAGCGGCCGTCAGGCGTTTCTATGGCAGAGGTCGGATTGCCGAGGGTGGGGTAGTCGGCCGAATTGACTGTCAACTTCTGCGCAAGCGCACTGGTAAGTACGAAAGCTGTAACTGCGAGGGAGAGAATCGGCCTAGCGATTGTTCGGGGAGTTGAACGGGTTTTCACGGTGCCTCCAGAAAAGTTTCAGCGCGGTCTGGTCATGCGAGTTAGTGGTCGTCCATGCATCAATGGTCTGCTTGGGAATCAGGTGCGAGGTATTGTGCTGAAGAAGCTCTCCGGGTACCAGGTTGGTCGCGAGGGAGCGTTAGCAACGCGAGTAACCAACGTCAGCAGCACACGGTCAAAGTGCACGGCGCCTTCGCAATCGATGGGCTGAGTCAGATTGTCGCCGGGGTGATGGTAGCGATTGCGAATCCAGTCGTTGAAGGCTTTCTGCTCAGGCGTATCTGGTAGCCAGCCAAACTTGAAAGCAAGGCTGGGGATTCCATACTTCACGAAACTCGCCTGATCGGAACGTATGAAGCGATTCTCATCGGGCTGCTTGTCGAACTGGACCTCGATGTCGTTGAGTTGGGCAGCGGCACGAGCGTCATTTCCGAGCGTTGATTCACCTAGACCCTGAACTTCAAGGAAACGCAGAGGAAAGATGGGAAGGTACATGTCCATATTCAGATCGGCAATGATCTGCGCTCGCGGCACGGTTGGATAGTGCGCGAAGTACTGCGATCCAAGCTCGCCTTCTTCTTCTCCAGTGAGCGCAAGGAAGACAATAGACCGCTTGGGCCGCGGACCGTTTACCAAGGCCTTGGCAGTCTCGATGAGAGAAGCTATTCCTGAAGCATTATCCATAGCACCGTGATAGATGGGATCACCATCGACGGGGCGTCCAACACCAAGGTGATCAAGGTGTGCGCTTAGCACCAGATACTCATGCTTCAGCTTCGAGTCGCTGCCCTCAAGCTCTGCGATGACGTTTGGAGCGTCCGCGGTGGAGATCACCTTCGTCGTCGTCGTTGCGCGCACGTTCACAGCGAGCGGAAACGCGGGCAGCGGATCGCCGTTCTTGGCGAGCGCCTGCAGTTCCTCAAATGTGTGTGGCGAACCCGCAAACAATGTGCCGGCCGAAGCCGCTGGCACGGTCGCACTCAACTGCGCCCCCTCCAGTGGGTTGAGCGCGGGATCCGCGAGTTGAAGACCTGGCTGGCGTCCACTACCAGGTCCGCGGCCTGCGCCACCTTGCTGCGAGTCAGCACCGGTGGCGGTGGCAGTTAGAGAGGCGGCCACCGATGCGGTTTCGCCGGGCTGATCGGGACGGGGCCCGTCGGCCGCAGGGCGTCCTCCACTGGGTCCACGTGCTCCGCCGACTGGGAATTGACGTGTCTCGGGGATGGTGATGAGACCGATAGCACCAGCCGCCTTGAGAGTCTTCCATCGTGCCGCGGCTGTGCGAAAGTAAGCCTTGAGCGGCCCATGCACGGGTGACGGCGCGGCAAGGAAGATGACCGCAATCTTTCCATGCAGATCAATGCCTTTGAGGTCATTTAGTCCCAGGCCAGGTACCACTAGCCCATAGCCTGCGAATACCGCAGGCGCAGTAACAGAGACGGCAACCTGCGTGTTCGGGCTGAGCGCGGCTTCGCTGCCAATCTTCAGCTTCTGTGTCTGGCCGTCGGACTTGACCAACTCGAGACTCGAGTGATCGACATCCACGGTCGCGCTGCGAAAGGCAACAGATTGGCGAAAGCCGTCAGTTCCAGCCGGCTTGAGGCCGATTGCCTTGAACTGAGACTCCACATACTCCACTGCGTGGATGAAGTCCGGCGTGCCGGTGCGGCGACCCTTCAGATCGTCGCTTGCCAGGAACATAACATGCGCGAACCATGCATCTTCCGCAGCCTTCTCGGACTGAATCGATGCCGCGGTCGCAGGACGGATTCCGGGATCGAAAGAACTAGTTGGAGAGTGCTGTTGTGCATATAAGAACGTTGCGGCGACTGCTAGTGTCGTAGAAGTGAAATATGCGGCGACTTTCAGGTGCTTCATTAAGGTTCTCCTGGGAAGAGGTGCGGCCCACAATCGGTGGGCCGCGCTCTATGCTTTGCAGTTATTGAGGTGAGTCGGGCTTGAGATACTTGTTGAGGAAGGCGATCTCCTTCTCCGTAGCATCCCGCCGATGATCGGGCTGCGAGATGCCGTGCCCTTCATTCGGGTACGTGAAGTAGCTGAAAGTCTTGCCCGCCTTCTTCAGCGCCGCAGCAAACTCCTGCGACTCCTGTGGGGGGACCTGCGGGTCCTCCTCGCCGTGCAGAATCAGCAGCGGTGTCTTGATCTTGTCGACATCAGGAAGCACGTTCGCCTTGCGGTAGCTCGCCGGCTTTAACTCCGGAGGCCCACCCATCTTCGTCTCCCAGCGGATCTCCGAGTTGCGATTGGTGTACTTCAGGAAGAGCGCGCGATCTACGACCCCGAACTTCTCAATGCCCACAGCAAAGGTATCGGGATACTTGGCGACTGCGTTGGCAACCACAGTTCCTCCATGGCTTCCGCCGGAGATGCCGACATGCTTAGGATCGGTCAGCCCGGTGTCAACCAGATACTTCACACCGGCGACGACATCATCGATCTCACCACCTCCGGAGTCCTCGACGTTGGCGTTGCGAAAGCGTTCACCGTAGCCAGTGCTGCCGCGGAAGTTGGGATCGAGCACCACATAGCCCTGATCAGCCAAATACAGCGCATTGGGAGACGCAGTCAGCGTCGTTTGCCCCTCGGGTCCACCATGCGCGAGCACAACGGTGGGGTAGCGCGTCCCCACCTTGTAGTCGACTGGCTTATAGAGAATGGCGGCAATGGTCAAGCCATCCTTGCTCTTGTAATGGATCACCTCGGGCACGATACCGAGATTCGCGTAGCGCGACGGCCGCAGCTCCCCGATCAGGCGAGGCGCGGACTTCCCACTGACATCTGCGCTGTAGGTCCCGGAAGCGCCGAGTACATCGTTATGTGTGAACTGGATGCTCTGGCTATCAGCCGACCAGCGAATTCCAATCTCATGGCCGGCGAAATTGGTGAGGCGATGCGGCTCACCGCCGGCCGCCGGTACCAGCCAGATGTGCCGCTCCTCCGCAACACCGCGGTTTGAGACGAAGGCGATCCACTTGCCATCGGGCGAGTAGACCGGGTCCTCGTCTTCGCCCTCGCCAAAGGTCAGCTCCTTGGGCGCTCCGCCCTTGGATGGAATAAGCCAAATCTTGTCCCAGTGAGTCTCTTGCAAGACCACCGCAAGCGTGCCACTGTCCGGCGACCACACATCCGTGTTGACGGCCCATGCACCGCCGGGATCGTTCTTAGCGATATAAAGGTCAAGCGTCGGACCGGCCGCCGTGCCTGTTTTCTGGTTGAAAGGAAGCACCTTCAGCTTGCCGGAGAAGAACTCCCGCGAGCGCTCCGTGTAGGAGATGCGCGTTCCATCGGGAGACCAAGCCGGTCGCGCGTCGAAGCGATCCGAAGCAACCGCATCGCCATGGTCCGCAGCAACATTGACCGCGATCACATCCTTGCCGTGATAGATCTCCGTTGCCGCCAGCCAGTTCTTTACCTTGCCGTCTGCGCTGACGACATACAACTCGTTGTAACCCTTCGTGCCAGTGTCGTAGAGGATCCACTTGCCGTTCGGGTTCCACTGCGGATTATGATCAGTGGCTCCGCGCGGATCGCCTGGCCCCTTGGGGTCGTGCGTCAGTTGCACGGCCTCGCCGCCAGCAACCGCTACGTCCCACACCTGGCCATCGCTCAGGAACGCAATATTCTTGCCGTCAGGGGACAACTGAACATCAGTCTTCAGGGCCGGCGTGGAAGTCAGCACCCTCTCAGCGCTGCCGTCGGTGGGCTTCAGCACAATCTGTCCGTTATCCTGGGTGACCGAGTATTTTCCATCCGGAGTGATCTGGGCCTCGCCTCCGTGCCCACGGCCAAAGCCGCCACCACCGCCGGGGCCACTGCGACCGCCCCCAAGAATGTCATCGAGCGTGAGCTTCTGTGTCTGGGCCGAAAGTAACGCGGGAGTCAGCAGCAGGAATGATAGGCTAAGAACTTTTCGCATCTTGAATCTCCTTGGACTATTGGTGCGGCCGCTGCCTGCTTGATATGTGGCAGCGACCGCACGGGTTAGAAGATGAACTTGCCGAAGACGACCAGAACGCGCCCCGAGACGGCCGACCCCTGGCCGGTGCCGTAGATGCTGGTGGGCGAGGCCTGCGTCGCAGTAATCAGGCCGAAGCTTCCGCTATTGACGTCCGAGGTAGGCAGGCCAAAGTTAGGATGGTTCAGTAAGTTGTATGCGTCCGCCCCAATCTCGAAGCGTTTGCCTTCGGCAACCGGAATTGACTTGCCAAGTTGCGACGAGATGGAGAAGAACCCGGGACCACGGAAGCTGTTTGGCTTTGTGTTGCCCCAGTCAGTCTGCGTCGCAGCGGTGGCGAAGTCAGCGGTCGTCAAGCAGGGCGTGTGCCCCGCGAGATTGACGGAGACCTTGGAGCAATGCGTTCCGAGCGCACTAGGGACGACCAGATCCGCGAGGATCGAACCGCTGAAAGTGCTGGAAAGGCCAGCGGTGGCCCCGTTGATTCCACCATTCGTCACCGTAAAGGGCCGGCCGCTGTAGAGATAGACCTTGCCGCCAAACTTCCATCCACCCAGAATGTTTTGGTAGAGGTGATTTGAGAACTTCGGCGTTGAATAAACGAAATCCGCCGAGAAATTGTGCCGAGTATCAAACGCCGTAGGACCGTAGCTATCACTTTTCTTACCTGTGGTAGCCAAGGACGCCAACGAGTACAGCGTCGGATTGTAGATGCTGGTCTGCGCCAGAGACTTGCTCCAGGTGTAGCTACCGCTGGCTTGAAACCCGTGTAGGAATGCGTGACGCTCTGCCACTGTGAGACCGTCGTAATTTCCGTAACCGGTGTCGTAAACCTGAGTCACCGCAGCAAAACGCGGATCAGGAGCCGACGTTGGCAATCCTCCAAAGCCCTTGGTAGACGCACCGTTTGCGGCCGCTGTCGACAGCGCATAATTGTAGCTGTGGTTCCCGGCATAGGACACCGTGACCACA
>Ga0181526_10003691_pt1 | contig 12319 bp, 10 predicted proteins | sample PEATcosm2014_Bin_35_FD_119750 | JGI IMG/M metagenome (GOLD analysis project Ga0181526, IMG submission 119750) | Peatland microbial communities from MTU Mesocosm Facility, Houghton, MI, USA - PEATcosm2014_Bin06_30_metaG | ecosystem: Environmental > Terrestrial > Soil > Wetlands > Peat | place...
ACGTGGTTCAGGCCAACGGCCATGTCTATGAGGATTTGCGCCGCGTTTTCCGTCAGCACCGGGTCCCGCCGCGCGAGCAGCAGCTTCAAATTCGACGCCTCGATGTAGTCCATGAGCAGATACAGCGTGCCGTCCAGCTTGCCGTGTTCGACATAGCCGACGATAAAATCGCTTTCGTTGAGCTGGGACAGCACCTTGCACCCGCGCACGAACCGCCGCCGCGCGCGAAAGTTGAACCGCAGTTTCGGTTTGAGTTTGCGGAGCGCGAAAGTCTTCCCGCGTTCGTCGGTGACGAGCCAGATGTCCGCCATGCCGCCGCTGTTGATGAGTTCGTGCAGATAAAACCGTCCGCCGAAACGCTCCTGCGCGCCCAACCCGGCCGCGTTCGCTGCCTGTGCTCCGTTCGCCATTCTGCCTGTTTCATAACACAATAAAACCGCCGCCGCGAACAAAACTTTCCCATCGCCCAATTCTCCATTCGACGGAAATTGATACGAATTTTACATCGCCTCAAGTTCGGAATGCGACTGTTGGGAACATTCGGGGCAGAGACTGTGGCTGAATTCCACTTCGGAGTGGTTGCGGAAGTAGGCTTCCAACTGCTGCCATACACCCTTGTCATCACGGATTTTCTTGCATCTCGCGCATATCGGCAGCAAGGCTTTCAACCGCTCCACGTGCGACATGGCCCGTTCCAGGTCTTCAATCAGTTTCATCCTTTCCGCTTCCTCCCTGTGCCGTTCACTCATGTTGCGCGTGATCGTGGATGCGCCAATCACGCGGCCCAGATCGTCTTGAATCGGCGAGATGGTCAGCGAAACGTCCACCAATTTCCCGTCCTTCCGCAGGCGGACGGTCTCCATGCGTTGGATGTGATTTCCGCGTTGCAATTGATCCAGAATAGACGGAATCTCCCAGGCCTTTTCCGGCGGGACAATGACGGAAATATTCTTACCGATCATTTCTTCGGCAGTGTAACCATAAATGGCTTCCGCAGACTTGTTCCAGCTCAAGATGGTTCCCGACAAATCCTTGCCAATGATTCCATCGTCTGTGCCCTCGACAATGGCGGCCAAATGTCTGGTTGATTTGGCAACTTGCTTCTGCTGTCGGCGCCGATCAGTCAAGTTGAGTTCCATTTCAATCACCAGCGCCAAGCGGTCCAAATGTTCTTTCGACACAAAATCATGTGCCCCGGACCGAATCATGCCAGCCGCCTCCTCTTCGCCGATTTTTCCCGAGACACAGACAAACGGAATGTCCAATCCCTCCTTACGGTAAATCCCCAAAGCCTTTGGCCCGCTGAAACTCGGCAGCAGGTAATCACTGATGATCACATCCCATATCCCGGCGGCCAAGGCTGCCGTCATCGTGGCGTCGTCCCACACGCGGCGGCTGGATACAACGAAACCACGAATCCCCAACCACGACTGAATCAATTCCGCGTCTTGGGGTGAATCCTCCACCAACAGTGCTCTTAACGTCTTGCTCATGAGCGCCTCCTAGCCATATCACATAATAATCACTTTAAGGTTCAGCCAAACAAAACATTGGTTGTGGTTGTGGGCTATTTTGATTTTAGAATTATCAAAAAGAGTCATTCGACTCAACGCCGGACGAGATTTGAAAACCGCTGTGCCCGTGCTGCGACAGCCTGGCTGGGGTGATCAATCTCCTCCGGCGCGTTCCAGAGAACATAAAACTCGAAGTCGGTCGCCGGGCGCTTGTGTTTTTTCTGAAATTCCTCCAGGTGGGGCTTCATGATTTTCCGCGCTGCCGCCAGCGCGTCTTGCGCATTCCGCGCGTCACCACCCGGCCAAAGTTCCGACCGGATTTGAAAGCGCGAAATTTCGCCGCCGGGGCCGACCGCGTAGTCGTCACCACCGCTTTCAATCATGGAAAGTGCCGACCACCGGTCCATCGCCGGAGCGGTCAGGCAAATCATGGCCACACAAAATATGGCCAGGGTTTTCATCCGGCGGCTTCCGTAAAATTTCCGCGTCAGCCGGATGTTTGTTGTTTTGAACAGCAGATTTCGCATTGTCATAATTCTTGTTCACTTGAATTAACAACCGTTCCCTTTTCTGGCCGGCAAGCCCGCAAACCACACCGACGTGGTCATTATGTTTGTTTTTCACAGGCTTCTCCATGGCTTTGCGCCTTCGCCGGGTTCGTTCGTCTTCGGCGGGACGTAATGGAATTCAGATGGTCGCCCGGCCAGGCGCGCGAGGCGGATATCCTCCGGTTCATCCAAAAGGTTCCGAATCGTGAGAAACAATTTCTGCAAATCCAACGGTTTTTCCATAAGCGCCCCGATGCCCGCAGCGAGCGCGGTGAACCGCTGGTTGGGGCGAGCCGTGATGACGATAATCGGCAAAAGGGGGTTGTTTGAAGTGAGTTTCTCAAATGTATCCCAGCCGTCCAGGCCAGGCATGTTCAAATCTAGCAAGACCAGATCAAAATCCTCATGGTTTGCAAATTCAAGCGCCTCGGTGCCATTGATCGCCGGCAACACGTGGTAACCCTCGCCAGCTAAAAGCCGGGTGAGCATCTGCCGGATGGCGGGCTCGTCATCCACCAGCAGTATTTTTTCCTTCACTGGTTGCGCCGACTTTGATGGGGCGGCGGCGGGCAATTCAAGCACGGCATTCATAATTCACTCCTTCTCTTCACATTTGTTGATTTCATTTGGTTCACCGGCCACATGTATTTTCATGTGCCAAGCCATCATTAGCGCAATGCGTGCCAACCGCGAAAAGACGAGCCAACGCTTGATTTTCAGGGTTTTTCAATTTGAAGTGCGTGCATTGATCCGGCGTATGGTCACTTGTTTTCCAGTGCTGGTAACTCCCTGACCACCGGCAAGGTCACAATTTCGGCCTACTGCAACCAAGCTATTCCATCGCGGCCAACAAGTCCTCAAGCAGCAGCGTGGCAAAAGTCGTGGCGCAATCGGACATCGAATGGGCCGCGAATTGGGTTAAAGAAATTTTTGGGGCACCCGGCTTGACAATAAATGCATCAACGACGAAGACTATTCCATGAGGGTGGTGGTCGTTTCAAATCGTTTGCCGTTCACGGTGACTTTCAAAGTTGGAGCACCGGAATTCAAGCCGAGCGCCGGTGGATTGACCACCGGGTTGTGGAGTTATTTGAATCGTAAAGCGCTGGATGGCGTTGAGCGCCCTGATTTTTTATGGATGGGTTGGCCGGGGGCAAGCGTCCCGCCGGAAAATGAGGCGGTGGTGCGAGCACATGCCGAACAGCAGTTCAAGTCCAGCCCGGTCTTTTTACCGGAGGAAAGCATGGACCGGTTTTACCTCGGTTTTTGCAACAAGACCATCTGGCCGCTGTTCCATTATTTCCCGACGCTGACGCACTATGAGGAGGACCACTGGCAGGAATACCGGCACGTCAACCAAGTCTTCAGCGAGGCGGTGGTGAGTGCGCTGCGCCCGGATGATGTTCTTTGGATTCATGATTACCACCTGATGCTCCTGCCGAAACTGGTGCGCGAAAAGTTTCCAGAAATGGCCATTGGCTTTTTTCTGCACATCCCGTTTCCATCCTGGGAAATTTTCCGAATGCTGCCACGCGTGTGGCGCGAGGAAATCATTGACGGGCTGCTCGGCTCCAGCCTGCTCGGTTTTCACACGCATGATTATGTCCGGTATTTTCTGACCTCGGTGTTGCGGACGGCCGGTTATGAACACCATCTCGGCAGCCTGACGTTGCGTGACCGCGCGGTGAAAGTGGACACGTTTCCAATGGGCGTGGAATTTGAACATTTCGCCCAGACCGCGTCGTCAAAGGAAACCGAATTGCGCGTGGAGGAATTGCGCCAGAAGTGCGTCGGGCAAAAGGTGATCTTCTCCGTGGACCGGCTGGATTATACGAAGGGACTCATTGACCGGCTGCGCGGCTACGAAATGTTTTTGAAGAGCAACCCGCAGTGGCACGGCAAGGTGGTGTTCATCGTTTCGGTGGCACCGTCGCGCATCGGCGTGGACAGCTATCAGGCGATGAAATTGGAACTGGAGCAGACGGTCGGACGCATCGTGGGCGATTATGGCAACGTGCATTGGACGCCGCTGGTCTATCAATTTCGCAATCTGACATTCGATGAAATCGTGCCGCTTTACCGCCTGTGTGACGTGGCGCTCATCACGCCGTTGCGCGACGGCATGAATCTGGTGGCCAAGGAATTTATCGCGTCGCGTCCCGACCAGACCGGCGTTTTGATCTTGAGCGAAATGGCCGGCGCGGCGAAGGAAATGGGCGAGGCGCTCATCATCAATCCATTTCACCGCGAAGATTTTGCGAAGGCGCTGGAGCAGGCTTTGATGATGCCAGTCGAGGAGCAGATCAGGCGCAACAAATTTTTGCAGGAACGGCTGCGGCGTTACAACGTCGTTCGCTGGGCGGATGACTTCATCCAATCGCTTTTGTCCACTCAGAAAACCGAGGCGGCCCGGCGGGCACGGTTGCTGGCGGGCAAGCCGCTGACGGATCTAATCCAACAGTATCGCTCGACGAATCGGCGCGCGTTGCTGCTTGATTATGACGGCACGCTGGTGCCTTTTGCCGCCGAGCCGAGGCTGGCGCGCCCGGATGCGGAACTGTTGGAACTGCTCGCCATTTTAGGTTCCGATCCGGCCAACGAAGTAACCATCGTCAGCGGCCGCCCACGGCACACGCTCGAAAACTGGTTCGGCAAACTGCCCATTTCCCTGATCGCCGAACACGGCGTCTGGCTGCGGAGTAAAAACACCGACTGGCGCATGTTGAAAATCGTGACCAACGAATGGAAGGACCGCGTGCGTCCGATTCTTCAGCTTTTCGTGGATCGCCTGCCGGGCGCGTTGCTGGAAGAAAAGGAGTTTTCGCTCGCGTGGCATTACCGCCGCGCCGACCTGGAACAGGCTTCGCTCCGCGCCAAGGAACTGCTCGATGACTTGACAGGCTACACGCGGAACATTGACGTGCAGGTGTTCGAGGGCAACAAGGTCATCGAAGTGCGCAGCTCCGGCATCAACAAGGGCGCGGCGGCGCTCGAATGGCTTTCGGGGCAGACACCGGAATTCATCCTGGGCATCGGCGACGACTGGACGGACGAGGATTTATTTCGCGCCCTGCCGCCGGCCGCCTTCTCGGTCCGCGTTGGCGTTGCCAACACCACCGCGCGTTTTTATTTGGGCAAGCCCGCCGCCGTGCGGCGGATGCTGTGGGAATTGTCCAATCCAACCGGCAACCCGACATCGAATCCATGAACCCGGCGCGCCAGTTTTTTGGCGGAGTGTCTGCCGCGTGCGTCTTGACGACCGCTTTGGCGTTTTCCCAAACTGTGCCGGTTTCGGAAAATCTGTGGCGGCTGGTCGCGCAGGAAGACACGGATGGCGACCAGAAAATCACCGCGCATGACCGCACCACGCCTTTTACCATTCACGACCAGAACGGCGCGGTGGCGCGGACACTCACCAATTTTTACCAAATGTCCGTGCTGTTGCAGGAACTCAAACGCGCGGACGACCAACACGCAAAGGAGGCATCTATGGACAATCTTCAACTCAACGAATCCGCCGTGGATCGCACCCACCGGTTCATCAAAGACAATTTTTGGAACGCGCTGACACGGCGCATTGACGCGAGCCATCTGGACCAGGTTGTCAGCGACTCGAAGACGGCTGGCAAATATGATTGCCTTTATGTGCCCGTCGCTGACGAAGTTGCGGTTAAATATTTTGAGTCCATCGGTAAATCCAGCCTAGCCAAAAATCGTTCGCCGGAACTGAAGGTTGTGCTGCTGCCGCCGCCGGATAAAATCACCGGCGAATTCGTCCGCAATCTCGACGGCGCGCACGGACTATTGTCGCTCGCGCTTGAAACAAACGCGGACGGAACAATCGCCGGCGCGCCTTACGTCGTGCCTGGCGGACGGTTCAACGAGCTTTATGGCTGGGACAGTTATTTCATCGTGCTCGGATTGTTGCAGGATCACCGCAACGATCTTGCGCGCGGCATGGCGGACAACCTCCTCTACGAGGTCCAATACTACGGGAAAATTCCCAATGCCAACCGCACCTATTATCTCACGCGCTCGCAGCCGCCTTTCCTGACGAGCGTCATCCGCGCCGTCTATGATTCAGGGACGGTGGATACAAACTGGCTGGCGTCCGCGCTGAAAACCGCGCTGGCGGAATACCAAAACGTCTGGCTTGGCCAGGACCGGCTCGTGAAAATCGGCCAATACGAATTGAGCCGTTACTACGACAGCGGAATGGGCCCTTGCCCGGAGGTCGAACCCGGCCACTACGATGAAAAAATTGAACCGTGGCTTTCCCAAATCAAACCGGAAAATCCGGACGTGCGGCTGACACCGTTCCGTTTTTTGAACGAATATCTCTATGCCGGCAAGTATGCGGATTTGAAGGCCGATGGCATGACGCTTAACGAATTTTTCAAGCACGACCGCGCCGTCCGTGAATCAGGCCATGACACGACGCACCGCTTTGATGACCGCACGGCGGATTTCGTCTCCGTGGACCTGAACTTGCTTCTCTACAAATACGAAACGGATTTCGCCGAGTTGCTGGAAAGCGAATTCGGCGGCAAACTGCTTGCGCTCGGCAAGGATTTCGGCGACGCGGCGTTCTGGCGGCAGCGCGCCGCCACCCGCAAGAAGGCGATCCTGGCTTTGATGTGGGACGACCAGCGCGGTTACTTTTTTGACTACGATTTTGCCAATCACCGGCGCTCGACCTATATCAGCGCCACCGGCCTGTATCCGTTGTGGGCAAAGATTTTCGACGCGAACGACCCGAGGGAAATGGAACGCGTCCGGCGGACGGTTGCTTTCGCCTGCGAAAAACTGGAACAGCCCGCCGGCCTCGCGGCCACGGCCAGGGAATCCGTCGCATCCGCGCGACGGCACGATGCGCGGCAATGGGATTATCCCTACGGCTGGGCACCGCACCAGATGCTGGCGTGGCGCGGATTGAAAAATTACGGCCTTGATGCCGACGCCGGGCGGCTCGCCTACCGCTGGCTTTACACGATTGTGAAAAACGCGCACGACTACAACGGGGTGATTCCCGAAAAATATAACGTCGTCACCGGCTCGCACGAAGTGTTTGTGGAATACGGCAATGTCGGGACAAAATTCGCCTACATCGCCACGGAAGGTTTCGGCTGGATGAACGCCTCTTTCGAGGTTGGAATGAATTTTCTTTCGCCGGCGCAACTGGCCGATTTATATATGCTAAAACCGCCCCCATCGAAATGATCCTCTGCCGGGCGCGGCACATCCTGAACGAGGTTTGCTTTGGAATGCGCCTGTCAAAGGCTTAAAGCTGTTTGCCGGCAAAAGGACGCGCCCCAAAGCAGAAGGCAATTCGGGACGTGTCCGATTCTTGGCGCGTGAACGCTAGTTTTTGGTTTAATAACCAGTCATCGGCGTTGGTGTGGTGGCGGCGACAGAATTCGGCCGGGCTTCCGCCGGTGCAATCCGGTTGACCACGTTGACGCCGTTGATTTCGTCATAGCTGAAGACCAGTTTCTCGTCCGGCTTCAAATCGCTCAACCGGCCATCCGTCTTGCCGTTGATGACGATGGCGCAATTGTCAGCCACGTTGAATTTCTTCGAGGTGAACTCGGCTTTGGCCTTCAGGTTTTTTTCTCCAAGATCAATCGCCGTCAGCGTGCCGGTGAACTCGATGCTCGTCTGCGCAATTTGCCGCGCTGTCAGCATGCCGTCCGGCGTCTCGTAAGTCACCGTCACATGATTGCCGGTTTGAATGTCAGCGAGTTTGCCGGATTTATCGTCCCGCAGCAGGACATTGCAATCGTTCGCAATCTGGAATGTTTTATCCAAGCCGCGAAGATGCAACGTCAACGTGCGCGCGGTCGGGTCAATGGCCTTCACCATGCCCTCGGAACGCATTGGCTGTTGCGCGACGCGGTCCGCAATCAGCACGCCGTGCGAATCCTGATAGCTGACCCTGACTTTCTCACCCGCACGCAGATCGCCCGCCGTGCCGGGGTTTTCATCCAACTGCGTGAAGGCGCAGTTGTCGCCGAAATTGAACGTCTTGTTCAACATCGTCCATCCCTTCACGCGCAATACGTGTTCCGTTGGGTCAACGAAACTAACCGTGCCCGTGTAACTTTTTTCAGGTCTGGCCGCCGCCGACTGGTCTGCCGACGCTCGGAACGCCGCCGTCGCCGTCAAAACCGCCGCGCAAACTGCCGTCCAGGTTTTTGCTTTGGTCGTTTTCATTTTGTTCCTTTCGTTTGTGCCGCCTCTCTTAAGGAGTTGCGACCGGGGGTTTGTTTGTGGCGGGCGCATTGGTCATGACCGGGTTCGCGGCTGGTGTCGTGTTGACATCATTCGTAGCCACCGCGCCCGCCATTGGTTGACTGCTTGCTGCATTGGTTGCCGCCGGCGTGTTGCCTCCCGGCTGATTCTGTTCGCACCCGGCCAGCATCATCACCGCCAGAACCGATACGGCCAGAAATAGACTTTTAGTGTTCATAATTCTCTCCAGGTTGTGTTTGATGGCTGCGCCGCCGTCAATGGCGCTCTCAAATCAACCGTTGATTTTTCGTTGGCTTCTTTGGCAAGCCGCTTGATGACCAATTCCACGTGTGAAATGGGGGCAAACCGGACGTCTATGTTGGAGGTGGCGGCCGGATTGCCGTTTGAATGCGCATCCATCTTGATGGGGTTTTGTTCGCGGCAGTCATTTATCGGTTTAGGTTGCAGCATCGTATTCATATTTTTTTATGCGTCAGGACATGAACAGCGCAAAGCGTGCCAGCCGCCGACAGATCATTCAGCAGGCGTTTTTCACCCGTTTTTTCAATTGCAGGCGCGCGAGTGTTCCCGCGGGTGGTAACTTGATGCTCTTTGTGGATAACCAACTGACCACACAGCAGCCGGCCAAAACCCGGTCCCAGTGTGTCGGATGCAGCGTCTCCGATTTGATTACGATAGCAGGGATGACATTTTTCCAAGTGATGCTATGATTGAATCCAGAAAGGCGGCGGTTTTGGCATGAATCCGGGAATCAAATTAAGACTCACGATATTTGTTTCGACAATCACATTGCTTTTGATGCTGATTGCGTGGACGGCGCACACTGTCTGGGGGCGGATTGATGGATTGAATCAAAGGTTCGCCTTCGTTCAGTTGCAAAGTTTTCAGAACGCCGACCACTTTCAACAGACCATTCTTGGTTTGAATAACCTGGTGCTTCGTTACGCTGCCTATCATGACTTTGGAGATTGGACAAATTTTGCCGAGGCCAGCAGCGAATTGGCAAAGTGGATCAATGAGCAGCAGCCGATTTCCTCTCCGCAGGAGGAGCAGCCATTGCTCTCCCAAATCAAGGCCGGCTACACAAATTACCTGACTGCGGCCAACGCCGTTCACACGTTCATTTCCGGCGGTCGTCAGTCCACCATGAGCGTGGTTGGGTTGGCTGATTTTGAAACTCAATCCAAACGCATTTTGAACCTCGGTTTTCAACTGGCCCAGGTCCATCAGCAATCTCTTGTCGCGTTCCAGAGTCAGTCCACAAAAACGCTGAATATTCTCCAGTTCACCTTGATCTGTTCGCTGATATTGCTGCTGGCCGCCGGTGCATGGCTGTCGGTTGTGGTGTATCAGGGCATGATTGCGCCCTTGAAAGTGCAGTTGGTGGAAAGCCACCAACTCTTGGAACGGCAGGAAAAACTGGCGTCACTCGGAATGCTTGCTGCCGGTGTCGCGCACGAGATCCGCAACCCATTGACCGCCATCAAGACGTGGCTTTACATGCAGCAAAAGCGCCTCAAGCCCGGGACTCCCGAACATGAAGACGCCAATATCATCGCCGGCGAAATCATCCGGCTGGAACGCATCGTCAAGGATTTCCTCCAGTTTGCCCGGCCTTCCGAACCGCAACTCGTCGTCGTTCCAGCGGAACAGACCTTGAGCGAGGTGGAAAAATTGATGAAACCCCAACTCGAGAAATCCAACATCAAACTTATCCTCGACGGAGTCGCGCCCGCGCAGGTTCGCATTGACCCCGGGCAAATCAAGCAGGTGCTGATCAATCTGGTTCAAAACGCCGCCGACAGCATCGGCAAAGACGGTTTCATTACCCTGCGGGCGCGCCTCGATGAGAAGCGGCTGTCCGGTCAGCAGACGGGAGTTGTGATCCTTGAAGTGACGGACACCGGCAAGGGAATTCCACCGGATACGGAGAAGCGGCTGTTCGATCCGTTCTTTACGACGAAGGATTCCGGAACCGGTTTGGGTTTGCCGATTGCCGCGCGAATTGTCGAAAAACACCAGGGCGTGCTTCAATATCAAACCCAGACCGATCGCGGCACGACCTTTGGCATCGTTCTCCCGCGCGTCGAACAATGAATTCCCCCGCCCAAATACTTCTCGTCGAGGACGACAATTCGATCACGACGATGCTCTGCCGCGTGCTGGCGGAGGAAGGTTGTGTGGTTCAAGTGGAACGGCGTGGCGACACGGGGCTGGAGCGGGCGAAGGACACCGCATTCGACATCGTCATCACTGACTTGAAATTGCCGGGACTGAACGGCTTGGAACTCGTGCGCGAATTGCACGCTGCGCGGCCGCGGCTGCCGATTCTCATGGTAACTGCGCATGGCACGACGGAGACGGCGATAGAAGCCACCCAGTCCGGCGCCTACGATTACCTTGTCAAACCGTTCGAAATCACCGTGCTTTTGGACTTGGTTGAACAGGCCGTCTCCGCGAGCCGGCTCATGTCGGTGCCGGTGGAAATCGGCGCCACCGGGCCGGCGCGCTCCGCCATCGTCGGCAAAGGCCGCGCGATGCAGTCCATCTACAAGGAAATCGGCCGCATCGCCGCCAAACCGGTCGGCGTCCTGATTCGCGGCGAGACCGGCACCGGCAAGGAACTCATCGCGCGGGCGATTTACCAGCACAGCGACCGCGCCAACGCGCCGTTCGTTGCCATCAATTGCGCAGCCATCCCCGAAACACTGCTGGAGAGCGAGTTGTTCGGCCACGAACGCGGTGCCTTCACCGGGGCGGAGTCGCGCCGCATCGGTCGCTTCGAACAGGCAAACCAAGGGACAATTTTCCTCGACGAAATCGGCGACATGACGCCGGGAACACAGGTCAAGCTGATGCGCGTGTTGCAGGAAAAAAGCCTGCAACGGCTTGGCGGCAAGGAAACTATTCCCGTGGACGCGCGCGTCGTCGCCGCCACGCACCGGGATTTGGAAGCCGCCATCCGCGAAAAACACTTTCGCGAAGACCTTTACTATCGCATCAGCGTCGTGGCGATTCATCTGCCACCGCTGCGCGAGCGCAAGGAGGACATCCCGGACCTGGCGAATTTCTTTTTGCAGAAGTATGCCGCCGAATTCAACGTGAGAGATCCATCCATTCATGCGGACGCGGTTGAATTTTTGCAGATCCAATCCTGGCCGGGCAATGTGCGCGAACTGGAGAATGTTATCCGCAAGGTTCTGCTGCTGGCGCAAAACTACACGATCGGCGTCGAGCACGTCCGCGCGGCGCTCGCCAAAGCCGGCCCGCCGGTGGCTTCCACCGAAAAATCCCTTCAGGAATGCGCGGATGAATTGATTGCCGCCGCGCAACGCGGCGAACTGGCGGATGCCTACCTAAAATTGCAGGAGACTGCCGAACGCGTTCTCATCAGCCGCGCCATCGAGCTGGCCAATGGCAATCAGGCAAGGGCAGCCCGCTGGCTTGGCATTTCACGCCTTACAATGCGCAAAAAACTGGTGCAATTCGGATTACATCAAATCTAGCCGTAGCATCCCATTCCATGCAACTCTTGGTAGTGGTATAGTTTGAAACCTGAAATCTCACTTTCCGGCGGATTTTGTTTTGCCGGAACAGCCGGCAATTAACGCTTGGCTCGCCCGGCGCGAAAAAGTATTTTCCCGCCATGCGACCTCTCCGGGCGCTGGTCATTTATATCGCCGTGGTCTTCATTGGCGGCGCGCTGTTCGCGCCGTGGCTTTACCGGCTCGCGCAGTGGTTCGCGCATTCGTTTCCCCAGGCCGCCCGCGCGCCGTTCCACCGTTTCATGGACCGTTCCTTCCTAATTTTCGCGCTGGCCGGACTGTGGCCGATGCTGCGTTCGCTGGGCGCAATGTCCTGGCGCGAAACCGGCATCGTCCCGCCCTACGGCCAGTGGAAGAAACTTTTTGGCGGACTGCTGCTCGGATTCCTGACGCTGGCCATGGTCGCGGTCATTGCCGTTGGCGGCGGCGACCGCGCCTTTGCCCCGGCGATGAGCACCTA
>Ga0181526_10003692_pt1 | contig 12316 bp, 10 predicted proteins | sample PEATcosm2014_Bin_35_FD_119750 | JGI IMG/M metagenome (GOLD analysis project Ga0181526, IMG submission 119750) | Peatland microbial communities from MTU Mesocosm Facility, Houghton, MI, USA - PEATcosm2014_Bin06_30_metaG | ecosystem: Environmental > Terrestrial > Soil > Wetlands > Peat | place...
AACGACGAAAATCCCTGTGCACCAGGTACAGTCGTCTTGGGGCCTACGCGGAAGGTGCCATTGCCGTTTCCCAGCAGGGTGTCGACGCCCGTCGCGAAGATCGTGATCAGGTCCGGGATACCGTCGCCGTTCACGTCGGCGACGGCAACCTGCCCCGGTGCGGACGGGTAGTCCCGCCGAGCGTAGAACTGTGGTTGCGTAATTGCCGCAGTTAGCGCGCCGCAGCAAAACATCAACAGCAGAGCAACACTTCGCATTGCTACACCTCCGAGTATGGACCTTCTACAACTCCAGAATCACCGGCATGATCAGCGGGCGGCGCGAGGTCTCTTTGATGATGTAGCGTTTCAGGTCCGCGCGGATTTTTTCCTTGATTACGCCCCAGTCGGTCTTTTCCTCTTTGTTGGAGGCTTCCAGGGTTTTCGCTACTATCTGGCGCGCGGACTGCATGAAATCCGAGCCGTCTTCGGCTAGTGCGAAGCCGCGGCTCACGATTTCCGGCAGGCTCTCCGCCTTCCCGGTGTGCCGGTTGATGGCGATGATGGGCAAAACGATGCCGTCTTCGGAAAGATGCCGACGGTCGCGGATCACCATTTCTTCGACCACTTCGTCGACCGATCCGGAATCGATGCATACGCGCCCGACCGTCACCTTGCCGGCTTTGCGCGCGCCGTGGTGATCGATCTCCAGCACGTCGCCGGATTCCATGATGAAGGTCTCCTCGAGGCCCGATTCGCGCAGATGCTCGGCCAGCCGCGCGTGCTTGGTGAGCTGGCGGAACTCGCCGTGGATCGGCATGAAGTAGCGCGGGCGCACCAGGTTCAGCACCAGCTTCATTTCTTCCATGCTGGCGTGTCCGGAAACGTGCAGCGGCGGATTCATGCTGCCGTACAGCACGTCGGCGCCGCGGCGCGACATGTGGTCGATCATGCGGAAGATCGCCTTCTCGTTGCCGGGGATGATGCGCGAGCTGAGCACCACGGTATCGCCCGGCTCGACGGATATGTGTTTGTGGTTATCCACGGCCACGCGCGAGAGGGCCGACATGGGCTCGCCTTGCGTGCCCGAGATCAGGATGGTGGTCTTTTCGGCGGCGGCGCCCATCACGTCCTGCGGCCGGATCAGAATGCCATCGGGGATTTCCAGCAGTCCGAGCGAGTGCGCGATTTCGCTGACCGACGACATGCTTCGTCCGACCAGCGCGACTTTGCGGCCGAACTCGGCGGAAACATCCAGCACGAGTTGAATCCGGTGGATCGACGAGCTGAAGCAGGAAATGACCAGCCGGCGTTCGGCGCGGTTGAAGATATCCTCCATGCGCGGGCGCACAGCGCGCTCGGATTCGGTATAGCCTGGCCGGTCTGCATTAGTCGAGTCGGAGAGCAGTAGGAGGACGCCGCGCTTTCCGTAGTCGGCGAGCGTGTGCAGATCGAACGGTTCGTTGTCGGTAGGGGTGGGATCGACCTTGAAATCGCCAGTGTGGATGATGACTCCGAGCGGGGTGGTGATGGCCAGCGCCAGCGAACTGACGATGGAGTGCGTGACGTGGATGCACTCGATCTTGAATGGGCCGATCTCCAGGATTTGCTTGGGCTGGATGACGATCAGCTCGGGTTCTTCTTCAAGGGCATATTCTTCGAGACGCCGCTCGACCAGGGCCAGCGTGAACGCCGTTCCGTAAACCGGAACGTCGATCTCGGACAGGAAATACGGAACCGCGCCGATGTGGTCCTCGTGGCCGTGGGTCAAGATTAGGGCTTTGACCTGGGACTGGTTCTCCTTTAAGAAGGTGAGGTCGGGCATCACCAGGTCGACGCCTAGTAATTCTTCCTCCGGGAACATCATTCCGGAGTCGATCACGATGATCTCATCGCCGTAGCGGATGGCGGTCATGTTCATGCCGAACTCGCCCAAGCCGCCGAGCGGAATCACTTGCAACAAATTGTTTTCAGCCATTCAGTTAGTAAGCTCGCTATCTATATCCTGCCGCCTGTAATTCAAACAACTCCGAGTACTGCCCGCCCAGGGCCCGGAGTTGGTCATGGGTGCCCTGCTCGCGTATCTGGCCGTTTTGGAGGACCAAGATACGATCGGCCATACGCACTGTGGAAAACCTGTGGGAAATGAGCACCGCCATTCTTCCCTTGGTCAATTCGGCGAAACGGCGGAAAACCTCGTATTCGGCGCGGGCGTCCAGGGTGGCGGTGGGTTCGTCGAGAATGAGGAGTTGGGCGTCGCGCATGTAGGCCCGGGCCAAGGCGAATTTCTGCCATTCGCCGCCGGAGAGATCGACGCCGCCTTCGAAGCGCCGACCGATCATCTGGTCGTAGCCGTTGGGGAGTTTGCCGATCACCTGGAAGGCCAGGCTTTTCTGGGCGGCACGTTCGATGCGGGCTTGGTCGGCGAGGTCTTCGATTTTGCCAAATCCTATGTTTTCTTTGGCAAGGAGCTCATAGCGCATGTAGTCCTGGAAGATGACGCCGATTTCTTTGCGGAGGTCTTCGACGCTGTATTCGCGGAGGTCGACGCCGTCTAGGAGGATTTGGCCTGCGGAGGGATCGTACAGGCGGGCCAGAAGTTTGACCAAGGTGGTCTTGCCGGCTCCATTTTCACCGATAAGGGCTATTTTTTCCTGCGGTTCCAGCCGGAAGCTAATGTTCTCGACGACCATGCGCGACGATCCCGGATAGGCAAAGGCGACGTTGCGGAACTCGAATCCGGAGCGGATCGGGCGGGGAGCGGGCAGCGCGCTGGGAAGGTTGCGGATCGCGGGGACCATTTCGAAGAACTCGAAGAGGTCCTTCAAGAACAGAGCCTGCTCGGAGATGTCAGTGAAGCTTTGAAGGATTTTTTCGATGTACATGCGCGAGCGGGAGAAGGCGCCGGTCAGGAAAGTGAAGGTTCCGACGGAGAGGGCACCGGCCAGCGTGCGGATGAGGACGACCGCATAGGCACCGTAATAGCCGCCTGTCGAGATCAGGTTCAGCAGGAAACCGACGCTGGCACGCTTCACGGCAACTTGCTTATTTTCTTTATAAATACGCTCGGAAACTTCATGATACCGTTCAGCCAGGTGCGGACCCAGGCCGAAGATCTTGATTTCCTTAGCGCTCTGGTTGCTGGCTCCCAGCAGACGGAGATAATCCAGCAGGCGGCGTTGCGGGGTCCAGCGGTAGAGGACGGAATAGGCCAGGGTGGTGAAGTGGGTTTCGCCGAGGAACGCCGGGATTACCGCGGCTACCAGGAGAACCATGAGCCAGGGCGAAAAGACGATCAGGCCGGCGGATAGCGAGAGCAGGCTGAGGGTGTCCTGGGCGACGTTGAGGACAGCCGCCAGAAGTCCCATGCGGCCGGTGGTTTGGCGGCGGGCGCGCTCGAGTTTGTCGTAAAAGACGGGATCTTCGAAGGAGGCGAGATCGAGCTTGGTGGCATGTTCGATCAGGCGGACGCTGATGCGGTTGGTGAAGCGGTCGCCGAGGAGACTATCGGCCAGGGAATTGGCGCGACCCAGGAGATCGCTCAGGATGGCCAGCCCTAGTTCCAGTGTCACGAGCTTCCAGATGCCCGCTGCAATGCCGTTTCGGTGCTGAATCCAGGCCACCACGCCATCCAGGATGAGCTTGGAGACCCACAGCATGGCCAGCGGCAGGAGGGCGCGCACGAGGCGTAGAGCGGTGGTGAGCGCGACCAGCGGCGGGCTGGTCTCCCAAACCATTCGGAGCAGGGGCCGTATATTCCGCAAAGACGCGAGGCGGGTGCGCCAAGTGGGGTCCCCTTCAGGCCTTTTGGGAATGGGGGGGTGCATAGAACCAGTGTAACCGCTCCCTCACGGTCGCGGCTCTTAAAAACAGAAATGCTCACCCCGAAGGGTGAGCATCCTTTACCCTGTTCTACCAGGGCGATGTTCGATGGGAGAATCAGTTTCGACGGAATCGCAACTCCGCCAAAAACCTTTGGTAGTTGGATCTTATTTCCCCACGCGCTTCAAGTCAAGGAAAAAACCAATCGAAATTTTATAGCTGTAATGGCTGGTAGATCAGGCACTTACAGGCGTTGAGCTTTTCCACAGACGCGCGCCGGAAACGGAAAAACGAACGGTTTTGACCTGTTGGTTTTGTTCTAAGACCCTGCTGTGCCGTACTTTACGGACGCTGGGAGGCTGTTCAGCGGTCTTGCAGGTGCAGCACGATCATGGCGTCGGCCGCGTCGCCCCGGCCGCCGCGCCGGAGAAATGTCCGTACACCCCCGAACGCCAACCCGCCCACAAGGGAGAAGCACAGCAGTATGCCAATCAAAATGAAGGCGTTGATCACCAGGTTGCCGATGTTGTCTCGGCGCGTGTTCACGCGTTCGTCGAGCGTGACGGCGGCCTGGTAACGAACCAGGGACAGCAGCTTTTCGGCGGCATCGGCATTCGGCGGCGAGAGGATCACGGCCACCATCGGTCCGGCGCGCTTTACCATGGCCCCCCCGATTTTCTGGAACTCGGTGGTCTGCTGCATGGCGATTTGGGGTGTCGGGTAGTTGAAAATGGCGAGCTTCAAGTAGCCGCCGGGTCCAGAGGGGACCCCCTCGAACGTGCCGAGTTGCGCTTCGGCGCCAAGGTGGAAAGCCGCCGTGGAAGGTGGAATTCCGGGGGCGAATTCATGCAACGCCGCGGGACCTTCGATGTAGCGTTCGGAATTTGGCACCAAGCCTGGCGAAGGCAGGTAGTCCATTAAGGAGGGCAGCGGCGAGTTATCGACCTGCTTTAGATTTTCGATGACGGTGGTCAGAAACGGGGTGGTGGGGCGATAGTCCACGAAAACCAGCACGTAGTTGCCGTGGGCGATGGTGACGACGTTGGAACTCTCGGCTGCCAGCCGCCCGAGAGGGGAGGGCCTGGAGTCGGGGAGGCGCATCCATTCGAAGCCTGACATGGCGCCGGTGGCATCCTGGAAGCGGTATGCGCGCGCTAGGAACTTCTCGCCGGCGCCTTCGTAATGGGCTTCTTCGCCTTCCTGGAAACCATACTCATCCCAGATTGGCTGGTTGGATTGGAAGGCTACGGGTTGCGCGGAGATGCGGTGGAATGCGCCGAGGTCGCCGGGCCAGATGGCGGCGGTGGAGAGGGCGGGGAGGAGGAGAAGGAGCGCGGCTGACACGGAGATGGGGAGACGCGGAGACGCGGAGACGCCCGGCTGGCGGAAGAGTTGGCAGGCTGAAGGCCTGCCCCACCTGAAGAGTTGGCAGGCTGAATGCCTGCCCCACATTATGATCCGTGACATTTTTTGTATTTCTTTCCGCTGCCGCAGGGACAGGGGTCGTTTCGGCCGACTTTGTCGCCTTTGATCACCTGCTTCTTTGCGACTCCGCCGTCGCCGCCTACGAACTGCATTTCGGCGAGCTCTTTTTCTTTGTCCCGCTGGATCTTCTTGGTGACGTCCTGGATGGCAGCTTGCGCGGCGCGCTTGGCCTGATCGGAGGCCTCCGCAGGCTGTCCGTTTTCTTCCTCTTCTTCCTCGTCGCCATCCTCCGGGAAGGGCAGGACAGGCGTGGGGCGATCCAGGCCCGGCTCACCGCGCGTGACCTGCAGGAAGAAGAGATACCGCAACGTTTCGTCTTCGATGCGGTCCATCATGTCCTGGAACAGGATGAAGGACTCCTTCTTGTACTCCACCAGCGGATCTTTCTGGCCATAGCCGCGCAGGTGAATGCCCTCCTTCAGGTGGTCCATCGAGAGCAGGTGGTCTTTCCACTGATCGTCGATCACCTGGAGCATGACCATGCGCTCGGTCTGGCGCATGATATCCGGCCCGACCAGGTCTTCTTTCTCCTGGTACTTCTGCTGCAGCCGGGCGAAGATGGCGTCTTCGATTTCGGTGCGGTTCATGCTGGCGAATTCCGACGTTTCGATGCGGCAGCCGAACTGGCTGAGGACGTCGGTTTTCAGCGTGGCCAGGTCCCAAGTGTCCGGATGGGTTTTCTCAGGGCAGCGCATGTCTATAAAGGACTGCACCAAGCCGCGGACCATTTCCATGACCCGCTCCTTCTGGTCCGATCCCTCGAGTAACAGCCGGCGCATGCCGTAGATCGCCTGGCGCTGCTTGTTGTTGACGTCGTCGTATTCGAGCAGGTGTTTGCGGGCTTCGAAGTTCTGCGCTTCGACGGCTTCCTGGGCCTTTTGGATGCGCTTGGTGATGAGCTTGGACTCGATAGGGACGTCTTCTTCCATGCCGAGCCGCAGCATGAGGCGCTGCATGCGCTCGCCGCCGAAGATGCGCAGCAGATCGTCCTGCAGGGAGAGATAGAAGCGCGAGCTGCCGGGATCGCCCTGGCGGCCAGCGCGCCCGCGCAACTGGTTATCGATGCGCCGCGACTCGTGCCGCTCGGTGCCCAGGATGTGCAGGCCGCCCAGCGCCGTGACTTCATCGTGTTCGCGGTCGGTCTGCTCCTTGAAGCGGCCCAGCAGCGCGGCCCAATCCGCTTTGGGCATGGTGTCGGGGTCCACGGCCTGCTTGCGCGCGGATTCGCGGGCCATAGCCTCCGGGTTGCCGCCCAGCAGAATGTCGGTACCGCGGCCGGCCATGTTGGTGGAAACTGTGACCGCGCCTTTGCGTCCGGCCTGCGCCACGATGGTCGCTTCGCGTTCGTGATGCTTGGCGTTCAAGACTTCGTGCTTGACGCCCATGCGCTTCAGCATGCCGGAAAGGCGTTCCGACTTCTCGACTGAGATGGTGCCCACCAGCACCGGTTGGCCCTTTTCCTGGAGCTCCTTGATTTCCTTGGCGGCGTTCCGGAATTTCTCGTCTTCGGTGCGGTAGACGACATCGGGAAATTCCTTGCGCACCATGTTCTTGTTGGTGGGGATTACGGTGACATCGAGGTTATAGATCTTCTGAAACTCGGCCGCCTCGGTTTCCGCGGTACCCGTCATGCCCGACAGCTTCTTGTACATGCGGAAATAATTCTGGAAGGTGATGGTGGCGAGGGTCTGGTTCTCGCGCTCGATCTTGACGCCTTCCTTGGCTTCGACGGCCTGGTGCAGACCGTCGCTCCAGCGGCGTCCCGGCATCAGGCGGCCGGTGAATTCGTCGACGATGATGACTTCGTCCTGGCCGGTGGCGTCGTTACGCTTGACCACGTATTCCTGATCTCGGTGGTACAGGGCGTGCGCCTTGACGGCCTGCTCCACGTGGTGCTTCCACTCGATGGTGGCGATGTCGTAAATGTTGGGGAGGTTGAGCAGTTTGGCGGCTTTATCGAAACCCTCTTCGGTAAGCGCCGCGCTACGATGCTTTTCGTCGACCGTGTAGTCGCCTGTCGTGTACTTTTCGCCAGGCTCTTTGCCTTCGATTTCCTCGCCGCGCATCAGCTTGGGGATGATGCGGTTCACCTTGAAATACTTGTCGGTGGATTCCTCGCTGGGGCCGGAAATGATCAGCGGGGTGCGCGCTTCGTCGATCAGGATGGAGTCCACTTCGTCGACGATGGCGTAGTTGAATAGCTTGAACTGGGTTCCCTTGCCGTCTGGGGAGGCCACGGAGATGGCGTCGATGGTCCGATGGGCGCAGTCTTCCAGGCGGAATTTCATGTTATCGCGCAGATAATCGAAGCCGAACTCGTTGTTGGTGCCGTAGGTGATATCGCAGTTGTAGTTCTCCTGGCGTTCCAGGTCGTCGAGGTCGTGTACGATGACGCCGACGGTGAGGCCGAGGGCGCGGTGGATTTTGCCCATCCATTCGGCGTCACGGTGAGCGAGGTAATCGTTGACGGTGACGATGTGGACGCCCTTGCCTTCGAGCGCGTTAAGGTAAGAGGGCAGGGTAGCGACCAGTGTCTTACCTTCACCGGTGCGCATTTCGGAGATTTTGCCGCGATGCAGGACGATGCCGCCGATCAACTGCACGTCGAAGTGGCGCATATTGAGGAAGCGGCGGCCGGCTTCGCGGACGACGGCGAAGGCTTCGATGAGCAGGTCGTCGAGGGGCGCGCCCTGGGCCAGTTTTTCCTTGAATTCGATGGTTTTGGCGGCCAGATCGATATCGGAGAGTTGCTGGATGGCGGGCTCGAGGTCGTTGATAGCCGCGATAAGCGGCTGCATGGCCTTGATTTCGCGCTTGTTCTTGGTGCCGAAGACTTTGGCCAGGATGGCGTCGATCATAGAGGGGTCTCGTGCAGAGGGAGATCCGCTACATTTATGATAGCGCGAACCCGCCGTCCGATAACGGTTCCGTGGGCTCTCAACGTCCACACGGATGAGCGGGCGTCCACAGAACTAATTCGTGGTGGCGCCGTTACGACGACTATCCTGCATCCGGCGCATCGCCGCCTCGGCGAGTGCCATTCAGCCAATTTGTGACGACATCCTTCGTCATTTCGATGAGATCGTGCATTGCCTGCGCAATCGTTTCAGGCGGCAAGGTGATGGGGAGTTCAACTCTCAGCTTGTGCTTCGGGTGCCAGCTAAGTCTTCCGTTATGATCGGCGACCTCCCGCCCGTCGAGACCCGCCAGGCAGCCAGCCATGCTCTCTCGCCATCTCGGTCTGAACTCCAACTGAACGGCGATCATGTTCTTGTTCGGTTGCCAGAAATTATATCCGATTCCGTCCGGCCATTCGCCTGGCCGGACCCATCGTGCGCTGCTGCCTATTCCGGTCGTCCGAAGATCCGGGGGCGCACCGTCGTCGTAAGCCTTGACGATCGCCAGAAAGCGCGGGTCGGATTGGGGCGGAGGCGGAGGACTGGCATCGCGCTCCGTTTCCGGATTGACGACAGTCCGGGGCACGAAAACATCACCGACCTTAGACGTATGCTTCTGAACGGTGACCAGTCGAACGTCTAAATGCGAGCGACGAGCGAGGAAGTGGAAGATTTTTTCCAAGGATGAGGGAGCCTCGTCGAGGGCTACTACGAGTCTCGCCTGTCCGGCTCGCAGATTCGCACCCACCGCCTGCCAGACGCGGTCGAATTCCGACTCCCCGGCTTCGTCAGTTTCGGCTTCCTCCGTGAGCTTAGCGATGGCGTTTTTCAAATTTCCATGGACGAGTAGGTTTAGTTCGTCAACGGTTAGGTCCGTGAGCGACGCCAAATAGTCGATCACCTGCCCAATCACTTCCCGTCGGGCACCGGGATTCATGCTACGTTTCGTCTCGACGACAATCGGGAGCCCGTCGCTGTTGACAAACAGCAGGTCCAGCTCTCCGGCTTGAGGCAAATGGACCTGTCGGGCGACGAATGCGATGGATTCCCCTTCTTCACCCAGAAGCTCTGGGTGCTTTTCGAGCAACCGCTCAAGTTCATCTTCATTGCTGAAAGATCCCACGGGAACGACCTCAGTTACAGATCCGTTCCTAATCAGGATAGGCATTCGGCTACCGTTCTCATTTTGGAGTTAACGCTCCTATTATGAGCCTGTTTAATCTCGGGGTCAAGGCGTGTAAGGCACAGATGGGAAGCTGCTTGTGCAGCCACGCGAGGACGCCTCAGACTGCATTCTGTTCCCTGAGTGTTCGCCCGAAGGACCGAATAGAGGCTACAGCCGACGGCCTTTACTTCCGCTCGGTATTCGTTTGACACTAAATACGTGAGCGCGCGCCGCCAACTTCACTTTGAATGGGACAGCGCCAAAGCCCTATCGAACGAGCGAAAGCATGGTGTCTCGTTTAGTCTGGCCCTGAGCATCTTCCGCGATCCTCGGATTCAAACCATGTTCGACGAGGAACACAGCGGCTCGGAGGAGCGTTGGATCGCCCCTTGGTCTAGCCTCGAACGGCGCGCTTCTCGTGATCGTGCACACGTGGGCCGAGGTGGACCTGGCGAATGTGAAAGTGCGTATCGTCTCCGCACGGAAGGCGAACGCAGTCGAAGAGGCGGCTTATGAGGAGTGCCCATGAACAGCGATTTAGATGACGATATGAAGCCGGAATGTGATTTCAGCCGCGCCGAGCGCGGCAAGCACTACGCCGGAGCCGATGCCGTGTTCCATATACCCGTGTATCTGGAACAGGAGGTGCAGGCATTCCTGATCGAACGGGCGGCCAGCAAGGGTGTGCCGCTGGACCGTCTGGTGAACGACCTATTGAAGAGCGACATTGAGACGTTCCGGGCGCTTGGCTAGCAGCGCATGGCAGAAGTCGCCTTGAGTATTGGTTGGCAGGCGACAGCGCCTGCCCCACTCGACGTGGCATCCTAATTGCAAGGCTGCCGCCCGTTTGGTAACTTGGTCCGCAGTGGAGCGAAGCGTGAATCTCGACGACCGAATCGCAGCCGGGGAAAGCGCATACAGCGAAGATGGCGTCGATTTAACGCTGATCCGCTGGATGCTGTCGTTGACGCCGGCCGAGCGATTGGCGGTGCTCCAGGGGTTTGTCGATTCCGTAATGGAGATCCGTGCCAGGAACAGCAAAGCGTGAGTTCGTCGCGATTCTTGTTGAGCTCCGCAGTCATCAAATCGAATTCGTGGTAGTTGGAGGTGTCGCGGCCGTGCTCGAGGGCGTGCCCGGCAATACATTCGATCTGGACATCGTGCACTCCCGGGAACCGGATAACATCCGTCGCCTGCTCACTGCGCTGGAGTCGCTCGAGGCGAGTTACCGGATGCGGCCGGAGCTGGCGTTGAAGCCGAATGCATCGCACCTGTCTTCGACGGGCCACCAGCTTCTGATGACGCGCTTCGGTCCCCTGGACGTTCTGGGCACCATCGGGCGGTCCCGCGGATACGACGATCTGCTGCCTCATGCACACGAAGTGGAGGTGAGCGAGGGATTGCGTGTGTGGGTCCTGAATCTCGAAACGCTGATTGCCGTCAAGGAAGAGGTTGGAGGCGAAAAGGATTTGGCAGTGCTTCCGATCATGCGGCGCACGCTCGAAGAGAAGCGGAGGTGGTGAGCTTCAGGATACGTCCTTGCGGCGCAGCTCGCGCAGGGCGTCGTGACCGATCCAGCGCGCCGAGCGCGATTCGGTGGCAATGAGCGTTTCGGCCACTTCTATGGCGGCCTCGCGCAATGCGGCGTTGCGCTTGCCTATCTGGCGCAGCGCCCAATTGACAGCTTTCTTGACGAAATTGCGATCGTCGCTGGCCGCCTTACGCATGAGCCGGAGAGCCGACAGGAACTGTTTGTCGGTGGCTTTTTTGTCGTGCACCGCCAGCGCGGCGAGCAGCGCGAAGGCAGCGCGCCGTTCGTATTCGGGTTCGCGGCGCGACCACTCCCGCACTTTGCGCCAGGCGAACGGCGTCCTCCAAAGCAGCGCGATGCAGACTGAGTCGCAGACCGACCAGCAGTCGAAATCGCGTACCCAGCGCTCGACTTCCGATTCCGGGAGTTGTTGAGGGTCGGCGATCAGGGCGGCGACACAGCGAGCTTCGAGGACTCCGGTGGACCACAGGGCGGGCGCAAGCTGCGGGTTGTGGCGGTGGTCTTTGGCGATGGCGCGGATCACGGGCGTGGCCACGCCGTAGGCTTTCGCGGGGCGAATTCCGTAACGGGCCATGCCGGCGATGTTGGCGGCGCTGCCGGCGGCGCGCAGGCGTTTGAGGACGTCAGTGGTCGAAGTCGACCTTGTCATAGACTTCAGCTAAGGGGAGGACTGTGTCGATTGAGGCGAGATGAATTGTCTCGGTGAGGCTTGCGTATTCCGCGAGCTGCCAGAGGTTGTCCGGACGGGACCAGTGTTCGACGTGCGTGCGGTCCTGGGTGACCGTGAGGTATTCGACCAGCGACGGAAGTGTCCGATAGTGTTCGAACTTGCGGCCTCGGTCGTAATCCTGCGTGGAATCGGAGAGGACTTCGACGATAAGAACCGGGTTCAGCAGGGTGTCCTGACGGTCGTCGGAGAACTGCGGCTCGCCACAGGCCACGAGCACGTCAGGGTATGTATAGAGGCCGGACGGCGACACCCTCAGGCGCATATCCGTGGAATATACTTCGCACGGTCTCTTTCTCAATTTCTGGCTCAATGCCGACACCAAGTTGGTCACGATAAGCACGTGCCTTCGGCCGGCGCCCGCCATCGCGAACATTTCGCCCTTATAATATTCGCTCCTGAACTCGGCGCGGCGCTCCAGTTCCAGGTATTCCTCGGGGGTCAGAAAGGTGGCGTGCTGTGAGGACATCGCCCTTCCATAGTATCAGTTACTCGCTGTAACTTACTTCCAGCTTGCGGGCCTTGGCGGCGGCGTAGGCCAGCACCAGCGCTGAGACTATCAGCAGGCCTGGAATCGCCAGCCAGGCTGGGGTTGGCTCGGTCAGCACGGCGAGCAGCGGAAGATCGCCGGGGATCTCGACGGGACACAGGGATTTCAAATAGAAGATGATGCTTAACTTCTTCAGCAGC
>Ga0181526_10003693_pt1 | contig 12308 bp, 12 predicted proteins | sample PEATcosm2014_Bin_35_FD_119750 | JGI IMG/M metagenome (GOLD analysis project Ga0181526, IMG submission 119750) | Peatland microbial communities from MTU Mesocosm Facility, Houghton, MI, USA - PEATcosm2014_Bin06_30_metaG | ecosystem: Environmental > Terrestrial > Soil > Wetlands > Peat | place...
AGTCGTTCGCCCCGATGGAGGCCCGGTATCGCTGGGACGCGCCATCGGCCGATACTTCGCGAAAATCCTGAGCGGAATGATCCTTCTCATTGGCTATATCATGGTGGGATTCGACGCCCAGAAGCGCGGCTTGCACGACATGCTCTGCGATACGCGCGTGATCAAGGTGGGGAAGTAGCCGCCGGCGATGTCCATCCCGTGCAACCGTTGTGACCGGCCGCTACCCAAGTGGGAACTCGCGCGGCAGGACGCAGCGCTATGTCCGGAATGCGGCGCCTCAAGCATCGTGCGGGTTTTTCCGGCGCTGTTTGCCGAGACCGCTCCGGTGGCGACTGAGCCGGCCGCCGAGGGCGAGGCCACCTGCTTCGATCATCCCGGAAAGCGGGCAGCCGGCGCATGCGGCCACTGCGGCCGGTTTGTTTGCCAGCTCTGCGCGGTGGATTTCAAAGGCGCCGTGTGGTGTCCATCGTGCTTCGCGGCGCGCGATTTCAAGGCACCGGCGGCCGAGTTGGATAATTCGCGTATTTTGTACGATTCCATCGCGCTGACCGTGGCGGCGGCGCCCCTGCTGGTGTGGCCGTTCACGGCCATTTCCGCACCGGTCGCGCTCTACCTGGCGATCCGCTACTGGAACCGCCCGTTGAGCCTGGTGCGGCACGTGCGATGGCGATCGGTGTTAGCCGTTCTGATCGCTTTGGCCGAAATCACGGGTTGGGTCTGGGGCACGGCCTATTTCCTGTTGAAGGTGAGGGCCTGACCTTGGCCGATGCCCGCCAGCGCTATCATAAGCTTCCCGGGCGCCGCCGCGGGATCGTCTCTTCTGCGAGCCTGTGGACCGGCGCGGACCATCTGTTATCGGTGAGGTCCGATCGATTCCAGGAGCAATACAAGCGGTTCTACTTTCGCGATATTCAAGCCATCGTCATCACGAAGGTTCCGCGCTATCTGGTTTCCACGCGCGCGCTGGCGACAGGCGCTTTGCTGCTCATCGCGATCCTGTTTCTGCGCGTGCGCGCCCCCGGTCTCACGAACTGGCTTTGGCTATCCCTCACGGTGTTGACAGCCGTCTGGATTTACGTTTGCGCCGCGCACAGTTGCACGTGCCGGCTCTATACCGCGGTCAGCCGCGAGGATCTGCCCTCGCTTTACCGCAATTGGACCGCGCGCAAGGCGCTCGCGGAGATGGAGCGGAGGATCGCGCAAGTGCAGGGCACCTTCACCGAAAGCTGGGCGGAAGCGGCTGATTTTCGCCCATTGGGGCCGGAGGTGGCATCGGGCCGCGCGCCCGGCGGCAGCCGTGTGGCGATGCGCAGCCGTACGCTGGCTTCCGACATCTTCCTTGCCAGCCTGGTCGCCGATGCCGTGGCGGTGATGTGGAACATCCCGGCGAAGCCGCTCCTTACGGGTTTATCGGCCGGTTTCACCGCCCTGCAGCTTGTCAGTGCGATCTGGATCTTCGTGCAGCACTACCGCGGTATCCTGCGAAGCGCCATGCAGAGACTGGCGATGGTGGCCTTATTATTTATAGGCGGCGCCATGTACTCGCAGGAGTTTTTCGATGCTCTTGAAGCCGCTCGTAAACAGCCCCAGCGGCCGGTCGTGGTGTCGTCTCATGCATTGCCGGCCAGTATCCGTCCGGTCTACAGCGCCGGGCTCGCGCTGCTGGCCATCGTGGGAGTCGTGCTATCCTTCAAATCGATCGAACCTGAGCCACCCCCGGTGACTACCGGGCAGACGGGATGACGGGCCTCCTCATTCATCAGCGCTGCTGGAATCATGAACTGCGGGAAGCGGTGTGCCGCTGCCCCTCCTGTGGCCGCCATTTCTGCCGTGAGTGCGTCACGGAGCACGAATCGCGGCTTCTCTGCGCGGCGTGCTTACTGGCCATTGCGCGAGCGGCTCCGGCACGCCACCACCGCGCCCGCGCTCTACTTACGCCCGTAGCCGCTTTGGCCAGCTTCTTTCTCGGGTGGATGATTTTCTATATCGGTGGCGAGATTTTGATGGAAGTCACGGCCCGTGTGGAGCAGACATGGCTTCCGCATTAGCGCGGGCCGGCGCCATCGACCTCCTCGAGCAGGCCGTGCATACGCTCAGGGCTGCTCCGCTCGCGACCGTGGTCTACCACTGGATCGGCAGCGTGCCCTTCGCACTCGGCATGCTCGTTTTCTGGAACGACATGACCGGCCCGCGCGCATCGGATGCGGCCTGTGCGATGGAGTCGCTGGCACTGACGGGTCTGCTCCTCTGGATGAGCTGCTGGCGCGCGGTATTCGCGGGGCGCGTGGAACGCCAACTCGGGCGCCGGCCGGCCTCGCCATGGACAAGGCGGCGCATCTGGCGGCTGGTTTCGAGCCAGGCATTTTTCGGAGGAACCAAGCTGCTGGCTGTGCCGCTGGCCGTTTCGATCACGCTGCCGCTTGCCTGGATTGTGGGATTCTACCGTTATGCCGCGGTGCTCTCCGGCCACGAAGATCTCGACTTGGCGCAGATCGTCGCCCGGGCGCGCAAGCTTGCTGGCTTCGAGCAACGGCAGAGCTGGATTATTCTGCTTATCTTGGCCATCCTCTATGCCGTTCTGTCGCTCAACCTGGCGGTCACGATCGCGCTTCTGCCGCAGTTCGTCCGCATCCTCACAGGATATGACTCGGTCTTCAGCCGCAGCGGGATGTATTTCGTAAGCAATTCGCTGTTCTGGCTCGCGGCGCTGGCACTGGCATGGATTGCCTTCGATCCGTTCATCCAAGCCGTGTATTGCGTACGCTGCTTTCAGTTGGAGTCGCGTGAAACCGGCGAAGACTTGCGCGCCGCTCTACGGCTTAGTGGGGCGGGACTTCAGCCTGCCAACTCTTCCCGAAACCTGTTGGGAGCCGCGGTCGTGCTGTTGCTGCTGTGCACTCCATGCGCGGCGCAGGTCACGCCCGCAAACCTGGATCGATCCATCAAGGAGACTCTGCGCTCGCCGGAATACGGCTGGCAAACCGCGCCGTCCGGAACTGGGCGGGCTGCCAATGTCCCCTGGTTGGTGGCGGTGACGGATCGCGTTGTGGACCATGCCAAACAAGCCCTCCGCAGCGTCGGGAAGGCCATCGACTGGCTGGTGGACTGGCTGCGGGACAAGTTCGACCGCCCGTCCAACATTGATCCCGCCGCGCCGCCGGGCGCCGCGTTGCACTGGAGCATGTACCTGCTGATTGCCGCGATGCTGGGATTGGCGGCATTGATCGCGTGGCGCTTGCGGCGGGCCCGCACCCTAAAGCCACCGCGAATCGTCGGCGCAACGGGCGCGCCCATTAGCTTGCAGGACGAGCACCTGCTGGCTAATCAGCTTCCGGAGGAACGCTGGATGGCGCTGGCCGCGAGCTGCGAACTCCAAGAAGACTTCCGTTCTGCGCTCCGGGCTCTGTATCTGGCAAACCTGGCGTGGCTGGGGCAGGGCGAATGGATCGCCATTCACCCCGGCAAAACCAACCGCGAGTACGAAATGGAAGTCCGCCGCAAGGCGCGCGCATTTCCGCAAGCGTGCTCGTTGTTTGCTGAAAACGTCGCCAGCTTCGAGCGTGCCTGGTATGGCATGCACGATGTCCCGGCGAGCGAAACGGAGATATTCCGGCAGCGTCTCGTGCAGATGAAGAGCGAGATGGCGCAGGCGGAGATCGCCGCATGAAGAAGTCCGGTTCCATCCTGCTGCTGGTCTTGCTGGCTGCTGTTTTCGGCGGCGGTGTTTGGTATCTCTGTGAGCTGCAGTTTGCCGCCGGCGATGTCTATCCGCCCTATTCCACCTTACGCAGCGACCCGGCCGGCGCCAAGCTGATCTTCGAAAGCCTGAGCCGGCTTCCCAGCGTGACAGCCCTCCGCACTTACCAGCCGCTCGAGCGCCTGGCGGATCGCGACAGCACGGTCTTACTGCTGGGGCTCGATCCGCGCGCGTTCGCCATGCAATCGGCCACGGACCTGCACACATTCGAAGAAATCGCCGGGCGCGGCAACCGCCTGGTGTTGGGGATGGGACCGGGCTCCGGGCGCGCGCCGCCGCGACAGACCGCTCTGGAGAACTTATGGGGCGTACGGTTCAGCCTGGACTTCGATAACGACGGCAACGACATCCTGTATTTCGCAGCAGCGAAGAACTGGGCGGTCTTGGAACACAGCGCGCAGGGCCCGCTGGTGGTCGAGAGGGCTTTCGGAAAGGGAAGCATCGTGTTGGTGGCGGCCGGCCGGCTGTTCGTCAACAAGGCGGTCGCCGAATCCCGGCAGACCGCGCTGCTCACGCGCATCATTCGCCTGCAAACGACTGGTCCGCACACGCGGATTCTGTTTGACGAGGCGCACTTCGGCATCGTCGAGAGCGGGAGCGTCGTCGCGCTGGCGCGCAGATTCCGGCTGCACGGCCTGGCCCTCGGCCTGGCGCTGTGCACAGCGTTGTTCATCTGGCGAAATGCGTCCAGCTTCCCACCGGTTTCGAGTGCCGCCCCTACCGAGAAAGTGTTCGGCCGGACATCGGTCTCCGGCCTGGTCACGCTCTTGCGCCGGCATATTGCGCCGGACCGCCTGGTAGCTGCGTGCTGGCAGGCGTGGCGCAAGACCCATGCTCGCGAGATTCCACCGGGACGGATGATGGCAGCCGAGGCCGCTGCCCATAAACTCGCGGATCGCCCGGTTGAGGGCCTGCGCGAAATACAGGCGATCCTGCGCACGAAAGGCGGGGCATGAGACCGGCGAACTCCGCTCGCCTGCGCCGACAAGAGTGCCGGCGCGGCAGGCTGAGAGCCTGCGCCACGAAAGGAACAATTTGACTCTCGATCAATTTCAGGCGGCCATCGAGCGCGTCTCGGCCGAGATCCGCAAGGTGATTATCGGCCAGCAGGAGGTGATCCGCCAGTCGCTGGTGGTCATCCTGTCGAACCAGCATGCGCTGGTGGAAGGTGTGCCGGGGCTTGCCAAGACGCTGCTCACGCGCACGCTCGCCCGCGTCATGGGCTGCGAGTTCAACCGCATACAGTTCACCCCCGACCTGATGCCCGCCGACATCACGGGAACCAACGTCTTCAATTTCGAGCGCCACGAATTCTCGCTGATCAAGGGCCCCGTCTTCACCGCCTTCCTGCTGGCCGACGAGATCAATCGGGCGCCTGCCAAGACGCAATCGGCGCTGCTCCAGGCCATGCAGGAGCGCACCGTGACCATCGATCGCGAAACGCATCGCCTCTCGCCGAACTTCACCGTGTTCGCCACGCAGAATCCCATCGAATCGGAGGGAACGTACCCATTGCCGGAAGCGCAGAAGGACCGCTTCATGCTCAAGATCTCGATGACCTGGCCGCAGCGCGAAGAGGAGTTGGACCTGGCGCGGCGCAGCCTGGACGAGCATGCGCCGGAGGAGGTGCTGCGCCGCGGCGACGTCCACCAGTGCCTTTCCGAGGCGGAGCTCGGCGAATTGCGCGGCGCGTTGCAGCTCATTCAGGTGACAGACCAGCTTGTGGAGTACGTGGTGGAGGTGGTGCGGCGCACGCGCACCGACGACAGCATCCTTTTCGGCGCGGGACCGCGCGCCACGCAAGCTCTGCTGGCAGGCAGCCGCGCATGGGCGGCGCTGAGCGGCCGCGATTTCGTCAGCCCCGACGATGTGCGCGCGATCGCCTTGCCGGCGCTCGAACACCGCCTGTTGTTGCGGCCCGAATCGGAGCTGGAAGGCGTGCGCACGGGCGAAGTTCTGGATCGGATTCTGCATGAGGTGCCGGTGCCGCGATGATCGTGCCGGGCTCCCGCCTCCTGCTCGCCGCGGCTCTGATCGGGTTGCCCCTGGCAACGCTGGCCGGCATCGTGCCTGGCTTGGCGCTGCCCTGCGCGGGAATCCTGGCGGTCTGTTTCGCTGCGAGCGCGGTGGATGCGGTCCTGGGCCAGCAACGCGCCGGAACACTGCGCGCGCGGACTCCAGAGCTTCTGCGCCTCACCAAAGATGTCCCGGCAAATCTCGCGATCACGTTCGAGAACCGTTCGTCGCGCGCGCTTCCTCTGCGAACCGGGGTGGTAATGCCGGATGGCGTCGCATCCGAACGGCTGATGGAAAGCGTCACTTTACCGCCAGGCAAATCGGCGATCGAATGGCCGTGCACGGGAACCCGGCGCGGCGATCATGCATTGCGCGCGCTACACGTGGAAACTTCTTCGCCGCTGGGCCTCTGGCTGGCGCGCGCGCGCGTGGCCGTCGAGTGCAATTTGCGAGTCTATCCGAACCTGCGGGACAAAGCCACGGCGGCGCTGTTTTTGCGCGCGCCCAATGCCGGAATGCGGGTGCACCGCCAGGTCGGAAAGGGCCGGGAATTCGAAAGATTACGCGAGTACATGCCAGGCGATAGCTACGAAGATATTCATTGGAAAGCCACGGCCCGCCGGCGCATTCCGGCCGTGAAGCTCTACCAGGTCGAGCACGCGCAGGAAGTCTATGTGGCGATCGATGCATCCCGCTTATCGGCGCGGGAACAGATTCTGGAAAGCTACGTGACAGCGGCGCTGCACGTGGCGCTCGCCGCCCAGCGCCAGGGCGACCGCTTCGGCCTGATTACCTTCAGCGACCGCCCGCACCGCCTGGTGCCCGCCCGTAGCGGCATGGATCATTTCCGCCTGTGCCGCGAGGCGATATACAATCTGCAAACGCGGCGCGTCAGCCCCGATTTCCGCGAACTGTTCACCAGCATGCAGCTCAACCTGCGCCGCCGCTCGCTGGTCATCTTCTTTACGTCGCTGGACGATCCACTGCTGGCCGAGACTTTCGCACGTGAAGTCGGGCTCATCGCGCGCCGGCACCTGGTGCTGGTGAATGTGATGGGCACGGCTGGGTTGCAGCCGCTTTTCCAGGGCGAGGGCCCGGCCGATCTGCAGTCCGCGTACCAGGCTCTCGCCGGACAGATGCTGTGGAACAAGATGCGCGAATTGCAGATCGCGCTGCACAATCAAGGGGTGCGCTTGACCGTCGTCGACCGGCAGAACATCAAAGCCCAGGCAACCGCGGCATACCTCGAAATCAAGCGGAGGCAGTTGCTGTGATTCTCGACCTGCCGCGATTCGTCACCGCGGAGCGCGCGTCGCAGATCGCGCTGCACAATCAAGGGCTGCGCTTGACCGTCGTCGACCGGCGGAACATCAAAGCCCAGGCAACCGCGGCATACCTCGAAATCAAGCGGAGGCAGTTGCTGTGATTCTCGACCTGCCGCGATTCGTCACCGCGGAGCGCGCGTATTGGAACGAATTGCAGGCCATGCTCGACAAACTGCGCGTGGAGCCGGGCTGGCGCCTGTCGATCCCTGAAGTCGAGCGGCTCCATTACCTATACGAGAGATGCTCGGCGGACCTGGTGCGCCTGGATACTTTCGCCACCGAGCCGCAGTTGCGCGCATACGTGGAATCGCTGGTCTCGCGAGCATATGCCGAGATCCACGAAACCCGCGCGCGGTCCGGGAAGATCCGCTGGCGCGCGGGCGTAGCGGCATTTCCGCGGGCATTCAGAAGCCATCTGGGCGCGTTCCGCCTGGCAGTGGCACTGACGCTCGCGGGATGCGCTTTCGGCTGGTTTGCCATACGCACCGATCCGGAGGCAAAAGCGGTGCTCATGCCGTTTCAAGGGCTACAAGAATCGCCCGCGAAACGCGTGGCGCAAGAAGAGAGCGCCGGGAGCGCCAAGCTCGACCGCCTGCACGGCCACAAGGCATCCTTCTCCGCGGATCTCATGACCCACAACATTCGCGTCACTTTCCTGACGTTGGCCGCCGGCATCACCTGGGGAGTGGGCACCGTGATTCTGCTGTTCTACAATGGCGTGATTCTGGGCGCTGTAGCGGCGGACTATGTGGGCGCGGGTTATGGGCAGTTCCTGGCGGGCTGGCTGCTGCCCCACGGCGCCATTGAGATTCCAGCGATTCTGGTGGGCGGCCAGGCGGGACTGGTGCTGGCCGGCGCGCTGATTGGCTGGGGAAAAAGGGGCTCCCGCGCGGACCGGCTGCGCGCCGTGGGTCACGACCTGCTGGCCCTCGCAATGGGCGCCGCGGGCTTGCTCGTGTGGGCGGGTATCGTCGAAGCATTCGTTTCCCAATATCATCAGCCCGTGCTTCCCTACAGCCTTAAGATCGCATTCGGCACATTGGAATTGGCGGCGTTGTCTCTCTTCCTCAGCCGGGTGGGACGCGCATGAGTCCGGCTCGTACATCCTCGTTGCGCATCGAAACGCCCGAAGGTGTGGTGTTTTCCCTGCAGTTGGCCACGCCGGTCTTGCGCGGCTTGGCGTGGAGTGTGGACGGCGCCGTCATCCTGGCCGCTTCCATCGTAATTGGAAAAGCCTCCGGAACGCTCGCCGTGCTCGGCGCGGACTGGGCCAGCGCGCTAGCCGGGCTGGTCTACTTCGTGGCGTCCATGGCATATGGCATGGCTTTCGAATGGTACTGGCGTGGGCAGACCCTGGGCAAGCGCCTGTTCGGTTTGCGCGTGGTGGATGCGCAAGGCCTGCATTTGCGGCCGGCGCAAGTGGTGCTGCGCAACCTGATTCGCGCGATCGACATGCTGCCGTTGGCCTATCTGGTGGGAGCAGTGGCCTGCCTGCTCAGCCGCAAGGGCCAGCGGCTTGGGGACCTGGCCGCGAACACCGTGGTGCTGCGCGAATCCAAGCTGTCGGAGCCCGACGTGGAACAGATCGCTCCAGCCAAATACAATTCCCTGTTGGCGTTCCCGCACCTGGCCGCGCGGTTGCGCAGCCGCGTCGATCCGCAAGCGGTGCGCATTGCGGTCGCGGCCCTGGCCTTGCGCGACGGCTACGAGCCGCCCGCTCGCGTGGAACTATTCGGAGAGTTGGCCGCCTACTTTCGTTCGTTGGTCGAATTTCCAGCAGCCGCGGTGGAGGGCTTGACCGACGAGCAATACGTGCGCAGCGCCGTGCGCGCGATCTACGGGGGCAGTGGGCGTCCGCTCCTGGCGGATGTCAGTTAGAGGACTCTCGGGACACGATGGTAATTCGCTGCATCAGGCCATAGCCATGGTTGAAATCAGTGCCCGACCTTCCAGGAGTGATGGCCTATGGCGCCAGCGAAGACGAGGCGGTGCATGACCGGGAAGAAGTCGGCCTAGCCGCCCTTTCCAAGATCGGGAAGGACACGGGGCTTCGCCCAAATGATCTCCGATCCTTGGTCAAAGGCTGATCGCGCCATCGGTTCAGCGATTCCGCCGCTTCCCGAACACCGTGTTAAGTCGTTCGCGGATCAAGACGCACGACCTTAATGGCTCTGCCTAGAAGAGCACAACAGCACCACCACGGAGAGGTGTTGGGAATATTCTGGGCATACGATACGGTAAAGCATTGTAAAATCTTCGGCCCCCGCAGGCACGGCACTCCTGGCAGCCTTCCATAGTACCACCTAAGCTGCTTATTATCATACGTTTATGGAAATTCCTGGAAGCGTCGAGCTGCTTGGCAACCTGTTTGCTAGTGCTCAACTTCACAATTTAAGGACAAGCTGGCGTGAACCCGGCAATCTCGATCCAGCGAGCGTAGTAACTTAAAATAGAACGAAAAACCGGAACTGAGGCAAGAATTCAGTGTTCGAAACAAAAATGACCCAAAATCCCCTGTTGCCCTCTTCCTCTCGAAGTTGTGCCCGCTGTGGAAGTCGGTTTCTTACCTTCGGAAGAGAATATCTTTGCCATACTTGCCGCAAACCTAAAGCGCCGGTCCGCATGCCAGCCGCGAACCGCCAACTTTCATTCCGTGAGCAACAGATCGTGGATCTGATCGGCCAGGCGAAGACAAATAAGGAAATTGCTTACGAGTTGTGTCTTACCGAAGGCACGGTAAAAGAGTATCTGCATCATATCTTCCGGAAGCTCAAAGTGACCAACAGGACCGAGCTGGCACTACGTGCGCACCAGGAGGCTTCGCTCCCGCGGGCGTGGCCCGATGAATTCTCACCACCCCAACAGACTGGTACTTACTGACTAGAGTCCTGATCGATACAGGACGCCTAGACGGTACTCGAAATATTAGCACTGAGATGGTAAGTTTGGACGGGGCTTCGCTCAGAGCCGCCCTAATTGGGGTTACAGAACACTCGCTAAGTCTGTTCCATTCGTCAAACTACGAGGTCGATCCGCAAAATCCAACAAAACCAGAGCCTTACAGCTTTGTGCGCGCGGTGTGAAGAGAACCTGCGACTCTACTAACACCGACCGCAAAGTGAGAAAGCTAACTAAACTCAATGTTGAGCGCCGACTTGTAATCTGCGTAACATGGCCGTTCAATGTTCATCCGCACGTCGACCTGCGCAACTGCGGCCATCGTGGCCCTTTTATCGGGCGTCCCCGCTTTCTGTCACCGGAGCGAACCAGATAAAGCGCAGTCGGATTCCCTGGCCCTATCTTCGGCCTCGGTTGTTCCGGGCGGTACCGTGGCATTGAATTTATCGTTGACCTCTCCTGCGGCGAGCGAGCCGGCGGGTCTTCAGTGGACGCTGACCTACTCGCCCGCCTACATAAGCTCCATTACGGCTAGTGCCGGCGCGGCCGCCACCGCCGCGGGAAAGTTCCTTTTGTGCAGTGCAACTTCCGGTTCCTACACGTGCTTGTTGACTGGATTAAACACAAACGTCATACAAAACGGTGTGGCAGCGGTCGTCACCGTCACGGTCTCCGCGAACCTCACCCAAACTTCCATAGGTATTACGAATGCGCTGGGCACGTCGCCGGCTGGCGATACGATCCCGATAGCGGCAACCGGCGGCTCGATCACGACTGCTGCGCCGGTCACATTGACGTCTTTAACCTGCTATCCGAGTGTTCTCAATTCGCAGGCCTCGTCGGCGTGCGCCGTGGGCCTTAGTGGCGCGGCCCCGGCGCGCGGGGTGACGGTAACGCTTGCGGATGGCAATGCGGCTTTGACCGTTCCTGCATCAGTCACCGTGCCCGCCGGGAATTCTACCGCCAACTTCATTGCCAGTACCGGAACCCTTACGGTTAGTCAGACCGTCGCGGTTACCGCTAACTTGAACGGCGTATTTCAGAGTTTTTCAATTTCACTGGCGGCTCCCGCAGTTTCCTCGCTCGCGTGCAACCCCACTGCGATAGCCTCCGGAAGTTCCTCCACCTGCACCATCACCCTGAACCAGACGGCCCCTTCCGGCGGCGTTACGGTCTCATTATCCAGTAACAATGCCGCTCTCACCGTGCCGGCCTCTGCCATCGTGGCAGCCGGAAGTTCCTCGGCCACCTTTACCGCTACTGCGGGCGGGATCGCCGACGGGGGCCAATCGGCCACGCTCACCGCCACACTGAATGGCGCTTCCCAACAAGTCACGCTTCTCGTGGCGTCCAATATCGCTATAAGCTCACTCGGCTGCAACCCTTCCACGCTCGCGTCCGGCGCTTCGACCAATTGCGCCGTTAAACTCAGCCGGAAGACAGTGGCCGGCGTAACCGTCCATCTCACAGACCCCCAAGCCCTGCTTACAATTCCGGCATCGGTCGCGGTGCTTGCCGGGCAGACTTTGGCCACCTTCACGGCCACCGCCGGCACGTTTGCCATCAGCCAGAGCGCTACAATCACCGCGACCTTGAACGACACCTCACAGACCACCACCTTAAGCCTGGTGGCCTCGCAGCGGGTTTCCGCGCTGGTCTGCTATCCCACAACCCTCAACGCAGGCGCCAGCGGCGCATGCACGGTCACTCTTTCGGCGCTAGCTCCAACGGGTGGTGTTGCCACGTCGGTCTCCGCTAACAGTTCTGCTGTGACAGTGCCATCTTCGGTGACCGTGCCGGCCTCTTCGTCTACCGTCACCTTCCCGGTTACGGCTTCGAGTACAAAGCCCAGCGGTGAGGCAGCCGTTGCAGTCACCGCCACGCTGAATGGCACGTCCCAATCGGCGTCGCTTACCGTGATGTGCCCCTGCTCGGTCTGGCCCGCCACCGCTCAACCGTTGGATCCCGCGTCCACCAGCGATCAGGCCATCGAAGTGGGGATGAAGTTTAGTGCCGCTGTTTCCGGATACGTCACCGGCGTGCGCTTCTACAAGGCATCCACGAACACGGGAACTCATGTCGGCAATCTGTGGTCCTCCACAGGAAAACTTCTGGCGACCGTCACGTTCGAGAACGAAACGGCTTCCGGGTGGCAACTGGCGTATTTCGCCTCGCCCGTGGCGCTGGCCGCGAACACGGTTTATGTGATCTCCTACCACGCCCCGCAAGGACACACCGCCGTGGATAACGGCTTCTTCACCAACGGCGCCGTGAACAATCCACCGCTCCAGGCGCTGGCCGAGGGTCAGCAC
>Ga0181526_10003697_pt1 | contig 12295 bp, 8 predicted proteins | sample PEATcosm2014_Bin_35_FD_119750 | JGI IMG/M metagenome (GOLD analysis project Ga0181526, IMG submission 119750) | Peatland microbial communities from MTU Mesocosm Facility, Houghton, MI, USA - PEATcosm2014_Bin06_30_metaG | ecosystem: Environmental > Terrestrial > Soil > Wetlands > Peat | place...
CCGGCGGTGAACAGCGCGTCGTTGGCCAGGCCGTTGAACGTGCCGCTGACGGGGTCCACGCCGTCGTTGTTGATGATAACGAACTGCTGGCCGATGGACACGGGCGTGGTGAAGTTGGGAATGACCGTGAGCGTGGCACTGGCGAGGGAAACCGTGCCCGTCACGTTCAATTGATCGTAGCCGCCGAGACCGGGATTCGGGCCGGTGAGTTCAACCGTAAAGTTTCCCGTGGAACTGAAATTGACATTGCTGCTGTTGAGGATGCCGGGGCTGTTGCCTGGGGAAATAATGCCGTTGGCCGCGATGGTGCCCACCGTGCCGGATCCGCCAAGTGTCGCGCCGCTGTCCACGATGGCCGGAACCTGCGGCTGGGAACCGTTGACCACGAGTTTGCCGGGCGAGAACACATGGGTCGCGCCGGCGGTAAACGTGTTGTTCCCCGTCAGAGTGAAGGTGCCCGTTCCGTACTTGCCGACCGTGTAGCCACCAGCGAAACCGGTGCCCGTCAGCGGACCGTCAAACTCGCTGGTCCCGTTGTTTCCGCCAATGAGCAGAAAACCATTAACCCCGAAGTTGACCGTGCCGTTGCCATGCAGGGTGTTGATGTAGTCAGCGAAACTGGCGAAGTCAAAAAGTCCGCCGTTGGTGACCAGCACGTCGGTGGGATTCGCCAGGGAATTCCCGAGCTGTTCGGTGTTGCCGAGGCGCACGACACTCGAAGCGCCCGAAACAACCAGGTTGCCCGGCACGGCTTTAGTGCCGACCGTTTTGTCCAACACCAGCGTCCCACTGCTGACGGTCGTAAGGCCGGCGTAAGTGTTCGCCGTCGTGCCTTCAAAATTCAATGTGCCCACGCTTCCACCAGAATTGCCCACGATCACTCCTCCTGGGCCGCTGATCGGCCCCAATAGACTCAGGACGACCCCGGATTCATAGGGCATGATTGTGCTGTCGGCATTGAGGGTGATGGGGCCGGCCCAAACGCTTGTCAACCCCGAGTCGTTTTCGGCGTCCAAGGCGCCCCAAATCGAACTCACACCGGGGCCGTTGAGCGTCAGGGACTCGTTGGTGATTCCAACGTTGCCCGGCAGAACCAATGAAGCCCCATTGCTGACGACGGTTCCGCTGTTGGTGCTACCCAAAGCCCAGGCGTTTTCAGCCCAAAGCAAGCAGCCCTGCTGGACGACGGTCAAGCCGGTGTAGGAATTCGAGGTTTCAAGATAGTCGCTCCCGGCCCCGGCAAACGTAATTCCGTAGGAGCCGCTGATGCTGGCCGGAATGTCCAGGCTTGCGCCCGAATAATTGGTGATGACCACCCCGCCATCCAGAAAAACATTCCCGCTGATGGTTGCGGCGGCTGGCAATACCGTTACGGCGCCGTTGGCACTGTTCAACCCGAAATGGCCGGCACTGCCTGTGGTGATCTGCCCGCCATTCAATGTAAGGGGCGCGGCTTCGTCAGTATAGCCGTTCACATCCAGCACGCCAGAACTGTTGATTGTCACGGGCGTGACGACGGACCAAATCTGGTAGTTGTTCAGGCAGCGAACCGTGTCGTTGTGAATTCCGTCTCCAATCACCAACCCCGGCCCAAAACTCGGTATGGCGCCAGAGAAGCCGCTCTTGTTGAGGTCGAGTTCCCCTTCGTTGACTGTGGTGAGGCCGGCGTAGGAATTGGCGACGGAACCGGACAAGGTGAGCGTGCCGGGCCCGATGGTGGTAAAGCCGCCGGATCCGCCAATAGGGCCATTCAGGTTGAGCGCGCAGTTCGTAAAAAGTTCTATCGTGCATGCCGCGCCTAACGTGAAATTAGCCTGCCAGGAGTTGGTGTTCCCGTAGACATAGATTGCGCCATCTGAATAGGTGCTGTTGACGGTCAGGGACTGGTTGGTGATGTTGATGCTGCCGGCGATGGCAACCCACGTTTGTCCGTTGAGTGTCAGAGTGTTGTTGGTGTTCCCCAGGGCAATCGAATTAACGAGATCCACATAGCCGATGCCGTTGGCCGTGTAGTTTCCCGTATAGGTGTTCGCGCTGGTCCAGTCGGTGTACGTGTTAGTTTGCACGATATTGGCTGAACCGCTAACAGTTGCATACACACCGAGATAATGGTCATTCCCTTGAATGGTCAGTGTGCCGGAGCCGGTGTTGAGATTGCCGTTAATATAGCTGTCATCGTTGGTTATCGTGATCGTGGTGTTCGCCGACAAAGTCAGTGTGCCGGTTCCGGTTTCAATGGTGCCACCGCTCAACGTAAGGCTCGGGTTGATGTTGTAGGGTTCGTTAAAGTTATTCAAGTTGAGCGTGCCATTGAGGTTGATGGTGATGGGGCCCGTGCCATACATTTCTTCAGTTTGAAGGTCTTGAACCATGGGACTGCTCGCGCCGGTGCCGTCGCCAATCTCCAGCGGTCCGCTGATGGCGGTGGCACCATACACGTTCAACTGCAAGGTGCCTCCGCTCACCAGCGTGTTGCCAGTATAGATATTATTGCCCGTAGCGTTTTGATAGGTTAACGTGCCCAAACCAGCCTTGTTCACACCCACGGAACCGCTGAGGGTGCCGTCCAAAGTTAAATTGACGCCGTTGCTGACGACCATCATGACATCGGCTGTGGCCAGGGTGATGTTGTTTTCAATGATGTTCGCCCCGGTGGTGTTCGTGGCGATGATGCTGTTGGTCAGGGTGAAGGCGTCGCCACGGATGTCATAGCCGCCGCCCGCACCGACGAAGCGGATTTGATTCAAGGTTAGCCCGGCAATGTTGTTGGTGTTCAGCAGATCTGGCTGGCTGGCTGGAAAAACCACCGTGTCGCCATTGGCCGGAATGCCGGCGAAACCCCAGTTGGCGCTGTTGTTCCAGTAGGCATTTGCTCCGCCACCGCCCGACCAGCTCCATGTCGCGGCACGCATGGAAACGGAAAGCAGACAAGCGCACACCACAACTGAAGTGATCAAGCGTGGAAGAATTGGGGAAATGGACGAAAACCAAATCGCACAACTTGTTTTTTTCATGGGCACCTTTCTTTGGACGCTTTTTAAAGCTTGCTAATGAACATGTTCTAGCTAGCTAATGGATTTGATGCAAGCTTTTTATTATGTTGGCTGATAAGCCATTACACCATTCTTACAATGCGTGCCAACTGCGTACCGGGAGGCAAGAAAAGTGGAAAACTGCTTCTGACCGCCATGCAGGGAGAGCTGCCGCGAAGCCATTTCTGCGTTCCCGGTTGCGGCTAGGACTCGTTTCTTGTCACGCCAGATGGAAGGCCTTGTCCGATCCAGACCTGTCTATGCCGAGGACGAGATACTGGACATGGAAAGCAGAACATTTTGGGCTCTTAAAGAAAGAGAAATTGCCACCCCCGGTGAATTTTTTTTGGGGGGCGGTAGGGAATAAAACGACCGCAAAGGCCAGCACAGCATCCGCGTGAACGACCAGTGGCGGATTTGCTTCCGCTGTCAGGGCCAAGATGCGTTTGACGTGGGAATTGTGGACTATCATTGACGATTATGAAGACGACCAAACTCGCTCCGATTCATCCTGGGGAAATTCTCCGCGAAGAATTTATGAAGCCGCGTGACTTGTCGCAAAACGCGCTGGCGCGGGCGTTGAACGTCCCGCCGCGCCGCATCAATGAAATCGTGCTGGAAAAGCGCGGCGTCACGGCCGACACCGCCTTGCGGCTGGCGCGCTTCTTTGGCACCAGCGCGGAGATGTGGACTGGCTTGCAGGCCGATTACGATTTGCGGTTGGCACGCTACGAAAAGCAAAAGCAGATCGAGCGTGACGTTGAACCGCTGGGCGCGTTGCAGCCGGCAATGGCCTGAATCGTGGCTCTGCACGCCTTCCCCCGGCGCGGGAATCCAGGCCGGAGGCGAAACCTTCCGGCCAAGGCCTCTTCCAAAACCACTTCGGGATGCCGTGACGCCACTCGCAACAACACCCGCGCCGCGCCGGTCGGCTTGCGCCGGCCTTGTTCCCAATTGTGCAGCGTCTTGACGGAGATACCCAGCAGTTCGACGAATTCGCCTTGCGAGAGCCGTTATTTTGAGAGGATGTCCGCCATGGTGTTTTCTCATTCGGCGCGGCGCTCGCGCTGATACACCTTGGGATCACGCTGGTGGTGATGCGGCTTCCCGGTCTCAATTTCGCTCCCAGCCGATATAGAGCTCGAACTTGGTAGTAATTATTGTATGAACGGACACGATCACGATACGAAACCAGCTGACGTACCCGATGCCGCCGGGTTGGGCGCGAAGCCGCAGGCGGCGGCGCCAGGTGGCGTTGGTGACACCAATCGCCTATGGGCCCTCACGGCTGAGATTATTGCGCTGCCCGAAAGCGCGGAAAACATGGCCAGATTACGGCAATTGCACGCTGAGTTCGACGCCGAACGGTTGCGACAAATCAACGAGATTCTTGAAATGGAGCAGAAGCAACGCCTGCCAAGGCGGCTGGAAGCTCAGGAAACGATTGCTGAAGTCATGCAGCCGCTCGATCAGGCGATGAAGCGGCCGGACCTGACTGTTCCGGAAATGCTCTTTTTGATCAAATTGCAACTGGTGAACACCGCCCGGCTGCTGGAATCTCTGCATGCGGAGAAAAAGCAATTGGAGCAAAATCGTAAACCAAACAGGGGTTGCCGCCAGGGTCGATCAGAATAGCGACTCGGTTCGGTCTGGTGGCGCGTAGTCAGTGCGCTCCCTTCAGGTTCGTTGATTGAGTGTCCGCACGCCTTGGGGTCACGAACAACGGCCATCGCAGTCGGTCTCCTGGCGTTGAGGGTCTACCCCGCTCGCGTCTTATTTCATTTGATTGACGGGTCCTGCCCGCGGGTCCGATACGGATTCCTCGTCCATCCAAATTCCGCCCGAAAGGAATGGAAGTCGGCCAAGTCCGAAGACGAAAGTCCGGCCTTCCGCCGAAGCAGACCGTCAAGATGATCGCCCAACCCTCCGCGATATAGCTCACGCAGCAGTTCCAAATAGCGCTTCAGGGTTTCGGCTTTGATGCCTGTGCTTCTCTCGATCCGGGACATGGTTCTTCCCCGGATGAACAACCCAACGGCCCGGAGGATGCCCTGCCGGCGGGCACCAAACCCTTTGGCTCGGAGAAGGCCGACCAGCGGATCACTGCTTTTGACCCACTGCCTGCGGCACTTTTGACAGCGGTAGTGTTGAAGCCCGCCACGCTTACCGTTACGTTTTGTTTTCACACTTCCGCAATTTGGACAGGGCCTCGATTCGCATTGCATGTCCCAACGTAGCACTAGCCTGCACAAACGGGAAATGTAATTCACCCGATCTGGCAACCGTACACATGTTTCGCCGGCCGCTGGGACGTGTAGCGGGCCCCCGTGTCTGGCGGAACTCCATCCGAAGAAATCGCGCCAGGCATAGCAAAAAGCTTTGTTTTTTTCGGGAAAAATATCTGTCCAATGCACCCACCTCGAAGATAGGTCATCGAGGTGTTGGCCTTTCTTCCAGCGCACCTCAACGGGTAAGGCTCGATTTGCAAAGAGCCATCAGCGGCGCTCAAGTTCCGATCCAAGGGCGCGCGTGGGTTGGCCATCGTAGTTAGAATAGATGAACACTGATACTGATTCAAATTCGATGAGCGAAGCCAAGCTCAGGGCCCAGCGGGCGAACGCGAAATTATCCACCGGGCCCAGCCCTGCCGGCAAGGCGCGCTCGCGATTGAACGCGCTGAAGCACGGCCTGACCGCGCGCACCGCTTGGCCCGGCCAGGACGCGCGCCGGAGCCGCGAATTCTTCGCTCGCGCCTGGGCGCGCCTGGATCCCCGCAATGCGCTCGAGGAAACCTGCGTGGGGAATTTGCTGCAGAGCCGTTTGAAGGAAGACCTTGTTTCGGACGTTGAACGCAGCGTTCTGTTGCGGCGGCCTGTCTGCTTCACCCCGGACAACGGGCGTGCCTTCACATGTCTTCAGGATGCCAGCGCCTTAGGCACGATGCAACAGTTGGCCCGGCACCTGGCGCACCTCACCCGCGCCACTGAAAAGGATCTGCTCAGCCTTATGCGCGTCCGGCAGGAAAATTGGGGAGAGCGGCGGGAAAGCGATTTGGTTGGGAGCCAGGTTGATGATCCCGGCGCAGCGGAACCTGACGGGGTGGGTGCCGCTCTGCCCGAGGCTGCCGCCCCTCCCGTCAGCTTAGGCAGGCTGGAAGATACGCTGGCGGACCATCGCTTGGTCCTCCCAGGCGAGGATGCCCAGGTCTACGAACTGCTCGCGCGGGAATTATGGGCGACATTGCGGCCGGCAAACACACTGGAGGGCTTTATCGCTCATGATTTCATTCAAACCCAATGGCGTCTTGATCGCGTGCTAAACATCCAGAGCGTGCTCCTGGAAAGATCCGCGGTCTCGGCCACAGACCACAATTGCGGCTTCGGTTTTGCCTTTATCCAGGATTCCCAGGGGGACCAGGCTTTGGAAACGTTGCGCCAATATGACGGCGCACTAAGAAAGCGGCTGCAAACTCGAATGGCTCTTTTCAAGAAGATTCGCAAAGACGGATGGCGGGATACCACTTTGGCAAACGACCAACCATCCGCGCAACAACCGGACATCGAATTGGCATACCGGACTGCAAAACAAAAGGAGGGAACATGAACGCAGGAATAAGTAACCACGGTCCCGGATCGATAACTGAACCGCGCGCGGAACCCGCGACCCTGGAGAACCTGGAAGCAATTATCGAAAAGGGTCTTCCAAATTATGAAGGGGTGGCATTTGCGCTGTTGGAAATTTATGAGGGCAAATTATTCAAGCGAGAATACGGCTCCTTCAAAAGCTACATGGAGGTCCGCTGGAACAAAAGCCGCAGCCGCGGTTATCAGCTGCTCCACCTGGCACGGCTCAAGAAACTGTCCACCATGGTGGACATTCCTGATGTACAAAACGAAAGGCAGGCTCGGGCGTTGGCTCCTCATGGCGCTAAGCGGCCTCAAAATCTTGACCCGATCGAACGGGCGATGCAGTACCTGGTGGTGAAATTCGAGAAGCTAACCCCCGAGGGAAAGCGCCAGTTCATTGACGGTATCCGCGGGCTATTGGATGAAATGGAAAGTCTCCTCAAAAAGGAAACTTCGCCTGGGAAGTGAGCGGTCAATTTTACAAAACGAAGCCAAACGGCGGTTCCATTGAATAACCAATTTATTCACAAGAGGTTGTGAAATCGTGGGCCCGACCGGATTTGAACTAGGGACCAGGCAACGTTCTGTTGCTGCCTTACCTTTCGCGGGACATGTTGAATCGCTTTTGGGACCTAGGCACGAGGGGTTGAAACCGTGGTGCTCATGACATCATGTTGCCCAATGGTCAGGAGCGCTGACTGTCGCATCCGCGTGTCTCCAACCGGGCAGAATTCCGCAGGTTGGTGAAGGATCAGCTTCGTGCGAACATGGTCGTCCGCGCTCCATTTGATTTTGGGCAACATACCCATGGCCCAGCACAATGGATTATCCCCGCCGTTTTCTCTGCCTGCTCAAAAGTGGCATCAGCTTTGTGAAAATTGGCGCCGCGCCAGCTGGATGCCGTCAGGACATTCACAGTCACAATTAGGACATCCGACCCTGAATCATCTTGACTTTCCTGTGCTTGCGAGTAGCCTGCACCTGCAGTTAAGAACCGAAAACTCGTCATAGCGTAATACCGCCAAGCTCAGGACTCACATCGTGAAGATCGTCAAAAGTTTTGCAGTCATTCCCGGCGTTTTGATGTCAGGGTTGGTTGCGGTTCAGGTGCAGGCGGCAGTTACTTTCACCACTTTGGTTTCATTCAATCAGACGAATGGTGCTTTTCCCAGTGCCGGACTGGTGCAGGCGAGGGATGGCAATTTCTATGGCACCACGGGCTTCGGTGGCCCGGTAAGCTATGGTACCAATGGTACCATATTTCAATTAACTCCGTCGGGAACTTTTACCAACCTTATTTTTTTCAACGGCACCAATGGCGCTGGACCCCGCGCCGGGGTGGTGCAGGGAGTGGATGGCAGTTTTTATGGCACGACCTACAATGGCGGCAGCAACAACGCCGGCACAATATTTCAACTCACCACCAATGGCGCGCTGACGACGCTGGTCACATTTGCCTTTGGCGATAACAGTGGCGCTTATCCGATCGCGGGACTGATACAGGGCCAGGACAGCAATTTCTACGGCACGACCGCCATCGGCGGCACGAACGGGTACGGCACGATATTCAAGCTGGCGACCAATGGCACATTTGCAACCCTGGTGTCATTCGGCAACACGAACGGTAACAGTCCATACGCAGGGCTGGTGCAAGGAAACGATGGCAGTCTTTATGGCACGACCTACCAGGGTGGCACGAACAAGCACGGTACGATCTTCAAACTGACGACCAACGGGACATTCACCTCATTATATTCATTCACCGGGACCAATGACGGCGGCTACCCCTATGCCGGGCTGGTCCAGGGTTTAGATGGCAATTTTTATGGAACGACATTTTATGGAGGCACCAACGGTTACGGCACGGTATTCGAGCTGGCGACCAACGGCACACTGACGACGCTGGTATCATTCGGCAACACGAATGGCGCTTATCCGCAAGCCGGGCTGGTTCTGGGTTCGGATGGCAATTTATATGGCACCACCTCGGCCGGTGGCGCTTACACCAACCAATCGGGGTTGGGTTATGGCACAGTGTTTATGCTGGGGACTAATGGAACACTCACAACCGTGATATCGTTCGATGGCACGAATGGCGCCTCTCCTGAAGCTGGACTGATACAGGGTGCGGACGGCAATTTCTACGGCACGACGACCCAGGGTGGCACGAACGGCTACGGCACCGTTTTTCAGCTCAGTGTCATCATTCCGCCGCCGAGTTTTCTTGCCGTGGAGGAAACGGGCGCCACGCTCACCTTGACCTGGAGCGCAACGGTGGGACAGAGTTACCAGGTGCTCTACAAAACCAATTTAGACCAGGCCATTTGGAACAATTTGACCAACTCGGTCACTGCCACCAATCCAATCATGACGACGTTCGATGCCATCGGGCCAGACCCGCAACGGTTTTATCGAATTCTTCTGCTGCCCTGAAAACCGGTTGAAACCGGGAGCGCAACCGTCCCGGTTACTGATGGCGTCCTGCCGGGGCAACCTCCCGCAAAGACAGGGATTGCATCAATTTGGCGCGAATTGGAAAGTGATCGCGTGCGTTTGGGCGGCCTCACCGTTGGACCTGGTCCTGGAGCTTTGTTGGTTTTCATGCGAAACCGTCCCAACCAATTTAAGAAAACAGTGTCATATCACACCTGCTATACAAGCTCCGGATCAGATTGATGGTTGACTTCGTGGAATGCCGGCCTAAAGCTTCGCTGTCTGTCGAGTCACCGCGCGTGACTGAAAGAGCGCAAGTAGTGCCGGTCGTTTGGCCTGCCTTGCGGCAGATTTATGAGGAAAGCGGATCGCCGGCTCAAGGTTGTGGTAAGGAAATTAAATTGCTAGGCTGCGGGCATTACGCCACGCAAATTAACAGGAAAGGTCGTCAGATGAAATCGCCTGTCAAACGGATGACGAAAACTTCGAGGGCAGAACCCCCCGGTTCCCGCCGAAAGATATTCATCGTTGAGGATCACCCGGTTTTTCGCGAAGGCCTGGTTCAAATTATAAGCGGTGAGAAAGACTTGAGCGTGTGCGGCGAAGCGGGTGACGCAGACCGCGCGCTCGAGGCCATTGCCCGGCTCAAGCCGGACCTGGTGTTGGTGGATATTACGTTGCCGGGAAAAAGCGGCCTGGAATTAATCAAAGAGCTTCGATCACGGGACAGCAAGGTCAGGATTTTGGTTGTGTCCATGCACGACGAGGCGCTTTACGCCGACCGGGTGCTGCGGGCTGGAGGGGATGGCTACATCATGAAGCAGGTGGATCCGGAAGAGATCGTCCACGCCATTCGCGATGTTCTGGGCGGACATATCTATGTCAGCGAAGAAGTATTGGCCAGCACCGCGAAAGCTTCTCCGAAACGTGCTTCCAAGCCGGAAACGCGCCCGCTGGATCAGCTCACGGATCTGGAACTCAATATCCTGGAATTGCTCGGCCGGGGGAAAGACAACCACGAAATCGCCCGCCAACTGCATTGCGATGTCCGAAAGGTCATCGCTCATTGCGCACAGATGAGGAGAAAATTAAGGCTGAAGAACGACAATGCGCTCGTTCGCCATGCGATTTTTTGGGTGGACGATGGTACTTCGTAAACCGGCGGTTTTGGTTCGCAACGGCAAGCGTGCAGCATGGGCGCCCGCCACTTCGAGTTGAGCGGCCCCCCCATCATCCGGCGTGCTGGCAGGGAATGCGCACGGTGATGGTTGTTCCCTTTTCCGGGGTTGAGAGCACCTCACAGGTTCCGCCTGAAGACAAAGCCCGCTCGCGCATATTCGTAAGACCAATCCCACGCCGCTTTCCCTTGCCAGCTTTGGATCGCTGCGGAGTGAATCCGCGCCCGTCATCCTGGATCCTTAAGACGACGGAGTCGCCTTGGAATGAGAGTCGCAGACGGATCGCTTTAGCCCGGGCATGTTTCTCGATGTTGGTGAGGGCCTCCTGCACGATTCGAAAGAGATTCAATTCAACCGCCGGTGACAGGCGCTGATCAAGGGGCACGATGTTGCATTTCACCGTCAGATTCGTTCGTGCCTGAATGTCCTTGCAGAGATTGCGGCAAGCGGCGGCCAACCCGAGCTCGTCCAGGTCGCTGGGGCGGAGGTTGTGTGCGATGCGGCGGTTTTCTTCCAGTGCCTGGACGAGCAATTTGTCGCAGCGTGCCAGGATTTCCCCGGCCGCCGGGCTCAGTGTCCCGACATGGCTTTCCACCTTGCGGAGCCTCATCTTGACGGATGCAATGATCTGATTCACTCCGTCATGCAAATCGCGGGCCACGCGCTGGCGCTCCGTTTCCTGTGCCTCAATGATGCGCCAGGCTAACTGTCGCAATTCCTCTGCGACCCGTTTGCGCTCGGTGATATCCCGAACGACGCTCACCCAGCTCACCAACTGGCCCACTTCATTCCGGATGGGCATTATACTGTGGTCGGTTGGAAATATGGTTCCATCCTTGCGCCTCATCTTGTACTCGAAGTCGTTCAGGTACCCTTTGTCTTCGACCGCGGAATTCAGATGGCTGGCAAACCGTTCCGCCATCGCCTCATTCTCATACAAGGAGGCGGTTGTCCCCCCAATCAATTCGTCGCGGGTGTAACCAAATATCCGGGAGGTCGCTGGATTGCATTCCTCGATGATCATCGTATCGGCATTGACCACCAAAACCGCCGAGCGAAGGCTGTGGAGCGTCTTTTCCAGCAGTCGTCGATTGGCTCGCAACGACCGTTCCGCCCTGATCCGGGCTATGGCGCCGGCGGCTTGAGTCGCAATTAACTCCATCACCTGGCATGACCTGGCGGGTATCTCCCCTTGAACATGGGAACCTACGCTGAGTACCGCAACCACTTCTCCGCCATGGTGTAGAGGGAGGATCTCCATCGCCAGGAGATTTTCACGCTTGAGTTGCTGTACAATACCGGGCAACGGTCCAGCCGGCTGGCGAGGGATTGCTCGGCTGCTGCCGGCTCGGCGCCCTGTCACCGAGTCTGCGCCAAAATGCGAGGCGCGTTTGGCAAAGTCGGCTGAAAAACCCCGGTGCGCTGCGAGATCCAGCGACCCGGTTTCCGGGTCCACCAGGAATACCCCGCCACAGTCAATACCTTCGTTCTGGAGGACGAGCTCCAGGAGCTGCACCACCGTGGCGTTCAAACCGATGCTCGAACTCAGAAAGGTGCCAAAGTCACGCTGGGTCTGGAGCACCCGCTCGGCCCACTTGCGCTCGGTGATATCCTGCGCCACTCCGATCAATCCAATAATGCGGCCATCCGTCTCTACGATTTTCGAAGTGCTCAGAAAGATCGGGAATTCCGTTCCGTCTTTCCGGCGGTCCAGTACCTCGCCGCGCCAGCCGTCCAAGCGGCTTTGCTCCAGAATCTTTGACATCAGCGCCGGCGGATTATTCGGAGAAAGGAGCACGTCCGGTTTTTCCCCCAAAATCTCCGCCTCCGTATAATCGTAACCCCGCAAAAAGGCGCGGTTCACAAATGTGAATCGATCCTCAATGTCCGTAATGCAAATCATCTCGTTCGTGCTTTCGATGGCACGAGCCAGCGTCGCCAGCTGTCCTTCTGCGCGCTTGCGCTCGGTTATGTCCTGGATGGTCCCCTCGAAATATTGAATGGCACCACTGGCATCATAAACGAC
>Ga0181526_10003698_pt1 | contig 12292 bp, 8 predicted proteins | sample PEATcosm2014_Bin_35_FD_119750 | JGI IMG/M metagenome (GOLD analysis project Ga0181526, IMG submission 119750) | Peatland microbial communities from MTU Mesocosm Facility, Houghton, MI, USA - PEATcosm2014_Bin06_30_metaG | ecosystem: Environmental > Terrestrial > Soil > Wetlands > Peat | place...
CACGGTGGTCTCGGTGACCGACGGCATCTGCCGCATTCATGGTCTGGCCGACGTGTGCTATGGCGAGATGATCGAGTTCTCCAGCGACCTGTTCGGCCTGGCGCTGAACCTCGAGCGGGACTCGGTGGGCGCGGTCGTGCTCGGCGACTACAAGTCGATCACCGAAGGCGACACCGTCAAGACCACGGGCCGCATCCTCGAGGTGCCGGTGGGGCCGGAGCTGCTCGGCCGCGTGGTCGATGCGCTCGGCCGACCGATCGACGGCAAGGGTCCCATCAAGGCGACCGCCACCTCGCCGATCGAGCGCGTGGCCCCTGGTGTCATCTATCGCAAGTCCGTGAGTCAGCCGGTGCAGACCGGCTACAAGGCCGTCGATTCGATGGTGCCGATCGGACGCGGCCAGCGCGAGCTCATCATCGGCGACCGTCAGACCGGCAAGACCGCGCTGGCGGTCGATACGATCATCAATCAGAAGAGCTCAGGCATCAAATGCATCTACGTGGCCATCGGACAGAAGCAGTCCTCGATCGCCAACGTGGTGCGCAAGCTCGAGGAGAACGGCGCGATGGCGCACACCATCGTCGTGGCGGCCTCAGCCTCCGTGCCCGCCGCCATGCAGTATCTCTCCGCCTACTCGGGCGTGACCATGGGCGAGTTCTTCATGGACAACGGCGAAGATGCGCTGATCATCTACGATGATCTGTCCAAGCAGGCCGTGGCGTATCGGCAGATCTCGCTGCTGCTGCGTCGGCCGCCGGGCCGGGAGGCCTTCCCGGGCGACGTGTTCTATCTGCACTCGCGGCTGCTCGAGCGCAGCGCGCGCGTCAACGAGGAGTACGTCGAGCAGGTCAGCAGGGGCCGCGTGAAGGGCAAGACCGGCTCGTTGACGGGCCTGCCGATTATCGAGACGCAGGCTGGCGACGTGACCGCATTCGTGCCGACCAACGTCATCTCGATCACCGACGGTCAGATCTTCCTCGAGGGCGACCTGTTCAACGCCGGCATCCGCCCGGCCATGAACGCCGGCATCTCCGTATCCCGAGTCGGCGGCGCGGCACAGACCGACATCATCAAGCGGCTCGGTGGCGGCATCCGCCTGGCGCTGGCGCAGTACCGTGAGCTCGCCGCGTTCTCGCAGTTCGCCTCGGACCTCGATGAGGCGACTCGGCGTCAGCTCGAGCGCGGCCAGCGCGTGACCGAAGTCATGAAGCAGAAACAGTACGCGCCGATGTCGGTGGCGCAGATGGCGCTTTCGATCTACGCGGTCAACAACGGCTATATGGACAAGGTCGAGCGCACCAAGGTGGTGGAGTTCGAGGCTGCCCTGCAGAACTTCGCCGCCACCAGCCACCGCGCCACGCTGCAGGCCATCAACGACAATCCCGTGCTGAAAGTGCACGAGGCCTCGCTGAAGAAGATCTGCGAGGACTTCCTGGCCACCGGCAGCTACTGAAGACCATGCCCGGCACCAAGGAAATCCGCTCGAAGATCGCCAGCGTCAAGAGCACGCAGAAGATCACCAAGGCCATGGAGATGGTCGCGGCCAGCAAGATGCGCCGCGCGCAGGATCGCATGCGCGCCGCACGCCCGTATGCCGCGAAAATGCGGGCGCTGCTGAGCCACTTGAGTCAGGCCAACCCCGACTACCGCCACCCGTTCCTGCACCAGCGTGAACCCAAGTCCGTCGGCATCATCGTGGTATCGACCGATCGCGGACTGGCAGGCGGCCTCAATACCAATGTGTTCAAGAGCGTACTGGTGCTGGCGCGCGAATGGCAGGCAAAGGGCGCCACGGTCAGTCTGTGCGTGCTCGGCAACAAGGGGCTGGCCTTCTTCCGCCGTCTCGGGATGCCCATCCTCGGCGGCGCCGGTGGCATGGGGGATCGACCACACGTCAAGGACCTGATCGGTACGGTCAAGGTCATGCTCGATGCCTATCGCGACGGCAAGGTGGACCGCGTGTTCCTGGTGAATGCGCAGTTCGTAAACACGATGACGCAGAAACCGGTGGCGCTGCAGCTGTTGCCGGCGCAGCCGCATCAGGAAGCGGGCGATGAGCTGCAGCAGCACTGGGACTACATCTACGAGCCGAGCGCGGCGGCGATTCTCGACGGTCTGCTGATGCGCTATGTCGAGTCGCAGGTCTACCAGGGCGCGGTCGAGACCGTCGCCTCCGAGATGGCTGCCCGCATGGTGGCCATGAAGAGCGCCTCGGACAATGCCGGCGAGATCATCGCCGAGCTGCAGCTGGTTTATAACAAGGCGCGACAGGCGGCGATCACCAAGGAGCTGGCGGAGATCGTGGGCGGCGCAGCCGCGGTTTAATGTTTGAGGCCGTGCGGTGGATCCGCCGGCACAGAGGTAAGACGAACATGGCGACAGCGAACGTGGCGACGGGCAATATCACGCAGATCATCGGCGCGGTCATCGACGTGGAGTTTCCACGCGAGTCGGTGCCGAAGATCTATGAGGCACTCAAGCTCAAGGACGTCGATCTGACGCTCGAGGTGCAGCAGCAGCTTGGCGACGGCATCGTACGCACGATCGCCATGGGTGCCTCCGAGGGCCTCAAGCGCGGTCTGGCCGTCGAGTCCACCGGAGCGCCGATCTCGGTGCCGGTCGGCGCCGGCACGCTCGGACGCATCATGGACGTGCTCGGCAAACCGCAGGACAACCGCGGCCCGGTGCAGACGAAGGAATATCTGCCGATTCATCGACCCGCACCGGCCTACGACGAGCAGGCTGGTGGACAGGACCTGCTGGTCACGGGCATCAAAGTCATCGACCTGCTGGTGCCGTTCGCCAAGGGCGGCAAAGTGGGTCTGTTCGGTGGCGCCGGCGTCGGCAAGACTGTCAATATGCTCGAGCTCATCAACAACATCGCCAAGCAGTATTCGGGACTGTCGGTGTTCGCCGGCGTTGGTGAGCGCACGCGCGAGGGCAACGATTTCTATCACGAGATGATCGAGTCGGGTGTCATCGACAAGGACCACCTCGAGAATTCCAAGGTGGCGATGGTCTACGGCCAGATGAACGAGCCGCCCGGCAACCGCCTGCGCGTCGCACTCACGGGTCTTACCATGGCCGAGTATTTCCGCGACGAGAAGCAGGCCAGCGGCCGCGGCCGCGACGTGCTGTTCTTCGTCGACAACATCTACCGCTACACCCTCGCGGGCACGGAAGTCTCGGCGCTCCTCGGGCGCATGCCCTCCGCGGTCGGCTACCAGCCCACCCTCGCTGAGGAGATGGGCGTGCTGCAGGAGCGCATCACCTCCACCAAGACCGGCTCGATCACCTCGATCCAGGCGGTGTACGTCCCCGCGGACGACCTGACCGATCCGTCCCCGGCCACGACTTTCGCGCACCTGGACGCGACCGTGGTGCTCAGTCGTCAGATCGCATCGCTCGGCATCTATCCGGCGGTCGACCCGCTCGATTCCACCAGCCGCCAGCTCGATCCGCTGGTGGTCGGCGAGGAGCATTACAACACCGCCCGCGGGGTGCAGGCGTTGCTGCAGCGTTACAAGGAGCTGCAGGACATCATTGCCATCCTCGGTATGGACGAGCTGTCGGAGCAGGACAAGCTCACGGTCTATCGCGCACGCAAGATCCAACGCTTCCTGTCGCAGCCGTTCAACGTGGCGAAGGTGTTCACGGGCCAGGATGGCAAGATCGTCCCGCTCAAGGACACGATCCGCGGCTTCCAGGGCATCATCAACGGCGAATACGATTCGCTGCCCGAGCAGGCCTTCTACATGGTCGGCACCATCGAAGAGGCCGTCGAGAAGGCCAAGTCGCAGCAGTAAAGACGCAGCACTATGGACACGATCCAGGTCGACATCGTCAGCGCCGAGGGCGAGATTTTCTCGGGTCCCGCCAGCATGGTGTTTCTGCCCGCGTCAGAGGGCGACATCGGCGTGGCGCCGCGCCACGCGCCGCTGCTGACGCTGCTGCGCGCCGGCGAGGTGCGCGTGCGCACCCCCGAGGGCGAGGAGCAGTCGTTCTATGTCGGCGGCGGCGCGCTCGAAGTGCAGCCCAGGCGCGTCACGGTGCTGGCCGATACCGCGGCACGCGCGCGCGATCTGGATGAGGCCGCGGCCGTCGCGGCGCGCCAGCGCGCCGAGGAAATCCTCGCCGGACAGGTCGACAAGATCACGCAGGCCGAAGCGCTCGCCGAGCTCGCGCGGGCGGCCGCACAGCTGAAAATGATCGAAAGGTTGCGCAAGCTCCGGGGCTAGATCGGGCCGGTCTGCGAAATTGTGCTCCCGATCACGCTTTACCCAGGCGGCCCTACCGCGTGCCGCACGGCGCCGTGCTGCTACAATTTGAGCGATGCCCCGCAAGGACCCACGACGTGATCCCAAGGTCGGGCCGCTCTCGATCGTGATACTCGCGGCCGGTCGCGGCAAGCGCATGCTCTCCGACCTGCCGAAGGTGCTGCAGCCGCTCGCCGGCGCGCCGCTGCTCGCACACGCGCTCGATCTCGCCTCGGCGGCCGAGCCCGCAACCACCCATGTCGTCTACGGCCATGGCGCCGAGCAGGTGCGCGAGCGCTTTGCCAAGTCGCCGGTGCTCTGGGCGCTGCAATCGCAGCAACACGGTACCGGTCACGCGCTGCTGCAGGCGATGCCGGCCGTACCCGACAGCCATCGTGTGCTCGTACTCTACGGCGACGTGCCGTTGCTGCGTCTCGAGACGCTGCGGGCCTTGATCGAGGCGGCGGGCGGCGATCGCCTGGCGCTGCTGACGGCGAAGCTGCCCGACGCGACCGGTTACGGGCGCATCGTGCGCAATGCGCGCGGCGCGGTGCTGCGCATCGTCGAGGAAGGGGATGCGACCGCGCGCGAGCGCGCCATCCGCGAGATCAACAGCGGCGTGCTGCTGGCTCCGGCACGGCTGTTGCGCCAATGGCTGGCGCGACTGCGGCCGCGCAATGCGCAGGGCGAGTACTACCTGACCGACGTGGTCGCGCTGGCGCTCAAGGGCCGCACGCGCGTCGTCACCGTCGAATCCACGGATGCCACCGAGGTGCAGGGCGTCAACGACCGTCTGCAGCTGGCCGCAGCGGAAGCCGAATATCGCCGCCGTCGCGCACATGCGCTCATGCGCGCGGGCGTGACACTGATCGATCCGGCGCGCCTGGACGTGCGCGGCGAGGTCAGCGTCGGACGCGACGTGGTGCTCGATGTCAACGTCGTGCTGCAGGGTCCGGTGCAGCTGGCCGATCGCGTGCGCGTGGGCCCGAACTGCGTACTCTCGGATGCGGTCATCGGTGCCGACACGGTCATCCACGCCAACTGCGTGGTGCAGCATGCGCAGGTGGGTTCGCGTTGCCAGATCGGCCCGTTTGCGCGCCTGCGGCCACAGACCCGACTCGCCGATGAGGTGCACATCGGCAACTTCGTCGAGATTAAGAACAGCGAGATCGGCGAGCGCAGCAAGGCCAATCATCTGACCTATGTCGGCGACAGCGAGGTCGGTCACGATGTGAACGTCGGCGCCGGCACGATCACCTGCAACTACGATGGCGCCAACAAGCTGCGCACCGAGATCGGCAGCGGCGCCTTCATTGGCTCGGGCAGCATGCTGGTGGCGCCCGTGAAGATCGGCGACGATGCGACCATCGGTGCCGGCTCGACCATCACCAGCGATGCGCCGGCAGGCAAGCTCAGCGTCGCGCGTGCACGGCAGGTGACGATCGAAAACTGGCGGCGGCCTGTCAAAGGCGCGCGCAAATCATGACAGGAGCGACGCGCGCATGTGTGGGATAGTCGGAGGCGTCGCCGATCGCAACATCGTGCCGGTGCTGGTCGAGGGCCTGAAGCGGCTCGAGTACCGCGGCTACGATTCCGCCGGCCTGGCAGTACTGAACGCCGACGGTCACCTGCAGCGCCTGCGCACCGTCGGCAAGGTCCGCGCGCTGCAACAGGCGCTGGTGGAGATGCCCATCGAGGGCCGCACCGGCATCGCGCACACGCGCTGGGCCACGCACGGCGTGCCGAGTGAGCGCAACGCCCATCCGCACATCTCGCGCGACGGTCTTGCGATCGTACACAACGGCATCATCGAGAACTACGAGGAGCTGCGCGAGGAGCTCAAGGCCGCCGGCTACCAGTTCAGCTCGGAGACCGACACCGAAGTGGTCGCCCATCGCGTGCACTTTCATCTCGAGAAACTCGGCGATCTGTTCAAGGCCGTTCGCGCCACGGTGGCCGAGCTCGAAGGCGCCTACGCGCTGGTGGTCATCAGCGAGCGGGATCCGGACCGCCTGATCGCTGCGCGCGTGGGCTGCCCGGTGGTGCTGGGCTTGGGTGTGGGCGAGAGTTTCGTCGCCTCCGACGTCGCCGCGCTCCTGCCCGTCACGCGCCGCTTCATGTTTCTGGACGAAGGCGATGTGGCGGAGATCCGCCGCAGCGGCGTGCGCATCATCGATCGGGAGGGCAACGGCGCCGATCGGCCGATCCGCGAGAGCGAGCTCACGGCCGATGCGGCGGAAAAAGGCCAGTACCGCCACTTCATGCTCAAGGAAATCCACGAGCAGCCGCGCGCAGTCGCGAACACGCTGCAGGAGCGCATCGCCAATGGCCGCCTGCTCGAGGCGGCGTTCGGGCCCGCGGCATCGGCCGTGTTCGATCGCGTCGAGGCCGTGCACATCGTGGCCTGCGGCACCAGCTATCACGCCGGCGTCGTGGCGCGCTACTTCATCGAGCAGGTCTGCCGGATCTCCTGCCGCGCGGAGATTGCCAGCGAATACCGCTACCGCAATCCCGTGGTGCCGAGGAACTCGCTGTTCGTGGTGATCTCCCAATCCGGCGAGACAGCCGACACCCTGGCGGCGCTGCGCATGGCGCGGCAGAACGGCTATCTCTCGACGCTCGCGATCTGCAACTCACCCGAGAGCTCCCTGGTGCGCGAGTCCGAGCTGGTCATGCTCACGCGCGCCGGACCTGAGATCGGCGTCGCTTCCACCAAGGCCTTCACCACACAGCTCACCGCGCTCGCCATGCTGACCGCGGCGCTGGCGCGGCACAACGGCGCGGACCCGGAGCGCGAGCGCAGCCTCATGACGCGGCTGATCGAGCTGCCGGCGCTGCTCGAGAAGACCCTCGAGCTCGATCCGATCGTGCACCGCATGGCGCTGCACTTCGCCGACAAGCGGCATGCGCTGTTCCTGGGGCGCGGCGCGATGCACGCGATCGCCATGGAGGGGGCGCTGAAGCTCAAGGAGATCTCATACATTCACGCCGAGGCCTACGCCGCCGGCGAGCTCAAGCACGGCCCGCTGGCGCTGGTGGATGCCGACATGCCGGTCGTCGCCGTGGCACCCAACAACGAGCTGCTCGACAAGCTCAAGTCAAACCTCATGGAAGTGCGCGCGCGTGGCGGAGTGCTCTTCGTGTTCGCCGACCCGGATTCCGGCGTCGAATCCAGCGACGGCGTGCACGTCATCCACATGCCCAAGCACATCGCCGACTTCCAGGCGCCGATCGTATATGCCATCCCGCTGCAGCTGCTGGCCTATCACGTCGCCATCCTCAAGGGCACCGATGTCGATCAGCCGCGCAATCTCGCCAAGAGCGTGACGGTCGAGTAGCTGGCTTACTTCTTGGTCCGAAGTGCTTAGCGCAACCAACGCTTGGCGCGACATGCCGCACATGCGACTATTCAACTGTCCATGAGTACCGGATTGCATCGAAGCCCCCTTTGCTGCTAGCGGCCAAAGACAGCCACTTCTTCGACCTCGGGAGTTGACTCATGCCCCGCAGACTGGCGGCATTCGTCGCCTTCGTGACGCTCCCGGCTGTGTTGAACGCTCAATTCAGGGGAGTGCCTGTAGAGAACATCGATCGCAACATCAGCGCCTGCGCCGACTTCGATGCTTATGCCAACGGTCAGTGGCGCGCGACACATCCTATGCCCGACATCCAGACCATATGGGCCATCCGGACGATCACCCAGGATGAGACGCGTGCGCGTCTGCGCGCTATCGCGGAGGAAGACGCAGGCAAAGCGGCGTCGGCACCCAAGGGTTCGCCCGCGCAGCTGACCGGCGATTTCTATGCTGCCTGCATGGATGAACCAGCTGTGAATGCTGCCGGCCTGAAGCCGCTGGAGTCAGCGCTAAAAGGCATCGAACACGTGCACGACCTCAACACTCTCGGCGCGCAGATCGTTCGCATGCAGGAAATCAGTCTCGCGGCCCCATTGCTTCTGTCTGCTGGGCAGGACCTGCACGACACCTCACACATGATTGCGGAGGTCGAGGTCGATGGACTCGGCATGCCCGATCGCGACTACTATCTGCGTGATGAGCCGCGTTTCAAGGATGCGCGTCAGAAATACGTCGCCTACGCGCACCGCATGATGATCCTCGCCGGAATGAGCGACGCCGATGCGGACAGCGCCATCGCCGGCGTGATGAAGATCGAAACGGCGCTCGCCCAGGCGCGTCTCAGCCGAGTTGCGCTACGCGATCCGAAGCTGCGGGATCATCCGACGTCCTTTGCGGCGCTGACAAAGCTCGCGCCACATTTCAACTGGAGCGAGGAATTCCAGGCTCTCGGGGTGAAGCCAGAAGGCCACATGAATGTGCCCCAGCCAAAGCTGGTGCAGGCCTTCGATGCGTTGCTTGCCTCGGCTTCCATGGAGGACTGGCGTTCCTATCTGCGCTGGCAACTTCTCAACGGCGAGGCATCCGAGCTGGCGACTTCGTTTGAGGCAGAGCGCTTCGCGTTTTATGGAATCGCTCTGACCGGTGCCAGGGAGCAGCGTCCGCGGTGGCAGCGATGTGTCATCGCCACCGACGCAAAGCTGGGGGAAGCGCTCGGGCGCGAGTACGTCGACCGATACTTGCCCCCTGAGGCAAAGGCCCGCGCGCGCCAGATGGCACTCAATATCGTGGATGAGTTGAAGCGATCCATCGAGACGCGCGACTGGATGACGGCGCCCACCAAGGCCAAGGCGCTAGAGAAGGTGACTGCTCTCAACATCAAGGTCGGGTACCCGGACAAGTGGAAGGACTATGCGGGTGTCATAGTTGATCGCACGACCTATCTCGAGGACGCGCTCAGCGCGGCGCGCTTTCGTGTCCGGGACGACCTCGGCCGGATCGGCAAGCCGGTCGACCGCGGTCGTTGGGACATGACTCCTCCCACCATGAATGCCTATTACGACCCGCAGATGAATGAGATCGTTGTGCCTGCCGGTTATCTCCAGCCGCCGGGCTTTGATCCCAATGGTCTGGATGCGATCAACTATGGCGCGGTCGGCGTCAGCATCGGTCACGAGATCTCGCACAGCGTCGACGATGAAGGTGCCAAGTATGCCGCCGATGGCACGTTGCAGAACTGGTGGACCGACGCCGACTATGAGAATTTCGAGGCGCGGACCGCATGCACGACAACGCAGTATGACAACTACTTTGTCGAACCCGGTCTGCACCTGCAGGGCAGACTGGTCACCGGAGAGGCGCTCGGTGATCTTGGCGGTGTCAATCTCGCGTATCGAGCCTATAGGCGCTCACGCGAAGGAAGAGGCGCTGAAGCAACGGTCGACGGCTTCACCCCAGATCAACAGTTTTTTCTGGCCGAGGCGCAGTGGCGCGGCTCCATCGTCCGCCCTGAAGCCGCTCGTACCGCCGTTTCCACCGATCCGCATCCGCCGGGCAGGTTCCGTGTCCTCGGCCCGCTCAGCAACATGCCGGAGTTTGAAAATGCCTTCAGCTGTGATGCGTCCGATCCGATGGTCAGGCCGCCGACCGATCGATGCGCCATCTGGTAGGGCGGTTTCCGCCAAGCTCATTATGACCGGCGCCAGCAGGAGGCGGCGGCAGTCCTGAGATTTCTTAGTTGCCTACACGCGTATCCAACCCATGATCCATGTCCGCAGCGTATGTCTGACGGCTGATGACTGCCCTGGAGCGCCTCAGCGCTGCAAACTGTGACGCAGTTCACGTCGCCGAGTGGATAGTTGCGTGCATTCACGGACGTCGCATCGGATCCGCTGACATAATCTACTGCTGAGATCCCAGCGAGCGAGTCAGAGGGTGTGAGCGATGGAAGCGGCAGTATCCAACAGTCACACCACGGCAATCATGCAAGGCAATGTCGGTCAGTTCACGCCCACATTCTTTCGACGCATCGTCGAGAGCGGCGGTGTGCCGATGATCATCTTCGAGCGCCGGGATCGTTACCCGGTGGTCCAGTTCGTGAATCGAGCCTTCTCGCAGCGGACCGGCTACGCCGCGGACGACTTGCGCGGATCCAGGTGGTGGGTCGCGCACGCGGGGCGAGGCAACGAGCAGGCCCTGTCGCAACTTCGGGATGCCATGTGCAGCGAGCGGGACTCGCAAATCCAGTTGCGCAGTCATTGCAAGGACGGATCGTGGTTCTGGAGCGATCTGCATTTGACGCCGCTGGTCGACAACGGCGGCACGCCCCAATACTACGTCGGTGTGCTGCGTGACATCAGCGTGGAACGAGCTCAGCAGGACGCACTCGTACACGATGCGCAGCATGATGCACTCACGGGCCTGCCCAATCGGCGGTTACTGGCCGAACGCTTCGAGCATGCGGCCGCAAGTCTGCATCGCAGGGCCCAGCGGTTTGCACTGGGGCTGATTGATCTCGATGACTTCAAGCAGGTCAATGACACGCTCGGCCATGCCGCGGGAGACGAGCTGCTGCAGATCCTCGGCACGCGCCTGCCGCGGGCCGTGCGCGCGGGCGACACGGTCGCCCGACTGGGCGGCGATGAATTCTCGATACTCATCCAGTCGCCGCAAAGCTATGGCTCGGTAACGGCCGTCGAGGCGCGCATAAGAGCAGTCGTTGCTCGACCGATGACGGTTCAGGGTCACGAGCTCTCGGTCTCCTGCAGCATCGGCGTGGGTCTTTACCTGGTGGACGGCGCGGATTTCGACTCTCTTCTGGAGCACGCGGATCGCAGAATGTACGCGCAGAAGCTGGCCAATCGACGCACTCGGAGCGTGGCGGAAGGCACCGACACGGTGGAGTTTCAAGTGCTCCTGTCCCCTGCAGCGCCTCATGGCTCAATGGCACGGGCACCGCAGTCGGACTGCAGCACGAGGCGCTTCAGCGGCGCCCGCTCCGCATAGCCATGCCGACAGCACCGTGTGCTCGGCGCGGTGCGAGAGTTATGAACTGATACCTCCGGGGCCGTAGAAAGACGGGCCCGATCATCGCTAACGTTCTGCCACTGGACAAGCAGGCGTGGCGAGGAGGTCGGATGTCTTCGGTACATCAGCAGGTACTCAGTGCCAATCGCAGTTATGCCAGCGACTTCGGCGCCAAGGGCGCCCTGGGTCTGCCGCCCGCTCGACGTTTCGCGATTTTGACGTGCATGGACGCCAGGCTCGACCCGGCCAAATTTGCGGGTCTGGCTGAGGGGGACGCTCACGTCATCCGCAACGCGGGTGGGCGCGCCAGCGATGATGCGATCCGATCCCTGGTCATCTCCCACAAGCTGCTCGGCACGGCGGAATGGTTCGTCATCCACCACTCCGATTGTGGCATGCAGCTGTTTGACGATGGCATCATGAGCGAACTGCTCGCCGGCAGCCTGCGTACCGCGGAATGGGCGAATGGCAAATGGCGCAATACGCGCGAAGATGGAGGCAGTCCGGAGGGTCGATACGTGCGCTGGCTCGCATTCCGCGATCTGGAGGTGAGTGTGCAGGAAGACATTGCACGGATTCAGCGCCATCCGCTCGTGCCCGCGGATATTCCCATCTATGGATACGTCTACGACGTCCGTTCGGGCCGCTTGATCGGCGTGCCGTCCAACGGCGCGCCGGCCTCGACGGCGCACGCGCGTCTTGCCGACGATGACAGCAGTGGCTGAAGAACCCTCGCGCGAGGTGGCCTGGATCGCGGGCGTCGGCGCCGCCGCCGGCTTAGGGGCGGCGCTCGGACGCCGCTTTGCCAGGGAAGGGCTGACGGTCGCGCTGACCGGCCGCAATTGGGAGCGTCTCAGCGCGGTCGCGGCGACCATCTGCGACGCGGGCGGCCGGGCAGTCGCCCTGGCCGGCGATGTCAGTTCCGTTTCGGACCTCGAACGGCTGGTGGTCGAAGCTTCGGCATTGGGCAGGCTGCGCGCGGCCATCTTCAATGCCGGCAACGCCGTTCGTGGCACGCCACTCGAATTGGCACCCGAGCATTTTGAATCCACCTGGCGTGGCAGCGCGTACGCCGGATTCGTGTTTGCGCGCGCAGTCCTGCCGGCTCTGCTGTCCGCGGGCGGCGGCAGCCTGCTGTTCACGGGCGCGACGGCA
>Ga0181526_10003700_pt1 | contig 12288 bp, 10 predicted proteins | sample PEATcosm2014_Bin_35_FD_119750 | JGI IMG/M metagenome (GOLD analysis project Ga0181526, IMG submission 119750) | Peatland microbial communities from MTU Mesocosm Facility, Houghton, MI, USA - PEATcosm2014_Bin06_30_metaG | ecosystem: Environmental > Terrestrial > Soil > Wetlands > Peat | place...
AATGTCGAAAACACAAAAAATCCATTCGTGGCGATGCCATTCAGAAAATTAATCTGGTCATACTGATAGCCGCCCCCGAATTTGTATTGGTGCCGCCCCTTGATCCACGTCAGTCCGCCAGAAAAGTCCCACGTGTTCTGATAGGTATTCCGTGGTCCTGTAATCGGGTTTCCGATGGACGCATATCCGCCCACTTGGATGAACGGCGGCCCGATCGCGTTTTCCAAACTCGGTGTGTACGCGAATCCCAGGCTTGCCGGGTCGGTATGATTCAGATTATTTCCCAGCAGGAATTTGTTCCGCAGATAAGAGGCTCTCAGGGTTCCCACCAACGTCGGTGAAAATGTGTGCGTCTCTTGTGCCACAAAATTTTGTTCCCGTTCATTCGTCGCCACCGGAAACCCCGGCACATTCGCTCCTCCCTGTGGCAGAGGATCGGTATTCGCAGATTGCCCGAAACTGTACCGGAAGTTCAGCGTGTCCCGGTCCGTCAGATAATGATCCACGCGCACGCCAAACTGATCCGAATTGCTGGTGTACATCTGCGTTCCCACGTACGTGAACGCACCCGAATTGGCCAACGGATAATACTGCAGCAACGTTTGTGACAGCGGGCTGATCGACGGCAGCTGATTGAACGGCAGCGGCTGCGGGGAGGCGTTCGGCGGCACAAAAAAGTTGAACAGTTGCCCGCTCTGACTGACCTGTCCCGTGGCGTTGTCCATGCACAACCCCTGCCCGTTGAACGTCCCATTATTCAACGTGCACTGGTCCGCAAAATTTCCCGTGCGCTCTGCATCCGATGGCACCGTGGTCCGCGTTGTCTCTCCCTGCGCGTCCCGCACTCCTTCGTAGTACAAGAAGAAAAACGTCTTATCTTTTTGGATCGGCCCGCCAAACACTCCCCCAAACTGATTCCGTCGCAGCGGCTCCACGCTATCCGCGAAAAAGCTCTTCGCATCCATCGCGTTGTTCCGGAAAAACTCCCAAGCCGTCCCGTGATATTCGTTGGTTCCCGAGCGCGTAATGATGTTGGTCGTCGATCCAGTGCTGTGCCCGAACTCCGCGTTCGCCGTGTGCGTCAAAATACGAAACTCTTCAATCGCATCAATCGGCGGCTCCAGCACCAACCCGCCGTCCACCGTGTCGAAGTTATCCGCGCCGTCAATCAGAAAATTGTTCGATTCTGGCCGCTGTCCGTTCACTGCGTAGGCCTGCCCCGCCCGCGCCAGTCCTCCCGCCTCCAGCAATCCCGGCGTCAGCGGTACCACGCCCGTCTGCAGTAATCCCAATTGCGTGAAGTTGCGTCCATTCAGCGGTAGATCCAGAATCTCCCGTTCCCCCACCATTTGTCCCAGGTTCGTCGACGTACTCTCGATCATCGGTGCGTTCGACGTCACCTCGATCTGCTGCGTGGCCGTGCCCACCGCCAGCCGAATCGCCACCGTCGCTTGCTGGTTCACGTCCAGCGAAATTCCGTCTTGGACGTATTTCTTGAATCCCTGCGCTTCGGCTTCCAAACGGTAATGTCCCACAGGCAATTGCACCAGCACATACGTCCCTTGCGCATTGCTCACCGTGCTCCGCGCGAAACCCGTGTCGGAGTTGATCGCTGTGACTTTCGCGCCGTTTACAGTGCCGCCGCTCTCGTCGGTGAGCGTTCCATGAATGCTCCCGGAAATGTCCTGTGCGAGAATTCGAGCCACACATACAAGCGCAAACACCGTGACAAGAATCGATCTGCAAAAATTCTTCGTCGGAACGGATGACATGGCTGGTTCCCCTCGGATTTCATTCTGTGTGCACTGCCTCCGGCAACTGTGAACGCACACGCGTTCTGAGGTCTCTGCGAAGCGCTTTCGCAGACTCATTCGTTCAATCGTCGACCAGAGATTCGCGGCCCCGAGCCGCGAAACACACCCATAAAACTTTCGCGAGCATACCGGCCGTTAATTCCCCCTGACAATAACCGAAAAGCATTACCCTCTGTAAAACTGCTCTCGCTTGGTCACCCCAATGCGCATGCCATTCCATCTCGCAAAACTTCATCCCGCTCACCTTAGTACATTTGCATTATTGATGCTCTCCGCATTCCAAATCACAGTTCCCAATTTCAAGATTCTCAACCATGCCTATCCCAACCGAACTGATCGGCCGCATCTCTGTTCGAGCAGTTCCAATCCACACGAGAATCTGCATTGCGCGACACTATCGTCCTCTTCGAGCAGACCAAGTCGCCAGTCATCACCGACGCGCGCGTGCGGAAGGTGCGACGGATAAGGAAATCCACGACACAGTGCTGATCGCCGCTGCCTTTTGCATGTATAACCGCTACGTCGACGGTCTGGCCGCCTGGGCTCCAACGGATCCGGAAGTTTACCGGGCAACCGGAAAGCGTCTAGCCGAGGAAGGCTACATCCATTCGACCGATCGGTTGTCGATGAACACGGGAAGCTAGCCACTATGGTTGGGAGGCAGCAGCTGACACGAAATCGATTGGGACGGCAGAGACGATTCACTGACCTTCTTGAGCAGTGGGGAAGAGGTTTGGCCTCACGCCTGAGACGACATTCTTGTAACCGCTGGACCAAACGATCTGTAGGTTGCACTGCCGGGTTTGCCCAAGCCAATCGTCAAGGGCAACGCACTTTGCGATAAGTAGCTCGATCGCGAAGATTTTGACCGTGCGTACCAATGTCGTACAGGTGTTCGTCGTTGGTATGACTTTGGCGCCGATGGCGTCGCGATTGGAGGAAATGCGATGGCTCACATCCAACTTCCCGAGGGAATGCCAGGAATCGTCTGTAAAGCTTATCGTCGTTACGTTGATACGGTAGAGGTCTGGGGTTCGAGTCGCCACGGGCCTACCATTTACTTTAGAGAGTTTTTTCGGAATCCCACAGAAACTTCACCTGTAATTTCTTCACCTGTAAAGTGGTTGGATCGCGTCTAGATGCACGCGATCGCGGCAAACCATAAATGATTTTCCTCCGTAATTTTGCATTCAGGCCAATTAGCAATGAGTGTTTGGATGGGGGCATCAAGGTGCAAGCCGCCGAGGAGGAGAAGCAAGAAGCTCCAAACCTGGAATAGATACTTACCTGCTGTGCCTGGCTAACCTTTGGGAGAACGGGATCCTCAGTGGAAATTATTAAAGAGCATGATGCTGGCGTTGTTCTCGTCAAATTGGGAATAGAGCATGTAGCGCCCATCGGGGGAAATGGACATGCCCGCGGCGAGGTCTTTGTCCACTTTGAAGATCTCTCGTGCATTCTTCGTGGCAAAGTCGTAATAGCAGATGCTTCGCGGATTGTCTTGAGGGGTGAAGTAGATGCCCTCCGGGACGACGGTCCACTGGGATTGATCGAAGATTTTGGCGATTCGAGGAACTTGTTGTGGCAAGGCCCCAGCCCGATCAAGCGCCAGCGTCATCATATTCGCGTCGCCAAAATACCATGGAAAGTAGAGCAGTTTCCCGTCGGAAGACTCGATCTCATTCGTCAGCTCCATCGACTCAACAAGTAACGTCGCGTCTGCTCCCCCCGCAGGGCAACGGAAGAGTTGATGACCGGTCCCTTCGCGACCCAGAAAGTAGATCCACTTTCCATCGCGGGACCAATAAGGATAGTCTGACTCCCGCACATTCGTCTTTAGTTTATGTGCCGCACGATCCGAGATATCCGCCGTGTACACTTCTTCCAGGCCATCAGGTTCTTTCATCACAAACGCTATTTTCTGCGAGTCGGGGGACCACCGCGGATAACCAGCAGGTGGTCCCTTCGTAATCTGCACCAGATTGCACGAATTTCTGGTCCACGACGATGCTGTCGGAGTAGCCGCCATACGTTACTCCGCCCAAGTGCTTGTCCGGCACACCGAACGTCAGAGTAAGGTTTGGGCCGTGGGAGCCACCCTCATCTGCCTGGCTCACCCTGGCAGGTCCCCTCGAATTTGAACCTGGCGGCGACTGCGCCTCTGCTCTGCGCACGAATTACGACGTACTCGCCGATGCGCCGTTGGAACGTTGGCAAGGACAAGAAGGTTGGTGTCGTGGGACTCGGTGGACTCGGTCACATGGAAGTAAAGTTCGCACGCGCGTTCGGCGCCCACGTGGTTGTTTTCACAACTTCTCCCAACAAGAAAGAAGATGCACTTCGATTGGGTGCGCACGAGGTCGTAATTTCACGCGATGCCAACGAAATGCAGAGGCACGCCGGCAGCTTAGATTTCATTCTCGATGCGGTTTCCGCCGATCACGACATCAATGCCTACATCAACCTGCTCGCCCGCGACGGCAATCTAACGATCGTTGGCGCGCCTAAAAAGAGCGACCACCATACCGAATCCTCCACCTTAGGCTCCATTCATTTTACGTCAGAAGCAAATCGCATCGCGCAAGCTCTCAACTAGATATGGAAGTAATTGGATTCAGGTTCGCCCCGAGGCTCCATCGTCAGAAGACAAACTTTGCGACGAGTTGCACAAGTCGTGGGGGCATGCTGTTGACCACTTGTCCGAACGTGGGGTCGCTTATATTGCCATCCACCGACGCGGCACCGAAGAACTGCGCATGATTGAATGTGTTGAACGTTTCCATTCGGAATTGCAGCGATTTCGACTCCGTGAGCCGCAGATTCTTTTGCAGCGCCACGTCAAGGTTAAGCATTCCGGGGCCGGAGAAGAATCGCCGCGCCGCCGTGCCAAACCGCCCTAGGGCCGGGAGCGAGAACAGTGACGTGTTGAACGCAGGCAGTCCGTTGCGCGGGTTGTTGTTGATGCGCAAATCGCCCGGCGACCGGTCGGGGGTATCCAGACCATTGTTGTTGATCCCGTTCGGGATGCTTCCGAGGAGCGAAGTGTCATTATTATTGTAAAAGGTTACGGGCAGCCCTGTCGCCACACGTGTCACGCCCGAAAGCGACCAACCCTCGGTCCAGCGATTCTCGCGGCCGAATATTTGGCTGGGTAAGCTGTAGTTGTAGGACAGAACGAAATTGTGACGCAGGTCGAACGCCGAAAGCGCTTTACTCAACCCCGGATCAATCGGATTGATCTCCTCAGCCAGACTCGATGAGTCATCAAGCGATTTGCTGTAGGTGTAACCCGCAAGAATGTCCAGTGACTTGCTGTGGTGGCGAAGATTGATTTCCAGCGAGTTGTAATTCGAACTGCCAATGGTCTTCTGATAGGTCACCGCGTCGAATTGCGAGCTGAACGGCCCGCGAACTTGCATCGCTTGCCCGTCGGCCTTCGTGAACAATCCTCCTTCGCTGAACGGGCCACACGTTGGGCTGCCGGGGGCGACCTGGGATAGTTCGCTCACGCTCAGGCACAGCGCCGCGTTTCCCGGATTTGCTGGAGTAATGCCAAGAAGGTGGTGCGCCTGCGAGCCAACGTAGCTCATGGTCAGCAAAGTGTCCTTGCCGAGTTGGCGTTCTATGGAAAGCGTGTACGTCTCCGCATATGACGGAACGTTTTGCCGATCGAACGCCGGGACCCCTGTTATAGGGAGGTACTTGGACCAATTCACAGTCGTATTTGGCTGGCTCGGTGAAGCGCCGTACGCCGGGATCGGCGAAGGGAATGGCTGGACAAAGGCGTCCCCGCTAGCGGCCGAAACAAACGGCGTGGAGAACAGCACAGGCGCGAGACTCGTGTAATCGTAGCCGTATGGCGGATTGGCGCTCATGATTCCGGCTGACAACCCTTCAAAAGCCGTGTAAAAGATGCCATATCCGGCCACCATACGCGTCTCATGGCCAGCGCCGAATAATTTGCCAAGGACACCGTCCTGGAGCTGTGGCGAATATGCTAGGCCAAGTCGCGGCGCAAAATTAGTATATTTTGTCGGAGCCAGTGTCGACGGAACTCCAGGATCGCCGGGATAGACCAGGCCCTCAGGAGCACCCGGATACGTCAACGACTGTTCGCCTAGCTCGAGTCCCGGAAACTGGTTGTATTTTTCACGCCAGGCAGGCAACACATCCCACCGTAATCCGTAGTTCCAGGTGAGATTCGGAGAAATGTGCCAGGTGTCTTGTGCGAATAGTCCCACATACTTGTTGCGCGGGTAAAAACTCTTGGAGTCGGCTTGCGAGTAACTGCTGGCGACGCCTAGCAGAAAGTCCGCGAAGTCCAGCCCTGTCTCTGTGCCACGAAACGCAAACGACCCATTTGAGGCCGTATCCGGGTTTGTATTGATCTGGTCCAGGTGCAACGATGCGCCGAATTTCCAAGTGTGCTGCCCTATCACTCGCGTGAAATTGTCTGACCATTGATATGTATTGCTGGCCTGCGTCAGTCCGGTAACGTCTACCCCAAACGTCAGATTGTTGAGCGAAGTGTTCTCGATACCCTCGATGGAAGGGTTGAGTGGCACGATTCCCACTGTGCCTTCCCCGGTTAGAAACCCCTGTGAAGCCAACGACGGCCCCACACCACCCACTGGCGCGCCAATCTTGTCGGCATTGCGCATGTAACTGAAATGGACCTCATTGATCGTGTTCGCGTCGAAAATCTTCGTGAACCCTAGGCTAAGTAGTTGTGCCCTCCCCTCGGAAGTGGCGTTAAACCCAGGCACGTTCGCGCCTCCCTGTCCCGTCGGATACGGGTTGTCCAGCCGGTAGTCATCCACAAAGTAGTACGCGGAAACGGAACCCCAGGGCGTCGCAGCGTCTACCCGCAAGGCGCCTTTGTCGTCTCGGAGCGACTCATTTTCCGCTGATGACGAGAACATCGTCGCGCCCTGATTGGCCTGTGGGATGTACTGCAAGAGCGCCAGCGCGGGCGCGGACCACGCGCTTCGGGGTATCTGTGCATCGGGGAAAACGCATTGAGATGCGCTCGTACAGCCCGAAAAATAGTAACGCTCGCCGGAACTCACGACATACCCTAGCTTCTGCGCCAGCTGCCCCGCAAGGTACGGCCCACTGACGCTTCCCGTCAGCGAGTTAGCCCGGTCGGAGAGGTCGCCTTTGCGCTCCTGTTCAGACGGCACGGAGATTAAACCTGTTTCGATGCCCTCGGCCATCCGCGTTCCCTGATAATCGGCAAAGAAATGGATAGCTTGCTTTTGCACAGGACCACCGAGCGTCCCACCGAACTGATTGCGATCGAATGCGGCCCGATCCGTCGAGAAGTAATTCTTCGCATCCAGACTGGTGTTGCGTAGAAATTCAAACACGCTGCCGTGGAATCGATCGGTGCCGGACTTTGTCGTCAGCAGTACCTGTCCGCCGCTGTAATTACCGTATTGCGCGTCGAAATTTCCTGTAAGCACGCGAAGCTCCTGAATCGAGTCCAGGTTCGGCACAATCGCAGTACCCATGTTCACGTCTTCCTCGACATCGCTGTCATTCACCGCAAATCCGTTCGATGATTCGCGTTGGCCGCTCACGGAAACATTCCCCGCGGCAAGGTCCCCTGAATGTGGTGTGCTCGTGACGCCAGACATCACCACCGCATTGCGTTGGGCGCTGCTCGTAGGTACGATACCGGGTTGCAGGCTCATCAGGTCCGCAAAATTGCGCCCGTTCAGCGGAATTGAAGAAATCTTCTTTTCTGCCAGTTCCTGGCCTAACTCCGTGGAGGAAGAGTCGGGCATGAAGCCCTCCTCGACGACGGTGATGCTTTCAGCGCGGGATGCCAAAGAGAGCTTTGCGTCCACGTGTGTGGGATTCTCCACGTCTAGATTTAGCCCCCCTTGACGGAAAGACTGAAACGATGGAGCAGAGATCTCGAGATCGTAGCGGCCAGAAGCCACAAAGAGAGAGTAGTAGCCCTCAGCATTGGTTTTGGCTGTTTGCTGCTCGCTCGTATCAAGCCTGCGAAGCACAACCGTAGCCGCCGCAATCGCAGACCCACTCGGATCGGTCACCGTCCCAGAAAGCGTGGGAATGTCGGCCGCGCGGTTGACCCCGGCAAGGAGGCCTAGCAAAGAAAACACCGGGAGAAATCGCAGCAGCTGCGTTCGAATTGATGTAGCCAGAGTCACTGTTCCATTTGCAAATGAGTTGCAATCATACTTGCAAATAAGTTTCAACTACAAACCGGGAAAGCGTCTGTGACGCAGGTCACGGGCTAGAACCGCCCTCCGCAATTTGGCCGAACTCGTCACCAGGGTTGACGGCGCCATTTTTCCCTGCTGTTATCGTTGGCGAATCGTGGCACGCCCAATCGTTTGTCTTTCTGATAACCCGGGCGTTCGTAACGGAGGGCTCGTGAAGCTGAAATTGCTCCTGTGTTCGTCTTGTGCCCTACTCTTCTTCTCCATGTCCTCAAACGCGCAGCAGGAGCAGGACGCGCGGCTGTGGCTGACCACGCCCGATCGGACCTCGCTCGTAGCGCTGCAGCCCGACGCCCTGCACTTTTCGTCGGAAGCGGGCCCGTCGCCGGTTCTCACGGTCGATGATGCGCAGCACTTCCAGTCAATCGATGGCTTTGGCTTTGCGCTGACCGGAGGAAGCGCGCAGCTGCTGATGCGCATGGGCGCTGTGCAACGGGCTGCCCTGCTGGCGGAATTGTTTACGACCGGTGGCACCGGGATCGGAGTGAGCTATCTGCGCGTGAGCATCGGCGCTTCCGACATGAATGAGCGCGTGTATTCCTACGATGACTTGCCGCCGGGCGAGACCGATATAGAAATGGCGAAATTCGACCTGGGACCGGACCGCGCGGATGTCATTCCTGTGCTGAAGGAGATTTTGGCAATTGAGCCGGGGATCAAGATTCTGGGATCACCGTGGTCCGCTCCGGCGTGGATGAAGACGAATGATGACGTGAAGGGCGGCGAGCTCAAACCGGAATATTACGGTGCGTTCGCAAAGTATTTTGTGAAGTACATCAAGGCGATGCGCGCGGAGGGCATCACGATTGACGCGATCACGGTGGAGAATGAACCGCTCAATCCAAAGAACACGCCGAGCATGGTGGTGTTCGCCAAGGAAGAAGATGCGATCATTGCACATGATCTGGGTCCTGCATTTCAAAAGGCGGGAATCCGGACGAAGATTCTGCTCTATGACCATAACCCGGACGTTTTGTCCTATCCCCTCTCGATTCTCGGAGATCCTGGCGCAAGCAAGTATGTGGACGGAACGGCATTTCACCTTTACGGCGGCGACGCAAGTTTGCTAACGCAGGTGCATGATGCGTATCCGAACAAGAACCTCTATCTAACCGAGCAATCGGTGACCGAGCGGCGCTCCGAAGGGCCACTTGGGATTGCTGAACCGGTGCGCAGCGTGATGATTGGCGCGATGCGGAATTGGTGCCGCAATGTTCTGCTATGGAATTTGGCTGCCGATCCGCAGAATGGTCCGCATACCAGCAATGGGGGATGCACAGGATGCTCAGGGGCTATTACTCTGAACGGCGATTCTGTGGTTAAGAATGTTGCTTATTATGTGCTCGAGCATTTCTCGCAGTTTGTACCTCCGGGATCAGTGCGAGTGGCGTCGAGTGAGATGGAGCAGTTGGCCAGCGTCGCCTTTTTTACTCCTCAGCACAAGATGGTGCTGGTGGTTTCGAATACGGGGAATTTCGCTAAGTCCTTCGCGGTGAAGTACCAAGACAAATTCTTCCAGACCACGTTACCGCCTGAGTCCGTAGGAACTTATGTCTGGTAGGCGTGCACTCCGGCTTGTCAAGCAGTTCGCGCTGGATTGGACATGCTGGGTTTGTCGTCGGCCACATGCTAGCAAACGAGGCTCCCCCGATTACGAAGGAAAAATCGGCTCGTGGGCAGCTGTTGCTGTGTTAACGGGCAACGCGGAAGTTATCGGTTCGTCCGCCGGATTACTACCGAGAAACACGGTTCATCCGCTGCCAAGCTTTTGCCAGGTCTTTTATTGTCAAGAACTACGTCACAGAGGAAGCACTTCCAAAAGATACCCGCCGGACCCTCCCGACCAATCTCTTGGACCGGATTGGCAAGTCAAAACTCGACGTCGGCCCCTTCCGAAACGCGTTCATCTTCGTTTTTATGACTTGTTTGTCGAAGCGGACGGCGACAACTTGGCTTTGACTGTATCGTTCATTTTTCCCATACGCCGTAATTCGTGAGTCATCGAACGACTCCTCCGACCCGAGAATCCAGATAGGCACCGAGCGATCAGTACCGGGAAGGCGAATAATTAAGCACGAACGAGGTGCGCATTCGTCAGGACATGACCGCCGGAGCGGCAGGCGGCAAGCCATTCGTCGATTAAGCCAGTCTTGTGACGGCAAAAAACTCATTTCCGGTGGATGATACTTTTCTCGCTGCTAACTGCGCAGCTCAATCACAGGAATCCCATTGCTCCACAACCCCTTCGCGCCTGGAATGCGAATCCCGCCGGCTGCCGCCGTGAAGGCAACAGGCTTGCCTGTCGCTACCATTTGCACCTTGCTCACCGTCTTCTGCAGCCCTTCCACCCGAATGTCTTCGGCCGACGGGTCCATCGCAAACACATAAATACTGTTTCCCCGCTCCGTCGTGCGAAACGACGCCTCTCCCTGGATTGGTCCATACGTGCTGCCGTAGATCGCCGCCGCATTTCTATGCGCCCACTCGCCAACCGCCCCCAGGCGCTCGACAAATTCAGACTGGATCTGCCCGTCCGGTTGCGGCCCCACATCCAGCAAGAAATTACCTCCTCTACTGATGATCTCGATCAGGCTACGAATCAGCGTGTCGACGTTCTTAAAATTCCGGTCTTTGGGACGATAGGCCCATGTCTCATTGATCGTCATACAGGTTTCCCACGGTTGGAACTCTTCTGGACGCGGTACTTTGATCCTCTGTTTGTCCGCTCCACTATGATCTGCGCTGTCCATCCGAATCCCTTTCACCGGAATTGCCTTGGGAATGAACTGCTCGGGCGTGGCGAAGTCCCCCGGCACACCCAACCGGTTATTCACCAGAGCTGTTGGCTGCAGTCGGCGCACTTCATCCACAAAGCGCTGCCCATCATAGCGAGCCTGCGCTTCCGGATCGACCGCGTCGAACCAGACCTCCGCCACCGGTCCGTAGTTCGTGAGCAGCTCATGCAATTGCAGGTTCATGTACTCCAAATACAGTGGCCATTCCGCACGTTCAGGCTCGCCGCGGTAGTTAGTCTTTGAAAGCTTGCTTGTATCGCGATAGCCAGGATGATTCATGTCGGGCGGAGAGTAGTAGAAGCCGAGAGGCATTTGCTCCGCCCGGCAGGCATCCGCCAATTGGCGCACGATGTCTTCCCCATACGGCGTGCGTGTGATTTTGTAATTCGTATACTCTGAATCGAACATGCAAAAACCATCATGGTGTTTTGCGGTGAAGACCATGTACCGCTGACCGCATCTGCGCGCCAAATCAATCCACTCCTTCGGGTCAAACCTCACCGGATTGAAGCGATCGGGCAGCGCGCGATACTCCGCCTCGGAGATCTCGTCCGTGGGCACCATGATTGGCCAGGATGCTTCCACACCCGCGACCGAGTACGGCCCCCAGTGAATGAACATCCCAAACTTTGCCTCGCGTTGCCAAGCCAATGGCTCCACCATGCTGCTCAGTGCCCGGATCGAACCGAGCGGGACGGCCAGCGCGGCAGCTCCCATCCTCGCCAGAAAAACTCTTCTGCTCTGCCGCATCTTCGGCTCCCTGAAAAGACAACATCTACCAATGCTTTCTATCACAGGTGAAAGTGTGGCCTGGTAAGAGTTTTCGGGTAAGCTCGGCACACTGGTTCCTGTATCCAGCTAAGGCCCTCTTCGTTGACCAGCTTGAGATCGCAACGGGAATAAAAGCTCAATTGAGTCAGAAGTGGCAGGAAAGCAGGATCCAGATGGTCACAAGTTTTTAGGAAGTTTTTTGGGACGAACAAAGCGATTGACACGTCGGAGATAGTTCCTCCATTATGGAGGAGTTTAGGAGTAACATGATGGCAGTGCTGAATATAAAAAACCTTCCCGATTCTCTCTACAGGAAGCTCCAAGCAAGAGCGAAGCGCCAACACCGATCGGTCGCTCAGGAGGTTACTCATCTTCTCAGCGATGCGCTTGAAACGCCGAAACCCTTGTCGATTCTCGATCTGAAGGGGCTGGGTAAAGAGCATTGGAGAGGAATCGAACCATCGAAACATGTTGGGCGAGAACGCGCCTCATGGGATTGATAGCCGATCTCGGTAGCGGCCCTGTAGGAGTGGACACCTCGATCTTCATCTACTTCATCGAAGAGCATCCTCAGTTTCTTCCGCTGATCGAGTCCCTTTTCAGAGAAGTGCATGAGGGCCGCAAGGAGTTGGTTACGTCGGCGCTAACTTTGCTCGA
>Ga0181526_10003704_pt1 | contig 12280 bp, 17 predicted proteins | sample PEATcosm2014_Bin_35_FD_119750 | JGI IMG/M metagenome (GOLD analysis project Ga0181526, IMG submission 119750) | Peatland microbial communities from MTU Mesocosm Facility, Houghton, MI, USA - PEATcosm2014_Bin06_30_metaG | ecosystem: Environmental > Terrestrial > Soil > Wetlands > Peat | place...
CAGGCCGCGGCGGGATCGCTGCCGTTCTTGATCGTGGCCTGACCCTTGCCGTCATAACCGAAGCGGCGGGTCTTCAACACCGCCGGGCGGCCGACGCGCGTAAGCGCTCCCGCAAGCTCGGCGGCATTCGCCACCGCGGCGAACGGCGCGGTGCCGATGCCGAGCCCGGTGACGAAATTCTTCTCCGCGAGCCGGTCCTGGGTGATCGCCAGAATGTTCGGATCGGGCACCACCGGCACGCGGGCGGCGAGAAAGGTCGCGGTCTCGGCCGGCACGTTCTCGAACTCATAGGTGACGACGTCGACATCGGCGGCGAAACGATCGAGCGCCTCGGTATTGCTGTAATCGGCGGCAGTGGCGCGGTGCACGACGTCGAAGGCAGGCGAATCCGGGCTCGGCGAAAACACATGGCATTTGAAGCCGAGCCGGGCCGCGGCGAGCGCCAGCATGCGGCCGAGCTGGCCGCCGCCGAGGATGCCGATGGTGGCGCCGGGTTCGAGAGCGGAAACGGCTCGGCTCACGCGCCGTCCTTCGGCGTTTCGGCGACGGCAGCCGTCTGATGCGCCCGCCAGGCTTCGAGCCGCGCAGCGAGCGCCGGATCGCTCAAGGCCAAGACGCTCGCCGCCAACAGCGCGGCATTGATGGCGCCGGATTGTCCGATGGCGAGCGTGCCGACCGGAATGCCGGGCGGCATCTGCACGATGGAATAAAGCGAGTCGAGCCCGGACAAGGCTTTCGACTCGACCGGCACGCCGAACACTGGAAGGCTCGTCAGCGCCGCCGTCATGCCGGGCAGGTGCGCCGCCCCGCCCGCCCCCGCGATGATGACCTTGAAGCCCGCCGCTTTCGCCCCTTTGGCGAAGGCATAGAGCCGGTCCGGCGTGCGGTGCGCGGAGACGATGCGAGCCGTATAGCCGACATCGAGCGCGTCGAGAGTTTCGGCGGCATGTTTCATGGTCTGCCAGTCGGACTGGCTGCCCATGACGATGGCCACGTCTTTTATGCTGGCAGTGGCTTTTATAATGGCGGTAGGTTTCGCTTCCGGCGGCGCCACGGCAAAATTTCTCCTGCGCGAGGGAAGCGCCGCATTATAGGCTCGCGCGTTGCAGTAGCAAGGCGGCTATGATGGTCTTGCAAGCCGCGTGGTTAAGGACGGTGGAGCCACATTCATGCAGATGAGTCAGATGCACTATTTGCCGCTGGCGCCGGGCTTTTTCTTCATTCTGATCGGCTTTTTCCTGTTGGTGCTGGTGCTGCGCTCGATCCGCTACGCCTATGAGAGCCTGGGCGTGAGTTCGCGGACGGCGCTCTTTCTCTTGTTCGCGTCGCTAATCGGCAGCATTTTCAACATCCCGATCGCCGAATTGCCACCCGAGCGCGTGATGTCCGATCAGGTCATCAACTACTTCGGCATGCAATATGAAGTGCCGGTGGTGAGCCACTGGGCCGGCACGGTGATCGCCGTCAATGTCGGCGGCGCGGTGATCCCGACGCTGATGTCGCTCTATCTGCTGGCCACTCACGAAATCTGGGGCAAGGGCCTGTTGGCGACCGCCATCGTCGCCTTGGCGATGCATTGGATGGCCAATCCGGTGCCGGGCCTCGGCATTGCGGTGCCGGTGTTCATGCCGGTGCTGGTCACCGCCATCGTCGCCGTGATTTTGTCGCGGCGGGAAGCAGCGCCGCTCGCTTACATCGCCGGCAGTCTCGGCACCCTGATCGGCGCCGACCTCACCAATCTCGACAAAGTGCGAGGGCTCGGCGCCCCGGTCGCCTCGATTGGCGGCGCCGGAACTTTCGACGGCATTTTCCTCACCGGCATTCTCGCGGTCTTGCTGGCAAGCCTTTACTCGCGCCCGCCGCGGCCGCAGCCGATCTAGCTTGCCGGCAAGGAATTTCGGAAAGGTAGCCATGACCCCGGACGAGATCAAAGACTACCACGCGCATGTCTATTACGACCCGGCGCAGAGCCGCGACCGGGCGGCGCGCTTGCGCGAGCGCGTCGCCGCCGAATTTCCGCAAGCCAAACTCGGCCGCTGGCACGACGAACTCGTCGGTCCGCATCCGCAATCGATGTATCAGATCGCGTTTCCACCCGGGATGCTGGCCCACTTCGTGCCATGGTTGATGCTCAACCGCGACGGCCTCACGGTGCTGCTACATCCCGAAACCGGCGACGACTTCACCGATCACACCGCGCACGCGGCCTGGTTCGGCGCCATGCTGCCCTTGCGCGTCGAAGTGTTTCGCAAATAGCCGTCACAACCCGCGTTCGCGCTTGAGCCGAGCGATAGCATCGTCGACCTCGGGCGGCAGCGACCGCAAACCCATCTGGCCCGCGGCCGACAAAAAAGGCCGCAGCTTCGAGCCGAGCAGAAACGGCGGCTGCCGGTCGGGCGGGATGACGCGGTCGAACACCACGACCACCAGAACGGCGACAAAAAAGATGCGGACGGCGCCGAAGGCCGAGCCCGCCACGCGGTCGAACAAGCCCACATCCTCCGCACTGGTGAACTCGGCGAGCGCCGCGCGAATGATCGCGCCGAGCACGATGCCCAGAGCGATCATAACGAGGAACGGCGCCAGCCAGGCGTTATCCGGCGAAATTTCGCTCTGGCCGGCGACCAACGCCAAAATGCGCGGCGTGATCGCAACCGCGACCGGCACCGCAATGACATAACCGAGCATGGTCGCAAGACTGCGCAGCAGCCCGGACATGAAGCCGAGGACCATCGCCAAGACAACGAGCCCGGTGACGACGGCATCGAAAATATTCATCGCGGCTGGCCGTCCTCGAAGCGGCGTTCGAAGATTTCGCCGAGCGTGGAATAGAAAAAGCCGTTCAACCGCCCGATCGGGTCGAGCTTCTTCATGTCGATATAGCCGCCGGTCATGCAGGCCGGATCGACATGCATATAGATCACCTCGCCGATCACCAGCGGATGACGGTTGGGGCCAAGCTCGATGACGCGCTCGAGCTTGCACTCGAAATGGATCGGCACCTCTTTGACGCGCGGCGGTTTGATCTTCACGCACGGGATCGGCGTCAGCCCGGTCTTGTCGAATTCGGACTCTTCCTCCGGGAAGCCGTTCGCCGAATCCACCATTTCCTGCCACACCGGCCGCGTCACCACGTTGAAGCAGAACTCACCCGAGGCGCGCACGTTCTTCAAGGTGTGCTTCTCGCTGCCGTCCGGATGGCGCGCGATGGTCAGCGAGATCATCGGCGGGATGACGCAGACCACGGTGAAGAAGGAAAACGGCGCCAGATTGGCGACGCCCTTTGGGCTTACGGTCGACGCCCAGCCGATCGGCCGCGGCACGACGGCGCCGGTGAGAAGACGATAGACTTGACGCTTGTCGATGACGGCGGGATCGAATTCGAGATAATCGGACATTCCACATGGGCCTCCGCGATGCGGCGGCAAGCTAGCATTTTAGCGCACGCGGACAGGAATTATTTCGACCGACAGCCGCACCTCGTCGCCGAGCCCATAATAATAATAGGCCGGCTGCGACACGAGCCGCAGGAAGGTGAACAGCCGGAAGCGCAGGCGCCGCAACGCGCCCATGCGCCGCACCGGCAGCAGGTTCTCCTGCGAGACATGAACGATCCACTGATGCCGGTCGGCGGGAAGATCGATCTCCTGGTGCTGCGCCATCTCCTCCAACAGCCGCTCGACATTGGGCTCTTCCATGAAGCCGAAGCTCAACTCGACGGCGATGATGCTGCCGCGGTTGGGATCGCGATCGAACACCATCACCCGATAGCGATTGTCCCGGATGTAGGGGACCTTGCGATGCGTGACTTCGACCAGGATCAGATTGCGCGGCAGGATGCCGTGACGCTCCCACAGCATTTGCATCAGCGCCGGCGCGCGATCGGAGGAGTGGCGCAGCGGCTTCGGCGACATCACCACGGCGTTGCGCTCCATGAACACCTTGCAGCCGCGATGGAGCGTCACCAGTTCCGCCATGGTCATGGCGGACTTCGCCGAATAGGCGGCGAATGTCGCTTTGCGGCCCCAACGCCAGGTCGTCATCACCAGAAAAACCGCGATGCCGACCGACAGCGGCACGAAGCCGCCTTCGAGAAATTTCAGCGAACTCGCGACCAGGAACGACCCGTTGATCGCGGTGAGGAAACCCCACACCAGGCCGGTCGAGGCCAGGCTCCATTTCCAGTAATGCCGCGCGATCGGCACCATCGCGAGCGAGGTGATGACCATCACGCCGGAGACGGCAAGCCCATAGGCGGCAGCGAGCGCCGAACTCGAACCGAAACTCACGACCAGGACGACGCAGCCGGTGAACAGCGACCAATTGACGAACGGCACGTAAATCTGGCCGGCGTGCCGTTCATGGGTGTGCAACAACGCCAGCCGCGGAAACAGCCCGAGCCGGATCGCCTGGGCTACGAGGGAGAAGGCGCCGGAGATCAGCGCTTGCGAGGCGATGACGGTCGCCGCGGTGGCGAGCAGCACCATCGGATACAACAGCGGCTGCGGCACCATGCTGTAGAACAGTTTGCCGCCCTCGACCGGCGCGCCGCTCAGCACGTAGGCGCCCTGGCCGAGATAGTTGAGCAGCAGCGCCGGATACACCACCGCAAACCAACTCGCCCGGATCGGCCGCGCGCCGAAATGGCCGACATCGGCATACATCGCTTCACCGCCGGTAACGACCAGCATCAAGGCGCCGAGAATGAGGAGCGCATCGAACCAGCCGGCGCGGTGCAGATATTCCAGGCCGTAAAGCGGATTGAACGCGGCCAGAATTTCCGGGTGGCGCTCGATCTGGCTCACACCCAGGACCGCAATCGCGGCGAACCAGATCACGAGGATCGGGCCGAACACGATGCCAATGCCCGAGGTGCCCTTGAACTGAATGGCAAACAGCCCGGTCAACAGCCCGATGGTGATCGGGATGACGGTGTGACCCAAACCAGGCGTCGCGACTTGCAGGCCTTCCACCGCCGACAGCACGCTGATCGACGGCGTGATGATGCCGTCGCCGAACAGCAAGCCGGCGCCGAGCATCAGCGCCCACAAAAGCACAGTGGTGCCGCGCCTCTTGTGCTCATGAAGGAGGCCATAGAGCGCGAAGACCCCGCCCTCGCCGTCGTTTTGCGCGCGCAGCACCAGGATCGCATATTTGATCGCGACGATGATCGTGATGGTCCAGATGACGAGCGACACGCCGCCGAGTGCGTCGGCCGCGGTCTGCGCCGCGCCGGCGCGGCCGAAAAACAACTGATCCATGGCATAGAGCGGCGACGTACCGATATCGCCGTAAACGATGCCCAAGGCGCCGACGGTCAAGCCGACGAAACTGCCGTGCGGCAGATGCGGCGCGGCGGTTTGGGTTAGCGGACCAGACGGTAATGCCATGGACTCGGGCATAACGGACCCCGGCAAAACGCTTGCTGATCGCTTGATCAATCTGGCCGCCGTTGTTTCGGATTTATCCCGTTATCACGGTTGGAACCTGGCCGCTTGATGCACATCAAAGCTGCCGTAGCGGGGGCCCATCAAGCATCTTTGAACGAACGGAACCGGCCACCGCTCGTTAGCCACCAAGCCGCAAATGGAGGCAATCGACATGAACAAATTACTTATCGCCGCGGGCTTGGTTTCGCTCGCCGCCATCGCCGGCGCGTCTGTCGCGTTGGCTCAAGGCTATTACGGCGAGCCGGCGCCCTATGGTTCGTCGCTCGACTATAGTCCGGGGATTTACGATCTGACCCCCGGCTACCACAGCAGTCCCTATGCCTACGATTATTATGACTACGACGGCGGCTACGGCCCTTATCATCAGCGCGGCGGCCCCGGACCCCGGGTCGGCAATGGCACCGGCATGGGCATCGGCTCACAGCGCTGATCAATTCGCGCGTCAGCATTACCGGAAACTCGCCGGCATGAGCAGGTTTCAACTTGATACACATCAAGGCAGCACACGCCGAAACGAGGTGCTATCATAAAAGCGATAGAAGCTCGGGACTTGGCCGAAAATGTCTTCGCTGCGCGCCGCGATTGAATTGTTTGTCTTCAGCCTCGTGACCTTTGCGGCCGCTTTCGTTACGCGGCGCATGTTTTTGTGGGACGTAACGCCGGTTTCCTGGGATCGGGAACCGCCGCAAAACGGAACGCTCGAAGCCGCCTTCGTGCTGGCGTCGATCGAGAACGTCGCCGCAATTGTCGCTGCAATCGCGCTCACCTTTACCTGCGTCCTCCTCGTCCGGCAGCGGCGCCGGGACCGCTCCCAAACGACTTGAGCACGCCGGGCTAACGGTGCTTTCACCCCGAAGGCGATCCCGCCTTGGAGCCCCAGCCCAATTGGGGCGTCGGCCGGGTAGATAGTTGACTTTGTCAAGTATCTGGCCGACCATGTCGCCATGGCCGCACCGTCGCAGACACAGAACCGCTTGTCCGTCGCCGTGATCGGCCTCGGCAGCATCGGCGGCGTCGCCGCCGGCTGTCTTGCGGCCGCGGGCCGGCACGACGTCGTCGCCTGTGTGCGCCGCCCGCTCGAACGGCTCACGCTCGATGCGCCAGGCGGCACGACCGAGGTGCCGCTCAGAGCGCTCACCGATCCGGCCCAGGCCCAACCGGCGAACTGGGTGCTGCTTTGCACCAAGGCGCACCAGACCGCGGCGGCGGCGCCTTGGCTGAAGCGGTTATGCACGCCATCGACTCGCGTCGCCGTCCTGCAAAACGGCATCGACCAGGTCAGAAGCGTCGCGCCGCTTGCCCGCGGCGCCACGGTGCTGCCGGTGATCGTCTATTACAATGGCGAGCGGCTCGCGTCCGACCATGTGCGATTGCGGCAAGGCGCCGATCAAGACGTCACGGTGTCCGATGACGAGACCGGCCGCGCCTTCGCGCAGCTTCTCCAAGGCACGCCGTTGCACGTAAAGCTAGCGGCCGACGTCCGCACTCTGCTGTGGCGCAAACTTTTGATCAACGCCGTCGCCAATCCGATCACCGCGCTCACGCTGCAGCGGCAAAAGGTTTTGCGCCGGCCGGATGTCCAGGAGCTCTGCCTCGCCATCCTCGACGAAGCCGCCAAGGTCGGGCGCGCCGACGGTGCGAACCTGGCCGATGACGAAGCCGCCCGCGCGCTGGCGACGCTGTTCACGTTCTCCGGCGGGCTCGGCACCTCGATGTATTTCGACCGTCTCGCCGGGCGGCAGCTTGAAGTCGAGGCGCTTACCGGAGCGATCGTCGCAGCCGGCGAACGCTCCGGCATCGCCACCCCGCTCAACAAAGCGCTGCTGACGCTCCTTCGCGCCATCAACGATGCGGTGGATCAGGAACCGATCGGTCGGTAATCCGTGTTACGGACTCGACAAAATTAGCGCGCCGCTGGCGAAGCGGCTGCGGACAGCGTCGTCGAAGACGATGGTCACGCGCTTTGCCGGATCGACCAGGAATGCCGCATCGGCCGGCGCCAGCTTGGCGAGGACCTGTTCGACGAAGCGATAGGCTTCGGCTTCGCCCTTGCTGTTGGAAATGAGCGTGACGGAGAGCCAGCAGCATTGCGCTTCGGCCTGGCGGCGAAACGGCCCATCGGCGATGGTTTTGCTGAAGTCGGAGAATTGCGTATAGGATTTCGGCACGCTGATTAGGAGAAATATTCCGGCGGCGCCCTCGACGTTCGATTGAATGAGAAATTGGCCCGGCGTCGGCCCGGGAACGACAAAGCTCCCTTTAATGTGCGGTGGCAGGAACTGGCCCGGATAGAGCTCTTCCAGTTTTGCCCGCAATGAAGCAATGTCGAGATCGACATAACTATTGGCGAGCACCACGCGGCTTATGATTTCGGGCGGCGCGTCGGAGAGCGTCCGAGACTGCGCAAAAGCATACGATGACACCAAGCATGCGAAGGCGCATGCACAAACCGCGCGGACGATATAGAGTGCTAGCCGTAGCAAACGAAGGGCCCCACCGACCAATAAAAGAGAGCATACTGAGCGCGACGGGCCGAAGCAATCGAGCGATAGCGGCTTCCGTCTCGCCGCCTATCAATCAAACAGCCGGAGAGTAAGCCATGTCCGAAGCTTTGACCGACACTGCACGGCGCAGCGCCTCGGCGGCGCCGCAGCCAGCCGCCGAATTCCGCGGCCGTATCTACAATTCGATCACCGAAACCATAGGGGCGACGCCGATCGTCCGCCTCAACCGCCTGCCGAAGGATCACGGCGTCAAGGCGAATATTCTCGCCAAGCTCGAATTCTTCAACCCGATCGCGAGCGTCAAGGACCGCATCGGCGTGTCGATGATCGACGCGCTCGAGGCGGAAGGCCGGCTCGGGCCGGGCGCCGTGCTGGTCGAGCCGACGTCGGGCAATACCGGCATCGCGCTCGCCTTCGTGGCCGCCGCGCGCGGCTACCGGCTGATCCTGGTGATGCCGGACTCGATGTCGATCGAGCGCCGCAAAATGCTAGCGTTGCTCGGCGCCGAGCTCGAACTGACGCCGGCGGCTCAGGGCATGAACGGCGCCATCGCGCGCGCCGAAGAAATTGCGCGCAACACGCCGAATGCCATCGTGCCGCAGCAATTCCGCAATCCCGCCAATCCGGAAATTCATCGTCGCACCACGGCCGAGGAAATCTGGCGCGACACCGGCGGCGCGATCGACGCCTTTGTGGCGGGCGTCGGCACCGGCGGCACCATCACGGGCGTCGGCCAGGTTCTAAAACCGCGCAAACCGGCATTGCACGTTGTCGCCGTCGAGCCGGAAGACAGTCCGGTGTTGTCCGGCGGCAAGCCCGGCCCACACAAGATCCAAGGCATCGGCGCCGGCTTCGTACCCGAAATCCTCGATCGCTCGGTCATCGACGAGGTCGTGACCGTGAGCAACCAGAGCGCCTTCGAGACCGCCCGTGCGCTCGCCCGCCACGAAGGCATACCGGGCGGCATTTCGTCGGGCGCCGCAGTCGCCGCGGCGATGAAAATCGGCGCGCGCGCGGAGTTCAACGGCAAGAATATCGTCGCGATCATCCCATCTTTCGCCGAGCGCTATCTATCGACGGCGCTATTCGAAGGGCTGTGAAGGGCGGCGATCGCGCTGGTCCGATTTCATCCGATCGGGAATGGATGAAGTCGTCCAACGCGCCTGCTATAAGCTCGTCATATCTGGTATGAGTAACCCATGGCACGACGACCGACCGATCCGCGCACCGCGGCCGAGATGGCTTTCAAATCGGCGACGGCGAAGCCCGTGGAAGGGCCGCCAAAACCGCCGCCGGCGCTGCCGGGCGTAAAGGAAATGGTGTCGCTTCGTATCGACCGTGACGTACTCGATTTCTTTCAGGAAGACGGCCCCGGCTGGCAAGACCGCATCAACGCGGCGCTGCGCAAGGCTGCGGGGAAGTAGCTGCCGACCGCGGCGGTCGGCAAAACGTAGAATAAGCGGCCGCGGAACAAGCGGCCGCATCTATCGCGGCACGACAACCTCGAGCGTCACCGGCGTCAGGCCGGAAAAATGCAATTGCTTTGCGGCCGCCTGCGATACGTCAATGATAAAACCCTTGGTGAAAGGCCCGCGATCGTTGATACGCACGATGACCGTGCGGCCGTTGCGCAGGTTGGTAACGCGGACCAGCGTGCCAAATGGCAAGGTCCGGTGCGCCGCCGTAAGCTTGAGCGGCGAATAAAGCTCGCCGCTCGCCGTGGGGCCGCCTTGCGCGGAATAGATCGCGGCGACGGGGCGCTTCTGCGCCGCGCCGGCCGGCGAGGCCGCGAGGGCGAAGAGCGGCACGATCCAAGCGGACGTTTTGGCAATGCGCAAAAAAGCCACGTAACGCAAAAAAGCCATGTAAACTCAATACCGAAATCGCGCCGGTCGCAAAAGTGGTGCGCCCAAACCAAGGCGCCGGCCACCAAGCGGTGAAGTGAGAGATAACCCGATGAAGAGGCTTATTCTGGTTGCCGCATGCGCCTTCGCGAGCGTGCCGGCGCTCGCCGCCGAAGGCGGCTATAACCCCGGCATGGTCGTCGTGAATGTCTATCAGAACCCGGCCGCCGGTTACGGTTATGGCATCGGCTCGGGATTCGGCTTGCCGCAGGACCGCTCCTACCGGGGTATTTCGGGCTATAGCGATGCCGCGCCGGTCCACGGCCACCATCGCCATCACGACAGCGGCCGCCACCACGCCGTGATCGGCCAGCAATAGCGCGGACCGCAGGCCAGCGAACGCCTGCCTGATTTAAAGCTGCGATTGATCGGGCCGATCAGATCTCAGCCCGCGGCGCGCAAGTCCGCCTGCACATTGGCCGGCGCCACCAACAGGCCGGCGGCCGGATCGGCCCCGGTGAGCGCCATAAGCCGGCCCCAGACCCACTGCCACAGGCCGCGGATTTCGTCCGCCGATTTGCCGCCGAGCGCATATTCGGTGACCGCAAGACCCTGGCCGAGCGCGTCCTGCTGATCGTTCCGCAACACGATATAGGGCAGCGCCAATACGCCCATCATGTTGAGCGACATTGCGGTATCGCCGAGTGCTGTCGCGGCATTGTTCAGACGATAGCTGCGCGCCGGAGTCTGATTGAGGACGAAGGCAAAGGGTTTGCCGCGGGCGCGGATGCCGGCGAGCGTCGGCGCCGACGCCTCGATATCGGCTGGGCTCGGCCGCGCCGGGATCAGGCACAAATCGGCAGCCCCGATAGCGGCGGCGGCCGTGCTGTTGTCGCCGCCTGCTGTATCGATGATCGTCAGCGTCACGCCGCAATTGGCAAGAAACGGCAGACGACGCTCGATCTCCGACCCGTCATTGACCGTTTCCACCACCGGCTCGGCTTGCATGCGGCGGCGACGCCAATGCGAAACCGTGCCCTGCGGATCGGTCTCGAGCAGGCAGACCTTGTGGCCGTCCGCGAGTGCCGCCGTAGCGAGCCCGATGGCGAGCGTACTCTTACCGGTACCACCCTTCTTCGAAACCAAAGCGATCGTGTGCATGGCGTGTCTTCCTGTTGCGCGTTGCGGGGATGGCCGAATACGCCGGACCGGCAAGCCCGCCGTTACGGGAAAGCCGCACAGATTTTTACTGGACACGCCGCGCCGGTCGACAAAACGCCAGCACGTTTCGGAATGATCCGAATCGGTGCCGACGCGGGCGAAGTCAGGATGCCCGTCGATGCAGGGGGCCGCTATTCGGGACTAATACCTACGGGCTCGGGAGCGCGGCAAGCGCCGCCCGCCGCCCGGCCATAACGGCTTTTCTGCTTGTCTTTTGTGGCTTTAGCCGGATTACGCCTCGCCAACGAGCCCTCCGGACTGCTATGCGAAGGGGGGCTCCGGGCGATTTTAAGAAAAGGACGGCGATATGGCGGAAAAATCAAACAAACACGAGGCGAATGCGCAATTCGCCAAGATCCAGCGCGCCAACGACGCCAAGAAGGCGACGTCCGAATATGAGAGTGCGGCAGCGGCGCTCCGCGTCAAGACCGAGCGGCTCAAGGCGCTCCGCCTCGCCCGCGATGCCGCGACCCCTCAGCCCGCCCCCGCGGCGCCAAAGCGAAAAGCGAAAAAAAAGAGTGAAGCAAGCTTGTCCGAATGGCTCGACGGCCAGGCCAAGGAAGGCCGGCGCAGCTAGAAATCCGGGCATTGCGACGGCCGCTCGTAGCGCCGTCGTCAGACGAAAACTCCGTCAATTCCGCCCGATCTCTTTCACGGTTTCTTGAAGCGCTCATCGCGAGGATGACACAGTGGACCGTTAACCGGTTCCCGTCCGAGCACGGAGGAATTCGTCATGACGCTCCAGGTCGCGGCGCCCATGCCTTATTTCCATGAGCGGTATTTCGGTAGGCCCTGCTGTCCAAAGTGCGGTGAACTCATGATCGCACCGGAATCCCAGGAATTTTCGGTGTGCCGCAGCGGCGATGAGGTCCGGAATTTTTGGCTGTGCGACGGCTGCGCGCATCGGTTCGACAGTCTGGTGAAGTTCAAACCCGCAGCCTGATGGCGCCGGCCGGTGACGCCGGACCCGGCAGCAAGCAATTTTTTCGGCACGGCGTTCGACGCTCGCTTGCGCAATTTTCCCGGCTAATTTGCAAACATCGACCGGTCCCTGATCCGCGGCATCGTCCGATCAGGCGCCGCAAAGCACCCTGCGATTTACGGTTGATCCGGCCGCGTGTTCATGTTATGTTCTTACCGTCAATTTCGCTTGCGACAGGGAGGACATGCAATGCGGACGCACATTCTGGCTCTCGGGCTAGCCTCGACATTTGGCTTGGCGGCGACCTTGGCGGCGCTGTCGGCGCGCGCTGAGACGATC
>Ga0181526_10003705_pt1 | contig 12279 bp, 8 predicted proteins | sample PEATcosm2014_Bin_35_FD_119750 | JGI IMG/M metagenome (GOLD analysis project Ga0181526, IMG submission 119750) | Peatland microbial communities from MTU Mesocosm Facility, Houghton, MI, USA - PEATcosm2014_Bin06_30_metaG | ecosystem: Environmental > Terrestrial > Soil > Wetlands > Peat | place...
CGGAGCAAGAGCAGGCAACTACCGCCAACGTCGCGGACACTCACTCGTCGAAGCGGGAGATGGCCAAGAAACATGGCATCAGCAAGACGACCGTCGCCGAGATCCCCGACGCCTTGCAGGCTCTCGCGCAGCCATCATCGAGGACGCCCAGTCAGAGCCCTCGCCGGCGCGTGCGTGTCGATGAGGTGACGAATCAAGCGGACCGGACGCGAGCCCGCGCTCGTCAGAGGCCCTCAGCGTGCCGAGACCGTTCCGGCCGTGCGCGGAAGGCCGCCGTAGCCGCGAGCGACGAGGGTGACGAACTGATAGACGCCATCCTCGGACTGCGACATCAGACCCGGGACGGCGTGCTCACTGGCGAGACCGCGCTGCACGGACTCGCATGCCGCCCAGTCCTGCCGGTTCGTGATGTCCCAGAAGTCGACGCCGTACGACGGGTCGAAGCCCTCCCGAGCGGCGTCCTCCGGCGAGAAGGCCCAACTGCACTGGACACGCGTCCGGTCGGGCCCGATCGGCGTCACGAGATGGGTCATGACGTAGTCGGGGTGCAGGCTGATGAGCAGGTTCGGGAACAGGCCGATGTAGTCGACGATGCGTCGGCGATGGGCGTCGAGGCCGCGCAGCGGCGTGCCCGACGTGCGCCCGTCGAGTGACATCGTGTCGTAACCGTCGCGCAGGTCCATCCAGCCGCCCACCCAGGCGCCCTCCATCGGGTGGGTGTAGTTGTCTCCGCTCGAGGGCGGGCTGGCAGCGCACAGCTCCGGGTGGATGACGGGGCAGTGGTAGCACTCCTGGTAGTTCTCGGTCAGGATCTTCCAGTTGGCGTTGACGACGTAGTCGTGTCCGCCCGCTACGACGAGGCGCTCGGGTTCGTAGGGCGCCACGATCTCCTCGAGGCCGGCGACGTGGGCGCTGAACGGCCCGGCCTGCCCGGAGGCGTCCACGAAGATCCAGCCGTGCCACTCCTGCGATGGAAGCTCCACGAGGGAGTTCTCCGCCGGCTCGAAGCCCGCCATGGCGCCCTCGTCGAAGCCGGGAGCCTTCCGCAACGAGCCGTCGAGACGGTACGACCAGCCGTGATAGGGGCACAGCACGATGGGTCGGTTGACCGTCGACTCGCCGCAGGGCAACAGCTCGTGGTTGCGGTGGCGGCAGGCGTTGGCAAAGGCCCGCAGCTTGCCGTCGGCGTCGCGCATGAGGAAGACGCCGGCGTGACCGACCGACTCGGCTCTCTGATCACCGGGTCGCGGGAGCGAATCGCTCCGCCCGACGCACATCCAGCCACCCCCGAAGAAGTGGCGCTGCTCCCAGGCAAAGACCGCCTCGCTCACGTAGGCGGCGCGGGGAAGCATGCGGCTCTCTCCGAACGGGCGCAGGACGAGCTCAAGCTCTCGGGGGTCGATGGGCGCCACGTCCGGCGCCGGTGCCTGCGGCGATCTTTGAATGACCATACAGTCAATCGTAGGGGGAGAACGTCTCCCCCGGCAAGGCCCCGCCCCGCCGGGTCGAGGCCAGTGCGGCGGCCGTTACCCGCCGGCCGAGCCCGTTTCGACGGCGACGCCTGTCTCGCCGGGACCGGGGCCTGCCACCGCCTGGGCGGACCCCTGCGCGGCAGCACCCTGGGCGGGCAGGTCCGTTGCCGCCAGGTCCGTTGCCGCCACGGCCGGTGCCGTCCCGTCCGGTACGTCCGGTGCCGCCGCGTCGCCGGCGTCGCGCGGCTTGCGGCGTGCTCCTCGCCCAGCGGCGCGCAGCAGCTCGTCGAGCGACTCCTGCAGCAGCTGCGGGAATTCGTCGAGATCGGGCACCGTCTCCCGGCAGGCGTTGAGCCCGAAATAGACCATCCCGCAGTAGCTCATCACGGTGATGTTGAGACCGATGCCCTCGGTGACAGGCCCGAGCGGGTACATGCCCACCATGCGTGCACCGGCAAGGAAGAGGGGGAAGGGTGGTCCGGGCACGTTTGACACCGTGACGTTGAAGAGCGGCCGGAGGTGGTCGAAGACCCGCATCGACGCCGTCAGCCGGGCGGCCCGGCTGATGAGTGCCGGGAAGGCGAACTCCGTCCAGTCCGTGAGCGTGGCAGCCCCGATGAGCCGCTCCTGGGCTTTGGCGCGCCCCATGCACTCGACAACGGTCTCCAGCCGCTCGACGGCGTCGCCGAGGTCGGTGGCAAGCGAGGTGAGCATGGCGGAGACACGGTTGCCGCTCATGCCGGCGTCGTCGTCGGTCCGCACCGACATCGGGACCATCGCCACGAGCGGTTCCGCCGGCAGGTCGCCGCGATCAAGCAGGTAACGGCGGAGCGCCCCGGCGCATACCGCCAGCACGACGTCGTTCACGGTGCAGCTGAAGTGGTTCTTGACGGCCTTGAAGTCGTCGAGCGGTCGGGCGGCGAAGGCGACACGACGGTGCGGCGTGATGGCGACATTGAGCGTGGTCTTCGGGGCGCCGAACAGTGCCGGTGGCGGGCTGACGCCCGATTCGCGGTTGTGCTCGGAGAGCTGGAGGGCTGTCTCGACGACGTCGCGAGCCGTCCTGGCGGCGCGCACGGGGTGGCCGACGAGCGACGCCATGGCAAGCGCCACGAGGTCCGCCTCCGTCGGAGACTCCTCCGGCCTCCAGGAGTCGACGATGAGGCGGGCGGGCGGATCCGGCTCGAGGTCGAGCAGGGTGGCCATGATCTCGGCGCCGGAGACGCCATCGACGGCAGCGTGGTGCATCTTGCCGACGAGGGCGACGCGCCCTCCCTTGAGGCCCTCGACGACGTACAGCTCCCAAAGCGGCCGCGTGCGGTCGAGCGGCAGCGCTCCCACATGGGCGGCGTAGGCGGCCAACTCCTTCGGTCCCCCGGGGCTCGGTAGGGCCGCCCGCCTCACGTGGTAATCGAGATCGAAGCCGGCGTCCTCCACCCAGATGGGGTGATGCAGCTTGAAGGGCATCTCCACAAGACGCCGGCGAAACTGCAGAGCCAGGGGCAGACGGCTCGCCACGAGGTCGCGCACGGCGTCGAAGGAGAGGCCACGCTCGCCCGGCTCGAGCACGTAGACACCCGTGACGTGCATGTGCGAGCTCGGGGTCTCGAGGTACAGGAACATGGCGTCGAGTCCGCTCAACCGCTGCATGTCACCCTCCTTCTCTCAGTCCCGCCGGTCGGGTACCGGTCGCTCGGCCGCCTCGGTGACAGCTCCTTCAGCGACCGGTGTGACCGAAGCCACCTTCGCCGCGCTCGCTCTCGGCGAGCATGCCGGAACTCACGAGCGCCACGGCCTCGAAGCGGACCACGAGGAGCTGCGCCACACGATCTCCACGGTGCACCTCGTATCGCTCGGTCGGATCGGTGTTCACCAGTATGACTCCCACCTCGCCGCGGTACCCGGGGTCGATCAGGCCGGGAGCATTCAGGCAGGTCACACCATGACGAATCGCCAGCCCGCTGCGCGGTAGCACGAGGCCCGCCCACCCGTCCGGCAGCTCGAGGGCGAGCCCGGTGGGCACGAGCGCCCGGCCGCCGCCCGCCTCGAGCACGACGTCGCACCGGGCCAGCAAGTCCAGACCGGCGTCGCTCGGCCGTGCCCGAGTCGGGATCGGGAGCTCGGGGTCGAGTTGCAGCACCGGGATATCGGTCACCGGCTGCAGGGTAGCGGAGCGCTACTACGATCCCCCAGCGTGCTCGTCTGGATGGATCTCGAGATGACCGGCCTCGAGCCGGAGCGGCACGTGATCGTCGAGATGGCAACACTGGTGACCGACGACTTCCTGAACGTCATCGCCGAAGGACCTGACCTCGTGATCGGCGCTACGGCCGAGCAGCTGGCCGAGATGGAGGACATCGTGCGCCGCATGCACACGGTTTCCGGCCTTTTGCCGCAGATCGCCGCTTCGACAAGGACCGTGGAGGAAGCTGCTGCCGAGACCCTGCAGTTCTTGCGGGCGCACGTCCCGAACGCCGGTGAAGTCCCCCTCTGCGGGAACTCGATCGCCGTCGACCGGCGCTTCCTGCAGCAACACGTGCCCGAGCTCGACCGCTTCTTCCACTACCGCTCGATCGACGTTTCGACGGTGAAGGAGCTCTGCAAGCGTTGGCGGCCAGACCTCTATGCCGGGCGGCCTCACAAGCAGACCGCTCACCGGGCGATGGACGACGTGCGCGAGAGCGTGGCCGAGCTCTTGTACTACAAGAGCCGGTTCCTCATCGACACGGTCCCCGGCGAGCCGGACACGGGCCAACCGGGCACGGGCGAGCCGGGCACGGGCCAACCGGGCACGCCGAGCGGCAGCGCCGGGTGAGCGAGGCGACCGGGCAACCGCCTCGCCGACCCCCGAAACAGGAGCAGCAGCCCGCTTCCAGGGAGATCACCGAGGTCGGCCCCGGTGTCCTGCGCCTGCAGATCCCCATCTTCTTCACCGGCCTCGGGCACGTGAACTGCTACGCCCTCCTCGACGACCGCGGCGCAGCCATCGTCGACGCCGGCATGCCGGGACGAGCTACCTGGCGGGCGCTCGGCCGGCGGCTGACGGACGCCGGCATCCGCGTCACCGACGTGCACACCGTCATCGTCACGCACTCACACCCCGACCACTTCGGCAGCGCCGGAAGGCTCGCCCACGAGGCAGGAGCAGAGCTCGTGACCGAGCGTCGCTTCCGCACCTGGCTCGAGCCGAGCTCGTCACGCCCCGCCAGGCGACTGAGCACGGCCAGCCGTTCGGGGGCGCCGGACAGCTGCGCCGAGCTCCTCGTCCCACCCGGCCTCGAGGCGGAGACATCCGAGGGTGAGGTCGAGCGGGGCGGGCGCCTCCTCGACGACGACACCGGGTTCTTCTCCGTGGCAAGCCGCCAGACGCCCTGGGCCGGCTCGCCCATCCCACACCTGCAGCGCAACATCTGGATGATGCGCCTCGCCCGTTGGCACCTGCTGCCCTACATGCGCCCCCCCGTCCCCACCCGCCACGTCAGCGGCGGCGACCAGCTCCGCCTCGCCGGACGCCAGTGGGAGGTGCTCCACACGCCGGGGCACACGGGCGACCACGTCTGCCTCTTCGATCCCGAGGCGGGCATCCTCATCTCGGGCGACCACGTACTGCCCACGATCACGCCGCATGTGCCCGGCCTGTCCCCGCTCGCCGACCCACTCGGCTCCTACCTGGAGTCCCTGCAGGGTTTGGGCCGCCTCGGCGACGTCTCGGTCGTGCTCCCCGCTCATGGCCATCCCTTCAGGGACCTGCCAGGGCGCATCGGGGAGATCGTCGCCCACCACGAGGGCCGCTTGATCGAGCTCCGCCGCATCAGCGCAGCTCTCGGCCCCGCAACCGTCGTCGATCTGAGCAGAGAGCTGTTCCGTCCCGCCGTCTGGGGGATGATGGCCGAGAGCGAGACGTACGCCCATCTCGAGTACCTCCGCCTGCGCGGCCAGGCTGAGCGGTTCGAGATGGCCGGGCGGGCTGCTTACCGGGTCGAGCCCGAGCCGGTCGCACCGCCCGCCTAGCCCCGGGGAGGGCGTGACCGTCACTCACCCCGCAGCCGCTTGCGAGCCTTCTCGATGGCGGCCGCCCCTCGGAGGCGAACCTCACCGCTCCGCCTCGCCCGGACGACCTCGTCGTAGTCATCGAGCACGTCGCGGGCGGACCGATAGCCCTGCTCCATCCACTCCTCCGTCTTGGAGAAGTCCGCCGGCTCGGCACGCCCGGCCGCCGTCTGGCCCTCGAACACCACGACGTCGACGTCCGGCCCGACGGCGGCGAGATCGCGCTTCAGCCGTCCTGTCAGGGCGACGCTGAAGGCGCCGAACATCGCTTCGTAGGGTCGGCTGAACACCGGCAAGGCTATGTCGACAGGCCCGCACAGCAGCACGAACACCTGGCGGGCGCCGGCCGAGAGTGCCGCCGCAATGGCGACGTTGTCGAGCACGCCGCCGTCGAAGTAGTGAAGACCGCCCATCTCCACCTGGGGGTAGAGACCTGGGATGGCGGCCGAGGCGAGCACCGCTTCGAGGGCGGGGCCGGCCGTGATCCATTCCTCCGCACCGTCCTCGAGCCGTGTCGCCACCACGACGAGAGGCACCGGAGAGTCCTCCACGCGCTCGAAGCGGAGAAACCCCTTCACGACCTTCCTCAGACCGTCGATCGGGTACACGGCGTCGCGCCGTTGCAGGAAGCGCCAGGTACCGTCGAACCTGCCTCTCGGGAAGACGTCTTCGGCCACGATCCTCCGCCAGAGATCGGCGGCGAGGTAGACGCCTTCGACGGAGGGCGCTCCGGCGAAGGCGGCGGCGTTGACCGCACCGATCGATGTACCGACGAGGAGATCGGCCGCGATGCCCCGCTCGCTCAGCGCCCGCAGCATTCCGACCTGGACAGCGCCCCGGTTTCCACCGCCGCCGAGGACGAAGGCGGTGCGGACGCGGCGCCCCGCCCAGCCGAGGGTCGGCAGTCCGGAGGGCGCCACATCCGCTGGCGCAGGGTTTGAGGCGTCGACCGAACCGAGGTTCGACGTGACGACGCCTCCCCCGGCGTAGGCGTCGTCGGCGAGTCCGAACACAGGCATGCCAGCTCCCAGCGGCGATCAGGGACGGACGGCGACGACGACCCGCCCGCGTGTCCGGCCGGCGAGGATCTCCTCCGCCAGCGCAGGCAGGCCGGCCAGCGTGGTCTCCTCGGCCATCTCGTCGAGCAGCTCGCTCGACACCTCGCTCGCCAGACGCTGCCAGGCGAGGCGCCTGACCTCGATGGGGCACCGCACTGATTCCACCCCGGCGAGTGTCACGCCCCGCAGGATGAAGGGGTGAACGGTCGTCGGCAGGTCGGTGCCGCCCGCCAGGCCACAGGCAGCCACGCATCCGCCGTATCGGGTCTGACGTAGAAGGGTCGCCAGCGTGGCACCACCGACGGCATCGACGGCCCCGGCCCAGCGCTCCTTGTCGAGCGGTCGCGGGGGCGCCTCCGCCAGCTCCGCTCGCGCCACGAGGCTGCTCGCACCGAGACGACGGAGATAGCCCTCCTGCTCGCTGCGGCCGCTCACGGCCGCCACCTCGTAACCGAGACCGGCGAGGATGGCGACGGCCACACTGCCGACTCCACCGGCGGCACCGGTCACGACGACGGGCATCCCATCAGCCCTCGTCGGCGTGAGCCCGTGCTGCTCGAGCGCCATCACGCACAACATCGACGTCAGACCCGCTGTCCCGATGATCATGGAACGCCGCGGGTCGAGACCCTCGGGCAGGGCGACGATCCACTCCGAGCGCACACGAGCGAGCTCGGCAAAGCCGCCGAAGCGCTCCTCGCCGAGACCGAAGCCCGTGACGACGACCTCGTCGCCGGGTGAGAAGTCGGCAGAGTCGGACGCCTCCACGGTGCCGGCCAGGTCGACGCCGCACACCATCGGAAAGGATCGCACGACCTTGCCCTTGCCCGTGATGGCGAGCCCGTCCTTGTAGTTCAAGCTCGACCAGTGCACCCGCACGGTGACGTCGCCGGGAGGAAGGTCATCCTCGTCGATCGTGGCGAGGCGGCCGGCCGGTCCGCCGGGCTCGGCCGCCAGCACGGCGCGAAACGGACTCATCTCGTCGAGGACGTCTGCTTGCCGAATGGGTTTCTCAGGATCACGGCTCCAGACTAAGCCGCCCTGGGACGACGCTGATCTCGCCGACAGACCCCGCCGCCGGCGACTGGCGGGCGGTGGCGGGCGGGCGCTCAGGGCGATGGATGGCGCCGGCGGGCGAAGATCGGCCCTCCAGGAACCAGAGTCGACCAGGTGATCACCGCCTGGGTCACAGCCAGGCCCTCGAAGATGCGTTGGGCGCCTTCCTCATCGGCCATCGGCTCATCGTGGGCGTGCGATGGTGTTCCGTCTCGCTGCTCGGTCAGCCGATGAAGGACCGCCCTCGTAGAGAGGCAGAGGGCCAGCTCGTAGCGGGCTTCGAGAGCGATCGCCCGCGCGATCACCTCGTCCAGGGCATCCGCCGGCCGACTGCTCCCCCTGACGGCGGTGAGTTCGGCGAGAGCGCTCGAGGTGCCGAGGACGCGCAGCGTCGTCACCTCGGCCTGCTCCAAGCCGGGGCGAGAGCGCAGGCGACCCAGCAGCTCGTGGCACGAGGCGATGGCGGCGGCGAAGTCACCTTCGAGCAAGTGACACTCGGCGAGGCGAACCTCCGCCTCGGCGGCGAAGAAGACGGATCGGATCGCCCGGAAGTCCTCGAGCGCGGCGACGAGGAGCCGCCGCCCGGAGGCAACGTCGCCGCTTCTCGCCGCGAGACGACCGAGGTTAGAAGTCGCCAGCGCCACGCCGACGCGGTACCCGGCCGCCAGCCAGGTCGCCCGGGCGGACTCGAACGGGATCCGCGCCGCTTCGAGGCCGCCTTGGTCGGAGAGGATCTCGGCGATGTTGTTTTCCTCCGTGGCGGTGCCGACGACGTCACCGGAGCGGGCACGGGCGTCCCGGCTTGCCTCGTAGTGCCGGAGAGCATCTTCCCAGTCGCCCCGGTAGTAAGCGGCGATCCCGAGGTTGTTGAGGGCATTGCCCTGGCCGACGAGATCGCCGAGCTCCTCGAAGATGGCGAGCGCCCGTCGACCGAGGGTGTCGTCGGCCCGCCCGAGGCGGATCGACATCATGTGCTGGAGGTAGAGGGCGTGGGCAAGACCCGAGCGGTGACGCGCCTTCACCGCCTCGGTGGCCGCTTCGGTCGCGAAGCGCCAGCAGTCCTGGTAGCGACCTTGTCTCGACCGGATGCCGGCGGACGCCAGGTCGAGCTCTGCGCGCTCCGAGCGGGTTGCCCGTTCGGGACCGGTCAACAAGCGGCGCCCTCTCGTGTAGCAGCTGAGCGCCTGCGGGTAACGGCCTTGACGCTCGTGCAGCACGCCGGCTTTGCGCAGGAGACGTGCCCTCGCGACGCCGTCGGGCCCGAGCCGCCGTGCCTCCGCGTAGGCACGAGCCGCCCGGTCGTAGCTGGCGTTCAGCTCGCAGGCGTCACCGAGCGCCTCGGCGACGGCGCCGACTTGAGCCGACGGCAGTGTGCCGAGGCGGTGGGCGGCTTCGAGCGCCCGGGCGAAGAACGTCGCCGCCTCGGCGTTCGCCCACAAGTCGCGGGCGCGCTCACCGGCGCGCCGTGAGTACCGCCACGCCTGTTCGTAGCCCTCGGCGTGCATCCAGTGAATCGAGAGCAGATCGGCGTCGTCGTCGGGCGTCGTCGTGCGCGCCTCGATCGCCCGGGCGGCCCGCGTGTGCAGCTCGCGGCGCCGACGAAACGCCAGCCCCTCGTAGGCGGCGTCGCGCATGAGGCCGTGGGCGAATCTGCGACCCGTGGCCGTCACGGCGACGAAGGGACCCAGTCGCAGCCAGACGTCGTCGTCGAGGGCGGCTCCCTCGTCCAGCAGCTCCGGCAGGAGGCCGGGGTCGAAGTGGCCGCCGAGCACGGCAGCCGCTCGGAGGATTTGCCGATCCGAGGGTGAGAGCTGGTCGATCTGGGCCGCCAGCAACGGCTCGAGCGACTCCGGCAGCTCTTCGACGCCACCAGCCTCGGCCGCCGCCCGCAGCAGCTCGCGAAGGAACAGCGGGTTGCCGTTAGCGCGCTCGACGACAACGGCAACCTGGGCGGGTGCGAGCACCGGCCCGCCCGCCTCTCCCGCCAAGCGTTGCGCCGCCTCCACGCTGAGCGGCTGTAGCTCGATGACAAGGCGACCGGCTACCTCGGGCACATCGAGGCGCCGCTCAGCCTCACGCGTGAGGACGACGAGCAACGGCAGTTCGCTCGACTCGAGGACGACCCGACCGAGCAAGCTCGCAGAGGCCTCGTCGATGTCATGGGCATCCTCGAACACGAGGGCGGAGGGGCCGACGATGTACAACCTCAGCAGCTGCACGGCACAGTGCTCGAGACGGGCCCGCCGAAAGCGAGGCTCCAGCTCATCGACTGCCTGGCTGGGCGGCACAGAGACGCCGACGACGTCTGCGAGGAGGGGGAGAAATGGCTCGAGATCGGGGAGGAACGACGCCACGACCCGCTGCAGCTCGGCGGCGACGACCTCATGGGCAGCGTCGGCCGCGCCGGCCAGCAGCCTGCGAAAGATTCGGCGAAACGCCAGGTAGGGCGTAGCGCTCCCGTACTCCTCGCAGGCGACTCTGAGCGTGTCGAGGCTCCAGCGGTCGATCGCCTCCGACACCAGCCGCGACTTGCCGATGCCGGCTCCTCCGACGATCTCCACGACGTTGCCCGAACCGCCGGCGGCGGCGTCCGCCACCCGCATGAGCTCGGCCAGTTCGACATCCCGGCCGACAAACGACAGGCTGCCGGCTGCCTCTTCGGCGATGCCGTGCAACGGCGCCCCCACAGCCGAGGCAATGACGGGCTCCATCTTGCCCTTGACATGGAACGGTGGCACCGGCTCGGTTTCGAACGGATTACGGGCGCGACGCAGCGAATCGTCGGTGGCGAGCACCTGCCGCTGCGCCGCCTGCCCCATGACGCGGGCTGCCAGGTTCACGGCATCACCGGTGATCGAGAAGATGCGACGGTGGCCGAGGCCGACGTCCTGGGAGAACACGAACACCCGTCCGGCGTTCACGCCGACGCGAAGCCCGATGGGTGAGCCAGCCGGGTGGGCCGCCACGATGTCGTGGGCGGCGCGCAGCACCCGCTCCGTGTCGTTGCCGCGCAGCACAGGCACCCCGCCGAGAAGGATGATCTTGCCCCCGTCGCCCCCGATGTCGGTGCTGTGGAAGCTGGCACCGTAGACCTCGGCCGCCGCCTGTGCAGAACAGACGAGAGGGTCGAGGTTGGCCGCCACCGCCTCGGGGCCTTCGCGCCGCGAGAGGGCGTCGACCCCGGAGAAAGCCAGAAACGCCACCGTGGCCTGGCGGTGCTCGGCCTGCTCACCGCCGCCGAGGAGGTGCGCCCGCGTCTCAGCCGGCAGGAGGCGCCCAACGTCGAGCTCCGTGGGGTCTCGCCATGCCGGCCTCATCACCTCCTCGGCCTCGGGTGCCTTCATGAGAAGGACGCCCTCGAGCTTGGCGGCGCCGAGGACCGCTCGCTCGAGGCGGCCGGCGGTTTCCTCGCTGACGAGCACCTCCCCGGCCTCGGCGATCGTCTCCATGCGGGCGGTCTCGGTGGCGGCCGGCCCGGTCACGACGAGCTCGCGGTGGCGGTCGCCGAGAAGATAGAAGTCGAAGGCCCCGCTGTGGCCTCCGATCGACACGCCGAGATTGACGCGTCCGGCCGAGGTCCGCAGGCGCCCGATCCGGCTCATCGTCCGTGACATGAGGACCGCCGCTCGGCACGCCCGTCGTGCCGATGCCGGCTCGGAGAAGAACAGCAGCGAGGCGTCCCCACCCCACTTCAGCAAGTCCGCCCCGTAAGGGGCGGCAACGCCCAGCATCTCGCTGAAGACGGAGCCGATGACGTCGGTGATCTCCTCGGCTCCGACTTTGCCGCGGGCCGCCAGTCGTTCGGTGAGCGCCGTGAAACCCGAGACGTCCACGAACAGCAGCGTTCCTTCGAGGCGTCGGTGAACCTCGTTCGGTGTTTCCGAGAGCCACTCGAGGGCGAGGCGGGGGAGGTAGGGCGCCAGTCGCTCCGCCATGCCCCCGGCGGCCGTCAAAACGGGGTTGTCCCCTTGCAGCTCGGGGGCCCGCTCGCCGCCGTCTACGGCCATCCCACTGCATAGCTCATGTCGGGCGGCTCAGGGGCACCCAAGCCAACTCGAGGTGGCGAAGCGGCCGCTTAACTGTTGCCCGACTTCGTGACAGAACCGTAGACGGTGTTGTTCGAATAGGTGAAGCCACCGGTGTTGTTCGTGATGGCGAGCGAGCCGTAGACGGTGTTGTACGTGAAGGTGACACCGCCGCTGTTGCTCGAGACGCTGGCGCTTCCGGTGATGGTGTTGCCGGAGATGGTGACTCCCCCGCTGTTGCTGGAGACGCTCACGCTGCCGGTGACGGCGTTCCCCGTGACGGTGAGACCCCCATGGTTGCTCGAGATGCTGAGCGAGCCCGTCACGTGGTTGCTCTCGAACGAGACGCCGGAGAGGTTGCCCGTGATGCTCGTGCTGCCGCCCACGGTGTCACCGCTGCAACCGGAAGCTCCCATGAGAACCGGCCCGCTCGATGCCGACACCGACACCGATCCGGTCACCTTCGTACCGCACAGCGTGAGCGCGAGGGCTCCGGTCGAGCTGAGCGACCCACCGATCGTGCCACCGCTCAGCCAGAGGGCGCCCCCGTTGGCGACAGACACGGATCCGGTCACCTTGCCGCCCGAGCTGATGCAGATGACTTGCCCGTTGGCCACC
>Ga0181526_10003706_pt1 | contig 12277 bp, 14 predicted proteins | sample PEATcosm2014_Bin_35_FD_119750 | JGI IMG/M metagenome (GOLD analysis project Ga0181526, IMG submission 119750) | Peatland microbial communities from MTU Mesocosm Facility, Houghton, MI, USA - PEATcosm2014_Bin06_30_metaG | ecosystem: Environmental > Terrestrial > Soil > Wetlands > Peat | place...
CCTCAACCCCGTTGATCTTGATCGAACCGCTGTCCGGATGGATCAGGCCCACAATGTTCCTTAAAAGGACAGTTTTACCGACGCCGGAACGGCCGATCACGACCTTGGTCTCTCCCCGTTTTACGGAAAGGCTCAGGTTATTGAGCACCATGCGCGGGCCTAAGACCTTGTATAAATTGTGTATTTCGATCATCCATCCACCTTAAATATTCAGCAAAAAGTAGAATACAAACGTGATGAAACAATCCGTGACAACGATCAATATAAAGGAGCGCACCACCGCGGTCGTTGTTGCCTTGCCCACACCGTCAGCGCCGCCCTGCACGTTCAGGCCATGATAACAGCCGACAATGGCGATGATCATGCCGAAAAACACCGTCTTGATCAAGCCGGTTGCGATGTCTTTCATCGTCAGGGCATGAAATGTCATTTTCCAAAACATCTCATGGCTGATATGCAATTTATAGACACAGATCACATAACCGCCCCAGATGCCGATGATGTCCGACAGCATGGTCAATACCGGCAGCATGATGATAAGCCCCACAAAACGGGGCACCACCAGATACTTGATCGGATTGACGGCAAAGGCCCGCAGCGCATCCACCTGTTCGGTGACCACCATGGAACCGATCTCCGCGGCGATACCGGCACCGATGCGGCCGGCGACGATCAGGGCCGTCAATACAGGGGTCAATTCGCGCGTCAGCGAGACCGCGATCACGTTGGGGATATAAAGCTCGGCGGAAAGCTGCACCATCTGATAGGCCATCTGCAGGGCGATGATCATGCCGACGAAAAAACCTACCAGCGCCGAGATCACAAAACTTCCCGGCCCGATGCGCTGGGCCTGTATCAAAGAGCGTTCGCCCTTGAACGGGGGCGTGAACACGCACACCACCGTGCGCGACAATAATAACGTCAATTGCCCGAGATAACGGATCCAGTCATTGGCGAAAGTACCGATACTGGTGGCCAAATTGCTCATATTTTAGGCAAGCACCAAATTATCTTCTCGACGGACAACAGTGACCTTGCTGCCTTCCTTAAAACGCCCGGAAATAATTTCCTCGGAAAGCATGTCTTCCACGTAACGCTGGATGGTCCTCTTTAAGGGCCTGGCCCCATACAAGGGGTCGTAACCTTTTTCCATCAGGAAATCCATGGCTTCGGAAGAAAGGGTGATATCGATCCCCCTGCCTTTAAGGCGCTCAACAACCTCATTGATCTCAAGCTTGATGATCTCGGCCAAGTCTTCCTTGGATAAGTTCCTGAATACAATAATATCGTCGATACGGTTCAAGAACTCGGGCTTGAAGGCCCTTTTGACCTCATTAAGGAGCCTCTCCTTGATGGCATTATACGAGGTGTCCTCCGCCTGTGCCACAAAACCCAGCGAACCGGCGTTACGGATATGTTCCGCCCCCACGTTCGAGGTCATGATAATGATGGTATTGCGGAAATCCACCTTGCGCCCCAGGCTGTCGGTCAATTGCCCGTCTTCAAACACCTGTAAAAGCAAATTAAAAACATCCGGATGGGCCTTCTCGATCTCATCTAACAACACGACCGAATAGGGACGGCGGCGCACTTTTTCAGTCAGCTGCCCGCCTTCTTCATAACCCACATAACCCGGCGGGGCCCCGATCAGGCGCGACACATTGAACTTGTCCATATATTCAGACATGTCGATCTGGATCAAGGCATCCCGGTCACCGAACATAAATTCCGATAATACACGGGCCAGCAAACTTTTTCCCACACCCGTGGGCCCCAGGAAAATAAAAGAACCGATGGGACGGCGGGGATTCTTGATGCCTGCCCTTGAGCGGCGCACCGCGCGTGAAATGGCCGAAACCGCCTCATCCTGGCCGACAACCGCCTTTTTCATCTGCTCTTCCATTTTCAGCAGGCGGTCGCTTTCTTTTTGCTCCAGACGGATGAGAGGGATCCTGGTCCACTGGGAAACCACGCGGGCGATATCATCGGCGGTGATCGTCAAGGCGACATCATCCCGCTTTTGCATCCATTCCGCGCGCTTGCGCTCCAGTTCTTCACGCACCTCGCGCTCCTGGTCGCGCATCTTGGCTGCCCTTTCGAAATCCTGGATCTTGATATAAGATTCCTTTTCCTTCTTTAATTGCTCGATCTTCTCCTCAAGTTCTTTGATATTGTCCGGAACGACCATCGCCTGCAAACGGGCCTTGGCCCCGGCCTCGTCCAGGATATCCACGGCCTTGTCCGGCAGGAAACGGTTGGAAATATAGCGGTCTGACATGCGGGCCGCGGCTTCCAGGGATTCATCGGAAAATTTGACCCTGTGATGGGCTTCATATTTATCACGCAGGCCCTTAAGGATCAGGATGGTCTCATCTACTGACGGAGGTTCCACGATGATCGTCTGGAACCGGCGCTCCAGGGCCGCGTCTTTTTCGATGTTCTTGCGGTATTCGTCAAGCGTGGTCGCCCCGATGCACTGGACTTCCCCCCGGGCCAGGGCCGGCTTTAAGATATTGGCCGCGTCAATGGCCCCTTCGGCGGCACCGGCACCGACGAGCGTATGGATCTCATCGATAAAAAGGACGATCTTGCCCGACCTCTTAAGCTCATCCATCACCGCTTTGATGCGTTCCTCGAACTGGCCGCGGTATTTGGTGCCCGCGATCATCATGGCCAGGTCCAAAACCACTATCGTCTTATCACGCAGCAGCTCGGGCACATCGCCTGAAACGATCTGCTGGGCCAACCCCTCGACAATGGCGGTTTTCCCGATGCCTGCTTCGCCTAAAAGCACAGGATTGTTCTTGGTGCGCCGGGAAAGTATTTGAACGACACGCTCGATTTCCGACTTGCGGCCGATCACCGGGTCAAGTTTGCCGTCTTTGGCTAATTTATTCAAATTACGGCCGTACGCGTCAATGGCAGGGGTCTTGCCGGCCTTGACAGTTTCCTGCTGTTGGCCGTAACCGGGAATGCCGGAGCCTAATAATTCCATGACTTCATTGCGCAATTTCCCTAAATCCAGGCCTAAATTCAAAAGCACGCGGTAGGCCATGCCTTCGCCTTCTTTCACCAGCCCCAAAAGCAAATGCTCGGTGCCGATGTAATTATGGCCCAAGGCCCGGGCTTCCTCGGCGGAGAGCTCCAGCGCTTTTTTGGAACGGGGAGTAAAAGGGATGTCCCCAACCACCTGGGTGGAGGGCCCGGCCTGCACTAATTTTTCAACTTCAAGCCTGATGGTTTCCAGGTCCAGCCCCAACTTTTGCAAAACAGCCGCGGCCACCCCTTCACCTTCACGGATCAAGCCCAGTAATAAATGCTCGGTGCCGATATAATCATGGTTAAAACGCTTGGCTTCTTCCTTAGCGTAGACAATGACTTTGCGTGCGCGTTCTGTAAATCGATTAAACATCTTTACCTCCTAACTTCTGGCGGATAACAGCCGCCCTTTTAGTGTCGCGTTCAAAAGCGTTTAATTTCTTGCCTTCGATCTTCTGTAAATGGGCCGGCTGGATCATGATGAACAATTCATTAAGGGCCTTATGGTCGACATGCTTGAGGATGCCCATATCCAGGCCCAAACGCACCATGGAAAAAAGTTCAATGGCTTCCTGGCTCGAAATGATGCGCGCGGTCTTAAGCAGCCCCCAGGAACGGCAAACCTTGTCCTCGAGCATTGGCTTATTCTGCAGCAGCAGGGCCTGGCGCGCCTGCTCTTCCTGCTCGATGACCTGGCGGATCAATCCGTTGATATTCTGGATGATGTCCAATTCACTGTGCCCTAAAGACACCTGGTTGGATATCTGATAAAAATTCCCCGACGCCTGGGTACCCTCGCCGTAAAACCCGCGGCTGGCGAAACTTAATTTGGATATGGCCGCCAGCACCTTATTGATCTGCTTGGTCATGACAAGGGCCGGCAGATGCATCATGACGCTCCCGCGCATGGCTGTGCCCGTATTGGTCGGGCACGCGGTGAGATATCCGCAGCTGGGCAAAAAGGCAAAGGTAAGTTCGTGCGATAAAGCATCGTCAATGGCATTGATAATGTCCCAGGCCTCGCTTAAATTAAGCCCGGAGCGCATCACCTGGATACGCAAATGGTCCTCTTCATTGACCATGATGGAAACCACTTCCTCGGCGGTCACCAAAAGCCCCTTGCCCTCCGGATTGGAGGCATGCTCATGGCTCATCAAGTGCCGTTCGACCAGCATTTGGCGGTCCACCTGGTCAAGCTCGGTCATCTCAAACATCGTCGATCCTTTCAAGGCGCTCGAACGGTTGACCGCGCCCTCAAAAGCTTTCAAGACCGCTTCCAGGTCCTTTTTGGCAGACCTGCCGGGAAAAGTCCATGCTTCCAGATTACGCGCGAGGCGCACGCGTGAACTCATGACAATGTGTGCCGATGGGCCCGTCCCCCTGAGCCATTCACCGGTATGATTTAATAATTCTTCAATACGCATATATTTTTATTTGTCTTTCTTTTCAAAATTCCTGATCTTGTCACGGATCAGCGCCGCTTTTTCAAAATCTTCCGACGCGATGGATGACTGCAGCTGCTGTTTTAAGTCCTCCAGGTTTTCCTCGGGAAGTACCAGCGCGAGGGCGCCTTCCGTCGGCGCGGCCTGATTTTCCAGATACTCAGGCGGTGTTTTGCCCAGGTATTTATTCGAACCATGGATCTTGCGCAAAAGCCCGGTCAAATGTTCCTTAAAAGACGTGTAGCATTCGCCGCAGCCCAAACGCCCGAACTTGCGGAAATCCTCGTAAGGCAAACCGCAGCGGGAACACTTAAGGACGGTCTTTTCGCCTTCCTTGCTGGAAGCGGGCTTACTGGTGTCCGAGAGGCCCGCCAATAGGTCAGCCAACCCGAATTGCTGCTCCATCTGGGCGCTTTTCTGCCTGGCGCATTCCTCACAAAGGTGCATCTCAGACAATTGCTCATCGACGATCTCAGTCAGATGCACGGTCGCCTTCTTTTTGCCGCAAATATCACACGTCATATTTCACGCCGTCTTTTTTAATAAGCAGATAAAAAGCATTCAGTAGTTTCTTCGTCACTGCGCCGGGCCTGCCATTACCGATCACGCGCCCATCCACCTTCACAATGGGGATCAATTCCGCGCCCGTTCCCGTCAAAAAACACTCATCCGCATTATACACTTCATGACGGGTGATGTAACCTTCAAACACCTTGATCTTCAATTTAAGCGCCAGCTCCATGATAGCGCCCGCGGTAATGCCCTTTAAACGCCCCTGATGCGGGGTCGCCAGCAGGCCGTCCTTATAAATAAACACATTGTCCCCGGTACACTCGCCGATATAGCCGTTGTCCTCCAGCATGATCGCCTCATTATAACCGCTTTGCGACGCTTCGATCTTGGCCAGGACATTGTTAAGGTAATTAAGCGACTTAAGCTGGGGGTTAAGCGCGTTGGGATGGTTCTTCACCGTCGGCACTGTTATTATCTCCATGCCCTTTTGATAAAGCTGGGCCGGGTATAAGGTGATCTTGTCCGTGATGATGATCACATTAGGTTTACCGTAGCATTTGCGGGGATCAAGGCCCAGGTCCCCTTCGCCGCGGCTGACGATCAGCCGGATATACCCGTCTTTGAGCTTGTTGACGCGAAGCGTTGCCACCACCGCGTCGGACATTTGTTTTTTGGTCATGCCAGGATCGATCATCAGCGTGTGCATGGTCTCAAATAAACGGTCCAGGTGCTCCTTGAGGCGGAACACGCGGCAATTATAGGAACGGATGCCTTCAAAGGCCCCGTCGCCGTAAAGGAAACCATGATCGAACACCGACACCTTGGCGCCGGCTTTTTCCACCAATCTCCCGTTCAAATATATCTTCATAATATCCCTTTCGTCAGAGTAATTTATTTCATGATCAAAGGCTGTTCGAGCAAGCCGTCTTTCATAGCAATAATACGTTGAGTACGGCTGGCGATCTTATCGTCGTGAGTGACGATAACCACCGTGACCCCATGGGTCTGATTCAGACCAAGGAGCGTGTTCATCACCGTCTGCCCGCTGACTGAGTCCAGGTTGCCGGTTGGCTCATCGCAAAAAACAACCTTCGGTCCGTTCATCAAGGCACGCGCGATCGCCACCCGCTGCTGTTCACCGCCCGAAAGCTGATTGGGCCGATGCGAGGCGCGGGAAGACAATCCCAATTGTTCTAATAATTTTAACCCGTCATTCTCAATTACGCTTGTCTTTCTTGAATTTTCTTTGATCATGGCCGGCAAGATCACGTTTTCCAGGGCAGTTAATTCCGGCAATAAATGATACGACTGAAAGACAAACCCCATGTCGCTGTTGCGCACTTGCGCACGTTTGACATCGCTTAAGCCGTAAAGGTCCTGTCCATTAAAAATCACGTGCCCGTCTTTAGGCGCGTCCAGGCCGCCTAATATATGCAGCAAGGTCGATTTTCCGGCTCCCGACGGGCCAACAATAGCCACTACCTCACCGTTATCAATGGCCAGGTCAACCCCTTTGAGCACATGCAAAGGGCCGGGATAGATCTTATGGATGTTGATGGCTTCTATTAGCATAATATTATTCGTATCTTAATGCTTCCACGGGTTCAAGGTTTGCCGCCTTGATGGCCGGATAAATGGTTGCCGCGTAGGTGATCAGCATGGCCGCACCCACGATCAGGCCAATATCAGACGCCTGGATCAATACCGGCAAATGGTCGATATAATAAATATCCTGCGGCAATTTGATGAACTGATATTTTTTAAGCAAAAAGATGACACTCACTCCGCCGATAAAACCCCAAAATGTCCCCATCGCTCCCACGGCCAGTCCCTGCCAGGTAAATATGCGGTGAATGCAGGCCCGTGAAGCACCGATGGATTTAAGGATGCCGATGTCCTTGACCTTGCTGGTCACCGTCACGATCAGGGTGCTGATGATATTAAATGATGCCACCAGCACGATCAAGGTCAGGATAACGAACATGGCGAATTTCTCCAGGGCCAGGGCCGCGAAGAAATTGGCATTGGTTTCCATCCAGGTCCGCACCAGATAACTGTAACCGATCTGGCCATAGATCTCTTTTTTCACCACGGGTGCCTGGTCAGGGTCTTTTAATTTAAGGCCGATGCCGGTGACGGTCGGGCCTATGTTGAAAATTTTCTGGGCACTGGGCAAGGTGACCAGGATCAGGTTCATATCATAATCATACATCCCAGAGTTAAAAATGCCTGCCACCTTAAACTGATACCGCCAGCCGGAACCGGCAACTCCCGACGCCGGGGCGATGATCGTCAACGTATCGCCCAAATTGTAACCGTAATAGGAAGCCATCTGGCTGCCGATCAAAACTCCGTCATTTTTCAGGTCCGCGACCTTACCCTGGGCCAAATAACTGTTGATGCGCGTCACTGCCCCTTCGCTTGAAGGCTCCACCCCGCGCAGGATCAAGCTCGCTGCCCTGTTGCCTTGCTCGAGAAAGACATTGCCGTGGATATACGGGGTGGTGGCAATGACCCCGGGCAAACTCCTTAACCGCTCATTTAATTGAAGGTAATTACGCACGCCGGTTTCGCGTTCAACGAATATATGCGCGTTAGCCCCCACGATCTTTTCACGCAGTTCATGGTCGAATCCGGTCATGACACCGATGACAATGATCAGGGCCATGACACCGATGGCAATGCCCGCAACGGCCACAAAATTAATGACCGCAAGGAATTTGTCCTTTTTGGCGCGCAAATAACGAAATGTGAGCCACCATTCAAAATTCATTTATTTATTGCTCCGCTTTCATCAATGGGAAAAGGATCACGTCCCTGATCGACGCTGAATCAGTCAAAAGCATGACCAGGCGGTCTATACCGATACCCAAACCGCCGGCCGGCGGCATGCCGTATTCGAGGGCCCGCACAAAATCCTCATCAATGACGCGGTTGCCGGTTTCCGTGTCATCCTCAAGGTCCGCCACCAGGCGCTTGTACTGCTCCTGGGGATCATTAAGCTCGGAATAGGCATTGCCCACTTCCATGCCCGCGATAAAAAATTCAAAACGCTGGGCAACGGCAGGGTTGTCCATCTTGGCCTTGGCCAGCGGCGAAAGAAAGGTAAAGTAATCCAGCATGAATACCGGATCCGCCGATGCTTTTTCATCGAGGACATCTTCCACGATCTTCATGATCGCGGAACGCGTCAGGCGGTCGACCTTGATATTGCCTGAACGCCTGGCCTTGACCTTGGCCAGCATCGCTTCGGCCGTATCTTCCGGGTTGATATCAAAATGATCCTTGACTATCTTGGCAAAGGAGCGGCGTTGCCAAGGAGTAGTAAAATCGATCTCCTGGCCCTGGTATTTTATTTTATAAGTGCCGTACATCTTATACACGAGGGAACTGATAAGTTCCTCGGTGATCTGCATCATATCTTCAAAATTGCCGTAAGACTGGTAGACCTCGAGCATGGTGAATTCCGGGTTATGCCGTGTCGAGATCCCTTCGTTACGGAAATTACGGTTGATCTCATAAACCTTCTCTAAGCCGCCTACCAGTAAACGTTTCAAATAAAGCTCAGGGGCGATGCGCAAAAACACGTCCATGTCCAGGGCATTATGTTTTGACTTAAAAGGCTTGCCCCGCGCACCGCCGGCCATGGGCTGGAGCATGGGGGTCTCGACCTCCAGGAATCCTTTCCCGTCGAGGAATGAGCGCACGTATGAAACGATATGGCTGCGCTTGATGAACACCTCCCTCACTTCGGGATTGGCGATCATATCCACATAACGCTGACGGTAACGGATATCGACATCTTTCAAGCCGTGCCATTTTTCCGGCATCGTCTGCAGGGATTTGGCAAGCACCTGGTATTTTGAAACACGGATGCTGTTCTGTCCTGTCTTGGTGGTGAAGGTCTCGCCTTCAACGCCGATAATATCGCCGAGATCCAGGCACTTGAGCATCTCATAGGCATCAGCACCAATATTATCCCCTTTGACAAAAAGCTGCATGCGCCCGGTCTGGTCCATCAGGTCCATGAAATGGACCTTGCCCTGGTCACGATTGGCCATGATGCGCCCGGCAGTGATGACCTTAACGCCTTCTTTAAAATCTTTTAAGATATCCGCAATGGAATGTGAACGGATGAAACGCTGGGCATAAACATCGATGCCCTTGGCTTTTAAAGCATCCAGTTTCTTTATCCTAACGGCTTTATTTTCATCTAGTTCCATCATAAATCACCCTTTTCTTAAACACAAAAAGCCCATTAAAATACTTATTAGTATTAAAGAGTTATTATATAGAACTTGAGAAGGAGTGTCAAATAGGGAAATCGGGGGAAGGACGTTTACTTAAGAGACATTACCGTGATCTCCTGAATCATATCCTGCCGAAGACCCGCTGTCCACTGAGGACCAAACACCGGTTGAAGAAGATTCGCCTGAAGAGCCGGGGTCCCTTGCCTGCGCGAAACAAGTCCCTGCTATGCTGATACCTAAGATCAAGAACATGACAATTCGAATGATCATATGCCCTCCTAATTTTACTGCCTTATCAAGGATAGCACATAAATCTATTATTCCCCAAATTTATAGTGTTTGCGCACAGCCTTTTTAACTTGCCATGTGCAGCTTAAACCTTGGGGAAATGTAACTAAATCGCCTTTGCCGAATGAAACGGTTCCATTCGGGGTCTTTACGGTGACGTCGCCTTCCAAAAAGTAGCATACTTCCTTTTCATCATAATTCCAATCAAAGCTCGAAGGCTCCTTGGTCCAAATGCCCCAGGAGAAAACGCCAAGCTCCTTGAGTTTCGCTTCGGTTGGTTTTTCGACGAGGATCTTTAACATATATTTCTCCTGTTATTCTTTTCGGCATTTGGGGCAGGTAGACGGCTGATCATAGCCTCTCTCGCCTCTTTTATCCCTTAAAGTAAAGGTAACAAAAGCCACGAGGAAAAATAATCCGATGAAAATACCTATGAAAACTAAAAATCCCATATTGATCAGGACCCCTTTTTATAAATAATGATCCGCGGTTGTTTGGGGGTATAGGCTTTCTGAACCGCAATCTGACTTCGCAAGACTGTAAATTTCCTGGTTGCCCTCTCGTCGCCTTGCTGCAGATCAAAAAGCACGATATTATCTTCAGTCCGGATGCCAACCACCTTATATTCCTGGCCGTCGTCCTTCAAGATCACCTTGTCTCCGACGTTGTACTCTGCCATATAAATTGCTGCCTTATTATTTTAACCTGTCACCTTCTATTATCTGACAGCTTGTAATTCGTAATGAACGCCCTCTTTTTCCTGCAATATATGTATCACATCAAAAAGATTGGTAGCTGTTGGATTTCCGCTGATGCTAAACATACGCATCAGGCTCTTGGAATCTTTTTTAGCCAATTTTGACAACTTTTCAAATCCAAGAGTTGCATTAATATAATCACGAAGAAGAGCCTTGCCTGTTTTAATATCTCCTGAAAGCATACATTCAATACTTTCACGGAGGATCCCTTCACGGAATCTTTGGTCGCGTAAGGCGCGGGCCTGGACCGTTTCTTTAAAATTTCGCGTAATAGCCATAGCGTTTATTCCTTCTTTCGGTGCTTATATTCTTCCCACAATTTTTGAGCACGGTCAATATCTTTTTGTTGATGCTTTTTGGTCCCCCCACCTAAAAGAATAAATAACTTATCCCCATCTTTACCAACATAAACCCTATAACCAGACCCCCAATCAATAATAACCTCTTGAAAAGTTCCTTTGATCGGCTTAAGGCTTGATATATTTCCTTGAGCTATACGCGTCAAATAAGTATTAACTTTATTTGCTGCATAAGCATCAAGATTATCAAACCAATCGACAAAAGGATTTTTCCCCTCTTCAGTTATGTATTCTTCTACCCTAATCATAAGGTAACATATATGTTACTTAAATGCAAACCATTTTTGGGGATGCTTAAGAAGCGGCGAGGTTGTTTCGGTCAGTGTGCTTCTTTAATTATTTTGCACGATTACCTGATAAAGTCAAGCTGTTCCTGGCGGCTTGAGGCGGTACCAGTAGCGGAATTTCATCTTTTTGATCTTGATGCCTTTAACCCAGTAGTTATATAACTGAAGATTGGAACGCTTGAATTCCCTTAATGTCATGTCGCCTTTCATTTCATTGAACCAGGCACTGGTCATGACGATCGTACCCGGGTCGCCGGGGACTAAATGGTCAAATTCCAAGAAATAAGGATCGCTCACCTTGAAGACATTAAGTTTCTGTCCAGTGTAATGACAGTAAAAGCCGCGGTTTTTGCGGACATCGTTCTTGAGTTTTTCACAGGCCTCAGGCGGGAATCTTTCATTGGTCAATCGCGCGCAGAAATGGGAACATTTGCGGCAATAGATGGACCTAACCGAAAAAACCTTCCTGCCGCAGAGATCACATTTCCCGGTCATTTTTTTGGGCATCATTGCTCCTATAACTCAATGTGTCCCAATTTATCTACTGCCTCCCGATACTGGCAATAGACACAATCAGGGCCCTGCTGAGGGATTTTGTCTGAACTTAGGCATGCATGGATGTCCTGGATGGCCTTATCGATCCATGCACCGCTGCCTTTATAGGGAATGATCGTGACATCGAAATCCAGTCTCTGATCAAAGGTTTCCCTGTCTGTTAAGCCATTACAATACAGGAAATACCCTGTTTCACAGACTGTAAAACCGTTTTTACGAAATAGCCATTGATAGACCTCCATCTGTCTTTTGTAGGCTATCTGCCAATCGGCATCGATAGAAACCTCTTCGGTCTTGGCCGTGGCCTTATAATCAACAATGATCAGCTCTTTTTTGTCATTGATCCAAACATCGTCCACCCCTCCGGTTATCAAGAGATCCAAGCCCGGATATTCATAAGTGATACCGCCTCTTAATGAATCCCGCCAAACATTGATCTGGGGATGATCAAAAGGAACAGCCTTGATCCCTGCTTTTTTCATCAGCGGATGGGTTTTCTTTTGGGAGCGGTATATATCAAATTCCTTCTTCAAAAGCGCATCCACGGCGGCGTTGAGACTGAAAGGAAAAGAAGGAGGCTGATTGATGCCCAAACGCCTATCTAAATAAAAACACTTGGGGCAATTAAGGAATAGATCGATCTTAGCGCGGCTTATCCTATACAATTCGCCGGATTTGGGAACATACAGATTGCGTGTTCTTCGGGGATTATAAAACTTGGACAATTTTTCTCCGATAAAAAGAGTTTATTTACTCGTCCAAAAGAAAAGCGAATCATTGTGTAAA
>Ga0181526_10003707_pt1 | contig 12274 bp, 13 predicted proteins | sample PEATcosm2014_Bin_35_FD_119750 | JGI IMG/M metagenome (GOLD analysis project Ga0181526, IMG submission 119750) | Peatland microbial communities from MTU Mesocosm Facility, Houghton, MI, USA - PEATcosm2014_Bin06_30_metaG | ecosystem: Environmental > Terrestrial > Soil > Wetlands > Peat | place...
ATGGCTCAGCCCCAGGCCGCGCTTCGCGCGATCCACTCCGAGCAGAGGCGTTACCTCCGCCTTGGATCGCGGTCACAGCGATGCACCTCGCACGCCGGTCATAGTGCCGGCTGGTCGATGCCCGGGACCGCCCGGGAGCGGGGTTACAAGCCCCGCCCGCAGGAACCGCACCCGCCCCATCGATCGGCTGTCACCGGTCGACGACCCTTCGAAGGGCGTGATTCGCGCTTTGTAACTAAAACGGTGACAATTGTCAAGCGACAATCTCTATAATAGCGACTGGCCGAGGCCGCCATCCATCAAGAATTTAACCCTTTACGGCACAAAGCATAATATAATATGTTCTCGCTATGTTCTATGGAGCATCTATGGCGGATTCGACATCAATCGAATGGACCGACGCCACGTGGAATCCGGTGACTGGCTGCACGAAAATTAGCCCCGGATGCGACCATTGTTACGCCGAACGTTTCTCGGAGCGTTTCCGGGGGACACGAGGGCATCCCTTTGAGAGTGGCTTCGATTTGACGCTGCGGCCGGAGCGACTCGACCAACCGCTCCGCTGGCGCACGTCGCGCATGATCTTCGTGAACTCGATGAGCGACCTGTTCCATAAGGAAATTCCGAAGGAATTCATCGCGCGCGTGTTCGATACGATGGAAGCCGCCCCCTGGCATACCTTTCAGGTACTCACCAAACGGTCCTCATTGATGCGCGACTTCCTGCGCAAACGGTATGGAGCGCGGCGGTCGCCTTCTCACATGTGGTTCGGCGTATCCATCGAGGACGGCACTAAGGCGTCGCGGATAAGACACCTACGCGAAGCGCCAGCCGGCGTACGCTTTCTTTCGATCGAGCCCTTGATCGGCTCTGTAGGGCGTCTCGACCTTAGCGAAATCGATTGGGTGATCGTCGGCGGAGAGAGCGGCCCAGGCGCGCGACCTATCAAGAAAGAGTGGGTGATAGATATCCGAGATCAATGCCAAGTAGGGGGCGTCGCGTTCTTCTTCAAGCAGTGGGGAGGAGTGCGGCCAAAATCCGGCGGCCGAGAACTCGACGGGCGGGAATGGGATCAGTTTCCACACGTCGAGAGCAACCTGAGCTTGGAAGTGATCGCCGCAGAATAGGAAGGGCAGACGGTGAGCGACCCATATTTTGGTCGCGAGCAAACCAAGGCTAAGCATTTTATTCTAAAGAACTACCTTCAGGCGCTCGCGTTTAAGGTTCTTACATTTTCAGATATCACATACGTAGATGGGTTCTCAGGACCGTGGGAAACCAAGGCTGACAATTTCAGCGACTCGTCTTTTATGATTGCGATCGCCGTATTGCTAGATGCGCAGAAGAGATTTCTAGAACAGAGAGGCATTCGACGGCGGATCCACTGTTTCTTTTCAGAGCAGAACCCAGAAGCATTTACACACCTCGAACTCGCGGTAGCGCCATATCATCGCCCGGAACAAGGATTTCAAATCAAGACTTATTGCGGAAAATTCGAGGATTCAGTCGAGTCAATCCTGTCGTTTATCGGCGCCTCATTCTCTTTGATCTTCATCGATCCGACAGGGTGGAGCGGCTACCCACTCGATAAGATTAGACCACTTTTCACGCGTGCCAAGTGTGAAGTTCTTATCAACTTTATGTACGACTTCATTAATCGCTTTGCATACAGCGACGATGAAGAAATCATAGCCTCCATGGCACCAATTCTCGGAGGTCTCGACTGGCCCAATCGACTTGACCCTAATCTTCCACGTGGCCTAGCAGTCGAAAGGCTGTTTCGCGAGACGCTCAAATCGGTTGGAAACTTTGAGTTCGTAGTTTCAACCAAGATTGACAGGGCCACCACCGATCGACCCCATTTCTTCATCTCTTATGGAACCAAAAGTAGGGCGGGACTGAAGACATTTCGGGAAATCGAATACGCCGCCTTGCGACAACACGCTAGAAACCGAGCAAATGCCATAGGCAAACAACGTGAAAGGCGTTTAAGCACGGCCGACATGTTCGCAAGCCATGAAGCTGCTGTGCAAGAAGCCACGATTGACGAGATTGTGACCGACCAAAAAACACTGGCGTCAGATCGCTTAATGAATATTCTCACCCAGCGTGGGCCGGCACGATTTTCCAGTGTCGTTGCCGCGCTGCTTCAAGCCTACATGCTACGCGAGACGAACATTAAAGATATCTGCGTGGATTTAGCAAAGGCCGAAAAAATCGAAAATACGTGGGGCGAAGGTAATAGGAAGCCGCACGACAATGATTTCATCAAGTTGAAAAAGGCCTAGGGCCGCGGCCGGCCCGCCTACTGCACCGGCTTATGCTGCCGGATACTGTCATCCAGCAGCTGCAAATTGGCCTGGACGTAGCGGTTGGTCGGGTCCTTGGCCGCCGCCTGCTGCAGCAATTTGTGGGCGCGGGCGTAGTCGCCGCGCAGCATGTAGGAGAAGCCTTCGTCGTTGAGGAGCTCGGTGGTCGGGCCGATCAGGCGGAAGGCTTCCGCATAGGCGCGGTCGGCCAGATCGAAGCGGCGCAGCCTATCGTAGCTGGCGGCAAGCCCGACCCAGGCCTCGGCGTCGCGCGGATGCTTTTCGACGGCGCTGCGAAAACTCTTTTCGGCGAGGCCGTAATCGTTGCTGCGGAAATATTTCTTGCCGAGCGACACGTCGTCGTTGGGATCGTCGCCGGTGAGCCCCGGCGTCGACAGGTCCGGCGGCGGCTCGAGGCCCGGCGCCGGCGTGGTCTGTTCGGCCGGCTGGGTGACGATCGAGCCGGTGGTGTCGGAAGAGGCGGCGCCGTCGGTCGTCGTCGACACGGTATCGCCGAGCTTCGAAGCGGTCGAGCAGCCGGCGAGGAGGCCCGCCGCCAGGAGGATCAGGACCCGAACGTCTCGCATACGCATGAACGCGCCCCAGTACACGCCGCGCCCGGCCGATCCCGCAACCGAGCGGATCGCAGCCCGACCCACATGAGGCACCACAAGAGGCGATGGGCGGACAGCAGCGGCCCGACCAAGCTAGGCGAGGCTGGTTAAGGAATTCCTCGCCCCGGGCGAGGCGCCGGTCAGTAGGCGACGCCGAGGATGACGAGGCGTTCGGCCGCGGGCGAAGCGGGTTGGCCCGGTATGGCGGCCTGCCCCGAGCCCGGCATGGCGATGGAGCCCGTCACGTCGGAGCTTGCCGGTCTTTCCGGCGCCAGCGCAGCGGCGAATTCGGGCGACGACGCGCAGCCGGCAAGGCCGATCAGGCCCACCGCCGCGATGATCAGCAAACGCGCCTTCTGGATAGTCATGACAACACCCCGCCGCAGCGGAATCCCCCGGATGAGGCAGGCTAGCCGAGGCCGGTTAAGGAGGGCTTCAGCGCTCCCCGCCTATGGAGCAGGGTTAGGAGGCCTGCGGCCGCCGACTCCGGAGAAGGTGGACGCTTTCAATCCGCTCGCCCCGTGCTACGAACTGCGGAATAAGCTCGCCGATGAGAGCAAGGCATGAGCGATCGGTTGGAACGGATGCGCCGCAACGCGGCGGGTGACTGGACCATCCGCGACATTGAAGCCCTCTGCCGCGAATATGGGGTCTTGTGTGAGCCGGCCCGGGGAGGCGGCTCCCATTACAAGGTGGCGCACCCGCGAATGGCGGAGAAGCTGACCGTCCCCTATAAACGCCCGATTAAACCCGTATATATTCGAAAACTTGTCGCGTTTATCGATGCTGTGAGGAAGCAGCAATGACCAGACTAGAATATCCGATCGTGGTCGAGCCTCTCGCGATGGAGGACGGCGGAGGCTTTGTGGCGACAGTACCCGATCTGCCGGGGTGCATGAGCGATGGGGCGACGCCCGAAGAGGCCGTAGCCAATATCCAGGATGCGATCGCCGCCTGGATCGAAGCCGCGCACGATCTTGGACATGCCGTGCCAAAGCCGTCGCGCCGCGTGGCGCTCGCCGTCTGAGCGCGGCAAGCATGGGGCTGGCATTTTGTTTGCGCATGATCTTTTCGGAAAACCGGTTTCCACTTTTCCGGATCATGCTTTAGCGCGAGCTTGATACTTGCCCTCACCGGCTCGCTACGCTCGCCGCCTCCCCCGTGAACGGGGGAGGAATTCATCTCCGTCATTGCGAGCACAGCGAAGCAATCCAGCGGGCCGTGAGGCCTGGATTGCTTCGTCGCTTCGCTCCTCGCAATGACGATCCTCCGCAGCCTCACCAATTGCCGGTCGCGACGCGCACGATGACGGGGCAGAGGATGACGATGAACAGCACCGGGAAGATGCAGATCATCATCGGCACCGCGAGCTTGGCCGGCAGGCTGTAGGCCTTCTCCTCGGCGCGCGACAGCCGCTTGTGCCGCATGTCGTCGGAATAGACCCGCAGCGCATCGCCGATCGAGGAGCCGAGCTCGTCGGACTGCTGGATCAGGGTAGCAAAGGAGCGCGCCTCTTCGAGGCCGAGCCGGTCGCCCAGATGTTCGAGCGCTTCCGTCATGGTGCGGCCGGCGCGGATTTCGAGATTGGCCATGTGGATATTGGCGGCGAGCGACGGATAGGACACGCCGAGCTCGCGGCCGACGCGGTCGAGCGCCGCCTCCATGGCAAGGCCAGCGTCGGCGCAGACCACCAACAGATCCATGAAATCGGGGAAGCCCGCCTGATGCTCGACGCGGCGGCCCTTGATGCGGCGGTCGAGATAGAAGCTCGGCAGCAGATAACCGAGCATGCCGCCGCACATGACGAACAGCCAGAACGAGGTTTTGACGTTGAAGCCCATTAGCGGGATCCCGGCATAGACGGCACCGGCAAGCCCGAGCGCAAGCGTGATGCGGGCCAGGAAGAAATAAGCGGCGCCGTGCGGATCGTAGATGCCGGCCTCGATCAGCCGGCGGCGCAGCTGCTTGACGTCGTTGGTGTCGGCCGAGGAATAATGCTTGGTCGTATAGTCGACGAGCTTTTGCGCCGCCTTGAAGCCGGAATAGCGCATGGCGCGGCGGCCGCCGGGCGCGCCGTCTTCGACGCCGACGGTGGCGGCACGGCGGCGCACCGCTTCGCGCGCCCGCACGCCGAGCATGGCGGCGAAGGCGAGCGTGCCGGCGGCGAGGAAAATCAGCACGCTCAGCATCATGGCCGAGTTGTCGCCGAACAGGCTCAGCGGGGTGGCGGGGTCCATCAGGCCGCCCCATTCGTCATCGCGAGCGCGGCGAAGCAATCCAGAGCGGCGGTGCAGTCCGGATTGCTTCGCCGCTTCGCTCCTCGCAATGACGATCCGATTTTGCTCATCGTCATCATCAAATCTTGAAGTTGACCATCTTGAACATCACCAGATTGCCGACCGACATCCAGCCGGCGGCGGCGAACAAGAGTTCCTTGGTCAGAGGCTCGCTCCATACCGAGGCGTAGAAATCCGGCGCGATGAACTGGATGACCAGGAACATGCCGATCGGCAGCGCCGAGAGGATCATCGCCGAGGCGCGGCCTTCGGCGGCGAGCGCGCGGATCTTGCGCCGCATCTTGAAGCGCTGGCGGATGACGCCGGAGAGGTTTTCCAGAATTTCGCCGAGATTGCCGCCGGTCGAGCCCTGGATGGCGACCGCGGTGACGAACAGCGGCAGGTCGTCGGAGCCGATCCGGCCATAGAGATTGCGCATCGCGGTTTCGAGCTCGGCGCCGTAGGTGATCTCGTCCGACACGATGCCGAATTCCGAGCCGATCGGGTCCTTCATTTCACGCCCCACCATGGTGATGGCGATCGGCACCGGATGGCCGGCGCGCAGGCTGCGCACGATGATGTCGAGCGCGTCGGGGAATTGGGCGGCGAACCGCTTTTGCCGCCGGCCGCGCAGCATTTTGAGGCTGAAGATCGGCAGCACCGTCGCACTGAATGCCGCCGCCGCGGCCGCTTCAACAAGGCTGCCGCGAAACACCATGACGGCCGCGAAGGCGACGACGGCGAGGAAAACGGCGACTATGATGAGGCGGGTGACGCCGATGGTGACGCCGGATTGCAGGATCAGCCGGTTCAGCGCGACGAGATTGAGCTGATAGTCGCCGCCCGCGGTGAGGCCGCGCTCGCGGCGCAATTCGATCAGCACGCTTTCGCGATCGCTGCGGTCCTTCGACAGCATCAGCCGGCGGTTGATCTTGCTGCGATAGGACGCCGCCTGGAAGCAGGTCAGATAGACGGCCTCGACCGTGAGCACGGCCGATATCGCAACGAACAGCCAGACCAGATAGATCGGATCGATGTCTAACATCACGGCCCCGTCAGAGCGGCTGCGACGGATCGAAATAGGCGCCGGGAATTTTAATGCCCAGCGCCGCGAGCTCGCCGAGAAAGCGCGGCCGCACCCCGGTGGCGACGAAATTGCCCTGCACGGTGCCGTCGGGCGCCGTGCCGGTGCGGACATATTTGTAGATTTCCTGCATCTGGATGATGTCGCCCTCGAGACCCGTGACTTCGGCGATGCTCATGACCTTGCGCTTGCCGTCCGAGAGCCGCGACAGCTGCACGATGACGCGGATGGCGGCGGCGATCTGGCCGCGGATCGAGGCGACCGTCATCGGCAGGCCGGCCATGCCGATCATCTGTTCGAGTCGCGACAGCGCGTCGCGCGGCGTATTGGCATGGACCGTCGCCATCGAGCCTTCGTGGCCGGTATTCATGGCCTGCAACATGTCGAAGGCTTCCTCGCCGCGGCACTCGCCGAGGATGACGCGGTCGGGCCGCATGCGCAGCGCGTTCTTGACCAGATCGCGCTGGCGGATTTCGCCCTTGCCCTCGATCGACGGCGGCCGCGTCTCCATGCGGCCGACATGCGGCTGCTGCAATTGCAATTCGGCGGCGTCCTCGATGGTGAGAAGGCGCTCCTTCTCGGAAATAAAGGCCGACAGCGCGTTGAGCATGGTGGTCTTGCCCGAGCCGGTGCCGCCGGAAATGATCAGCGTGATGCGCGCCTTCACGGCGGCGGCCAGCAGCTCGGCCATTTGCGGGCGCAGCGCGCCGACATCGACCAGTTTGTTGAGATTGAACGGCTTCTTGGAGAATTTGCGGATCGACACCAGCGGACCGTCGATCGCCACCGGGCGCACCGCGACGTTGACGCGCGAACCGTCGAGCAGGCGGGCGTCGCACATCGGATGCGATTCATCGACGCGACGGCCGACCGCGGACACGATCTTGTTGATGATGCGCAACAGATGCGCCTCGTCCTTGAAGCGCACCAGCGTCGGCTCCAAGACGCCGCGCCGCTCGACATAGACGCATTCGTGGCCGTTGATCAGAATATCGTTGACGCTCGGGTCCTTGAGCAGCGGCTCGAGCGGGCCGAGTCCGGTCATTTCGTCGAGGATTTCGGAGACGAAGTCGTTGAGCTCCTGGGTGTTCAGCGCGAGCCGCTCGGTCAGCACATATTGCGAGACGAGCTGCTGGACGTGGCCGCGCATCTCGTCTTCCGGCAGTTTTTCCAGCGCCGAGAGGTTGATCTCCTCGATCAGCCGGCGATGCAGCCGCACTTTGGCGTCGAGGAGTTTTTCGGTGAGGAGCGGATTGGCGGCCACCGGCGCGGCGGGCTCAGGCGCGGCTTCGGTCAAGAGCGACGACGGCGCGTCCTGCGTCGACAAGCCTTGAGTCGACAAGCCTTGGGTCGACAAGCCTTGGGTCGACAAGCCTTGGGTCGACAAGCCTTGGGTCGACAAGCCTTGGGTCGACAAGCCTTGGGTCGACAAGCCCTGGCTCGACAAGCCTTGGGCCGCCAAAACGTCCGCCGGCGAAGCTTGCGCCGCTATATCTTCGGCCGCCGGCACCATGGCCGGAGCGGCAACGCGGCGTAGCGAGAAGCGACCGGCCATCGTGATTTCCTAAGATGACGAATTCCCAGCGACAGATGCGTACTAAGACCGCGCCCACGAGATCGGTGAAGACAGCGCGAATTTCTTAGCGGCCAATTCCTTCGCCGCCTTGCCGCCGGTATGGGGCAAGACGAGCTTTTTGAGTTCGAGGGTGATCTTGTTGCCCTTGCGGACCTCTTCGAGCGGAACGCCGCGATCGATGGCTTCGCGGACCAGTCCGTAATCGTTCGGAATGCAAGCGAGGAACGCCTCCCCGATCGCCTGCTCGATGTCGCTCCGGCGCAACCCGGCCGAGAACATTTTCTGCACGAAGCGATTGATGATGACCTGCGGCCTCGGGCCTTCGCCCAGGCGCTCGCGGATGGCGTCGACGAGCTGCTTGGCCTGGCGCAAGCCCGGCACGGTGGTTTCGCTGACGACGAACAATTTGTTGGAGCCGAGCAGCACGCTGTCGGTCCAGGAGAACCAGGTGCGCGGCATGTCGAATACGACATAGTCATAATGCGACGAGACGAGATCGAGCAGACGCGTGACGACGTCGGGATCGAACAGCCGCATTTCCGCCGGCCGGTTCGGCGCCGCGACGACGGCGAGGCCGGATGGATGCTGCGAGATCATGACTTCGAGCAGTTGCCGATCGAGCCGTTCCGGACGCGGCTCGATTTCGCTCAGGTTCAGCCGCGGTTCGATGTCGAGATAATCGGCGCAGGCGCCGTGCTGGAAATCGAGATCGACCAGGCAGGTCGCGGTCTTGCCGCGCGCGCCGCTGTTGAGGAGCAGCATCGCGGTCTGGATGGCGAGCGTGGTCACGCCGGCGCCGCCGACGGCGGGCAGGAAGGTGAAAATCTGTGCTTCGGTCGCGGCCTCCGCAGCGGCCGCGGTGTTCTGCGAGGCCGCTTGTTTCGCCGCATCGACGACGCGCGCGCAGGCCCGCACCAGTTCGACCGGCGGCACCGGCTTCACCAGAAAATCGGCGACCCGCATATGCATCAGCCGCCGGGCGAGATTGGTATCGAAGCTCTGCGCAACCGCGATGACCGGCGGTCCATTCGGCGGACCATGGTCGATCCGTAGCATCAGGTCTTCGAGCGCCTGCAGTTCGGCCGCGTCGCCGCCATCGAGGTCGGCGATCACGATGGCGGCGCCGTCGAGAACAAGCGCGGCCCCGCAATCGGCGAGCCTCGCCGGCACGAGATCGAGACCGATCTGCGTGCTCGAACCGAAGGTCGAGCGGATCGAATCCTCGAAGACGGCATCGGCGGTGACGACGATCACCTTCGCCTGCACCTTGGCCTGGACTGCCGGGTCTGGGACGCGGTCGCTGCGCATGATATCAAACTCGCTCCGCTCGGGCCGGCCTCATTGCGCCGCCGTCGTTGCGGCCGCGGTGCCGACCGCCGTGCTCGGGGTGGCGGAGCCCGACGCCGGGAGCGCCGGCGCCGCCGCCTGCGACTGGATGACGGCATCCGAGGTCACGGCACTGACCGGCGGGATGACGGTGCCGGTGCGATAGCGTTCGACCGCGACCTGCATCTTCTGGCCGTTATACGGGATGTTCCTGTTGCCGCTGTTCGGCGGCCACGGATCGACCATCTGCGTGATCTCGTTGGCGGCGACAGCGTCGCCACCGGAGAGATGGGCGGTCTCGCGGTGGTCCCAATAGATGTCGGAACAACCGCCGAGCCACAGCGCGAGCCCGGTGGTGGCGAGCGCGCCCGCGAACAGACGTGCGCTGCGTTTAGTCTTTGGCCGACACATAGGCGTCTCCAATTTTCGGCAGATCCAGGATGTGGCCGACATAGGGCCGGGTCATCGCACCGGCGGCGAGCCGCGCCAGCTTGGGGTCGATTTCGGTCTTGCCCATCAGGAACAGATCGGCATCGTTCGGCGGCAAGGTGTTGTCGACCGGCGTGTGGATCGCGTCGGTCGGCGCCATCGGCCGCACCAGATGCGGCGTCACGATGATGACGAGATCGGTCTCGTTCTTCTGATACTCGGTGCTGCGGAACAAAGCGCCGAGCACCGGCACGCTGCCGAGCCAGGGCAACTGGTTGAGATCGTTGGCGCCGGTGTTCTGCAGCAACCCGGCAAGCATGAAGCTCTGGCCGTCGCGCAGTTCGAGCGTGGTCGCGGCGCGGCGCACGATCAGCGGCGGCACCGAGATGCCGGCAACCTGGACCGGATGGCTGGTGTCGAGCGTCGACACTTCCGGTTCGATCTTGAGGTTGATCATGCCGCCGGAGAGCACCGTGGGCGTGAAGGCAAGGCCGACGCCGAACTTCTTGTAGTCGATCGTGACGGTGCCGAGCGAACCCGGAACCGGGACCGGAAACTCGCCGCCGGCGAGGAAGCTCGCGGTGTCGCCCGACAGCGCCACGAGATTCGGTTCGGCGAGGCTGCGCGCCGCGCCCTGGGTTTCCAGCGCATTGACCGCGACCTGCAGCCGGTTCGACAATTGTCCGAGCAGAAAGCCGTAAGGCGTCGCGCCCGACAGCACGCCGCCGGCGACGATCGGCGAAATCGGCAGTTGGGCCGGCAGCACATTGGCGCCGCCGAGATTGGAGGTGCCGGGCTGCTGGAACGCGCCGTTCGGCTGGGTGATCGGCAATTGCGAGGCCGGCAGTCCGGAGCCCACATTGGCGATGGTGGAATTGCCGAACATGTTCCATTGCACGCCGAGTTCGCGGCTCGCTTGCCGGTTGACCTCGACGAAGCGCACTTCGAGCATGATCTGCTGCGGCTGCAACACCTGGACCGCATTGATCGGATCGGGACCGAACTGGCGCGCGATCTCGACCGCCTTGTCGAGCGTGACGGCGTCGGGCGAGGTGCCGCTCAACATGATGCGGCCGTTGATCGACGACACTTTGATGCCGCCGCCGGTGAAGCGGCCGATTTCGGTGGCTAGCCGCGAAATGTCGTAGGACACTTCAACGTCGAAAATGCCGACCGGCTTCTTGTCGGGGCCGTAGGCGGTCACCCGCGTGGTGCCGATCTTCTTGCCGAGGATCGACAGCGCGTGATCGGTGAGCGGATTGACGTCGGCCACGTCCGGATCGCCGACCGTGATGTCGGAGAGATTCTGGTCGGTGCGCACGTCTTCGGTCTTGCCGACCGTGACCGTGATCGTGGACGTATGCACCCCATTCCCCCAGGCGACACGTTGTTCGGCGCGCGCCGCCGGCGCGAGCGTCAGGACCGTCGCGGCAACGAAGGCCGCCCGGATCCAGCCGCAGCGCGGGAGCGCTGCGATCTTGATGTCCCGGCGCGGATAGCTGCCGCCCCGGCTGATCTCGTGCTCAACTACTCTATTCATCCACTGACTTTTCACGTCGGCCTCCCCGCCGCTCGTTGTGATCCCCAGAACTCGACTTTCACTTCGCTCCGTTCGATATGCTTCGCATCCGCATCAGTCGTGCACCGGCGCCGCATGCGACAGCGCCGCCGATTGTCCCTCGCCGCGCTCGGTCGGCACGGTGTATTCGGTGCGCGACCCTTTGGACGGCCGCGATACGCCGATCGTCACGAACCGTGAATTGGCCGGCGGTTCGGTCGGCTTGCCGAGATCGGCCGTCGTCACCCGGTGACTGTCGCTGTCGGCCGCCTCGCCCGCCTTGCTGAGCAGAAGCGACAGCGTGCCGACCGTCTCCGCCAGCGCGATCTTCTCGCCGTCGTTGATTTTGACTTCGAGCGTGACCGCCTTGACGACCGAGGGCTTCTCGCTGCGCTGGTCGGCGAGTTGATCGATGGCCAGCACCGGGACGTTCGACACCACCACATCCGTGACCGAGAGGTTTTTCTCGCCTTGCCGCGTCAACAGCACGTCGACATGATCGCCCGGTAAGACGAAACCGGCGACGCCTTCGACATCGTTGACGCGCACGGTGACGGCCTTCATGCCCTCGCCGAGCATCGCCGACAGCGTGGCGCGCTGGCCGGGTCCGGTAACCTTGGTGGCGAGGATCGCCTCGTTCACCTCGATCGGCAGCAGCACGATGCGCTTGCCTGACGTGAGATCCGCGATCTTGCCGAAGGCGCCTGACGGCAGCGCGTCCTGCGGCCACGGCATTTCGCGCAAGGCCTGCGCGTTAAGCTCGTCGCCAAACCGCAGCGGGCGGGTGGCGACCACGATCGTGCGCTCCGGCACCGGCGCTTTTCGTTGCGCTTCGATGCTCTTCAAGCGCGCATCGGCCTGGTTGTTGAGCCAGGTCTGCGCCAGGAAGACCGCGAGCAGCCCGAACAGGACCGCAAAGCCGATCATCACGATTGTGCTGGTACGCAACTTCAGTCCCCTGTCGACGCCGATAATTCTTTGAACGGCTGAATCCCGCTCAGGAATTCAATTTGTCGTTCGCGGCGATTATTGAGCCGGACGGGGTGTGGAATTGGTGAAGTTACAGACGCTTCTCGGCCTATGCTGAAGATTGCTTGAAGCG
>Ga0181526_10003708_pt1 | contig 12270 bp, 12 predicted proteins | sample PEATcosm2014_Bin_35_FD_119750 | JGI IMG/M metagenome (GOLD analysis project Ga0181526, IMG submission 119750) | Peatland microbial communities from MTU Mesocosm Facility, Houghton, MI, USA - PEATcosm2014_Bin06_30_metaG | ecosystem: Environmental > Terrestrial > Soil > Wetlands > Peat | place...
CAGACCCGATTGTCAAGCGTATGGACGCCCTGAACAAGCGCCTCGAACGCATGGCGCGGCAGGCTGAACACGCCGTAGAGCGGGCCAAGCGCAAGTCCGCAGGTTATATTCCAACCGGTGAGTTGTTTTGAATCTGGGTACCGTTGAGGTTGGTCGGCTGCTTAGGACGATTCTTGCTCCCCGGTGGACGACCGCGGCGCTTGTTTGTGATTTCGGACAGCCAAGTGGGAGGCCGCCCGCGCCTCGGACGGTTGCTTGTCAGCCGTTCTATAGTCACAATCGCTTCTTCAATCTGGTCGCGCTCCTGGCGTAATTCGGCGAGAATCTGTGCTACATCCATAGTGAAAACCTCCGAACTGACTATGATTCCAAATTGTATGATCCCGCAAACGTCACGGATACCGTTTTCCCGATTCGCTGGTCAAGTCTGGCGCGGGAGCGGCACAGTCATCGTATGATGGCGCCGAGGCAGGCGGTTCAGCACTTCGAGCTTCATCGCCGGGGCTCCAGAATAAGGAGCCGGGCGGACGCTATCAAGTGAGATTCCGTTGACCACGGGTTGGAGGACAGCACCGGGGCCCCGAGGGCAGGCCGTTGGAGTTCCAGCGGCCCACCAGATCAGCAGCTTCTACGGGTTGGACTTCGAGGCCTGGCACCGCCCATTGACACAGTATTGGCCTTTTGCGCAGCACACGCCGTTGCAGCATGTTTCGCCAGCCTGGCATGAAGTGTTGCCGCAGCAGGTCTTCCCCTTGGTCGCGCAGAAGGGTGTTGAGCTTGTGGTGCAGCAGGTTTGGCCGGAGCTGCAGGAGGTCTTGCCGCAGCAGACCTTCCCCTTCGTTACACAGAACGGCGTCGAGCTCGTGGTGCAGCAGGTCTGGGTGCTGCTGCAAGCCTTCGTGCCGCAGCAGATCTTCCCCTTCGAGGCGCAGAACGGCGTCGAGCATGGCGGACTGCTGGTAGCGTCGCAGCAGATTTGGTTCGTCGACGAGCAGCAAAGGCCGCTGGTTCCGCATGCCGTGGTCCCGCTCTTGCACTTCGACACGTTCGCCTGGCCCGCGGCCTGTTTGATTCCTACCGCGCTGAGGATGCCTCCTGCCAGTGCTCCGCCGAGGAGTTTGAGTGCCTGGCGCCGCGGCAGCGGGCTCGCCAGAATCCGAGCAATGTCATCAAGAAGAAAACGCATTTCCCCAGTCCTTTCCTTCGCCCAGGCCTTCCTGGGCCAATGCTGTGATGGCGTCAGCTCCCACAGCCACGTTCTTCAAAATGACGCCATCTTCACCAACCAGGAAGGCTACGGGGGTAGCGAAGATCCCGTATTCCTTCGACAGTTTCCATTTGTCCTGCAGAACCACCGGAAATCGGATTCCGAACTGCTCCGCCTTCCGGCGATTTTCGCCGGCATCGCCACGGCCGATCATAATGAAATCCAACCCGTTCTGGCCGTGACTCAGATGCAGACCCGCCAGATGCGGCGCCAACTCATCGCAAGGTCCACAGTGAGGATCGCTGAATACCAGCAGCACCCGCCGGCCGCGATAATCGTCCAGCGAGACGGTGCGGCCATGGATATCCGGGAGCTGGAATGTGGGCGCAGGCGTGCCAGCTTTGAGCCCATCCCGAAGGATGCGGCTTTCGCTGAGCGGCTGTGCGCCCGGCAGGCGCCGGGGATCGCGCCCGTCCGCCCCCGAAGCGCTACGTGCCAAAGCCGGTACGTCCTCCGCGCCCATGGCGCAGGGCCGTGCTACGCGCCCTTCCCGATCGAGTAAGTAAGCCACGGGCGTTCCCAAGTGTTCGAAGCCGGCGGGTGACCCGCCATCCTTGAGCAAGAGGATGGGACAAGTAAGACCGTACTGCGTGGCGAGTTTGCGGTTCGATTCCGCATCGCCGTGGGCTAGCAGCAGAAGTCTTACATTCTGCTTCCGAAAGTCACTCTGCAGGTATGCCAGCTCCGCTGCGATCATCTCGCAGAACCCGCAATCGGGGCTCCAGTGAACCAGCAGCACCTGTTCTCCCCGGAAGTCATCGAGTCTCGCGATTGCGCCGTCCAGATCTGGAAGGCTGAAGGAGGGAAAGACTGTACCCACCGGGAGGCCCGGGGGCTCCGCTTTCTCGTTCGCGTTTGCCTGGTGCTGCTCCAATTGATCAAGCCGGAGAAGAATGCGCCCTTGTTGCTTCACCACCTGGTAAAGGCCCACCCATATGCTGATCAGGATCGAGACGAGTAAGATATCGACAAACATCAGTCTGTTTCCTAAATAGGCGTTCTGTCGATGTTACAGTGTTGCGAACCAAGAAATCAATAGGAAGGCCGATCCATCCGACCATACTGGTCATACAAACGTCATACCCCAAGGACGTACAGGCTGGACAATCGCCAGATCGGTTATTGGGACTCGCTGGGCGTGTTGAGTGAGGGTTTCTTGGTGCCGGGCCAGTTGGGGCGAAACCTTCCAAAGGTTTCTCCCCCACATCCCCTCTTCCAACGGACTCCCATCCGACCGCACCGGAATGCCCCGATTTATCGGCAAGCCTGCCTTGATCGTCTACGATCAGGCCGTACGATGGGCAGCGGCATCGAGAGACGGTACACAGTCATGTTTTGGGCGGCTCGGGCGTCACGTGGTCGCGCAGCCATGGGACAAGCTTGTCGAAGCTGAACTGGTTCGCTTCGTAAAGGTCGGCAATGAAAACATAGGCCTCCTGGGCATCCGCCGTGAGACGCGCGCCGTTGATGGCCAGAAAAGTGTACGTGGCGGCGAAAGCAGTCCGCTTGTTGCCGTCGATAAAAGGATGGTTTTGCGCGAGGCTCTCCCAGAGCGCGGCGGCTTCCTCGATCAGATCGGAGTAATACCCGGTCTGCGGCCGGTAGAGAGCGGCTTCGAGCAGCCCGGGATCCCTGACACCCTGGGACCCGCCGTAGCGTTCGATCTGATCGGCATGCATGGCCAACACTTCGGCCATGGTGAGGTAGTCCGTCATTCCGCCAGCTTCTTGTAAAGGGGGCCATATTTCTCGTGGCTGGCGAGGTATGCCGCCATGACGTGCGCGCGCGGCTTGGCGCTGCTGTGTTTCTCGATCAGGTCGGCGAGGGCTTCTTCCACGAGCGCCTGGAGTTGGCGGCCTTCGCTCTCGGCGAGAGTGCGCACGGTCTTCAAGATTTCCGGATTGACCTGGGTGGCGAATTTCTCGCGACTCTGGGACATGACATTTCTCCTGTTGCCTCCAGAGTGTCATGACAAATCATGATTTGTCAAGCCCTCTGCGACGCAGCGGGTTCCTACGCTCCGAAAGCCCTAATCACTCGACCGGAACCACCATGGACTAGGGATTCAAAGGCACCAAGTAGCCAGCGCGCTGTTAACTGCCGTCTCATTATTCAATCTTGGAGCGCCCGTGAAGGCCGATGGTTTTCAATTTGGTATACCGGAGCAAGCATGGACAGAGTTGGAACGAACTCGGAAGAGGTGACATACTTCTCAGCCATGACCTTGCTTACCATGTCTAACAATGCTGCCACTCCAATCGGAAGCACCGTCGAATCTTGGGGCCGGGTGAAGTTGATGTAGTCTCCACCGGGAAGCGGTATCCGAATATTCCAGCCGTCATCAGCGCCCTGACTTCCGAACTGCTTGTGAAGAACCAGATCCGCGACCCGGAACCGGGTTTCTGTAAAGCCGAAAAGCCGGGAGACTTCGCAGAGAGCCGTCCAGCATTCATCTGCCGATTCCGCTGCACGCAGCGAGTTCTCAACCGTGCGCAGATTGAGGTGCGCGTTGAGAGAGTGCTGGAATGTACCAGCAAGCATCAGCCGCCCTGCCAGAGCAAACTCCGCATATCCCAGCCTTCGAATCCCCAGCCAGACGGCGATGCAAAACAGAAGGATCACCGAGGCTCCCATCCGATCTGGTGCCATGGTCAGTGCTAAGGAAAAGGCCGCGGCCACCAAGCAGGCGCCATAAAGTACCAGCGCCGCGTGGCCAGGTCGGAAGCCGAGATCCAGCAGACGATGATGAATATGACCACGATCCGCAGAGAAAATCGGTTTGCCGCGCAGGAACCGCCGGGTGATGGAAAGGATCACATCGAGCAGCGGGATGGCTAGCACCATTACGGGCGCCGTCATACCCACTAAAGTGTTGGACTTCTGGCTCAACAGAATACTGGAGGAGCCTAGCAGGAAACCGATCATGAGGCTCCCGGAGTCACCCAGAAAGATGGAAGCGGGGCTGAAGTTGTAGGGCAGAAATCCCAGGAGCGCGCCCGCCAGTGGAACCAGCGCCAAGGCGAGCAGATAGTTGCTATCGAGCCCCACCAGGCTAGCGGAGACCAGCATGCCCAGCGTGGCCAGCAGTGCCACACCGGTCGCCAACCCATCCAGGCCGTCGATGAGGTTGAAAGCCGTAGCACAGCCGACCAGCCAGAAAACAGTAATCGCCGCTGACAGCCAGACAGGCAACTGCAAGGCCCCGAAGGAGTGGATCCGTATTCCGAAGGAGTACGCCAGGCCTGCGGCTATGACCAGACCCACCAGCTTCTGCCGAGGTCCAAGGTCCACGATGTCATCGGCAAATCCGGTCGCGAAGACCACCGCCAGTACGGCAAGAAAGGGCCAGTGCAACGATAGGGCCGCGGAAACAATCTTGGTGCCAGCCCACGGGAGAAACGGGAGACATGCGCATGCAACAGCGATCGATAAGAAGATCGGGATCCCTCCGACGCGCGGAATGGGCCGGCGGTGAAGCTTGCGGGCGCCATCCGGATGGTCGACAAGATTCAATCGCAAGGCGAAGTTGCGGCAGATCGGAGTCAAAACGGCCGACAGTACCAGGGCGGCAAGGAAAACTAGAGCCAGAGAATAGTACATGATTGTTGCTGCTGCATCAGAGAAGTAGTCCCGATGCTGTTTTCTGCAGTGAGAGGGTACGGGAATTCAGCGCGGATTGTGTCGCTCGTCAACTGGGTCCCCTGGAAAGCCTCATTATCCGGCAGGAGTGTACATTACACGTAGTCATGCGAGTACTAACAGGGTACGTACCGGCTGGGATGTGTGGTTTGCTGCTGTTGACAGGTCAGGGCGTCACTTGCTGGACTCACTGCTGCAGGCGCGCTGAGCCTTTCCCGGTGCCGTTGGCATCCATATTATAAGCAGCTCCGCAACGATACCAGGCCGTACTTTCCCGCAACACGAACGGCATGCAGCGGGTAATAGAGCGGCGAAAGGAAGGCAGGCAAGGGTAGAAACGAATAGTCCTCTTCGTTCGGCGTCAAAGCCAGGCGGGCGCAACAGGCTAACTTGTCGTGGAGGCGTTCGCGAGTCATTAGAAAGAAGCGGTGGCTCTCGGGACCGCCGATGCGGATGCGGCGGGCGAGGCGAACGACAGCCTTGTCTCTTTGTGCCTGGCTCAGGATTCCGGCGGGAACCGGCGCGTCCTGTTGAGCAGCCAGGTAGAGGCCCAGCAGAAGGATGCGATATGCGCCAATGGCCGCGGCGTCGCGCAGCAGATCGGGCCAGCAAAACTCGTCCGCCGAGATCTCCAGGAGCCGGGCAACGTCGCCGGCGAGCCTCGGCTCCGACCAGGCGTGTTTGGCGCCATGCGCGCATAGCACCAGGAGCAGGTCTGCAGGCGCCAGGGCGGAAATCTCGCGGCCGAAGAAAGGCCGGCGCTCGAAGCGCGGATCGAGCGGGAAGCCATACGCGGGCGGCAAAAACGACTGGTGGATCTCGATCGGAATGGCGCCGCCTGGCGATGTGAAATGAATTTCGTAGCGCGCGCGCAGATAGGCCTTGCGCTGTCCCGGGTCCGAAGGAAGATCAGTCGTGTAGCCTGCCTCGAGCAGCGCGGCAATGGCCTTGCTGATGTCTTGCTTCGACACAAGGATGTCTAGATCGCAGTAATCCCGCGCGGTGATGTCGCCGTACAGCATGTCGGCCAGCACCGGGCCTTTGAACGGCAGAGCGCGGATAGAGTGACGGTCGAAGAGATCGAGCAGGCGCAGGAGTTCGCCTGTGAATAGCAGCGAGCTGCGTACTTGTGGGCTTGCGGTTAGCATGCCTGCGCTAGCTGAATCTGCACCAAGTTCGCGGGCTGCGCGACGGCTACTGGGTGCCCATTCGTTGCTGTGAAGCGCAGCTTCATGTTGGCGGAAGGGATCCCGGTGCGCGCGTAGGATTTCTCGCAGTCCTGGACGGAGGGGCCGCGCATGTCGCCTTGCATGTACGCGAGACCGGGGCAGCGTGTGCAGGTCCCGATGTGCGAGCAGGTGGAACATACCGGCAGTTCGCGCGGGCGGATGGAGCGCACGTCGTTCATCTGCGGCGAGTAACGCCAGATATCCAGGAACCTTTGCTTACGCACGTTACCGGTGGGCAGCGGGAACTGCACACACGGGAAGACGTCGCCGTACGGCGAGATGTAGCAATAGGTATGGCTGGCGCTGCAGGGGACCGTGTCGAGATCCTCGTCTCCGACCGGCGGCGGAGTGGCGCAAAAGTCGTCCACGTTGCCGACCAGATCGGCGTTATGCATCACGTCGCGCAGTTCTTTGCCTCCGATGCCTAGGCCCAGGATTTCGCGGTTGCCATCCATTTTGGGAGTGATGGTGGGATCGATGGTGGCCTCGACGCCGAGCGAGCGGGCCAGCTGACGGACGCCTTCATAATCAGCCAGATTCTGGCGCATGAGCACGTTGGCGATGATCACTTTCACGCCGCGCTGCTGCATCAGGCGGATACCTTTGATGGAGCGTTCGAGCGACCGCGGAAGCAGAGTAATGGCGTCGTGGACTTCCGGCCGGTGAGAATAGATGCTGACCTGCACAGAATTGACATCCATATCGCGGATGAGGTCGGCCTCCTTTTCGCGGATCATGAAGGCGTTGGTCTTGATCTTGATGCAGAACGAAAGCTCGCGCGCGTATTCCAGAATCTTGAAGAAGTCCATGCGCATAAAGACTTCGCCACCGCTCAAGGTGAGAAACAGCGTACCCGCGTCGGCTAACTGGTCGAGTACGTCCATGATCTCGGCAGTGGTCATCTCGCCATGATCGTCATGGTCGAGGTAGCAGTGCACGCAACGCTCGTTGCAGCGATACGTGACGTCCAAATGGGCACCCAAAGGGATGCCCAGCGCCAGCGCCCGGCGATTCATCTCTTCCATTAGAACGTTCATGTGGGCTCCTGGCGGGGTGGTTCGGCAGTGATGGGTTGATCGGAGACGTGCATGATTCCGTGCCCGGCCAGCTCTTGGACGAAGGCTTCGGCATCCTGCCGGGCGACCTCCGGCGCGACATCGAATTCGGCGCAGAGGCGCACGACGATTTCATCGAGCGGCGTTTGGCCGTCGGCGGATTGCCAGATGACCGAGCCCACGTCGTTAAGATTGAACAACGTGGTGTCCCGGGGCGACATGATCATCATTTCGCCGCCCAACATGCGGGCCGCGACTTGCTTGCTGCGGGCTACATAAGTGGTCATAAGACAACCCTTCAGACAATCAACTCCCACACGCGTGCGTCGGGCGTGAAGACGAGCCGGTTAATCGGCACGCGGGCAACGAAATCGAAAACGGATTGGAACACCAGGCCGACCAGCTCTTCGTCGTGCGCGAAGAACAGTATGTTGCGAAGCACTGCGCGTGCAGCTTCAGTGGGCTCGACAGGCTCGATACGGTTCTCGGGGCCTTGCACGAGCAGATAGAGCGCGGCCAGGGGCGCACGCAGGTTGGCGCCGATGCGGGCCAGTTCGCCGGCGAACGGCGTGCCGAAAGCTTCGTAGCCGGACAGGCAGGGGCGCACATAGGAGATCTCGTCGGTGAGCACCTCAGCATCCGGTGGCGCCAGGCGTGAAAGGGTGGTCTTCCCTGCCCCGGAGACCCCGGCGAACAGGAACGCACGGCCGTTGCGGACGGCACTCGCCGCATGCACCAGAAAGCCGCCTTCGCGCGCCAGAAACAACGAATGCAAGATGCGCAGCACGCCGTCGATCGAATAGGGATTGGCGCTTTGGCGGACCCAACCGTGGCTGGTCCGCGGGTCCCATTCCGCGCGAAAGTCCCCGCGGGTGATGATCCAGCGGCCGGATTCCAGACGCACACTGATGTCTTCGTCTTCCACGATGGTGCGCGGCGGGATGAGATCGATGTCGAGGCACGCTTGGCTCGCGGGGGCTGGAGGCTGGGGGCTGGGGGCTAGGGGTTTGATGAAGCTGCCGTAGCGGTCTTCCAGCATAGCAGCGAACTCGTCGCTGTCGGTACGCACAACTATGGGCATGCCACCGATGACGATCGCCAGCTCGTGGGTCGCGGTGAGGGTCAAATTCGTACCATCCTAGCAAAGTAGAGTGCCACGCGCGTGCCGAATTCGGTATAGCGGAGTACCGAGGAGGCTATACGGTTCAAAGGGGTCAGGCGCGGGGCGATGCGGCGGCCGCGGCGCTCGATGGCGATGACGCACCCCAGGATCGCGGCGGCGGACACGGGCGCATCGGGATAGCGTACGCGGTCGCCGCAGGTGATGAACAGATCGCCGGTTTGGCTAACGACCCGATGGACGACGAGCTTGCCATGGCGTTCGAACACCACCACGTTGCCTGTTTGGATGGGGCCGGTGGGGCGGCGGATTTCGAGCAGGTCGCCGGGCTGCATCGAGGGGAACATGCTGCTGCCGGTGACTGGCAGACGGGCTTGGCCGAACGAAGCCAAGACTTCGGCAGCCAGTTCGAGTTTGAGCGTTTCTACCATGCAGACCAGGTTATAGGCGTTAACGCCAATACTCGCTGCGAAATTATAGCGGGCGGGCGGTCTCTTGTAGCAAAGTGCGTGGGCAGGCCTGCAGAGGCCAACCCGATTAGTTAAGGCGCGGATTGTATGGTCTGGACGGCGCAGCCGTTCGTGCCGCCGGAGGTCGTACAGCTTTGGTTGAGAAGCGTCGAGAAATAGATGTTTGACGCCCCTGCTGCGCCGTTGTCTACCACGATTCCGCTCGTGCCGCCTTGCTCCGGCAGCACCCCGGTGGACACCGTGCCGCTGCTGATGGTGCCGCTCGTGACATCAAAGCCCATGATGCAGCCAACGGTCACGCTTTGACTCGGGCACGCTATGTTGGCATTGTTCTGGCCGAAGCCGAGCACGCTCAGGAAAATGTAATCGTGATTGCCGACGCTGGTGTTGTAAAACTCGGATACTTGAAGACCGGCGCCATAGTATCCGCTGGTGTAATTAGTGGCCACCACGGGGCCCGCGTTGGCGGTTGCCATGACACCGCTGGTTATGGGTATCTGATACAACGTGTTGTTCGCGGGTCCGGTGTTGCCGACCACGTAGAGGTTCCCGGTGGGGGGGCTGCCCGAGGTGAAGTAAGCGTTATCAAAGGCCCCGGACATCATGAATTCGTAGCCCGTGCCTACCGCGGCTTCAGTGCCGGAAGTGCCGCCGGTGAAACCAGTGGAGAACTGGTAGACACCCGCGCAAGGCCCGGCGAGCCCGTTCGCTGTGCAGTTCGTGGTACCGTCGTCCCCCACAAAGACGTAGACCTTTTCGGTGATCGGGTCCACGATGGGGCTGTCCAGAATACCGATGTTGTAGTCCAATTGCGCCGACTTGACCACTGTCCCCGAGGAATTAACGGAGTAGAGGTAGCCACAGGGGTCGGTTTCGGCAAAAAGTTGGCAGTTCTCCGACGATGAGTATGGAATGTAGTCGCCCACAAAAACGAGCCCGCTCACCGTATCGTAGACGGGGCTGCCGAGCGACGCGTTGGCGTTTAGCGTTACCGGCCAGCCGCCGGTGGTCACCTCCGAGGGGGTGCCGGTCGAGAAGATATTCGCGAACTGGTGGAGAATTCCAACATCGTCGCCCACATAAATCGTGCTGGGTCCTCCGTTCGCGCCGTAAGCGACGAAGGGCGAGGAGTAGGTGTCAGTTTGTGAAAACCTGAAAGGCACAGCGATCATGCAGGGCGCCGTACAGTTCGGATAACTGGAGTTGCTGACCAGGTTTGTGGGGCTGGTGAGCGTCCCGCCCGGTGCCCATTTCAGGACGACCAACTGGGCGCCGCCAACGCCGACCGTTCCGGAGCCGCCGCTCAGATCGCCGCTGGTCGGCGATATGCTCACTCCGGTGTCAGCTGAATCAGTATTACCACCACCCTCTTGGGTGAAAACCACGGTGTTCCCGCAAGTACCATAGCCGCAACTAGCGAAGACGGTAACAATTTCACCCGAGACCGTTGCTGTCACGCTACTGTTCGCTGTTTGCGAGGCCGAGATGCACGTCGTGTTTGTCGAGGGGCAGTTGGCACGGCTGCCGGTAAGCGCTGCGTATATGGTCTGCGCTATCTCACCTTCGGTTCCAATCCCAAAGGTCGACATTTGGTTGACCGTGGTAATGCTCGTCGTGGTTTCCCACGTGTAGGTGGTTGTTCCAACCGTGATGGTATAGCCGGCGGTCGGGATAAAGCCGGCGTTGGCCGTCAACGTGCCAGAGGCCAGGGTGGCGTATGGGACGAATTGAACGAAGGCCACCTGCGTGCCGTCCATAGAAAGTACGACCGAGTTGGAGATGGTCGCACTTTGGACACCCAGCGTGCCAGTGTTGTAGGCCCAGTATGCTGTGGGGACGCCGCTGTCGCAGGTCGAATAGAGATTGTCATACGCGATGATGTTCGCCTGCGACGTGGAGCCCGCCAAGCCGTTGTTGTAGATGGCGAAATCGGTGCAGCTCGTGCCGGTGGTGAAGGTGGCGGGGAATTCACCGAGTCCGGTGGTGCCGCCGGCTGCGCCGGCAGTTCCGCTCGGGCCGAGGGTCTCGCTCCAGTCCTTGTGCATGCGGTGCTTCGTGAGGGGAGAGTCCGCAGCCTCCTGTTCGGGAAGAACTGGTCCGCCAGGAGGAGGTATGATAGCCCTCATGAGGCCGGAGGGTACCCCGCGGAGAGCAGCCTGAGCGTTTCGGTCCTCGATGCTCATCTTGCCGCCGGCGTCGTGAGCGCTCGTGTCGGACTGCTCGCCAGCCCGCCCTGCCGGTTCAGCCGCGGATACGGCCCTCGTTGCGTCATCGACTGTGGCGCCCGCACCCTTAGCGCCGCGCTCCTGCTGCTGCATGATGTACCGGGGATCGCTGGCGATCTTGAGCCGCGCGGCGTCGCTAGCGCCGATCACGCTGCCGGGACGGGAGAAAACCACATGATGGTGGGTCCAGTCCCAGGGCACACCCTTGGTGCGCTGTGATTCCTGGCCGCTCATCAGAACCGTCGAGGCCAGAATGATAGCCAGAATGACGAGCATACCCGCCAGCCGCGAAATCGACCTGTTTGTGCTTTTCATGATTCCTCCTGCTTCCTAACTCCTACCATGCGCTGTTAAAAACCAGGTTATAAGCATTGACGCTGCCGAGGCCAGTGGCGAAATCCCAACCCGGCGTAGTGCCGTAAGCCGGCTGATACGCCGCCGCTTTGGTGGTAGCGGTGATCGCTGGGACGCACGTTGCGCCCGAGCCGCCGCCTCCCGACAAGGTGCATCCCCCGCCGGCATTGTACCCTTGGCCGGCGTTGTTGAGGGTGATGCTGCCGACCGTGCTGCCCGATAGAACCGCCGTACAAGTAGCTTGCGTGCCACCGGCCCAGAGCGTTGTGTTGGTCGGGCTTACATAACTGTACAGGTTGCTGGGCGCCCCGAGGGTGCAAGTGGGCGCGCTGGTATACCCGGACCCGGCAGTAAGCACCGTAACGCCGGTGAGCGGCTGAGTGCTGACGGCGCCGTCGGTACTGGATGGCAAGTAACTATTCACGTGCGTGCCGGTGGTATTGACGACGATGTCGCCCTGAGTTATGTCATTAAAGACGCACGAGGTAGCTTGGCCGCGCCGCGGCGGTAGGTTGATGGCATAACAGGCGGGGTTTGCGGTGGAACTGCTACCGAATTCGGCCCGGGCAATCGCATAGTAGGTTGGCGTGGGCAGGCCCGCGCGGATGCCCCATTTCTGATTCACCAGCGCCTGAATGGAAGCCATCACCGGCGACGCAATCGAGGTACCGCCAAAACCGCTCCAACTGCTGGGCGAACCGGTGCACGGAGTTGAGCCGTCGGCGGTGTAAGCAGGGTCGGACCAACAGACCACCGTGTAGTGCCCCCAAATGCCGTTCGCTGCAAACATCGCGACGTCCGGAATGTCGCGCACGCCGTCCGCCGGATTTCCGACGACCGACTGCCAGGAGGGCTTGGGGACTCCGGTGCAGGTTCCGGTCACAATGTTAGCCGTGCTTGCAGTACCGGCG
>Ga0181526_10003709_pt1 | contig 12270 bp, 8 predicted proteins | sample PEATcosm2014_Bin_35_FD_119750 | JGI IMG/M metagenome (GOLD analysis project Ga0181526, IMG submission 119750) | Peatland microbial communities from MTU Mesocosm Facility, Houghton, MI, USA - PEATcosm2014_Bin06_30_metaG | ecosystem: Environmental > Terrestrial > Soil > Wetlands > Peat | place...
CGCCGGCCGGCCCGCCCAAACCTATTACGGGACCATCCGCATAATTTCACCGGATATCGCGAATTCGCCGTTGGACTTCAATGTCGTGTTGGACGTAGAGTCCGGCACGGCTCTGATCAGGCCGGATCCGTCTCCGGCTGGCCTGGTGTTCATTTTGGGCGCCGCCGGAGGCGCTACTTCCAAGAGTGTAACCGTCTACGCCAGTTCGTCTGTGCCATTGGCCTATCAGGCATCGGCCTCCACGGAGGACGGAGCCGACTGGCTGAGGGTGAGCCCGGCAATGGGTGTGGCTTCGGCCGCATCTCCAGGCGCGTCATCGGTCACGGTCAACGCCATAGGCCTGGCTCCAGGCGTGTATCGCGGTGGTGTGAGCTATGCTCTCTCCGCCGCCGCGGTTCGCACTGTGGGCGTAACGCTGATTGTTACGTCCACTGGAGCATCGAGTGCCGCTTCGCACCTCGTCCAGATGAGGGCGGCGGCCGCCTGTACTCCGACTATGGCCGTTCCGGCGCAACTCGGCTTGGCGCACAACTTTCAGCAGCCTGCCGGCTGGCCCGCGGGTATTGCCGTGATGGTGGTCACCGACTGCGGCACGCCGCTGACAAACGTGCAGGTCACCACTTCGTTTTCCAACGGCGACCCGCCGATTGCTCTGACCCTAGCGGACCCGACCTCCGGCGTGTTCTGGGGAACCTGGACACCGCGTACGGTATCGCCGCAGGTGAGCGTAGTTTCGGCAGTGACCGGTACGCAACTCGCTACGTCGGCCGAAATGGTAATCGGGCAGGTAATGTCCAATACCGCTCCGATTATCGCGCCGAATGGCGTGCTCCACATCTTCAATGCGGTCATCGGCGGCGCCCTGGCCCCCGGAACAGCGGTTCAGATCTACGGAACGAATCTCGCCGATGCGCCCTTGCGGTCCGATGTGCCCCTGGCCACTTCGCTCGGCGGAACTTCAGTGTTGATCGGCGGAATAGTCGCGCCGCTCTACTATGTGGGCCCGGGGCAGATCGATGCGCAGATTCCCTTTGGGCTGGCGGCTGGAAGGCAGTACCAGGTGCAGGTTAATGCCAACGGCGGAAGCAGTACGCCGGCCGTCATTGAGTTGCTGGGAGCGGCGCCGGGGATTGCGGCCTACGCGAACGGGCAGGCGATTGCGCAACACACCGATTACTCGCTGGTAACAGACGAATCCCCGGCTGCGCCCGGCGATTACGTGGTGATCTATCTCGCCGGCCTCGGGGCCGTCGATCAATCCGTCGCCAGTGGCGCCGGTTCGCCAGCTAACCCGTTGGCATCCCCGTTGGATGTGCCATCGTTGCTGCTCAACGGCAGCGCGATACCGGTGGTGTTCGCGGGCCTGTCTCCATCGTCCGTGGGTCTGTATCAGATCAACTTCAGGCTCCCTGCCGGGACCGCGGGCGGCGATGCGCTGCTGCAGATCCAGCAGTCGACAGGTTTGAGTAATGCGGTTACCCTGCCAGTGAGGCAGTAACGCGGTAAAGTAAGTTGTGACTCCAGGACGCGGCGGAATCGACCGTATCTGTCGTGGTCGGTCTGTGGCTCACTCCTCGCAGCTTTCGGGTTCCTGCCGAATGGCCGTCTGTGGCGCCTCACGTAAGTCACTATTGTGGAGACGATTGCGGAACAAGCAAAGTCCGACTCTCACTCTGCCTATTTCTTGCCTAGTTCCCACATCGCGAGTGATCAGTGCTGAAGTGGGTGGAATCGCAAAGGGCAGAAGAGCCGGAATCCTTGTCGTTGCCCCCGTATGAGCCGACTTCACAGTCAGTAGCGCATTCCGCCACTGGAACATACCGTTTGCCTGACCCTAGCACCGAAGTCGTCTTTTTCACAACGTGGAGCCACAGCTAGTGCCTTTCGAGTATTGCTCCGCCCCCATGAAAGCCTATACGATCTTCTCTATATCTGCGGGGGGACGGTGCTGTAAGGGATATGCAGGGGCAGGCATCTTCGATTCCAACCGAGCCAATTGGAAGCATTCCGCGTCCGGACTACCTGGTCAACGCACTCAAGCTATGGTGGGAAGGCAAGATGGAAGCACGAGAGTTCGATGCCGCCGCAAGTCGCGCGCTGCGGGACACTATTCGGCGTCTTGAAGCAACCGGCTCGCCTGTAATCACCGACGGCGAACAGACTAAGTCCAGTTTCGTAACCTATCCTCTCTTCGGGCTCCATACCGTGAGTCCGGACGGCATCGAGATTCCGTTCGAGGATGGACACACGCGGCATGCGAGTTCTCGGCACAGAACTCGCATCGCAGGAACTTCTAGCGGCATGAAGAGACTGTCAACTGCACTGCACTGGATCGGACCGGTGGCCGCTATGCTGACCGTTCTCTATGCTCAGGAACTCTCCAAACAACTCGAGACCCTATTAAAGAAGGATTGAATACTCCGTGCTCATCAGACTGATTGTTCTTTCAGCATATCTAGCGGCTTCCGTCTTCGCTCAAGCCCCTGACGAGGCGACGAAGCAAACCGCTCCTATCCCTAATCCGGCCTCAATCGATAAGACGGCCGACCCATGCGTGGACTTTTACCAGTACGCCTGCGGGGGCTGGTTGGCCGCCAACACAATACCGTCCGACCGCGGTAGCTGGGGGACGGGCGAGAAATTGATGGAGGAGAACCGATTGGTGTTGCGCGAGATCCTGGAACGGGCGTCTCAGCCCGACAACTCGCGGAGCAAGGTGGACCAGGAGATCGGCGACTACTACCGAGCTTGCATGGACGAGGATGGAGTAAACCTACGCGGCTACGACCCAATCAAGCCCGAACTGTCGCGCATTAGTGGACTCACCGACAAACGCGCGGTGGGCGATGAGATTGCGCGGTTGCATCGTCAAGGCAACCAGGTGTTCTTCGAGCTCAGCTCGGAGACGGACCCCAAGGATGCCGACCGCACGATTGGCGCCGCTAGTGAGGGCGGCCTCGGCCTGCCGGATCGAGACTTCTATCTGAACGGCGATGAGCGAACCATGCAGGTCCGCAAAGCCTATGTCGAGCATGTCAAGAAAATGCTTCAGCTCATTGGCGAATCGGTGGAGAGCGCGGCTTCTGACGCGAATGCCGTGCTCTCGTTCGAAACACTGCTGGCAAAAAGCTCGCTCGATCGGGTTTCCCGCCGCGACCCCGAGAAGACCCACCACAGCCTGGCCGTTTCGGAACTCGTGAAGACGTGTTCGGCGGTTCCTTGGATGTCCTACTTCGAGTCCGTCGGCGCGCCAAAGATGGAGACACTCGATGTCGATTACCCCGAGTTCTTCCGTGGTCTCAACGCCGCCATCGAGTCAGCTAGCGCTGCCGATCTGAAAGCCTATCTGCGGTGGCACCTCGTGCACAGCGCCGCATCGGTTCTTTCGCAGCCTTTCGTCGACGAAGATTTCGCGTTCTACAGCCGTACGCTGAACGGTGTCAGAGAGTTGCGTGTCCGGTGGAAGCGCTGTGTCGATTCCACCGATTCCGCATTGGGCGATGCACTTGGGCGGAAATATGTCGATGGGACCTTTGGCACCGAGGGCAAGCAGCGAACCTTGAACATGGTGCATAAGATCGAGGCGGAGATGAAGCAAAATCTCGCGGGGCTCGATTGGATGACGCCCGCGACACAGAAGGCGGCCCTCACCAAACTCGAGGCTATTACTAATCGCATCGGCTATCCGGATAAATGGCGCGACTATTCGAGCGTTCGCATTGTGAGAGACGATTTCGCGGGCGATTGGCTGCGCGCCAGCGAATTCGAAGTGCAGCGCGACTTGCGGAAGATTGGCAAGCCGGTCGATCGCACGGAGTGGCCCTTCTCGACGCCCACCGTGAATGCCGGGTATGAGCCAACGGAGAACAGCATCAATTTTCCCGCCGGCATTCTTCAGCCGCCTCTCTACTCCAACGCAAGTGACGATGCGGCTAACTACGGGGCAGGCGGCGCGATCATTGGCCACGAGCTAACGCACGGATTCGACGACGAAGGACGGAAGTATGATGCGCAGGGCAACATCCGCGACTGGTGGACGAAGAAGGACGCTGACGAGTTCCAGGTCCGCGCGAAGTGTCTCATAGATGAGTACTCGAAGTTCGAGGCGGTTCCGGCCGTCCAGGTAAATGGAGAACTGACGCTGGGCGAGAACATCGCCGACCTCGGAGGACTGCGTCTGGCATTTCTGGCCTTCATGGATGCGCTGCAGGGAAAAGAGGAGACCGCCGTGAATGGTTATACGCCCGAGCAGCGATTCTTCCTGAGCTACGGCCAGGCTTGGTGCCAACTCCAGCGCCCGGAGATGACGCGCATGCGGGTTCGCACAGATCCTCATGCGCCGCCGCGATATCGTACAAATGGCGTGCTGGAGAACATGCCCGAGTTTCAGCGAGCTTTTTCGTGCGGCGCAGGAAAACAGATGGTCGCCGCTCCGGCGTGCCGCGTCTGGTGAACGCCAGGCCTGCAATTCTTCTCTCCGGGCATTCGTCTCGTTACGTCGGCAGCACCCTCACTGACAACGGCTACTACTCTCTTTCAATTATTGTCCGGGACAACTCACGTTCGTATGATTGACGAAAGTCTCAGGCACATGCTCAAGAGGGTGGAAATGACTGTTACGCGATTTTCTCTGTTACGGGTGTTTTTGCTGCTCGCGATAGGAGCGCTTACGCAGCTCGCGCTCAAGGTGCTGTTTTGAGTCCGGCTACCGGGAACGAGCTTGACCCGCGGTACGAAGGCTGGCGGGTTACGCTGGCCTGTGCCGCGGCTGGAATGGTGGGCTTCGGCGCCATCGTGGTTTACGGCTTCGGGGTTCTGTTGAAGCCTGTCTCCGCCGAATTCGGATGGTCCCGTGAGACGCTGGCAACGGCTTTCGCCTGCGCGTCGTTCACTCTGGGCCTGACCTCCCCGGTGCTGGGAATCCTGCTCGACCGTTTCGGACCGAAGCGGGTCATCGTTCCATGCGTAGCCGCATTCGGTCTGGCGTTCGCTTCTTTGGCATTACTCCAACACAGCCGATTGCAGCTATTTGCGACTTTCATACTGCTGGGCGCGGTGGGGAACGCGACGGCGCAGATGGGCTACGCGCGCGTGGTATCGACCTGGTTCGAACGGCATCGCGGGATGGGGCTCGCTATCTTCATGGCAGGCACTACGGTCGGCTCGATTTTGGTGCCGCCAACCGCGCAGGCCCTGATTGGCCGCCTTGGCTGGCGATGGACGTGTATCGCCCTCGGATCTGCGCCGATGGCAATCGCAATCCCACTGGTGCTGCTGGTAGTGCGCGAAAAGTCGGGGCATGCGGCGCGCCATGCGGCAACAACATCCGGCGCGAGCGTCGCCGCAGCGATGGGCAACCGCGCTTTCTGGATCCTGGCGGTCGTGCTCTTCTTAACTGCGATGAGTACCACCGGCACCATCACGCATCTTTCTCCCCTGCTCACCGATCGCGGCATCTCGGCGCGTGGCGCGGCATGGGCAGTTTCGATGGTGGGGGCAACCTCGATTCTCGGCCGCCTGACTACCGGCTGGGCGCTCGACCGCTTCTACGGGCCCGCGGTAGCGATGGTCCTTCAGTTCATGACTGCAACGGGTTTGCTGCTGCTTTCCAGGTGCCATACGCTCCCGGAGGCGATCGCGGCAGCGGGGCTGTTTGGCTTTAGCACGGGAGGCGAATCGGACGTGGTTCCATATCTCATCGCGAAATACTTTGGCCTGCGCCGGCTTGGCACGCTGTACGGCTTGACATGGACCGCTTACGCGACGGCCGCCGCGTTGGGGTCCGTGTTGCTCGGCCGCGCCTTTGACGCGACAGGATCCTATGCGGAACTGCTCACCCGCTTGGCGGCTCTGGTCTTCATTGCGGGTATACTCATGGTCGCCATGCCTCGCTATCGGGCTCGCGGCAGCGAGACTGCAGCCGGTCCGATCGCCGCGGCGCAGGCGGCGTCATGAGGTGGAACGATGGCGAATGAACCGAAACCGGCACGTGCCAGGCGAGAGGCCTGGCAGCCGCAGCCGGAAACCCAGGCATTGTTGCAGGTTTCAGGCAACCCCATCAACGGAGTCGGCGAAACGGCGCCGCGGCGCGCTTCGCCGTTCTTCTGGCACCCGCCCGAACTACATCCTTGGGGCGGTTTGCAGATTCTGGCCCGCAAGAATTCGCGGAAGTGCCCGGGCTCGACTGAGGCGTTTCAGGCTGCCTATACCCCTCCCGAGTTGATATCCGTGGCGGCCGAAAAAGAGCAGGCCAGCCCTGAAGAGTTCTCCGCCGCCGCCATGGAGTTCGCAGTCTCGCACGAAGCCGACCAGGCCGGCATCGCCGCCATGGACCCGATGTATGTGTTCGAGGGATACATGATCGAAGAACCCTGGGTAATCATGCTGGCGTTGGCGCATAACTACGAGCGGCTGAGGCAGGTACCATCGGATGAGACCAACGGCGAAGGCGTCTGCGATGTCGGCGACCAATACGCGCGAGGCATGCGCGCTTCTTTTGCGCTGGCCAATTGGATCCGCTCGCAAGGCTACAATGCCAAGCCGCACCCGGGTCCTTCTGCCAGCGCGCTGGTGATGATTCCGCCGGCTATCGCGTCAGGACTGGGCGAACTCGGCAAACACGGCTCTATCATCAGCCGGCACTTCGGCTCGGGCGTTCGCCTTGCGGGCGTCACCACCGATATGCCACTGGCCGCGACGGCGCCGGACCGGTTTGGAGCGGACGAATTCTGCACAGTTTGCCAGATCTGCACGCGCGAATGTCCACCCGACGCAATCCTGGAACATAAGCAGATGGTGCGCGGCGTGGAGCGATGGTACGTGGACTTCGACAAGTGCATTCCCTACTTTGCCGAAGCCGCGTCATGCGGAATTTGCATCGCCGTTTGCCCCTGGACACGCCCCAACGTCAGGCCTAAGATGCTGACCACCATGGCACGCCGGGCAGCAGAATCACAGCGTCGTTGAGCGACTCTTGGGGAACCAGAAGCAAGCCACCTGAGCCACTGTGAAACAGTGGCTTCAAGTGTGATGGCCCGTGACTGAGATGGATAGTTGCGGCTACCGCATCTCTCCCCGCGAGTTGAACTGCACGGCGCCCGCCAGAATCGTGCCCGAAGCCAGCACCTGGCGCACACGGCCCCGGTTCGCTCCAGCCTTCTCCGTTGCTTCCACGATGGTGCGCACGGCCTGTTCGATGGAGCCATCTGGAGGCATGCGGAAGATCCACGGAATGTTCAGCGCCGTCAAGGATCGGTCGGCGGAAAGCGCGATCAGCGGCACGAACAGCTTCACCGCAAGCTGCTCGGCCAAGTGGCTGGAGCTCCGGTCGGTGGAGATCATCCCGATCAACCGGTCCTGCCCCATGAGCTCGACCAACGCGGTGGACGCTTTGCCCCACTCGCCTTCCGACGTCACTCCCACCAGCTTGTAGTGGCGGCCGGCGGCCGAGTAACTGTCGAGCACGTGCTGCAGCCTCGGATCGGCGGCCAGCTTATCGGCTTGAGGTCCAAAAACGCCGATGCGCACTTCGCCCGGCGGATTGTCCGCGAGCGGCGGTCCCGAGTAGGCGACAACCTCTTCACCAATGCTGGCGTAAGCCTTCTGCATGGGTTCGCGGCGGAACTCGGCCTTCCCGTTGTGGATGGTCCCCAAGAAGAGCGGAGCGATATTCTTCGCGTTGGGGTCGAAGACCATTTCTCCAGTCACGCCGCTATACCGCTCCATGCCATAGAAGACATCGCGGATGCGCGCGCGGTTCAGTCCGGCGCGGCAAATCGAGGCCAGCAGGATACGCATGCCGTCATACCCGAGCGATGCAAACGTGTCCGGCGCCTTGTCGAAACGCTTCGCAAAGCGGGTGTTGAAATCGATCCACACCGGGTCTTCGCGGCTGGAATCGTAGGGGTAAACAAATTCCAGCCCTTCGGCGGCCGGTCCGGCGATGCGCAGCATTTCTTCGCCGTACACACGGAAAGCGCCAAAAACGCGCTGCTTCATGCCCATCTCGCGCATTTGTTTCAGGATGTTGCCGGCGGGCACCTGATCGGCCCAGAGGACAACGGCGTCCACATTGGAATCCTGAATGACGCTGAGCTGAGTGCGGAAATCGGTATCGCCAGGCATGAACCTCTGCTCGAGGACCAGCGGATGCCCCAGTCGGCGGGCGGCGTCCTTGAATTTTCCATTCCCGAAACGGCCATAGGTTTCGTTGCCCCGCAAGATCGCCACGCGGCTTAGTCCCAGCTCGGTGAAGATGCGCCGCGCCAGCGTGTAGCCCTGCTCGCGGTCGTCCTGGATCGCGGTCAGCAACCAGGGTATCGTGGTCTCCGGAAGCGTGGGATCGGTGGAGATGACGTTGACGATAGGCAGTTCTGACTTTAAAGAGACGCGCAACGCTATATGCGTGGTATTCGGGTCGATCGATCCCAACATACCCCATACCTTTTCGTCGTAGGTCATTTTGACGATTTCGTTGCTCGATGCGCCCCAGATAGCGGAATCGTTGTGCACCATCAGCTTGAAGGGCTTGCCGCCATAGCCACCCGCGGCGTTGACTTCTTCGATAGCCATGGTGGCGCCGTTGAGCATCATGCGGCCCAGGGCCTGATCGCGGTGATTCTCAACGGGGCCGAGGAAGCCGATAGGAACTTCGGTGATATCCTTCAGCTCGGGTACGGGCACGTCGCGCCCGGGACCGTTATACTCCACGGTTTTGGTGTAGTTCTCGAAGTAAGGCTTAGTGTAATGCGAGAACGGGCGCAGATCGTCGGGTGCGTTGGCATAAGGCGCCAGCGTGCGCACCTCCGGCCGGCCTGGCGGATTGGCGCCGCAGGAGCACGGGCCGGCCGGTTGAGCCATGGCGGTCCCGGCAAAGAAGGCAATAACAAGCAGGCTACGCATAAGATCACTCCCTTGCTGTCGCGGCCGGGTTCGACGGCCGTGGTTCGCTGGCAGGGTTGCGGAACATCGCGATGGCTTCGCACTCCACCAGCAGATCCGGACGGCAGAGTATCGCCTGGATGCCCGTGGAGGCCGGCAACGGGTCCAACCCCTGTTCCTTGTAAAACGCCGTGCGCTCTTCGTTGAACTCGCGATAGTCGCGCTCGATGTCCCGTAAATAGAAAGTAGTGCGCACGATGTCGTGCCAGGTGGCCCCCTCCGCTGCCAGCAGGCCGGTAATGTTGTAGAACGTGCGCCGGCATTGCGCGCGAAAATCGCCCGCGTGCACCGTGTTGCCGTTCTCATCGATGCTGGCCGTCCCCGAGATCAAAAGCACTACCAGGCCGTTCAGATCGATCCGCATGCCGCGCGAGAAAGAACTGGGCCGTTCGTAGTCATAGGCCTCGTTGAGCACGTGCAGGTCAGTAACGGCCCGCTTCTTAACGGTCGCGAGGCTGATTTCAGCGATCGCTTCTTCGAGCAACATTCTGTGTACCCTCCTGTTCCATTCGTATCCCGTGGCTGAGGCCCTTGGCGGTGGCAACCCAAATGTCGTTGCCCTGGAAATCGACTCCGAAAATGTAGTTATGCGCGGGAGCGGTGTCGGTCTCGATCTGCTTGACCTTGCCTTGGGCATCGCGCACCAGCATCTCGGGTTTGCCGGTATCGAGCGCGGGCCGGTAGACGGCCCAGTTCTCGCCATCGTAATAAGCCAGACCCTTGTCGGTGGAGAACCAAGCCCGGTTGCCATCTACGCCCTTCACCTGATTCATGAAATTGCTGGGCAGGCCGCTGTCTTTCTCCATGAAGTTGTGCCAGTTGCGGCCATCGTAGCGGCTGGCGCCGAAGTAAGTGCTCACCCAGAGGATCTTGTCTTCTTCCATCCAACTGACCGACGTAGTGATTTCGTGAATGAGCCCTTGATCCTTGTAGAGCACCATTTCGGTCTCGCCGTCGGGGTCGTGGTAGTCTTTCCAATGATCGGTCTTGACGTCGTATTCCAGCACGCCGCCGCCCCACACCGCGTAATACACTTTGCTGGTGCCCGGACTGACGGCGTAAGTCCAGATCTCGTGCATAGGCGTGTTGCGTTCGTTGTAAAGACTCCATTCGCCGGTGCGCGTGTTCAGACGGCTGGCGCCGGCGGCCGTGGCCACCCAGACGTTGTCGCCCTCGACAGCGACCCCGTATACGACGTCGTTGCTCAGGCCGCTGCTGAGTTGCGTGAAGTTATCGAAGCGGCCGGCGGAATACCGGCTCAGCCCGCCCATAGTGGCAGCCCAGACGTCGTGGGTTTTCTTGTCGACGGCCACATACGTCACTACGCGATGGGCCAAGCCGTCCGTCGGGCGGAATATCTTCCATTTGCCGTTCTCGTACAATCCGAGGCCATTTTCGGTCCCGGCCCAGATGCGGTCGCCATCTACGGCCACACTAAAGACGCGATTGTCGGGCAGGCCGTCCAAGGTGGTGAAATTCTGCCAGCGGTAGCGCGGCAATGACTGAGCCGAAGCCATCAGTGGCAGCAGCGATACGAGTAGAAACCAGCTCTTTTGCCTCATAATGTTTTCAAGTACTCAATTAAGTCGTTGAGTTCGTCTTTGTTCAGGTCGTTGGTTACCCCGTGGGTATCCTTGAGATTGAAGACGGTCCAGATCTCTTCCAGAGTGCGCGCCGACCCGTCATGCAGGTAGGGCGCGGTGAGATAGACGTTAGTCAGTTGCGGAACATCGATTATGGGCGAGCGGTCGGACCACTTACCGCTGCCCACGTCGACCTGCTTCTGGTTGGTATAATGCCTGCCCGAGTGGCAAAAGGCGCATTGATTCGCTTCCGGGATGGGCGAGCGATCCTTACGGCTGGTGCGCTCGAAAATGTCCTTTCCGCGTTCCTGCGCGGCTGTCAGTTCGCCATTCGGCAGCCGGAACCGGTTGGGCCGCAGCGGTATGGACTTGACGTAGCTGACCAGGTCGCCCAGTTCGCGGGCCGAGTAACTCTGCGAGCGGAAGAAGTACATCTCGGTGCGGGGTCCGCATTCGGTTTCGAGACCCGGATTGCTGCCGTTCCACTTGAACGGCTCGGTGCCCTCCAGATCTTCGAGCAGGCGGTTGTCGACGATGTCCACGCCGAAGCCGTCCGGCTCCAGGTCCCATTGCAGGCCGTCGAAGGTGGATTCCAGGTGACAACTCGAGCAACTCAAGCCGTTGTGGAAGGCGAAGCGCCCGTCGAAGAACAGTTGTTCGCCGCGGCGCTGGGGTGTGAGTTCGGCCGGTCCGCCGAGCTCGATCACGCCACTCGCCTTGCGCGTGGCCGTGTCGATCACCGAAACGGTGTCGTCCAGGCGATTGGCCACGTAGAGCCGCGCGCCATCGGGCGAAAGCGCCAGGCCCTTGGGGTTGCGGCCCACCGGAATGCGGGCGGCGACGAAGTGCGCCGAAGCGGACAAATCGTTGGCCAAAGCGCGTCTATCGTCCGGCGAAGCCGCGCGCACGAACTGCAACAGCCGCTTTACGTCGATGACGGTCACGCTGTTGGCGCCGCTGGTGGAAACATACGCAGCGCTCTTGTCCGGCGCGATAACCACGCCGAACGGCATGGTGTAATAGCTCTCCAGTTCGTCGATCAGCACTTGCACGGGCTCGCCCACATCTGCGCCGAAAATGGTCAACGAATCGCCAAAAATCGCGCCATGCTCGACGTGCGCCAGCGGGATGAGGTTCTTGGGACGTAACTGGCACACGATACCGAGGCGGCCGTCGCTCGAAAACGCCAGGTGGAAGACGCCTGCCACATTGTGCAGCGCCTCTCGCTCACGGACAATCTGATGTTGCGCATCGACCACCGTAATCTCGGATTCCGCCGGAGTCCTATGGCTGCCGATATTCGGGTAAATGTGAGTAGCGTACACGGACCGCCCGTCCGGCGACGGCGTCAGATAGCTGGTTCCGCGTCCGGCAGGCAGCCGCCGGATCTCGGCGCCGCTGGCCAGGTCGATCACCGAAATGTTGTTGCCGATGCGATTGGCCGTGTAGACGGTGGCGCCGGCGGCGTCTGCGAATACTGCGTTGGGTTCGAAGCCGGTTTTGAGGGTGCGGGTCACTTGCAGCGTGGAAATATCGATGACGGATACCGTGTCGCTCCACGAATTGGCGACAAATGCGTACTGCCCGCCGAGCCACAAGCCCTTCGGCACATGGCCGACCGGCACGCGGCCGGTTATTTTGCCGGTGTGCGCGTCGGCGACGACCAGTTCATCGGTGCCTTCGCAGAGCACAAACAGGCGCGCGCCATCCGGCGATACGGCTACCTCGATCGGAGTGGGATAGCGTA
>Ga0181526_10003713_pt1 | contig 12263 bp, 15 predicted proteins | sample PEATcosm2014_Bin_35_FD_119750 | JGI IMG/M metagenome (GOLD analysis project Ga0181526, IMG submission 119750) | Peatland microbial communities from MTU Mesocosm Facility, Houghton, MI, USA - PEATcosm2014_Bin06_30_metaG | ecosystem: Environmental > Terrestrial > Soil > Wetlands > Peat | place...
ATGCCCAGAAACACCGAGACGAAGCCGGCGTCTTTCATCAGCTGCATCAGCTCGGGGTCGTCGGCAAGATTCAATGAGGCTTCGGTATTGAAGTCGAAGCAGGTCTTATATTGACTGCGCCACAAGGCCAGCGCGGCGCACAGTTCTTTGGCGCGGGCCTTATTGCCGATGAAGTTGTCGTCGACGATGAAGACACTCTCGCGCCAGCCGGCGTCGCGGAGCTGGTCGAGTTCGGCGATCACCTGCTGGACAGACTTGGTGCGCGGACGCCGGCCGTAGATTTCGATGATGTCGCAGAACTCGCAGTTGAAGGGACAACCCCGCGAATACTGCACGGCCATTGTGGAGTAGCGGCGCATTTTGATGAGGCTGAGGTCGGGCAGGGGACTGGTCGCGAGCGCCGGGCGTTCAGCGGCCTGGTAGACAGGTTGGGCGGCTCCTTGCTCAAGATCGCGGGCGAGAGGGGCAATCAGGCTTTCGGCCTCGCCAATCACTACATGGTCCGCATTGATCTCTGCGGCGGAGAGACTGCTGGCGATGGGACCGCCAACGACGGAGCGTAGGCCGAGGGCGCGGCATCGCGCGAGGATCGCGAAGAGCGCGTCCTTCTGGATGTGCATTGCGCTGATGAAGGCCACGTCGGCCCAGGCGAGATCGCGGTCGCACAGGCGTTCGACATTCTCATCGACGAGGCGCTTGTTCCACGAGCGAGGCACCAAGGCGGCTACGGTCATCAGGCCCAGCGGAGGCTGTGCAGCCCGTTTGCCCAAGAACGACAGGGCATGCTTGAAGCTCCAATAGGTGTCTGGGAACTGGGGGTAGATGAAGAGGGCGTTCATGAGGCACCTCGTCGGGAACGACAACCCTGACCGTTCACTTTACTCTTGGCTGGATGCCCAGGACTGTCTCGAAATGCTCATCTTTGCCGGGCAACCGGTCAGGCGCCGATCGGGCGCGGCATGATCTTGACTGTTGCGACGCGGGCCCGTTTGCCGATCATCGCATTGAGATACGGGCTGCCTCGGTACTTCGCCCGGTAAGCCTCATCGATGCGGTCGTTGATGGGCTCGTAACCGGGCCCGTCCACCGGCTCGAAGGTGACCTCTTTCATTCGGCCGGCGACGTCGATCCGCCCCGCTTTTTGACGCACCGCCGCCTGGTACCAACCCGACCGTTGTCCGCTGAAGCCGCGCACGTAGAGAGCGTCGTCGACTGCGACCGACAAGATCCAGGTCGAGGCGTCGTAGGTCACCCCGTCCTCACGCAACGGCGCGATCCGCAAGTTATCTGCCGCGGCAATCTTGCGCAATTCTTCTTTGGGCCAGGAAGTCATTTTGGGCTCCTCTCGTACCAAGTAGTCCTGCGAGGTGGTCCGGGAGAGCCAGCTCAGTCGTGCTCCCAGGTGACGGACCAGTGTTCCTCGGGCCGAGTCGACCGGATGATCAGGCGTCCGTCCGAAGTGAACCGGTAAGCGCGCGGAAGATCCTTGCCGACGAGAAGATCGCGTGTCACCGATCCCTGCACGTGATGGGTCAGCGTGTGCGTCGCTTCATCAAGATCGTAGCTCCCAAAAGAAGCCTCGTACCCATCCTGGACGTACTCATTGTTTTGAGCCTTCGCCGTTTTGGGGTACATGAGTTGCACGGACATATGGCCGTCGCGCGAATAGATCAGCATGCCTTGCGGCTGGGGGGTGTCGAGGGCCTTCCCGTCCGGTCCGGGAGATTCAATGTGTACCAGATGCCACGCACCGATGAGCCGTTCGTGGTCTTTGCCTCGATTGTACGCCGACTGCGCCGGAGCGAGGCCTGTGAATGCCACAAGGGCCGCCAGCGCGATCCATGACAGAATCTTCATCTTGGATTTCCCCGCCGGTCGGCTCACCGGCCCACTAACTGTTCATGGAACTTGGGATAGCGTGCGCCCTCCAGCTTGATCTTCGAGGAGGCTTGTTCGATCGAGCGCACATCGTCCGGCGTGAGTTCAACTGTTGCGGCGCCAAGATTCTCTTCCAGTCGCGCCAGCTTCGTCGTGCCCGGGATCGGAACGATCCAGGACTTCTTGGCAAGAAGCCAGGCGAGTGCGATTTGCGCAGGCGTCACTTGCTTTTGCTCGGCGAACGAGGTGATCACATCCACCAGGGCCTGATTGGCCTTGCGGTTTTCCGGGCTGAACCGCGGCACGCTGCTGCGGAAGTCGGTGCTGTCGAATTTCGTGTCGGCATCGATTTTGCCGGTCAGAAAGCCCTTGCCGAGCGGGCTAAAGGGAACGAAGCCGATGCCCAGCTCTTCGAGCGTCGGCATGACGGTTTCTTCGGGCTCACGCCAGAAAAGGGAGTACTCACTTTGCAGCGCGGCAAGCGGCTGCACCGCGTGGGCGCTGCGGATCGTTTGTGCACTCGCTTCCGAGAGGCCGAAGTGTCTGACCTTTCCTTCCTGGATCAGATCCTTCACGGCGCCCGCCACATCCTCGATGGGAACGTTCAGGTCCACACGATGCTGATAGAAGAGATCGATGGCATCGACCTTGAGACGCTTGAGCGAGCCCTCTGCGACCTGTTTGATGTGTTCTGGCCGGCTATTGAGAGCGTTCCATTTGCCGCCATCGTCGGGGTTGGCCTCCCACCCGAACTTAGTCGCGAGGACGACCTTTCCGCGAAACGGGGCGAGGGCCTCACCGACCAGCTCTTCGTTGACAAGTGGACCATAGACCTCGGCTGTATCAAAGAAGGTGACGCCTCGCTCCACGGCGGCGTGAAGCAGCGCAATCATCTCCTGCTTGTCCTTTGGGGGCCCATAGGACCAGCTCATGCCCATGCAGCCGAAGCCGATGGCCGACACTTCCAGATTGCTCTTTCCTAGTTTGCGCTTTTCCATTGCGATCGCTCCTTGCGCGCGTGCGTCGATTTAAGTCTTAGTGGCGGATCGTTGCGTGAGCATCGCGTCGAGATCATCCCGCACGCGCTGCGGTTCGTCTTCCAGCGGCTGATTGTCCTGGTCTTTCGCGGCCTCGAGAGAACCGTCAGTGTCAGCATCGAGCCCGGCAAACAACGGTTCCAGGTCCGACTGCGCCGCTCCTTCAGCGGCGATGAGTTCAAGTGTCATTCGTGTCGCGTTGACCGAAGTAAGGCTTCGCACGAGCACCTCGGCGATCTGGCGGCGGGCAATCACACCATCCTTGGGCGTACCCGTCTGGCGCTTATCGCCTTGTAGGAATATCAGCCTGTGCTCGTTGGGGCTGTTGTTGTCAAACCAGCCCGGGCGGACGATTGTGTAAGGGTTGCCGCTTGCGCGGACGAGTCTCTCGGCGCGCCGCTTCCAGTCGTGAGACTCTGTGGAGCGGTTATACGAGCCAGTGCGGTTGGTCACTCCGATCGACGTCATCAGCGCAATTCGCGCTTTGCGCGAACCGAGCGCACGCAGGACATTGCGCACTCCGCCGTAGTCGACACTCTGAGCGCCCGCCTTTCCGGAGCCATCCGACCCGAGCGTGAACACAATTGCGTCGACACCCTCCACCGCGCCAGAAAGCGTCTCCGGGCGGGTGACATCGCCGACGAGCACCTGCACTTTCTCGGGAAAATTTCGCGCCTTAGCACGGTCACGTACCACTGCGCGCACTGTACATCCCCGTTTAAATGCGACCTCGACGACGAGGCGCCCGATGCTGCCTGTGGCGCCAACAACTAATACTGTTTTGACCGGGTCGATCATCTGGTTTCCGATTGAACTCCCCTCGGCTTTACGAAGGCTTGTATGGCGAAATCTTGTCGATGGCTCGCAGTGCATTGAGGTCGCGCGGATACCAGATGAAGGGCAAGAGCTGAGTGACGACATCGATGAGTTTTGCGCGGCTGTTGCCCACGCGTAGATTGGCTGCGACATGCCCTTTCGCTTGCGGGTCACAGCCACCAAGCGAGATCAACATGCTGAATGTCAGCAACTCGCGCGTTGCGAGATCCAGGCCCGAGCGTGAAACGTGGTCGCCGAAGCAGTTGGCGTCAAGAAAGCGATAGATGTGCTGCTCGTCCTGCGGTGCAGATTGGAGCGGCCGTTGCAGACCTTCTTCGCCCACGATCTCCTTCTGGACGGCAAGCCCCTTCTGCGCGCGCGTCTCTGGCGTGGTTGTGGATTGGCCGGCCAGTGGCACCGCGATGCCCCGCTCGGCGAAGAGTTCATTGGTGGCGTGGAGGAAGCCGTAGACCTTGGCCATACCAACGTATGGGACTGCCTGGTAGACGATCTCATTGATCTCGACCGGTGTGACCCCGACTGTGAGTGCCGCGCCGGCCATCGCGCGATACTCACGCAATGCCTGCGAGGCAATCATCGATGCGAGTTGCACCATCAATCGTGTACGAACGTCAAGGCTGCTCTGCGCGAGCACCTCGTCGAACGCAAAGTTGTCGAAGATGTCAATCAGTTCCGGGTCGGTGACCGCCAAAGTGGACACGTATCCCGGAAAGAGCTCGTCATGAGTCTGCTGCGCAGGTGCGTTTGGAGCCATTTCGATTTGCCTTTCTCAGCGCCCGACGCGCGCCTGCAAGGCTGCCGGGTACCGTGCACCCTGCACCTCAATGCCAGAGACAGCGCTCTGAATCGCGCTCAAGTCGTGCGCCGACAACTCCACGGCGGCGGAACCCAGATTCTCTTCAAGACGATGCAGTTTGGTCGTTCCCGGAATCGGTACGATCCAAGGCTTCTGCGCGAGCAGCCATGCAAGGGCAATCTGTGCCTGCGTCACTTTCTTGGCGGCAGCGATCTTGCCGAGCACATCGACGAGAACCTGGTTTGCTTTTCGATTCTCTTCATCGAAGCGCGGAACCACATTCCGGAAGTCACTCTTGTCAAAAGTCGTACTGGCGTTGATGGCACCGGTGAGAAAGCCCTTGCCGAGCGGACTGAAGGGGACGAAGCCGATGCCAAGTTCCTCGAGCGTTGGCAGAATCTCCTTCTCCGGCTCGCGCCACCAGAGGGAATACTCGCTCTGCAGCGCTGCGACAGGCTGAACATTGTGGGCGCGGCGGATCGATTCAACACCCGCCTCGGACATACCAAAGTGCTTCACCTTGCCCGCTGCGATCAGATCCTTGACTGTGCCGGCGACCTCCTCGACTGGCACATTTGGATCCACGCGGTGCTGATAGAACAGATCGATCACATCGGTCCTGAGGCGCGTCAAAGCGGCGTCTGCCACCTCGCGTATGCGTTGCGGCCTGCTGTCCAACCCCTTCGTGGGGATTCCATCGGTGAAGCCGAATTTGGTGGCGATGACGACTTTGTCGCGGAAGGGCTCCAGTGCTTCGCCGACCACTTCCTCATTAAGGAATGGGCCATAGGCTTCGGCGGTATCAAAGAATGTCACGCCGCGGTCGAATGCCGCCCGGATAAGGGTGATCGCCTGTTGCCGCTCCGTCGCGGGGCCATAGCCGAAGCTCAGCCCCATGCACCCCAGCCCGAGAGCTGAGACTTCGAGACCGCATTTTCCTAATTTGCGCTTCTGCATTGTCTTTTCTCCGTTCAGTTGTTCCGGCTTGTGTTGACCTGAATTGCTTCGCACCTAAAATGCGAAGCGCAGCTCCGATCCATCCCAACTCCTTCACCGCATGGTGAAACCGCCGTCCACTGAGATGGACTGGCCGGTGACATAGCTTGCAGCATCGCTGCAAAGCCACAAAACTGCATCTGCAATCTCCTCGGGTCGGCCAACCCGTCCCATGGGCACGCTCTCTTCCATCGCCTTCAAGGCTTCGCCCTGACCGCTCGCCACCATCTGGTCGGACATTGGCGTCTGAATGAGGCCAGGACAAACGGCATTGATTCGAATGCCACGCGCAGCGTATTCGAGAGCCGCGCTCTTCGTGAATCCAAGGACTCCGTGCTTCGCGGCATGGTAGATTCCTCGCTCGGAGCCTCCCACGAGTCCTCCAAGCGACGAGCAATTCACGATAGCGCCGCTTCCTTGCTTGCGCATCTGCTTCAGCTCGAACTTCATGCAGCTCCATACGCCACGGAGATTGATTGCCATCACGCGATCGTAGTCATCGCGAGTGGAATCGGCAGTCTCGGCAAGCACATTTTGAACGCCGGCATTGTTATAGGCTGCATCCAGGCGGCCAAAAGTGGCGAAGGTCTGTTCAACCATGGCTTCGACCTGAGTATCCTCCGATACGTCGCACCGGATGGCGAGTGCTCTGTGGCCTTGGGCCGTCAGTTCGTCTGCCGCGGCCCGCGCGGCCTGTTCATTCCAGTCGGCCAGTACCACGGAAGCACCCGATTCAGCGAAAGCTTTGGCGGTCGCACGGCCAAGTCCGGAGCCTGCGCCGGTAACAAGCGCGACCTTGTTCTCAAAAGAAATGTTCATACGGAGTTCCTCGTTCTGTACGCAGGTTATGCCCCAGATTGCGCGCCTTCTGCACTTTGTTCTCCCGCAAAGAGGTAGCCTTTGAATCCGACGAATCAGCCAGACATCTCGACAACTCCGATCCTACGGAGAGATGTGTTGTCGGCGCTTTCCCGATCCTGCCGATTCTTTGCCTGATTCTGTCTGGAACAGGAGTTTTGTGCACAAACGAACGCTTTCGCAGTAGGCTGAAGAGGCAGGAGCAAGGAGCAAAGTGGCGAGACCGATCGAACGACTCAAAGATCAGAATTTGCCGGTGATTGAAATGCGGAGGGAGTTATCCGCAAAGATCGCGGCCCGCGCACCTTTGGAGGGGGAAAATCGTACTCCCATCCCCGGCCTGGCGCTTTACCGGCGGACACAGCCGTCAGGATGCTATCTGGCCACCTATGAGCCGAGCTTTACGGTGTTCCTGCAGGGGCGCAAGCGGGTCAATCTCGGAGGCAACATCTACTTCTGCGATGGATCGTCCTTTCTCCTGTCGTCGATCGATGTGCCGGTTGAGAGTCAGATACTCGAGGCATCCGAACAGGTTCCCATGCTTTCGATGTTTTTCAAGCTGGATATGCCGACGGTGCGGGAGGTCATCAGCCGCGAAGAACTGCCGGAAGCGGAAACAAGCGGCAAATCTCGCGGGATCGCGGTTGGAGAAACAACGGTTGGATTGCTCGGCGCATGCTCACGACTGATCGACCTTCTCGAGGCCCCCGAGGATATTCCGTTTCTCGGCCACTTGATCCAGCGCGAAATTGTGTACCGTATTCTGCGCACCCCGCAAGGAGAACGCCTCCGTGCCATCGCGACGACGGGCGGTCTCAGCCACCGGACCGCACGGGCGATTGCCTGGCTCAGGGCCAACTATGCCAAGCCATTGCGCATCGACGAACTTGCGGAGGCCGCGCGTATGGGAGTCTCGACGCTTCATCACCAGTTCCGTGCGCTGACCGCGATGAGCCCGCTCCAATACCAGAAGCAGCTTCGGCTACAGATGGCCAGACAGCGGATGTTGATGGATGGGCTGGATGCCACCAGCGCGGCCTACGAGGTCGGGTACGAGAGCATCAGCCAGTTTACCCGTGAGTACAGTCGACTCTTTGGTCAACCACCGATGCGCGATATCAAATCTTTGCGCGACAGTAACGTTGTGCCGATCAGCGCAGCCTGACATCCACTCGATCTGCGGCCTGCCTCGATCAAACCAGCGGAGCGATTACCAGCGCGTCGATGGCGGGAGGCGGCACGACCTTCGGCAACTCCATGTCCGTATAGCGGCCTTGCGCTACCTCAGCGAACACTCGATTGACAGTGTCTTCGGTCCTGCCGGAGTTGATGTGCAGCTTGCGCACTGCGCGCATCACTGTGGCGGACAACAGAAAACGGTTCTCTATCTTGAGTCCAGCCGAATGCACCAGTTCAGATCGCATGTGTGCCCCAATTCTCGGTAGTCGTACGTTTGCTACAGAGCCGGGCTCGTCTTGGTGTCGTCCGCTGAATGCGAGTTCTGTGCCGGAAACACGTGGAGGAGAGGGCCGAAGCGAGGGAATATCCTGCTGATCCCTCAAGGTCCAGCATACGCTGATTCTGACCCTTCTCCTAATTACCTAGGAGCCACCGCCAATTCGCGTGAATTGTCATGTGATCTCGCTTCTATCGTCTGGTTCATGTCGGGATTCCCGAAGCGGGCGCTGTTTTCAAATGTGGTTGGAAAGTCATTTGAGGCAGTGCCGACAGCGCCGGCAGCGCAGCTCGGCGTCCGAAGAATGCTATACTAGTAACCGGTCGTCGAATCCGACTTGGCGTTCTTGCCTGTTCTGCTATTCCGCTCAACTCGCAATGCAATTCCACTAGAGTTCAGCGATACACCACGCAACAAAGGAATAGTTATGGAACAGGGAACAGTGAAATGGTTTAACGATGCAAAGGGATTCGGCTTCCTCAGCCGTGCCAACGGCGAAGACGTGTTCGTGCACTATTCGGCCATCAAGAGTGACGGATTTCGTTCTCTCCAGGAAGGCCAGGCAGTCGAGTTCGACGTCGTGAAGGGGCCGAAGGGCTTTCAGGCCGAGAACGTCCGGGTTGCCTAATTCAATGAATTGCTGGGAAGAGGTCGGTTTCGGCGTCTTCCCGGTCCTCGCCGGTTTGCCTCGGGCTCCCAACGCCCTGTGGCCGCGGTTTTGGCGCTCATTGGGGGCCGAAACCATGGGCAGCTCCGCGCAGACGGAAGTTCTTTCGAATCTCCAGCCTGCTCTTCAGACGGAATTGATCCCCGTGTCTGCCGACGCAAGACGGAATTCACGCGATCGAGCAGCCGCGCCAAACAAGTCAATGATTGCAACGGACTCTGCTGTGGATCAGTCGACTGCGACTCAGATCGACCGGGACACAACAGCAAAGTTCGAGGGTATTTCGAACGCAGCACACACCTGAAGAATGGACGAAAGGGACCTATGGCTGGAGATCAGCAACTCATGTGCAGCGATTGCGGGCAGGCATTCACGTTTACTGCCGAAGATCAGGAGTTCTTCCGCGATCGTGGTTATTCGGCGCCGAAGCGCTGCAAGACGTGTCGGCAGGCCAAGAAGAACGAACAGGCAGGCGGCGGAGGCGGATACCAGCGCAGTGCATCGCAGGGTACAAGCGTGATCTGTTCCGGCTGCGGACAGCAGACCACCGTCCCCTTCGAGCCCCGAGGCGACCGTCCGGTGTACTGCCAGAATTGCTTTCAGAGCCGGAAGGGCAGCACGGGCGGCGGCGGCCGCCAAGGTTTTGGCAAAGGCAGGCGCTAGAACATTGTGTTGGGGCCCGCATCGAGCGGGCACCCTTCCCCAAGGAGCCATCCATGAAAAAAGAAGTGCCGCACGACAAATACTTCCTCAAGTCGCTTCATCAGGAAATTGCTCTTTACGATCGCAAGCTCGCTCATTTGGAGAAGTATGCTGAGTTCGAGTCGGTCGCCGATCGCGAGGGGGCGGAGAGCAAGTTGCTCACGAAACGGGCATCGCTTGCGGAGACCGCAAAGCAGCTGGTTGCCGATGGAGTGGAATTCAACCCGGCGGATCTTCCTCGTTCTCTTCGCGACCCGGAACCTGCCAGCCTGGGCGGTTGATCTCGGCTCACTCTCCGGCGGCTTCAATTCGGGTGCTCGCTCGATTCTGATCGGCACCTGAAAGTCCCTCCAGGGAGGAACCATGGACGGCCATCCCAAGACGGAATTCTCCCCTCTATGCGATCTGCACCATTGTCCGATGCGACGAGTCATGCTTGACCAGTCCGCACCGCAGGAAGCTCGGTCGTTCCACCGGTGTGAACGGCGCGACTGTCATCGCATCTTCCGCGACGATCACGGCTATTCGGATTTTGCCGATGGCGAATTTGATGCATCGCGCGTGTCTTCTCGAATGTGTCCGATTTGTGGTGCGACACTCTATCTAGCTGAAGTGAACCGCGCGCAAAAAGTTGAGACCTGGGAATGCGCGGAGATGAAATGCGCCTATACCGGGGACATTCCCTCCCCATCCTCGCGCTAGACCCGGCGGGCAAAGCCCGCCCGCAACTGCATCGGGCCTGAAAGAGCCCGAACGGATCCTTTTCAGACAGTCCGCTAGTCTATGGTCCAACGGTTGAAGTTATCTTCTCTATTCCATTGAAACAATGGCTGATCCATTTATCGCAATCGTCGGCGATTCCGAGAAGATCCGAAGGTTAGTTTCTTGTCCAAAGGGCAAGCCGCAGCCCCCCGTCGGACCGTTTTTGCGACTCCAGCGCTAAGCAACCCGCGAAGCCAATTTGTCCTCCACATGAGAAGGGGAGGTGTGTGCATCGTTTGTGAAATCTTCATGCTGCTTTTGTGGACGCGCGTCCTGCTTTCGAGGAATTCAAAAGGGCTCGGAATGCCCGCAGAGTGAAAAGGGCGATTACCTGCGAGAAAAATCACTTTCCAGAGAGTTACTCCTTGCGAGGTAATTGATTGAGAATTACCAACGTGGAATTGACGTAACGCCCGTATCGGGTTGACATGAGAGAGTCGCGTAGAGCTTTCTAAGTGGGGTCTGATGCGCGTCGAGTGGCCGAAGGACAGCATCTTTCGGCGGTCATTGGGTCCTAACTACAGGTCTTGCAGATACTTGTGATGTTCCACAGTCGTCTCAGAATACCGAAGAACCTTGAACCGGCCAAGGATTGTGGAAAAAGGGATCTGTAACTCACAGGGCGGAGCTGCGCACGCGAAGGACATAGGAGACAGGGCTAAAAGATTTATAATGAAACAGATGCACAAATCTGCCAACGTGATCGACGGTGCTTCCTCCTGGTGGGCGATTTACACCCGTCACCAGCACGAGAAGGCAGTTGCGCAGGTTTTGGCCACAAAGGGGTTTGACGTCTTCCTGCCTCTGTACGACTCGGTGCGGAGATGGAAGGACCGGAGCAAGATGCTTTCCCTGCCTCTGTTCCCCGGCTATGTGTTCGTGCGCGGGGGTATGAACCGCAGGCTTCACGTGCTCACCACCCCTGGCGTTCACACGATTCTCTACAACGGCGACCGCATTGCCACGATTCCTAAAGGAGAGATCGAGGCCATTCAAAAAGCCGTGCATAGCCCCTGTCGTGTGGAACCGCACCCGTTTCTTCGCTGCGGCGAGAAGGTTCGTGTCATACGGGGCAGCCTTGAAGGCGTCCAGGGCGTGCTGATCCGCAAGAAGAGCATCTATCGTCTGGTTCTCTCGGTAGAGATGCTCGCGCAGTCGGTTGCGGTTGAGATCGACGCTGTCGACGTGGAGCCCGCCAAAGAGAAGAGCTCGCCCAGGGTATCGATCTCCGCCAAGCCCGCTGGCCTTGGTTCGCTGAGCGATTTGCAAGATCCGGATCCGGGACAGTTCGCTCTTGTGTCTGGCCGGTAAGGCGGTCCTCCTCGGCGATCTTGCACCGGGACGGTAGCAATGCAGGAAAGAGTATTCTGAACCTAAGAAAGCCGTAACACTCTGGTTCAAGGAGTTACGTCGATGTTTGAGTTGTATGAAGACGGTCGGCTCGTCTTTTCCGATTCAGTAAGTGGAACGCGGCAGGAGCTGGTATGAATTCGATCGCAAGAGCGTCTATCCGAGCCTCACTTTTGATTGCAGCCCTGTCGGTGCGGTTGCTCGGACAGAGTCCGGCTGCAGGGACAGCGGAAGGGACCGCGCCTGCGGCGGATTCGCAGACATCGCCTGCCGCCCCCAACGCGGGGAACTCGAAGGCCCACGATAGTTCCTACATCATTGGCAATGATGACAAGCTCGCGATCAGTGTCTGGAAAGAACCGGACCTCACACGCTCGATCCTCGTGCGTTCCGATGGGAAGATTTCCTTGCCGCTTGTGGGAGAGATTCAAGCAACTGGACGGACGCCTTTGCAGCTTGAAATGGATATTTCGAACCGGCTGCGCAACTACATTACGGTCCCCGAGGTCACCGTGATTGTGGAGGCCATCAACAGCAAGAAGTACAACATTCTCGGTCAGGTGGGACGGCCCGGAGCGTATGCGCTGACGCTCTCGACGACGATTATGGATGCGATCGCGGCTGCCGGCGGCTTTAAGGACTTCGCGAAGACCAAGGGAGTTTACATTCTGCGCCAACAGCCCGATGGGACTCAAAAGCGGCTGAACTTTAACTACAAAGATTTCATCAAGGGCAAGGATCTCGACCAGAATGTGAAGATTGAGCCCCAGGACACGATCATTGTTCCCTAAGGTCGACCATGCATAAGAATAACCTTTTTGGTCTTGCTCTGTTTCTCGTTCCCGGATTGCTGTGGTGCCAGGTTGAGCCAAGCGCCAGCGGGGGAAGCGGAGAGTCAAACGACGATTCGCAGATGTCGATGCC
>Ga0181526_10003714_pt1 | contig 12262 bp, 10 predicted proteins | sample PEATcosm2014_Bin_35_FD_119750 | JGI IMG/M metagenome (GOLD analysis project Ga0181526, IMG submission 119750) | Peatland microbial communities from MTU Mesocosm Facility, Houghton, MI, USA - PEATcosm2014_Bin06_30_metaG | ecosystem: Environmental > Terrestrial > Soil > Wetlands > Peat | place...
CGGAAGTTCTTTATTTTGTTGGCGTCCCCGACGGGATTTGAACCCGTGTTACCGCCGTGAAAGGGCGATGTCCTAGGCCGGGCTAGACGACGGGGACGCTTGCATGGTGGGAAAGTTCGCGTCGGAGACTTGATACTAGCAGCCGCTTAGAAAGAGTGTCAAAAGCTGCTCCCCAATCGCCGCCAGGAATAAACACAATTGTGCCGGAAGACAGGTTCGCCCTTCTGTCGGACGCGAAACGGGCGCACAAACTTGGGTAGTCAATGTGTCGAAGCGCATTCTTGCAGGATGAATGCCGGGATAGCTGGTCAAAGCGACATGCGGAAAGCTCCTCTTGCGGTTAGCATGGAATGCGAACAACAGCACACCATGGGAGGAAGCAACCAATGGCAAATCCGTTCGTACACCTTGAGCTCAACACGCCTGATCTGGCTAAGGCGAAGGAATTCTACAGCGCCCTTTTTGGCTGGCAGTTCCAAGACATGGACATGGGCCCGGCTGGTATCTACAGCACCTTCAAACCTGAGAATGGACCAGGCGGCGGCATGATGACCATGCCCGGCGGAAATCCTGGCTGGCTGGCCTACGTTGGGGTAGAAGACATTAACGCAGCGACGGAGAAGGCGACGTCGCTGGGGGCCAAGGTCTGCATGGGCCCTCAGGAGGTGCCGAACGTAGGCCGGTTTACGATCATCACCGATCCCACCGGCGGCGCGATTGCCATGTTTCAACCGAAGTAAGCCTCGTCTACCAAAGTAGGCCCCATCGTCCACCCAGGTTAGCGTCCAAAAGTCGGACGCGACCTGGGGCGCAGGCGCCTGACCCCTAGTCTCCCCCCGGATGACAAGGAGGGTTGTTCATCCAACCACGCCACCCGCCTGCTCTCTGAACCATGGGACAGGGGCAGCTTCGGCCGGGACAAATCTCACTCCAGGGAACTAAGTTGCGCTTACCAAGTTGGCGCACGCATGTCTGATATCACGCATGTCTGATATAGGGATGTGAGTCAGGGAACCGAGCGTTCTGGCTCGGAGCAGAACTGGTTTCCTCTCTGCTCCGGACTCCGATCACATGTTTCCGCTGTTCGAGTCTGACCACAATTCGCGAAAGCGGCGCTAGAGGTTTCGATGCATAGGATGACTCGTCGGGAAGCAGTTCGCTTGCTCGCTGCGGGCTCAACCGGAGCATGGTTTACGGCGGCGCAGACCGGTCTCGATCTCGCGTTTGCGCCCTCGGCATCGGCGAAGTCCGTTTCCACTCCTCCACTGGCGCCCGGCGCTCCCCTGTCCCCAGAGCGAATGGCGCTTATCGATACGTTTAAGGAAAAATCTGTGGGGCTGGAGAAGCAATACGAAGCGCGCGTGTACAAGAGCGACTTGACCATGCCCTATCGCTTGTTCCGGCCGGCGGCGACGAGCGGGAAACTACCGCTGGTTTTGTACCTGCATGGCAGCGGCGGATTGGGCGACGACAACCAGAAGCAACTCGGTTTGGGCAATGTTTTCGGGACGCGGGTCTGGCTGCTTCCTGAGAACCAGAAGAAGTTTCCCTGTTACGTCGTCGTACCGCAGACGGACACCGGGTGGGTCCACTACGATCTTTCGCGGGAAGCACAGGGGGAAATAGGATTGCTCCCCGGCTTGGGCGACGGCGCGCGGCTGGCGTTGGGAATCATCGACGCACTCTGCCGGGAGTTCGCAATTGATGAGCGCCGGATCTATGTAACCGGACAATCGATGGGTGGCGCTGGGACCTGGCACATGACCGCGCAACGCCCGAAACTCTTCGCCGCGGCGGTGGCATGTTGTGCGGCGCAGACCGCCGAGGATCCCATCGCATCGCTGGGCACGCCCTTGTGGAACTTTCACGGCGACAGCGATAAGTCGGTTCCCGTGGCTTTGTCACGCGACCGTATCGCGGCGCTCCGGAAGGCAGGCGGTCACCCTCTCTACACGGAATACGCTGGCGTCGACCACAACGTCTGGGAGTGGGCTTATACCGAACCGGAGCTGGTGAACTGGGTTTTCGCTCAACGCCGCGAGAGTTAAGAAGGTGTGACGCAGCCCATGAGCAAAACTTTATCCCGGGCGAAACATAGGTGCAGGCAGACGATGTTTCGACGTCTCGCTGTTTATGTTCTGCTTCTTTTCCTTGATCCCGCCGTCTATTCCCAGACGCAGCCCACGCTCTCCGTTCCCGCAGATTCCCCGCGCTGGGACCTGCAAGGACAAGCCAAGGCGACCGAATATCAAGGCCGCAAGTGCCTATCGCTGGATGGGGGAGCGGCGGTTTTGAAAGACCTTGAAATGCGCGACGGGGTTATCGATGTGGATGTCGCAACCCCGGCGAAGCGCGGGTTTTTCGGTATTCAGTTTCGGCTCGCCGATGACGGAGCCAACGCCGAATGGGTCTATCTCCGCCAGCACAAGTCCGGACTTCCCGATGCCATGCAATACACGCCGGTTCTCCACACCGGCGCCAACTGGCAGATCTATAACGGGCCTGGTTTCACCGGCGCGGTCGATATCCCGAAAGATGTCTGGTTCCACCTGCGTTTGGAGGTCGTGGGTGCGCAGGCAAAGCTCTATGTCAAGGACATGGATAAGCCTGCGCTGGTGATGACCGATCTGAAAAGCGGCGTTCAGAAAGGTCAGGTCGCCCTGTATGTCCTGACTGGCGCAACCTATTTCTCGAATTTCGAGATACGGACAACGCCCGATGCGCCCTGGGTGCGGCACCTGCCGCCGATGCCGCCGGGCACTCTAACCAAGTGGAGCCTGTCGCCTTCCTACGACGCGCTCGCACGTAATCTGGAGCGTCCGCTCCCGCCCTCCGAGATCGATACCATACATTGGCAGGACGTGGAAGCGGAGCCGCCCGGCTTTGTGGTTCTCTATCGTTATCGCGATGCCCCACACCTCACAGTCTCGTTTGCCAACGACTTTTCCAAGCGCCTGGAACCGCAGCCGGGAATGAAGGTCATTTATGCGCGAACCACTATCGATTCCGATCGCGTCCAGGTGAAGAAGCTCTACATCGGCTATAGCGACGACGTCAGCGTCTTCCTGAATGGCCAGATTCTCTTCCGCGGCCGCAGCGCTCAGAATTTCCGCGATCCCGGGTTCCTTGGCATCGTTAACCCGGAAGACGACGCCATCTACCTCCCATTGAAGAAGGGCCGCAATGAATTGATGCTGGCGGTCAGCGAACTCGGCGGCGGGTGGGGATTCATTTGCCGCCTAGCGGCCCTGGAAAACTGAGCCTGCGCGCGGTTGGCCCAGGCTTTCCACCGAGTCACTAACTCTGGGCCCGTTAAGCCACGCTCATTCCTGGGAAAATTAGGAACCCGGCTTGCTGGAGACCGGGACTGAGAACCTATTCTCCGTACCCCCGCGGATGCGCCCGGTGCCACTCCGACGCGCTGCCGACGATGGCCTCAATATCCGAGTGCTGCGGATTCCAGCCCAGCACTCGTTTGATCTTCTCCTAGCTCGCCACCAGCACCGCCGGATCTCCGGCGCGACGCGGTGCTTCGATCGCCGGAATGATTTTCCCCGTCACCTTGCGGGCGATATCGATGACCTCGCGCACGCTAAAGCCGCTGCCGCTTCCCAGATTGCAGATCAACTGCTCATGCTCGGCCAGTCCGTCGAGCGCCAGCAGGTGCGCCGCGGCCAAATCGTCGATGTGGATGTAGTCGCGAATGCACGTCCCGTCCTTGGTGGGATAGTCCGTGCCATAGATCGAGATCGCCTCCCGCTGCCCTAACGCCACCTGCAGAACGAGCGGTATCAGATGCGTCTCCGGATTGTGGGCCTCGCCGCGATCCGCAGTTGCACCGGCGGCATTGAAGTAACGGAGGCTGGCGTATCGCAATCCTTGGCAGCGGTGAAACCATGCCAGCATTCGCTCCACCACCAGCTTCGACTCGCCATAAGGGTTGGTCGGCTCCAGCGGATCGTCTTCTGTGATCGGGATGCGTCGCGGCTCGCCATACACTGCGGCGGTCGAGGAGAAAACGAAGCGCGGCACCTTGTGCTTGAGAACCGCTCGCAGCAGCGTCAGCGCCTTGGCCGAATTGTTATCGAAGTAGATCTCAGGCGACACCACCGACTCGCCTGCCTCGATGAAGGCCGCGAAGTGCAGCACGGCATCGAAATGTCCCGCTTGAAAGATGCTGTCCAGAATTTGTGCATCGCCCGTGTCGGCCAGAACAAAGTCGGCCGCCGCCGGAACAGCTTGTTGCCTGCCTTTACTCAGATTGTCTAAAACCGTGACTGAGTGCCCCGTTTGCAGCAGGCGATCCGCCACCGCGCTGCCAATGTAACCAGCACCACCCGTAACCAGGACCCGCATCAAGCTCCCCATATGAGGCTAGGTGACTTCGGCTTCGATTGTAACGGGTTGCCGCAGTTTCACGTCAGGGTGAGGTGTTAGTCCAAGTTTTGAACAAGCCTGGTTCAATATTTGGACACAAACCTCGCCCGTCGTTTGAGCCGGATGGTCCTGCAGAGCTAACTGACTAAAAATAAACATGTTGTTTTACATAGGCTGAATATCGACCAATGGTGCAAGACGTGCTCAAAAGAGATAGCACGTTAGCATCACTTACGTGTAGCACTTTAATGACACTGGCTGTCTCGCGCAGATACAGCAAGTCTAACTGCCTTGTTTTAAGGCTCGGCCAGCATAGTGGGACTGAGAATGGCGAAGCCATGCGTTCCCGGCTTGGGAGTTTCCCGATGACGCAAGCGATTGACACGCTACATCGAAAAAGCTGGCTGGCGGCTTACACACGCTCGCGTCATGAACACCACGTAGCCGATCAACTGCGACTGAAGGACCTTGAGTTCCTGCTGCCGACCTACGAACGGCTGGCTCGCTGGTCAGACAGGATCAAACGATCGCCCGCCCCACTCTTTCCCGGATACGTCTTTGTCCACGTCTCTGATCGCGAACGGGTTTCGGTGCTACAGACCATGGGAGTCGTCAATCTGGTTTCCAGCGCGGGCCGAGCTGCGGTACTTCACGATCGAGACGTCGAGCGGTTGCGCGCCTGCGGTCTGCGATCGAACGACGTTGAGCCCCACCCCTATCTAAGAATTGGACATCGGGTGCGAGTGAAACATGGCCCCTTCGCCGGGTGGGAAGGCACGCTGCTGGAAAAATGCAACGGCTGCCGGCTGATTATCACTGTCGATCAGATCATGAAGTCGGTTGCCATCAACCTTCACGGCGCCGATGTCGAGAACATCAACTAGCCACTCATACTGCCCAGCCTGGTGGCGTTCTTCAGCCTTGTACGGTTCGACATTTTTGTAACCAGCGCCTGACTTGGCGCGCAACGTCCCTTCCCCCACAACAGGCGTTTTCCATATTTATGAACATACCACTGATCAGGAACGCAGCGGCAGGCAATGCCCTGCCTGCATCTTTCGCATCGCCCGGCATCAGCGACGCGATCGATCTGACCCGGCTGGCATCCCGACTCACTCAGATTATCCCGGCACGTCTGACGAAAGCACGCCGTCCCACGTTGTACGACGCCGGGAAGCAACTCCTCGACCTAGCTCTCTCAGCGGTCCTGCTCGCCATACTTGCACTTCCGTTCGCCGGCATCGCCCTGCTGGTGAAGGCCACATCGTCGGGACCAGCGCTGTTCCGGCAAGACCGCATCGGCCAGGGAGGCCGTCTTTTCGCGATGTACAAATTCCGCAGCATGTATCAGGAGGCGCCCCGCTACGGATATTCACCAATGACTGGAGCCGACCCGCGTATTACCCCAGTCGGACGCTTTCTCCGCCGCACCAGTCTGGATGAGTTGCCGCAGTTGATCAATGTATTTGTGGGGCAAATGTCACTGGTCGGCCCTCGTCCCGAGATGCCATTCATCGTTGAACAGTACAGCGCGGAACAGCGGCAAAGACTCTGCGTGAAACCGGGCATTACGGGGCTGTGGCAGATCAGCCCACATCGTGGGTCTCCGATTCATGAACATCTGGAATACGACTTTTATTACGTTGCCCATCGCAGCCTCGCCCTTGATGCCGTCATCCTCCTGCGGACCGTTCGGGTTGCGGCACGGGGAATCTAAACCGGTTGACTTTTCCTTCCTGGGATCCGGAGAGCAAAAATGCGCATCGCCGTAGTGGGATCAGGATATGTAGGACTGGTTTCAGCCGCCTGTCTGGCTGAGATTGGACATGACGTGATCTCGGTCGACGCCGATGTCCAGAAGATTGCCGACCTCAAGCGCGGTGAAGTTCCCATCCATGAGCAGCTCCTGCCGCAATTGCTGCAGCGCCATCGCGGCAACCGGCTGACGTTTTCTTCTTCCGTGAGTACAGCGGTTGCGGAATCGGAAGCCGTGTTCATCACTGTGGGCACTCCCCAGGACGATAGCGGAGAGCCCGACTTGTCCTACGTCGAATCGGTCGCCTCCGAGATTGCTTCCGCCCTGACCGCACCCAAACTGATCGTGGAGAAAAGCACCGTTCCGGTTTGCACCTGCGAATCGATCCGCAAGGTCTTGCTGCTGCATGGCGCTGACCCCAGCCACTTCTCCGTCGCGTCCAACCCCGAGTTCCTGCGCGAAGGAACGGCGGTCACCGACTTCCTCTATCCCGATCGCATCGTGATGGGTGTCGATGACGATTTCAGCGCAGCCATGCTCTACGGCATCTACCGTCCGCTGACGGAAGGCACGTATTACCGGGAGGAGGGCGCAATTCCCTGCCCCGGCCTGCAGCCCGAGGGGGCGCGGGTCATCGTGACCAATGCCAAGAGCGCCGAACTTATTAAGCATGCCTCCAATGCCTTTTTGGCCATGAAGATTTCCTATATCAACATGGTGGCCAACATAGCCGAAACCGTGGGCGCCGATATCGATCAGGTCTGTGCCGGGCTCGGCGCCGATCCGCGAATCGGGCCGCAATTCCTGAAGGCCGGCATCGGCTACGGCGGCTCATGCTTCCCCAAGGATGTCTCCGCCTTCCATTCCGTCGCGACCCAATGCGGTATCGACTTCCCGCTGCTGGCCGAAGTCACGCGGATCAACCTCGCACAGCGACGAAGTTTTGTGAAAAAAGTTCGTACCGCGTTATGGACGCTTCGTGGCAAGCGGCTTGGCGTTCTGGGGTTGGCCTTCAAAGGTGGCACCGATGACGTGCGCGAGTCGCCCGCCATTGCCATCATCCAGGAACTGCTCAAGGAGGGTGCTAGCGTTTGCGCTTACGATCCGGCGGCCATGCTGAAGGCGCGGGATGTGCTACCGCCGGGAAGCATCGACTATGCCGAAAACGAATATCAGGCCGCGGCACAGCGCGATGCCTTGCTGCTGCTGACCGATTGGGAGCGCTTTGCCCAGCTGGATTTACCGAAACTCCACAAGGCGATGAAACTGCCAATCATCATCGACGGCCGCAATCTCTTCAGCCCCAGTCAGATGGCGGCGGCCGGCTTCTTGTACTACAGCATGGGACGCGCATTGCAAATCACCGAGAGCATGCCCTCGTTGTGGCATGGAATTCATTTCAGCCCCCAGGCGATTACCATGCAGCCCACCCGGGCCAGCACGGCCTAACAACGCTCCATAACCTCGAAACGAATTGACTACAGCGTGATCCTGCCCAGCGAAACGGAAATCCAGCAACCCGACAAGGCTGGCATGCAGCGGCTTGCTTGCGACGGCGCTCCGTTGCAGGAAGAACTGCTGCTCCCAGAACTGGGCAGAATGCTACGTACCCGGCGCTCCCTCATTGTGGGATGTGTGCTTACCTGCCTGCTTCTATCGTTGCTCTACATACTCGTGCGCAGCTCGCGATATGAGGCAACGGCGCGAATTGAAGTGAGTCCCGTGGGGACCAATTCCATGGGTCTGGACGAGCTGACATCGCGAATGCTCAGTCCTTCCGACACTTCGATCCAACTGCAAAGCGCCGTCACGGTCCTCGAGAGCAACACCGTCGCCCTCGCCGTCATCCAGCAGGTGAAGCTGGCCGAGAGAAAAGACTTTGCGGGACGATGGACCCAACCTCCCGGCACCAGGGTTGCCGATCTCTCCCCCGAAGTCCGCGACAAACTGTTGCTCCGGTTTCAAAAGAACTTGGACGTCGAGATCGTCCCCAAGACCGACATCATTGCCGTGCAGTTTCGCGCCAAGGACCCCAAGCTGGCTGCCGACGTCGTCAACGCCACGGTCAGCAGCTATGCCGAGCGAAATTTCCGCAGCAGCTACGACTCGGCATCGCAGGTCTCGAATTGGCTTTCCAGGCAGATGGACGATCTGAAGCTTAAGGCCAACCAAGCCCAGGAAAAACTGGCGGCGCTGCAGAAACAGCGCGGCTTGATCGGGGTCGATGAGACCGACAACATCGTCACCGACAAGCTGAAGGAACTTGACGAGCAGCTCACCACGGCTGAGTCAGACCGCATCGTGAAAGAAGCCCGCTACCGCATCTCCGGGTCAGGCAATCCGGAATTGATCGCCTCTACCGTTCCCGAGCCCACGCTCCAGGTGCTGCGCTCGCAGCAGGCGCAGTTGCGGGTGGACTACGCACGGCTCAGCACCAAGTTCGGCGATGGTTATCCCAAGCTGGCCGAACTGGGAAATGAGATGTCCCAGGTCGATAGCGCGATCAATGCCGAACTCAAGAACCTTGCCGAACGCTATAAGAACGAATACCTGGCCGCCGCCGACACCGAGAAAATGCTGCGGGCCAAGTTCGAGGAGCAAAAGCAGAAGGCTTTCGACCTGAATCAAGGCGCTGCTCAATATGCAATCCTGAAGCACGAAGTTGACGCCACCCAGGACCTCCACGAAACTCTGCAGTTGAAGTTGCAGCAAGCCGGTATTGTCGCCGGACTGGCCTCAGCCAACATTGGGGTGGTTGAGCCCGGTCAAGTGCCTTCCGAACCTGTCGATCCGCGGCCCGTGCTCGACCTGGCCTTGGGCCTTGGTGCGGGACTGGTGCTGGGAGTTCTTTCGGCGGTGGCATTGGAAGCGCTCGATACCACCGTCCGCACCGGCGAAGAAGTTGAGAGCGCCTGCGGTCTCCCTACGCTGGCGGTGATTCCGCAGTTCTCCCTGGGTGATCGCACGGCGCGAAGAAACAGACGTCCTGCGCCCGGGCAAGCCGTTCCTCTGCGCCTGATCGCCTATCGCCAGCCCCAGTCGCACGCGGCCGAGTCGTATCGCACTCTTCGGACTTCGCTCTTGCTCCAGTCAGGAGCCAGTCCTCCGCAAGTCCTCGTCGTCACCAGTTCGATGCCGGCGGAGGGAAAGACGCTCACAGCAGTGAACTGCGCCACCGTTCTGGCCCAGCAGGGTGCAAAAGTTCTGCTGGTCGATTCCGATCTCCGCCAACCTTCTCTGCATCATGCCTTCAACCTTCCGCAGGATCCGGGACTGACCGGCATCCTGGCTGGCATATGTCCGGCAGAACAAGCCACCAGGCAGGCGGAGAGGCTGCCCAGCCTGAGTCTCCTATCCGCAGGGGCCGCTTCGCCTTGCCCCGCGGAGATGCTGGCATCGCGGACCATGCTCGACTTGCTTGACCACTGGCGTTTGCTCTACGACCACATCGTCCTCGACACCGCGTCGGCGTCGATGTTTACCGACGCGGTCGTGCTGGGGGCCCATGCCGACGCCGTGTTGCTGGTAGCGCGCGCCGGAGCCACCACCAAATATTCCCTGCGCCACACCCGCGACCTGCTGCAGCGCGCCTCGGTGAATATCGCCGGCGTCGTGCTGAATGGCATGGACAAGAAATATGCGCGCTCCTACTACCGCCCTTATAACTATGGCTTCGGCAGAAAGGCAAGCCACTCCTTTGACAGCTAAAGTCACTCAGGAGTGGCGAGCTTCCAGATCGCTCCGAACTGGATGTGTAGTTGCGTTGACGGTCGTGGCCCTGCTTTGGATCGCCGGCGCCGCGGCGGCCCAGCAGTCGCCCGATGCCACCAGGAGTTTCACACCGCCAACTACAACCGTCCAATCCGGGGACAAGTTGCCTTCGGCGCAACCACAACCTTCACAGCCGATCGCGGCTTCCGAGGTTTTCTCCGCATTGTTACTCGATGCCGGTGACCTTCTCGACGTTCGTGTCTTCGATACCCCTGACCTGTCGGAAAAACTTCGCGTCGACAATCGCGGCGAAATCACGCTGCCCGTCGGCGGCGTGATCAAAGTAAGAGGGCTGACCGCCGAGCAGGCGCAGCTTGCGATCGAACAGCGCTTTCGCCAAAGGAACATCCTCCGCGATCCTCACGTCGAAGTCTTCGTGCTCGAATATGCCACCCAGGGCGTGACCGTTGCCGGCGAAGTCAAACTCCCGGGAGTCTATCCCTGGTCGGGCAAGCGCACGGTGCTCGACTTCGTCTCGCTCGCCGGTGGAGTAACTCCGGCTGCGTCCAAAACCGTCACCCTGACCCACAAACGTCCCGACACCACAGTCGTCACGGCACAGTTGAGCGACTCCGCGCCGAAAGCCGAGGTCGAGCCGGGCGATCTCATCGTCGTCGCGCAAGCGGGCGTGGTGTATGTGGTCGGCGACGTGGGCAAGCCGGGCGGGTACCTCATCGAAAACAAAGACACCATTACCGTGCTGCAGGCGCTTGCCCTCGCACAGGGCATGAACAAGACTGCCAAATACGATGCCAAACTCATCCGCAACACTCCTGCGGGACGGACAGAAGCTGACCTGCCTTTGAAGCAAATCCTGGCCAACCAGGTCACCGACCCCAAGCTTCAGGACGGAGACATTCTCTTCGTCCCCGTCAGCGCCGGCAAACAATGGGCCGACAAAAGCGTGACTTCCATCCTGCAGATGGCAGTTGGCGTGGTGATCTACGGAAGGCTCTAAACATGCGCAATTACGCAGGTAAGCCAGGGCCTCGCGGCCTTTGGATCGCCGTCTTCGGACCCGATGGCGCGGGAAAATCGGCGCTGATCGATCAGCTGGCCGGCAAACTCGACACCGCCTTCGCGGGCGTCAAACGATTTCACTTTCGCCCCATGTTTCGCGGCCAAGGGACCGACCGTCCGCCGGTAATCGATCCCCACGGTAAACCTCCGCGCAGCACCTTGGTATCGCTATGCAAACTGATCTATTGGCTGCTGGACTGTTGGGTTGGATATCTGTTCACCATCCGCCGTCAGGTAGCCGGCTCGCATCTGGTGATCTTCGATCGCTACTTGCCCGACATTCTGGTCGATCCGCTGCGCTATCGTTTGCCGGCGTCCAGTCTCGGGTTTGCGCGGCTGCTCGCGGCGTGGGCGCCTCGTCCCGATCTCTGCATTTTGCTTGAAGTTCCCGCAGAAGTCGTCCAGCAGAGAAAGCGGGAGGTTCTGCTTGCCGAATCGCAGCGCCAACGGACCGCTTATCTCGCCATGTTTGCAGTCCTGCCAAATACGCTGCTAGTCGACGCAGGCTGTCCGCTCGATGAAGTAACGCAGCAAGTAATCACCGCCATTTTCGCTGTCCTGATCAGCTCCTTGTCACCAACCCCTGAGGCTTACCTCAATGCCTACCTGTGATCTGGCCCAACAAATTCTTGCCCCTCTGCCACGGACTGAAACTGGCGGTCCGCCGTCGAAGTTTCTCGTGGTCCCCGCCGTCGGTGAGCCGCGCTGGCTCTTGCCGCATGGCTGCCGGAATATTGACTCAGTCCTGTCGAGCTGGTCGCCGTATCGCTTTTCGTCACGGCTAAAGTGGCGGGCGGTCCGGGCGGCCAACCGGATTGGAGCGCTGCAGTCGCTATCGAACTCGACGATCTCGGAGATCCGCAACCCGGCCGAGATCGATTGGCACTCTTTGGGATGGAACAGCAGTACGCCGCCTGTGCCCATCGTCTACGTGGGTACTCCGGGCGTGTCCCGCAAAGCCGCGATCCATCTTGTCGATCAGGCGTCCGGCCAATGTGGCGCCATCGTTAAAGTGCCGCTCGCCGAGGGAGCTAAGCGAGCCATCCTTCGCGAAGCCGACACGTTGGCCGCTCTGGCAGAGGAAAAATACGCCTGCGCGCCGCGCCTGCTCCATATCGATCGTCACCTCGGTCTTGCAACGCAAGAGTTTATCGCGGGCGTCTCGGGAGGACGACGATTCACTGCCGAACATTGGAAGCTGCTAACTTCCCTGCTGCGGCCAGATGAGTCCGCGAGCCTCGTCGCGCAGGCTGCGAAGCTCCAGGAGCGCCTGCTGTGGTCTCCGGCCTTTGAGTCTCATCTGCACGTGATGTCGGCTGCACTTGCCGAGTTGTGCGA
>Ga0181526_10003717_pt1 | contig 12257 bp, 9 predicted proteins | sample PEATcosm2014_Bin_35_FD_119750 | JGI IMG/M metagenome (GOLD analysis project Ga0181526, IMG submission 119750) | Peatland microbial communities from MTU Mesocosm Facility, Houghton, MI, USA - PEATcosm2014_Bin06_30_metaG | ecosystem: Environmental > Terrestrial > Soil > Wetlands > Peat | place...
ACGTCGGAGGCGCCGCCACCGCCGTAACCCTTATGACTGGAACCGCCAAAGCCGGCGCCGCCCCCGTTGAAGCCGCCCGCGGGCGTCTTGCCTCGCCCGCCCACGAACACGTACAGCGTCTCCCCGGGCGTTACCGGAATCGTCGCCTTCACCAATCCGCCGGCGCCAGGGGAACCATAACTGCCGCCGGCGTGGCCACCTCCGCCGGCGCCACTTGCGACGACCGTGATCTCCGTTACACCGGTAGGCACTTCGAAGGTCTGTGAGCCACCAGTGTAGTTGAACGTCCGCGACTGGGACCCAGACGTATTTCGCGAGCCACTAACGCTCGGAACAACGGAGGGACTCGCGTGAGTGGCACACGCGGAAAGAAGCGCCGCGCTAAGGCACGACCCAATAAGATTGCGTGAGTGTTTCATTATGTCTCCCGACGACGACGAGCCCGAGCTGTCAAGCATTAGAAGAAACCTCAAAGTAACAATGCGCCTTCCTGCTCGTTAGCGTCAACCGGGATACGGCATTGATCGCACCGTCGAAAACGATGCCGCTGGCCCTGGATCGCAAGCGGTGAAAACGTCTCTATTCTATATGGGCGATGACGGGCTCGAACCGCCGACATCCTCCTTGTAAGGGAGGCGCTCTCCCAGCTGAGCTAATCGCCCTCGCTTGCTCGGGCAGTCTTCGACGAAGTTCGTCCTTAGCTTGCCGCAGGCGTCGAAGGTTTAGTGGCGGGTCGTCACCGGGCAAATTCAAACGAGATCGTGACCCTGTGAAAACTCATTATCACGCCGACTACCCAAGCGAAATCACGAACGTGGCCCTGGCCCGACGCAGCGTGGCCGGATTCGCGAGCGCTTGCGGCTTCTCTGAAAGCGAGATTGCGGATATTCGGCTAGCAGCCGGTGAAGCGTTGAGTAATGCCGTCGAACACGGAAGCAGGACGTCGTCCGCCGGCTTCACCGTCGATTGCAGCTTTGACGGCCACGAGATCCGGATCGAGATCCAGGATAGCGGTACAGGGTTCTGTGCGCCGGGGATTCAAGGCAATGTCATCACACCCGATCATCGCGGGCGCGGTTTTGGGATCTTTCTCATGCGCCGCCTGATGGACGACGTTGCTTTTGGGCGCAACGGTACGATCGTTCGCCTGACCCGCAGACAAAGAAGAGGCTACGAACGCTGACTAGGTTTTAGTCGCTATCTTCTTCTGCAGTAACGAGATCGCGGCGCTTAGCTGAGCGTCGCGGGAAACATCACCGAAGCGCGCGTCGCGAGGTTCGTCGATCGCAATATCCGGGTCGATGCCGCGCAGATTGATGTCGCGGCGATTCGGCGTCAAATAGTGCGCGGTCGTGATCTTGATTGCGGCTCCGTCGGGCAGCGGCGTCAGCGTCTGCATCACGCCCTTTCCGAAGGTGCGCGCGCCGATCAGCATGGCAATGCCGTCATCTTGCAACGCCCCGGCCGTGATCTCCGACGCCGAAGCGGTGTATTGGTTCACGAGCACCGTCAACGGCAACACAATCGAGGGATCGGCGTCGGCGTGGATCGTCGTGTCACGCTGGCCACGCTCCTCGACCGTCAAGAGCGCCTTGTTGGCGATAAACTTCGAGCTGATGTCGAGCGCGGAATCGACATAGCCGCCGCCGTCGTTGCGTAGATCGAGCACGAGCGCCTTGGCGCCCTGTTCGCTCAAGCGCGAGATCGCGGTATCGAACTCGTTGGGCGTCGATCGGCCGAATGCCATGACCCAGACGTAGCCGATGCCGTTACCGAGCATCTTATAGATGACGGTCGGAGGCTGAATGTCTTCACGCGTGATCGAGACGACTGTCGTAGCCGCCGGGCGGCCCACGGTCACCGCGACCACGGTGCCGGCTTTGCCACGCAGTAGCGCGCTGACGCCGTCGACCGTAAGGCCCTTCGTCGGCGCGCCATTTACGGCTGTAACGAGATCGCCGACTGCAAGGCCCGCGCGCTCCGCGGGCGTACTCGGGAGCACGTACGTGATGCGAACGAAACCAGACGTGGTATCGGGCTGGATCATTACGCCGATGCCCCCGATGCGCGCCGGATCGAGCGCCTCGTTAAACGCCTTGAACTCGGCGGGAGTGAAAAACTGCGTGTAGCGGTCGTTTACCGCTTTAGCCATGGCATTGATGGCGGCGTAGGCGAACTCGTTCGGCGAGGCGTGGGCGGCGCGAGCTGAGGAGGCAATCGCTTCGTCAAGCTCGGCAACGGTCGCGTCGCGATCGGATTCGACCTGCAGCACCGGTGCGGCAATCGGAGTACCGGCCTTACGCGCTGCGTCCGCTAACGCTGCGCTTGCGGCGGCGAGAATCGCGCGTGGTTCGACCGTTTCGTAGTACGTGGTCGTCAACAGCCGATAACTCTCGGAGACGTCGCCGGCCAATTGATACGGCAGTACTTCGCCGGCCGGTGCGGCACCGAACCAGATGAGAGCGCCCACACACAGGGCGACGTACCGAACCAGATCGCGCTTGAACATCATATTCCTCTCTTCGTTACCCGTTCTCAGAACGCTTTGGAACCTCAATTTGTTTCATCTGGGCTTCATCACGAGGCCGCGCGGCGCAGACGGTCCATGATCGCCAGGCCCAGTCCAGCCTCGGTTACCGGAGCCGCATCGATTCGGTCGAGGCCCAGCGCATCGAGCTGGTGCAGCATCTCGAAAAGATTCGCGGCGGCTTCGCGCAAGTCGCCCCGCCGAGAGAGGGTTCGCGATGCCGAGTACCCGTCGTGCGAGGCTTGCAGCGTGATGACGCCCGCGCGGAAGCGTTCGGCCTGGGCCACGAGTCTTGGGTCGATCAATCGGAGCGGTGTTGCCGGAGCGTAATGTTGCTCGAGCTGGCCTGGCGCCCGCACTTCCGAAGTGCGATGAGTGCGCTCCAGCGGACCGACTGCCGCTTCGATCTGCTCGGGAGAGATCGCGCCCGGACGAAGCAGAGCCGGGCGCGGCTCCAAAGCAACGATGGTAGACTCGATCCCATGCGTCGTCGCGCCGCCGTCGAGAATGAGATCGACGCGGTCGCCGAGCATTTGCGAAACGTGTTCGGCACGCGTCGGACTCAAGCGACCAAAGGGATTCGCGCTTGGGGCGGCTAGCGGAGAACCGACGGCCTCGAGAAGCGCGCGCGTGACCGGGTGGTCGGACATCCGCACGGCAACGGTCGGCAGGCCGGCGGTTACCAGCCCGGGCACGGTGGGGCGCTTTTTGAGCACCAAGGTCAGCGGGCCGGGCCAGAACCGCTCGATCAAAGTCTCGCCGACGGCGGGGACGGCGGCGACCACCTCTTCAAGCATCGAACGGTCGGCGACGTGCACGATCAGCGGGTCGAACGACGGTCGTCCTTTGATCTCGAAGATTCGGGCCACGGCTCGAGCGTCGAAGGCGATGGCCCCGAGGCCGTAGACGGTCTCGGTTGGAAAGGCCACCACCCCGCCTTGCCGCAGCAGCACCGCGGCGCGGGCGATTGAGTCGCGGGTTGCCGGTAGCAGCATCGGCTAGCCGCAGCGACCGCTTGGAAGGGAAGGGATGGTCCCCGAACCCGAACCATTAGGTCTTAAGGTATGGGCGATCACAATCGGATTTGGCGGCCGCCGGCCCTCGGCGGTTTTATTGCGAGTGGCCTGCTTAGCGCATTGCTGGCGGCATGCGGCGGCGGCTCTACTCCGGCGGTCTCGGCCCCCTTCGAGCCTCCGCCCCCCGCCAAAGCGGGTAAGTACTTCAAACACATCGTGATCATGATTCAAGAGAACCGGACCTTCGACAATCTCTTCGCGACCTTTCCGGGCGCGGATGGGACGAGGTCCGGCAAGACGCATAACGGTAAGATTCTACTGCGCGCCGGCGACCTCGAGAGCCAGATCTCGCCCAACAACGGTCACCGATACTGGCTGGCCGATTGGAATCACGGGAAGATGAATCATTTCGACCTGGTGCCGATCGGCAGACTACCGGGAACGTACGTCTATCAGTACGTTCATCCGAATCAGATCGCGCCCTACTGGGATCTGGCCAAGCAATATGTGCTCTCGGATCACATGTTTCAGACTCAAGGCAGCGGGAGCTTCACCGCCCACCAAGACTTGATTCGCGGCGACACGGCAATCGACGCATCTTTCAACCTCATCGATTTTCCGAGCGGCGGCGCAGATCAGCCGTGGGGATGCGACTCGCGAACGATGCCACCCACGACCACGTCGCTGATAACCGCAAACGGTACATGGACACGGTATATTAATAAGGGACCATTTCCTTGCCTGAACTATGCCACCCTGCGCGATCTGCTCGACCCAAAAGGCATCTCGTGGCGCTATTACGCGCCCACCGTTGGGCAAAGCTTCGGCGGAAATCTTTGGAACGCGTTCGACGCCATCAAGGCGGTCCGGTACGGGCCGGAATGGACGACGAACGAAGCCAATCCTGAAACGAAGGTCTTCACCGACATCTCGCGCGACACGCTTCCGGCGGTTTCGTGGGTGATTCCCGACTTCCAGAACTCCGATCATCCCGGCGACAACTCCGATACGGGTCCGTCGTGGGTCGCGCAAGTCGTCAACGCAATCGGCAAAAGCCCGGCCTGGAATACAACGGCAATCATAATCGTCTGGGACGATTGGGGCGGATGGTACGATCACGTGCCGCCGCCGGGTCCGCAATCGTACGGGGGCCTGGGATTCCGCGTGCCGGCGATCGTCGTTTCGCCGTATTCGAAACAGGGCTACGTCTCTCACGATACCTACGAGTTCGGAAGCATCCTGAAGTTTATCGAGGATAACTGGCAGCTGGGAAACCTCGGCACGACGGATAAGACTTCCGCGAGCTTCGTCAACGACTTTTTCGACTTCACGCAAAAGCCGCGCAAGTTCGTCTCAATCGACTCGAAGTATTCCAGGTCATTTTTCCAGCATCAGCGGCCGTCGAACCAACCGGTCGATTATGAGTAAAGATAACCGGGATTACTGATGCCGCACGAATCGAAGCTACCCAAGGAATCCACACAATGGAAGAATAGCGCCGGTAGCGAAAGTCAGTCTTGGCTTTATATGCGTACGATTGAAAGTTTCTCCGCTCCCGAAGGCGAGCGCACCACCACAGCCGGCGTCGCCGTCGAGCCCGATGCGCGCATTGTGGCCGTCCCGGTCGTGCTTTCGGATTTTCAAACCATCCAGATGACGCCACCGCGCGCGCAAGAAGAGCTCAAGGTGATTCAGGCGCATTTCATGTCGCTCGCACAATGCGCGCAACAGGGCCTGACCTCACCCGAAGATCGCGAACGCCTCACGCGCACGATCGAAGAACGGATGGCACGCTACGGTGCGTCGAGCGAACACATCGCGCGCCGGCAAGTCAGCGTTCTCACCTCGCGCTTCGTGGTTCCTCGTCCGGAGAGCCCGTCGGAGAACGTCGCGCGGTACGGCGATCTGCGGGCTTCAACCGGCGAAGCCTTGGACGAGCGCATGACGCTGTTCGAAGAAGTTGCCTGCGAGGTTTTCGAGCGGATCTATGTTGATACCGACGCGCAGCGGCCCGACGACATCGTGCACGTAAGCTGCTCGGGCTACGTCTCACCGAGCCCGGTTCAAAGTTTCCTCTCGCGCCGGCGATGGCTCAATACCGGCGTTACGCATTCGTATCATATGGGCTGCTACGGCGCCTTTCCGGCGATTCGCACTGCGGTGGGATTGGTCGGGTCGTCGTACGCCTCGCTCCCGACGCCGAAGCGTCGTGTCGATCTGGTGCACACGGAGTTCCTATCGCTGCATTTCGATTTGCTCGGCGACGAGCCCGATAACTTCGTTACGTCGACGCTTTTCGCCGACGGCTTCATTAAATACGCGGCCTACCCGCAATCGGAGTTTGCCGGCAGCGGGCGACGCGGACTAAAAATCCTGGCCATCGACGAGTTCATTCTTCCCGACTCGTTACCGGAGATGACGTTGCGGCCGGGACCGCTGCAGTTCGACATGTCGCTATCGAAGAAAGTGCCCTTCATGATCCGCGACTCGATCGGCGACTTCATTACGTCGATCTGCGGTCAGGTTGGGCTCGATTTCGAGCGAGAGAAATCTACCATGGCCTTTGCGATCCACCCGGGCGGCCCGGCGATTCTCAATCAGATTCGCAGCAAGCTGGGCATCGAAGAGTCACAGATTGCCCTGAGCCGGAAAGTGCTACACGAGCACGGGAACATGGCCTCGGCAACGGCGCCGCATATTTGGAAGGCGATCGTCGAATCGCCGGCGATCCCCGTGGGCTCGAAGGTGTTGAGCATGGCGTTCGGGCCGGGCTTGACGGTAATCGGGGCCCTCTTCGAGAAAGTCTAGCCCCACAATGCCAACCACGCCGACGGCAAAGACCCAGAAGTTTTCCGTGCCGGCCCCTTTCTATTGGGGCGTTAAAGGCGTTCACGCCGCGGCACCCCTCTTCGTTGCGCTCGGGAATCTCGAGACGAAGATGTTGGCGCGCCGGCTCGCCGGGCAAACCATCGACCGGCCCGTCTATATTTGCGGGCTCCCGCGCGCCGGAACGACGATCACGCTTCAGATGCTCAGCGAGCATCCCGACGTCGTCACGCACAAGTACGCCGATTTCTTGATGCCGTACATGCCGTACGTCTGGAACCAAGTCTTTCCACGTATTCCCGTCAACGCAATGCGCAAGCCCGTCCCGCGGATTCATCGCGACCGAATCGAAGTGACGCGCGACAGCGCCGAGATGGGCGAGGAAATCCTGTGGGAACACTTTTTCCCGTTCATTCACGACGAGACGAACTACAGCGTGCTCGACGCCACGACGTCGAATCCGGCGTTCGAGCATTTCTACGCCGACCACCTCAAGAAGCTGGAACTGGTGCGCGGGCGCAACCGCTACGTTAGCAAGGCAATCATGTGCGTCGTACGCATGCAGTACCTGCGGCGCATCTTTCCGGATGCACGTTTCTTACTTTACGTACGCAATCCGATCGACCATATTGCGTCGATGATCAAACAAGACCGCATCTGGGCTGAGCTTGAGAAGAGCGATCCCCGCCAGATCGAGATCATCGAGCTGACGGGGCACCACGAGTTCGGGCCGCACCAGGTGATGGCCAACGTCGGCAACCCCGACGAGTTGCGTGAGATCCGCCGGCTCTTCGACGCAGGCCAGTGGGGGTTGTCGCGGGCGCGCTATTGGGCTTACGTCTACGGCTTCGTTGCCAATCAGCTGCAGGGAGATCCGGAGCTGGCACGGAGCGTCTGCATCGTGCGCTACGAGGACCTCTGCTCGGACTCGCTCCCGACGATCGACCGCATTCTCGCGCATGCGGGCCTGGCCGCCGAGCCATTTGCGCAAACGCGCGAAGCCTACAGCAAGAAGCTCTCATTCCCCGACTACTACAAGCCGGTATTCAGCGCGCAGGAGCTTGCGGAGATCACGCGCGTGACCGGCGACGTCGCGGCGTATTTCGGTTACGACGTCGGGACGATTGCGCGGCGAGTGGAGGCGCTCACGTAGTGCTACTTGCGCGGGTCGGCCTGGCTCTGCTCGCCGGCGCCGCGATCGCCGGTTGCGGTGGCGCCGGCAATCCAGGCGCAACGCCGGCCCTGCCGGCAATCCATCATCGCACTTCGGGCAGCTCGCCGATCCAGCACGTGATCATCGTGATCCAAGAGAACCGCAGTTTCGACGATCTCTTCGCGACGTTTCCCAAAGCCGACGGAACGACCACCGGCCAGGGAGAGCCGATGCCACACGCGGAGGCAGCGACTTGTTCGAAGGACAACCAGCACGTCGTCACCCAGTCGAACACAACCATCCCGTTGACGGAGGTCTCGCTCGTCGGCGCCGGATTCCCGAAATTTAAAAACGGCAGCGGCAAGATGGTGTCCTTTGGCGAGGGCACCGACCTTCCGCACGTTTGGGGCTGGTACGACAGCCTATTCCCATTCCTGGATCAGTACGACAACGAAAATATGGACGGGTTCGACTTGGAGGGCTCGGGAGCAAACGGCGACGGCTCGACGCTCTGCACCTATCCCTACCAGTACGTGAATCCCAGCGCGATTAAGGAGTACTGGGATTTAGCACAGCAGTACGTGCTGGCGGACCACACGTTCCAAACTCAGGGCAGCGGATCATTCACCGCGCATCAGGATCTGATCGCCGGCGGCACCCCCGTGAACTATGGTTACGGCGGCTATTCCGAAGACAGCATAATCGATAATCCTTCGTACTGGCCGTGGGGCTGCGACGCGCCGCAGGGCGTGGTGACGTCGTTAATCACGACGAATCTGAAGTTTCTGTTGTTAAAGGGACCTTTTCCCTGTTTCAGCTACACGACGATGCGCGATCTCCTCGACGCGCAGTCGGTCTCCTGGAAATACTATGCCGTACTCGTGAAGGGAGGCAACGCCGGCCTCTGGAGCGCCTACGACGCGATTAAGGCCGTCAGGTATAGCAAGGAGTGGACCAACAACGTTACCACCAGCCCAAACGTGATCTTCCAGGATATTAAGGCCGGCAATCTCCCCGCCGTCTCCTGGGTCACGCCCGACGGCCAGAACTCCGACCACCCCGACGAGAAGGGAGCCAACGGCAAGTACGTCGACCACGGTCCGTCGTGGGTCGCCAACATCGTCAACTCGGTCGGCGAGAGCCAGTACTGGAACTCTAGCGCGGTTATCGTTCTCTGGGACGATTGGGGCGGCTTCTACGATCACGTTGCTCCCCCGTGTCTGTACCAGTCGCAATGCCGCGACAACCAAGGCGGCCTCGGCTTTCGCGTGCCGATGATCATCGTCTCGCCCTACGTAACGGCTCACGTCGAGCACACACAATACGAGTTCGGCAGCATTCTAAAATATATCGAGGAGAACTGGGGCTTGCCGGTGGGCGGCCTGGGAACGACCGACAAGCGCGCGACGAGCATCGGAAACGTTTTCAACTACGATCAAAAGCCGCGAAAGTTTAAAGCTATCCCGGCATCGCTTCCACTGTCGTTCTTCCTGCACCAGAAGCCGTCGAGCTTACCGCCCGACCCCGAATAGCTCGTGAAACAGCTGGCCTTTGCCGCCGCAACTTTACTACTGGTTGCGTGTAACGGCGGAACGTCGCAGGGCGTACCGAGTGAACCCGCCGCGCGACCGCAGTCGGGATCGCCCAGCTCGCCGATTTCGCACGTCGTAATCGTCGTTCAGGAGAACCGGACCTTCAACGATCTTTTCGCTACGTTCCCGGGAACCGTCGGCACGACGACCGGAAAAGAGCTTATCGGCAGTACGGTCGAGCCGATCAATCTTACCGAAGAACGGCTCGAATCCCCGAGGACGCTTCGCCACACGTACGGCGGTTATAAGACCGCCTATCACGACGGCGCGATGGATGCCTTCAATCTAATCCGCTTTCAAACCGACGGGAAGTACGAAGGCAGCCTTCCATATCAGTACGTCAACCCGGCGGACGTCGCGCCCTATTGGGATATCGCAAGCGATTACGCGATTGCCGACCACATGTTCACGACCCAAGGCAGCTCCAGCTTTCCAGCCCACCAGGATTTGATTCGCGGCGGCACGGCCATCGATTCGACGGAGAGTCTCATCGACGACCCCAATAAGACGCCGTGGGGCTGCCCTGCGCCGCCCGGCACGTCGACCGAAGTCATTACGACCCGGCTAAGATACATGCGCCATGGCCCCCCTCCGTGCACGTCGGATTTTCCATCGTCAGGAAACTACGAGACGCTGCAAGAGTTGCTGGATGCCAAAAGCGTCTCGTGGAAATACTACACGCCGTCGTATCAGGGCAGCACCGGCGCGATCTGGAACGCGTTCTTAGTCATCGCTTCGGTTTTCAATGATAAGACGGAGTGGAACGCCCACATCTCGCAGCCCGAGACGAACATCTTTACCGATATCACCGGCGGCACGCTGCCGTCGGTGTCTTGGGTGATCCCCGACGGCATCAACTCCGATCATCCCGGCTATACATCCGACACCGGGCCTTCTTGGGTGGCCAGCGTCGTGAACGCGATCGGTGAGAGCTCGTATTGGAACTCCACTGCAGTCGTCGTCGTATGGGACGACTGGGGCGGTTTCTACGACGAAGTCAAGCCGCCGAAACTCGACAAGCAAGGCGGTCCGGGCTTCCGCGTTCCCATGCTCATCGCCTCACCCTATGTTGGGAAGAACGAAATCTCGCACGACACGTTCGAGTTCGGAAGCATCGTCAGATTCATCGAGGACAACTGGAATCTGGGTCGTCTCGGAACGACCGACGAGACGACGAAAAGCATCTCCTCGATGTTCGACTTCAACCAGTCGCCGCGGTCCTTTATCACGATTCCGTCGAAGCGATCGAAGTCGTTCTTTCTTCACCAAAAGCCGTCCGGCTTGCCCGTCGACGACGAATAGTCACTGCTCGTCGGGGATTTGCCCGTCGTTGGCTTGGCGCAGGAAAAAGTCCGGTCCCTGCGGCGCTTTGATCGGGACGAACGCTCGCGGCTTCTGCGAGAAATCGAAACAGTCGACCGCCGGAGAGGCCGCGCGGGTGTCGGCTACGCTCAGTTGAGGCAGGTTGAACAAATCCTCCGCGAAGCGTAAAACGCTCGCCGTCTCGTACGGCACGTGCGAGACGTAGTTGTCCTTTGCGTAGGCAGAGATCACAATGAGCGGAACGCGGAAGCCGAGACTGTCGTAATCTTTGAACGGCGGGGGCACGGGGTCGTAGGTGCCTCCCCAATCGTCCCATTGGACGAAGACCGCCGTCGAGTCCCAGAACTTGCTCTCACCCACCGCGTTGACCAGCGAGGTCACCCACGACGGGCCAAGGCCGACACCGCAGTCCAAATGGTCTGAATCGGGGCAGAGGGGCGTGATCCAGGTGAAGCTTGCGAGTTGCCCCTTTTTGATGTCGGTCAAAAAGCGCTTCTGTGGAACGATGACGTCCTTCTTCCAATCGGGCCCGTGGAAGATGTGCCTGACCGCCTGATATCCCGACCAAAACCCGCCTAAGGGTCGCGTGTAACTGCTCGTGTAGAACCGCCACGCGAGGCCGGCATGGTCTAGTTCGTCGCCCAGCGTCTGATAATCAAAACACGGACGTTGGTCCTTGCCATAAGTGCGCTTCTTCGTAATCGTCTGAACCATCTCCGACGGGCCGCCTTCACAGCCCCACGCGCCGTCGGGCACGTCGACGCTCGAGTGCGCCTGCGCCGCAATAATGTACTGATGCGCTACGAAACTCTCGTCGAGCTGCGACGCATGCATATGGTCCGCCAGGACGAACTCGTGCGCCATATCCCAGTACGGTTTGGTTTCTGAGCGCGGAACGTAGACGTACTGGCCCTGAGAAGGTCCGCCGTACTCCTCTTCCAAGTTGAAGCCGTCCATACGGCAGTGGGTTCCGGGCAACGTTCCGGTTCCGTGGCACGCGCTGAACATTCCGCGTGCCGAGTGATCGATTTCGTACCTGGTCGTCAGACTCACTGGCGCAAGCTTGACCGTTTGGCCCATCGAGTTCTTGCCGCTCGTGGCCGTCCTCGCGCCGGGAAAGCCCATGAACAAGTCGTTGAAGCTCCGGTTTTCCTGAACGATCCAAACGACGTGCTTGATCTTCCCGCTACCGGTAAGGCCGAGCGTCTCCGCCAAATTGCCGCCCGGGGTAGCGGGCAGCGCGGCGTGCGACCCGAAAGCGCAACCCGATAGTGCGGCGCAGGCCGTCGCCCAAAGCGCAGCCCAATAAAGCTTCCTCATAGATGTTGCAACGTTCAAAAATGAGGCGCAGTTTCCCCGGTGGCAGTGTCACCGAGCGCTCGCCCTGGGAACGACGCGCTCAATGGTTTCGTTTACCAAAAATGAGCGTTCGGGAGGTAGTAGCGGAGCCCAAAAATAACTCAGCAACTTCCCAGACCATCCATGGATTCAAAAAAGGAGCTTTTGTGAAGGGACCCTTGAAACTCGTGGCGCCGCTTGTTGCGGCGCTCGCAGTCGCTGCATGTAGTGCAGGCGGCTCATCCAGCATGCCGGTGTCGGGAGGCGCCATCGGCGCGCAGGCGATCCACATTCCTCAGTGGCAAGCGAACAACTCGGCTCACGCGGCGTGCGGCGGCAGCCGCATCGGTCAGGCGCAATGCGACGTCCTGATCGAAAACGGCGGAGCCCACTCGATGTACGCCGGTTGGTCCGCTAAGGACCTCGAAGCGGCATACGACCTGCCCTCCTCGACCAAGGGGAAGGGTCAAAAGGTGTTCATC
>Ga0181526_10003723_pt1 | contig 12250 bp, 12 predicted proteins | sample PEATcosm2014_Bin_35_FD_119750 | JGI IMG/M metagenome (GOLD analysis project Ga0181526, IMG submission 119750) | Peatland microbial communities from MTU Mesocosm Facility, Houghton, MI, USA - PEATcosm2014_Bin06_30_metaG | ecosystem: Environmental > Terrestrial > Soil > Wetlands > Peat | place...
CTGCTCGTGCGGCGCGATTCGGCCGCCGCCGCAGCCGAGCGTGCGCGGGCGCTGCTGTCGCGGGTCGGACTGGCGCAGCGTCTCAATCACAAGCCGCACCAGCTCTCCGGCGGGGAGCGACAGCGCACGGCCGTGGCGCGCGCGCTGGTGACCTCCCCGCAGCTGGTGCTCGCCGATGAGCCGACCGGCAATCTGGACGGCCGCAACGCCGAGCAGGTATTCGCGCTGATGCTGGAGCTCAATCGCGAGATGGGCACGAGCCTCGTGGTCGTGACGCACGATCCGCGCCTGGCCGCGCGCATGGATCGCGTGCTCGAGCTCGAGGGCGGGCAGCTGCGTCAGCCGACCAGTCTCTGAGCCTGTGCGCGCCGCCGCTCCTGGCGCGTGCGATAGCGATGGATCGTCGCCACGCGCCAGGAGAGCTCGAGCGCGAAGCGTCCGGTGAGGCCCAGCACAATGCTGCACACCAGGCAGCCGAGCAGGAACGGCCGCCATGCGGGCCCGAGGCCGTGCTCGAGCCAGCTCCACGTGAGGTGGAATTCAAAGTGATGCGGCTTATAGCGCAGGATCGCCGCGCCCACGCGGTACGCCATGTAGTAGGCCGGGACCATTGTGAACGGGTTCACAAGATAGGTGGCGGCGATGGCTACGGCGAGATTCAGCCGCCACCATAGCGCGGCGAGCACCACGAGCGGCAGGTGGATCGGCAGCGGAATGAAGCTCACCGCGATGCCGACGCCGAAGGCAGCCGTGATCGAGTGGCGATTCAGCGACCACAGGTGCGAGTCCGTGAGCCGGTCGCCGAACATGCTCAGGTACCACCGATGGCGCCGCGCCCGGATCAGGTTCGCAAGTTTCTTAGCTAACCGGCGAGGCATGGCGGCGCGACTCTAGCAATTGCCTGTGACAGTCCATAGGCGCGGGGTCTCGAATTTGCGCTGCGGCCGGCGCGCTTTAGGTATCATGCGGCCGCCACTGGAAATTCCGCAGGAGCAGACGCCGGAAATGTGGGAAATTGTGCAGGCGGGCGGGGCGCTGATGTGGCCCATCATGCTGTGCTCCGTCGTGGCCGCGGCCATCGTGCTGGAGCGGCTGTGGACACTGCAGGATCGACGCGTCCTGCCGCCGGATCTGATGCCGAAAGTATGGAAGCTGGTTGAGTCACATCAGATCAACGATAAGGTCATCCTGGCCCTGGAGCAGAATTCCCCCCTCGGCCGCCTGTTGGCCGCGGGTCTGCAGAATCGAAACCGGCCGCGCGAGGTGCTCATGGAGCGCCTCGAGGACACGGGCCGGCACATGGTGCACGAGCTCGAGCGATTTCTGAATACGCTCGGTACGATTGCCGGCGTTTCCCCCTTGCTCGGCCTGCTCGGCACCGTCACCGGCATCATCAAGGCCTTCAACGCCATCAATGCCGGCGGCGCGGGCGATCCGCGCATGCTCTCCGGCGGCATCGCCGAAGCGCTGGTGGCGACCGCGGCGGGTCTGTGCGTGGCCATACCGTCGCTGATTGCGTACCGGTATCTGCGTGGGCGCGTCGAGCGCATCGTGGTCGAGATGGAAAAGAACGCGCTGCGCCTGGTCGATGCGGTCGAGTCGGCCGCGCGCCAGCCCGCGGCACCGGCACCCGCAGTGGCGGCCTCGCCGGCTGCAGCCGCGCCAACACAGCCCGCTGCACCGCCTGCGCCCGCGGCAGCCCCAGCAGCGGTCGCGGCCACGATGGCGCGGGTCGCCAGCTCGACGGCACCGGCGCCGAAAGCCGCGCCGCAGACCGCGCGGGCCTGATGTCATGAACCTCAAGCCGCGCCGTCCCGAGGAGCCGGAGATCAACGTCACCTCGCTGATCGATGTGGTGCTGCTGCTGGTCGTGTTCTTTATGCTGTCCTCGAATTTCACGGCCGAGGGTCGACTGCGCATCCGCTTGCCACAGGTCACCAACGAGGCCACGGAGCGCAGCGCGGCCGACGCGCTCGTCGTCACCGTCAGTGCCGCCGGCGCCTATCTCGTCAACGGCCGCGAGCTGGTCAATTCCAGCCCCGATACGCTGCGCGCGGCCATCCTCAAGAGTGCCCAGGGCGCCGCACGCACCGCGCCGGTCACGATCCGCGCCGACGGGCGCGCGAGCCATCAATCGGTGGTCACCGCCATGGACGTGCTCGGGCATCTGGGTTTCACGCAGATGAATGTCGCCACGCTGACCGAGGCGCAAGCGGGCACGCCTTGAATCAGGCCGCGCCGGGCAAGCCCGCCAGCGCCTCCAACCTCGAGCAGGCGCGCGGCGTGTACCGGCGGCTGCTGCGCTACGCACGGCCGCACCTGGGCATGTACCTGGTGGGCGTGCTCGGCATGATCCTGTATGCGGGCACTGACCTCGCGACGGTCAAATTCACGCAAACCTACCTGCAGGATGCGCTGGCGCTCGAGCGCAACCGCCAGGTGCTGCAGTGGCTGCCGCTGTGGGTGCTGGGCATTTTCCTGGTGCGCGGCATCGGCGATTACCTCGGCACCTATTTCCCGTTCTGGGTCGGCCGCCAGGTCATCAAGTCGATCCGCAACGATCTGTTCGCGCACTTTCTGCGTCTGCCGACCGCAACCTACGATCGCGAGTCCTCCGGCGCGATGCTCTCTAAGCTCACCTATAACGCGGAATCGGTTGCGGCGGCGACCACGGAGGCGCTGACCGTCATCATCCGCGATTCGCTGTCGATTGCTGCCAACGTCGGTTACCTCTTCTACCTCAACTGGCGGCTGGCGATCTACGCGCTGTTCGTGGCGCCCGCGATCGCCTGGCTGATCCGCACGGTCAACATCCGGTTTCGCCGCTACAGCAAGCGCATTCAGGACTCCATGGGCGATGTCACGCGCGTCACCAAGGAGGCGCTCGACGCGCATCGCGTCATCAAGGTGTTCAACGCCCAGGGCCACATCGCACGGCTGTTCGAGGTCGCCAACGAGCTCAACCGCCGCACCAACGTGCGTCTGGCATCGGCGCGCGCGAGCGCCGGCCCGACCGTGCAGATGATCGCCGCGGTGGGCCTGGCCTCCGTGCTCTACATCGCCAATCGGCAGATGCAGGCCGGCGAGCTGTCGGTGGTGAATTTCTTTCCGTTCCTGGTCGCGCTGTTCCAGGTCACGCAGCCGCTCAAGCGCGTGCTGGCCGTGGCCGGTCCGCTGCAGTCAGGGATCGCCGCCGGCGCGAGCGTGTTCGAAGTGCTCGACAGCGCCGGCGAGCCCGAGGGCGGCACGCGACCGCTCAGCCGCGCGCGCGGCCAGGTCGAGTTCCGCCACGTGAATTTCGAGTACGCGGCCGAAAAGGGCGCCGTGCTGCGTGACGTCTCCCTCAGTGTGCCGCCGGGGGCCACGGTGGCGATCGTCGGCCGCTCGGGCAGCGGCAAATCGACACTCGTGTCGCTGCTGCCGCGATTCTACGATCCGACCTCCGGCAGCGTGCTCATCGACGGCGTGGACATCCGCGAATACCGGCTGCGGGACCTGCGCCGCCAGATCAGTCTGGTGAGCCAGGAAGTGGTGCTGTTCAACGACACGATCCGCAACAACATCGTCTTCGGCGCCAGTGATGTCAGCGAAGCGCAGCTCGAGACGGCCGCGCGCGATGCGTATGTCATGGAGTTCGTCGAGCAGTTGCCGCAGGGACTCGAGACGCTCGTGGGCGATCGCGGCGTGCTGCTCTCGGGCGGCCAGCGCCAGCGCATCGCCATTGCGCGCGCACTGCTGCGCGACACCCCGATCCTGATTCTCGATGAGGCGACCTCGGCGCTCGATACCGCCGCTGAGCGGCACATTCAGGCCGCGCTCGAGCGGCTGGTGCGCAATCGCACGACCTTCGTGATCGCACACCGCCTCTCGACCGTGGAGAGCGCGGACCGCATCCTGGTCATGCGCGACGGCGAGGTCGTGGAATACGGCGCGCACGCGGAGCTGCTCGCGCACCGCGGCATCTACGCCGAGCTGCACCGGCTGCAGTTCAGCGCCTGAGGCCTGCACCCTTGGCAGCGAGGCTTGAAGCGATGTGGTGGCGGCAGGCCCCGCCGCCGCCGCCGAGCCTGCGGCTGCTCTCCTGGCTGTTCGGCCTGCTCGTGCGCCTGCGCCGCACGGCCTATGCGCGCGGCTGGCGCCGCACGCAGCACCTGTCGCGCCCCGTGATCGTGGTGGGCAACCTCACGGTCGGTGGCAGCGGCAAGACGCCGCTCGTGATCTGGCTGACGACGCGCCTGCGCGCGGCCGGCTACGTACCCGGCATCGTGCTGCGCGGCCATGGGGGATCGGCTGTGCGAGGGCGCGAGCCGCATCGCGTCGAGACCGACAGCGATCCGCAGGTGGTCGGGGATGAAGCGCTGCTGCTGCGGCGGCGTACGGGCGAGGCGGTGGCCGTGTGCCGCGAGCGCGCACGCGCGGCGCAGCTGCTGGTCGATGCGGGCGTCGACCTCATCATCGCGGACGATGGCCTGCAGCACCTGGCACTGGCACGCAACTTCGAGATCGTGGTGGTCGACGGCCAGCGCGGCTTCGGCAACGGGCATCTGCTGCCCGCGGGGCCGTTGCGCGAGCCGCGCCAGCGCCTCGAGCAGGTCGATGCGGTGGTCATCAACGGCGCCGCCAATCCGCACCAGATCGCCTCCCCGCGCGGGACCTTCAACATGACGCTGCGCGCGGAGCGGCTGATGCCGCTCGGTGATGGGGCGCCGCGCGCGCTCTCGAGCTTTGCCGGACAGCGTGTGCACGGCGTTGCCGGCATCGGCAACCCGCAGCGCTTCTTTGAGCTGCTGCGAGGCGCGGGCCTTGCGGTCATCGAGCATGCCTTTCCCGATCACCATCGCTTCCGCGCCGATGAGCTCGAATTCGCCGACGGCCTGCCGGTGCTGATGACCGAGAAGGATGCAGTAAAATGCGCGGCGCTGGGCGGGCCGGATCGCTGGTTCGTGCCGGTCACGGTTCATATTGCCGATGCCGATGCCGCGACGCTGCTGGGGCGCGTGCGGCGCGCGCTTGGAGGTTGACTTGGACGCACGACTGCTCGACATCCTGGCCTGCCCGATCTGCAAGGGACCGCTGCGCCACGAGCGCAAGCAGCAGCTGCTGATCTGCCGCGGCGATCGCCTGGCGTTTCCGATCCGCGACGACATTCCGGTGATGCTCGAGGATGAGGCGCGCGTGCTGACGCCCAACGATCCGCTGCTCGAGATCTAGGGCAGCGCGTGTTCCGCGTCGTCATTCCGGCGCGTTTCGCCTCCTCGCGGCTGCCGGGCAAGCCGCTGCTGCCGCTGGCCGGCAAGCCCATGATCCAGTGGGTGTACGAGCGCGCGCGGCGCTGCGGCGCGCAGCAGGTCATCGTCGCCACCGACGATGAGCGCATCGCGCAGAGCGTGCGCGATCTCGGCGGCGAGGCACAGATGACCGAGGCCGGACACGCATCGGGGACCGATCGCATCGCCGAGATCGCACGCCGCGAGCGCTGGCGCGACAGCGACATCGTCGTGAATCTGCAGGGCGATGAGCCGCTCATGCCCGAGGCGCTGCTCGATCAGGTCGCCGCGCTCATGGGCACCTATGCGAGCGCGGATCTGACCACGCTCTCCATGCCGCTCGAATCCGTGGCGGCGCTGCTCGATCCGAACGTCGTGAAAGTGGTGACGGATCGCTCGGCGCGCGCGCTCTTCTTCAGCCGCGCGCCCATTCCGTGGTCACGAGAGGGCGCACGCAATGGGATCATGAGCCAGCGCAGCCACGAGCTCGCGCAGCGGCATCTCGGCCTGTACGCCTATCGCGTCGGCTCGCTGCTGCGTCTCGCCTCGCTGCCGCCGAGCCCGCTCGAGCAGCTCGAGAAGCTCGAGCAGCTGCGCGCGCTCGAGAATGCGATGGACATTCGCGTGGCGTGCGCAGCGGTGCCGCCCGGTCCGGACGTCAATACGGCCGCAGACGTCGCGGCGGCTGCGGCGCTGCTCGAAGCGGGGCGCTGAGCCGGATTACTCCTCGTGACCCGGGCCACTGGGCCCCGGCTGTGAAGGGGGTGCTGACGACCACACCACCGCGGGCCGATGCTCGCCCGAGGGCTGCGCGGGCACGGGTGCCGGCGCGGCTGCGGGCGGCGGCGGATTGCGATACCCCGGATCGCGCTCCCAGGCCGGTGCCGAGGAGGCGGGGCTGCCCTGCGCGCCGCTCGGGGCGTGCGAGCCTTCCGAGGCAGCGCCTTCCGCGGGCGCCGAAGCGCCACCGCGCCACTCGCCACCGCGCGATTCACCACCGCGCGACTCGCCGGGCGGGTAGTCGGCGCGCGGGACGTTGCCGCCGCCGCTTTCGGCGCCGTTGTAGCCACCGCTGCGCGACTCGCGATCGCCGCCCTCGGAGGACTCCCAGGCGCTGCCCTGCTCGCCGCCCGATCCACCGCTGTCCTCGCCCGGTCCGGCCTCGGCATTGCCGCCTAGACCTGAGCCCATGCCCTCGCGATTGCCGCCGCCACGACGGCGGCGACGGCCACCGCGCCGGGAGCGGCCGCTGCGCGGACGGTCCATGGCCGGCTGTCCGGTTGCCGGGGAGTGTGCGTGCTCCATGGGCTCGGCCTGCACCTCACCCTCGGCCACCTGGCGCGGCGGCTCGTCACGACGCGGTTCGTCACGGCGCGGCTCATCGCGTCGAGGCTCGTCTCTGGGCGGCTCGTCCCGCCGCGGCTCGCGTCGCGCCTCATCGCGCGTTCGACCGCCGCCGCCACTGCCACCGCCACCACGGCTGCTGTACCCGCCGTCGCGACGCGGCTGATCGCGCCGCTGGCCATCGGGACGCCGGTCGGGACGACGGTCGCGTCCCCGCCCACCGCCGTCGCGACGGGAGCTGCCGTTACCGCCGCGGAGCCTGGGCTCGCGGCGCGGCTCCTCTGAGACGCCGGCACTGGCCTCGGGCGCTGCGGTCTCGCCGAGCTGTTCATCCCCACCGAACCACCGCTTCACGCGGCCCCAGAAGGTGCCGCCCGAGGAGTCCTCGGCCGCCGGGGCTGGCTCCGGGCTCGGCGCGGCCACGGGAGTCGGCTGCAGCGGTGCGGCGGTCTTGGGCAGCAGTGCCGCGACCGCGGGCTGCTCGGCCGGCGGACGCGCGCGTTCGGCCACCGGATCGACGCTCGGCGGGGCCACGGGGATCTGGTAGCTCACCTGCGAGTTCTCGGGCAGCTGCGCCTCATCGTCGCGCACGCGGCGGATCGAGTACTCGGGGGTCTGGATGTGCGGGTTGGGCACGATCACGAGTTGCGCGTGACCCTTGTCCTCGAGCGCGCGCAACGCCTCGTGCTTCTCGTTGATCAGATAAGTCGCCACGTCCACGGGCAGCTGCACGATGATGCGCGAGGTGCGCTCCTTGCGCGCATCCTCGCTGACCAGGCGCAGGATCGACAGCGCCATCGATTCGACGCTGCGGATGCTGCCGATGCCGTTGCAGCGCGGGCACACCAGGTGACTCGACTCACCGAGGCTCGGCCGCAGGCGCTGGCGCGACATTTCGAGCAGGCCGAATCGCGACAGCCGGCCGATCTGGATGCGCGCGCGGTCCATCTTCATGGCATCGCGCAGGCGGTCCTCGACGTCGCGCTGGTTCTTGGTCGACTCCATGTCGATGAAGTCGATGACGATCAAACCACCGATGTCGCGGATACGAAGCTGGCGTGCGATCTCCTCGGCCGCCTCCAGATTGGTATTGCACGCGGTGGTCTCGATGTCGCCACCGCGGGTGGCCCGGGCCGAATTGATGTCGATCGAGACCAGCGCCTCGGTGTAGTCGATGACGAGGCTGCCGCCGGAGGGCAGCTGCACCTTGTGCGCGTAGGCGGATTCGATCTGGCTCTCGATCTGGTAGCGCGTGAACAGCGCGATGTCGTCGTTGTAGAGCTTGAGCTTGCGGTGCGCCTCGTTGGGCATGAAGCGCTGCATGTACTCCTGCGCCTTCTGGTAGGCGCTCTCATCGTCGACCAGGATCTCCCCGATGTCGTCGGTGAGGTAGTCGCGCAGCGCGCGCGTCACCGCATCGCTCTCCTGGTAGACCAGGAACGGAGCGCCGCGGTTCTTGGCCGCCTCATCGATGGCCTCCCACTGCGTCTTGAGGTTGTCCAGATCCCACTGCAGCTCGGCCGCGGTGCGACCGACGCCCGCGGTGCGCACGATGGCGCCCATGCTGTCGGGCACGATCAGCTGGCTCATGATCTCGCGCATCTGGTCGCGCTCCTCACCCTCGATGCGGCGCGACACGCCGCCGGCGCGCGGGTTGTTGGGCATGAGCACCAGGAAGCGACCCGCGAGGCTCACGAAGGTCGTGAGTGCCGCGCCCTTGTTGCCGCGCTCTTCCTTCTCGACCTGGACCAGCAGTTCCTGGCCTTCGGTGACCAGCTCGCGGATATTGAGCCGGCCGCCCTGCGGCTGGGTGCGAAAGTAATCGCGTGAAATCTCCTTCAACGGCAGGAAGCCGTGCCGCTGCGCGCCGTAGTCGACGAAAGCCGCCTCGAGCGAGGGCTCGACCCGGGAGATGCGCGCTTTGTAGATATTGGCCTTTTTCTGTTCCCTCGACGGTATCTCGATGCTCAGATCATAGAGCTTCTGTCCATCCACCATGGCGACGCGCAGTTCTTCCTGCTGCGTCGCGTTTACTAACATTCTTTTCATTTGCCTCTGCCAGAAATGAATGAGAGGCCGACGGTTTCGAAACCTGCACGTGTGGGGGCAGGCTCGCGAAGCCGCCCAGGGCAGCGGAGCGCTCGAAGGTTGATTGGCGCGTCTTGCGTGATCGATTTTGTGTCATCGACTTGCTGTCATTGACTCGTGGCCGCCATTACAGGCGGCGCGCCGGAATTCCAAGAGGTCCACTGACCAGCGGCGCGCTCGTGGGCTCGAACTTTCGGAGGAGCAACGTAGGCGAGCGCGACCGGGTCGGCCGACTCATGCGCGATGGCCTCGATGTCGAGGACCAACTACCATGCGGCCGTCCAGGCCGCAGTCTTGTTGCCGTGGCACCAAGCCTTGTGCAACGTTCGGATTGTAACCACAGACGGCACTGAAAACAAACACTTAACCTCCGGCTGTGACGGGAGCGACATTTGACTGAGGATGAGGAAAGCCCCCCGAGGCCGCCGCGAAGCGCCGTGCGCCACGTCGAGGTGGACGCCGAGATGCAGGGCCAGCGGCTCGACAAGCTGCTCGGGCAGCTGCTCGCGGGCGTGCCGCGCAGCCGTATTTTTCGCCTGATCCGGCGCGGAGAGGTGCGCGTCAACGGCCGGCGCGCGGGGCCCGAGCAGCGCCTCAGCGCTGGCGATTCGGTGCGCCTGCCGCCGGTGCACGAGGCCGCGCCGGAAGGCACGCAGCCGCGGCGCGTGCCGGCGGGGCTCGTGCAGGCCGTCGAGCGCGCGATCATTCACGAGGATGAGCGCCTGCTGGTGCTGGACAAGCCCGCGGGACTTGCCGTGCACGGCGGCAGCGGACTGTCCTTCGGCGTCATCGAGGCGCTGCGCGCGTCGCGGCCCACCGAGACGCTCGAGCTCGCGCACCGGCTCGACCGCGATACCAGCGGCTGTCTGCTCGTGGCCCGCCGCGGCTCGGCGCTGCGCACGCTGCACGCGCTGCTGCGCCAGGGCGCCGTGCAGAAGAGCTACCTCGCGCTGCTGGCGGGCCGCTGGACGCTCGGCCGCAAGAGCATCGATGCGCCGCTGCGCACGGACCTGCGCGTCGGAGGGGAGCGTACGGTGAAGGTCGATGAGCACGGCAAGCACGCGCTCACCGAGTTCAAGCCCGTCGAGCACTACGGCTCGCGGGCGACGCTCGTCGAGGCGAGCATCGGCACCGGACGCACGCATCAGATCCGTGTGCATGCGGCCTGGTGCGGCCATCCGGTGCTCGGGGATGAAAAATACGGCGATGAGGCGCGGAACGCGCAGCTCGCCGAGCTCGGCCTGCGTCGCATGTTCCTGCATGCGCACAGCCTGGCCTTCTCGTGGCCCGGCGGCGGCGCGCAGAGCTTCAGCGCGCCGCTGCCGCCCGAGCTGCGCGCGGTGCTCGACCGGCTGTCGGAGCGCCGCGGCGCCGGCAAGAACGGGCGCGCGCAAGAACGTTAGATAGCCGCTCTAAACCCGCTGTTTTGCTCGAATTTGGTGACCGGCTCGCGCCCTAAAGGTGCGTCGGGGCGGAGCGCCTGCGCGCCGCGCGCGGAACGGTCTGCGCGTGTGGCCGAGAAGCTGTGATCTGCCCCACGGATCCTGAAGGCTCGCGGCTGAATGGGCCGACGAACTCACGTGTTGAGCCACAGGCACGGATCGTGGCAAGGAATTTGCACCAATTCTGTTGAACGCACTCATCGTCGAGTGCCGCAGTAGCAGGAATGTCGAGTCTCTTCAAAACGCAGTTCGTCGGAATGGGGGAAACCGCCTGTCACAGCGACGGCCGCACGCGCGTGGAATGGCACTTCGTGACGGTCGCCGACTAGCAGGAGTCGTTCAATCCACTCGAGGACACCCCCATGAAAGTCTATCTGGTTCGCTCTCTCCTCTCGTTGCTGCTGACCTCCAGCGCAGTCTGCGTGGCCTCCGAGGCGCCACCTCCCGATATCGCCCTGCCGGGCGATCGCACGCCGATCGATGTCGAGCACACCGCCAGCATCGTCGGCATTCAGATCGGGCATCGCATCGCCGCCTTTATCTTCATCAGCAAGGACGGCAAGCACATCAACGTCGGCGCCGACGAGTGTGCGCAGTCGGACAAATGCCAGGGAATCATGGCCGAGCTTGGCCGCGCGGGTCGCACCGATCTGATTCAGTTTGCGCCGTCTCATGAGGATGACACGCCACCGATGCTCGATGAGGCACCCAGACCGTCGATTCCCGGCGTGCTGACCGCTGCGAGCTCGCTGCCGCATCGATCGCTGCATGAAATCGACATCCAGGGGCACCAGTCCGGCACGCCCGGTGACATGTGCCCGGGTCAATTCCGCGAGAACGTTCCGGAGACGGGTCTGTTCCTGTATTGCTGGGGCCGCAAGCCCTAGGGTACCTCGTAGCCCAGCTGCCGCAGGGCACGGCCCACCGCTATCAGCGGCAGCCCGATGAGCGCGGTCGGATCCTCACTGACGACGCGCGCGAACAGGCTGATGCCGAGGGACTCGCTGCGAAGCCCGCCCGCGCAGTCGAAAGGCTGCTCGGCCTCGACGTAGCGCTCGATCTCCGCCGCGCTCAGCGCGCGGAAATACGCCGTCGTCGTGTCGAGCATCTGAATGCAGGCGCTACTGGCCGGCTGCAGCACCGCGACGGCCGTGTAGAAGCTCGCTGCGGAAGCCGACAGCCACTGCAGCTGTTCGCGGCAGCGCGCGGCGTCCCCGGGCTTCTCGATCAGCTCGCCCTTGCAGACTGCAACCTGATCGCTGCCGATCACGGTATCCTTTGGATGGCGGCGGCTCACGGCCGTGGCCTTGGCGAGTGCCAGACGCTGCGCGCGCTCGATCGGGGTCTCGCGCGCGAGCGGAGACTCGTCTACGCCGGGCGCGAGGATGCGAAACGGCACGCGCAGGCGCTCGAGCAGGCTCGCCCGGTAGCGCGAAGTGGACGCAAGAATCAGCACGGAAGCGATCTCAAAGGTTTGAAAGTCTTGGAACTTTTGACTCGCCGCGACACTGCAATTATTATACGCGGCCCATGTCGGGCGGCGCCTTGAAGCTTCGCGACGTCAGAAAGCTGGCGGATTCGCGAGCGGCGTTCGAATTTGAGATGCCCGTGGCGGAGCTGCCGGATGTACCACCGGAGTTCGGATCCGGGGACGGACAGGTGCAGGCACAGGTGCGCTTCGGTCGCGAGCAGGGATTCGCGGTGGCAGATGTTTCATTGCACGCGCACTTGCAGGTGATCTGCCAGCGCTGCATGGCCCCGATGCCACTCACGCTCGAAGCCCATTCGCCGGTGCTGGTGGTCGAATCGGAGCGCGAAGCCGAAGAGGCGCCTGCCGGCTGGGAGACGTTTCTGGCGCCGGAGGGGCGTTTGAACCTCGCGGCGCTGGTGGCCGAGGAGCTGCTGCTCGCGGTGCCGATCGTGCCGTTGCACGAGCCTTCGGCGGCGTGTGCGGCCGCGGAATCGGTCACTGCGGGGACGGTGGCGCAGCGCGCGGGAGCGCAGGCCGCACCGGGCGATGCGAGCGGCGTGACGCGGCCGTTTGCCGATCTGAAGGCGCTGCTGGAGCGCGGCGGTGACGCAAGCAACAAGTAGTGTAGGAATCTGTCA
>Ga0181526_10003728_pt1 | contig 12231 bp, 5 predicted proteins | sample PEATcosm2014_Bin_35_FD_119750 | JGI IMG/M metagenome (GOLD analysis project Ga0181526, IMG submission 119750) | Peatland microbial communities from MTU Mesocosm Facility, Houghton, MI, USA - PEATcosm2014_Bin06_30_metaG | ecosystem: Environmental > Terrestrial > Soil > Wetlands > Peat | place...
CTCACCCAGGCCACGCACAGTCCCTCCACCTGCGCCATAAGATCGGGAGAAGCGCCGACAACCTTGTACCCAAGACTGGCCACAAACGCCTTCGCGCTGGACACCTTGCCCAGGAGGTTCTTGATTCTGGCCAGACGCTGGGTGCCCGCCAACTCGCGCTTCAACTCCTCGATTTTCGAGGCGGCGTCCACCATGGCCGCGTGAGCCGAGAGCACCGTGGCTTGCTTCGACAATTCGATCGCCGCGTGGCAGGGGTAGCGCTCCGCAAAGCTATCGGAGGCGAGAAGTTCATAAACTCCCTCAGGCGGTTCCGTGTCGAAGGAAAAATCTTCTGGAAGCAGGGGCTCAAGCAGACGGCGCCCGGTTTCAGAAGGCTCAATGACTGCCAGCCTGAACTCGCTCAGCAGAAAGACCAGCCGGTGAAAGAACTAGGTGGACATCCCGGTAGCCGCGACGAAAGTCATATAAGCAGCCGGCGCAAGGCCGGCCAGCGTTCGGTACACACCGGCCAGTTGCTGGCCGTCCTTGGCCAAAGTGCCGGAGAGGCGCGCCGCATGATAGCCGCCGCGCATGGCAAACAGCGGCGACATTCCTTTCTCTCTGCCTCCTTCCAGCTCCGCATTCAACTCCAGGCGCAACCCGCGCACCGCGCCCTGATTTCCCTTGGCCTCCGCCTTATCCAGCACCCTTCTCAGCATGGCCAGCAGTTCGTTCGCAACCAATTCCTGATGGGCCGATCTCTCCTCTGGAACGGCTTGCTGGTACACTGCGTACCGGCGGCCGATCCAGCCGGAGATCAGCGCTGGATTTCCGATCAATATCCCCAGGAATGCCATTGCCCGCCTGACCGCGACGGCAAAGCGTTTCATGTCGTCGAGCGTTACCTCTGCCAACTGCACCGCGGCCAGGTAGGCGGCGCGAACCAGCTCCGCGTCCGCGGGGTTTTCAAATGCCAGGGTCGCCGTTAGATCGCTCGCTTCGGGAATCCTGCCCGCCACGGCCAGCAGTCCTGCCTGATCGAGCTGGCTGAGGCCAGCGCGGGAGAATGCCGGAGCAGCCTGCCCGCTCAAACTGTGCTCCGCCATCTCCTTGAAGCGTTCACTGCACACATCCACGGCATCCACGGGGAACCGATAGGCATCCAGGCACAAGCGCCGCTTCAGATCGCCCAGTTCCATCGACGCCTGGGTCAGCAACTTGTTCCGTTCCGGGTCCGGGTGCCCGGCGGCTGCAAACGACACCTTGTCGCGAATCTCCTGGGCGCTCGAATTCGGGCCTGCCTCCAGAGCCGCCAGGCACAGATACGGATCGAGCGGCTGAGGCAACTCGCACGCCAGCAGGAACGGCGCGCCCTCGTTGATCAACAGAGGCACTCGCGAAGCAGGAAAAGATGCCGGGTCAAGGAGCGGCCCCTCGCGCTGAACAACAGGCTGAGCTTCGCTCAACTGTTTTGCAATTTCCATCAGGCGAGAAAACTCGGGAACGCCAGCAGAGGCCTTGGCAGGGGCAGCGGCGACCGGCGCGGCGGGCTTTAGCCACCACAGGCACAGGTCGAGGCGGCGGCCAGGCTGGAGCCATTCGGCATCGAAGCCGCTGGCCGTGTTCTTGGACTGGGCCGCGCTGCACAAAGACTCCCACGGCTGCGAAAGCAGATCCCAGGCACATTGCGAGACCTCTCTTGCGCTGGCTTCGATCTCAACCGCTTCCTGTGGGCTCAGCAACCCGCTTCCGGCTCGATCGGCCATAGCCTCTGCGGCGAGCGTCCGGGCCTCGGATACGATGGCCAGGTTTTCGTAAACCTCCTTTGCCAGCTTGTTTCCGCTCGCCAGTTTCTGCGCTTGATCCAGGCCGGAGTTCGCCCTTGCCAGCGTACTGCGCAGCCCCTGCACAAACCCTGTCTTTGCGGCGCCTTGCAGCCTGGGCCGCACCGATTCGGCCTTGAGCAGCAACTTGCAGCCGTCCAGCAGTTCGCGGGTCTTGCCGTCCTCGTATTCGCAGAACTTGCCGACAGCCTCCAGCACCTTGCCCTTCAAGCTTTCCAGGCCGTCGAAGATCTCCTTGAAAGCCGGCAGGATCGGGTCGAGAGGCCCGGGCCTCGCATGGGCGAAGGCTGCCGCTCCAGCCGTCTGGGGCGCGCGGAAGTCCCTGCTTCCCCAGGACTGGCGCGTTTCCTTCCAGCGGTTCGGTCCGGGCCGCCTGGCGCAATCCAAAACAGCTTCCTCGAATTTGGCGATGTTCACATGGAAGTTCTGAATCCCGGTAACATTGCACAGATAGTCCGTGGCGGCCAGCATCAACGCGGCTTCGGGATAGGTGCTCAACAGTTGTGCCTGCTCTTCGGCTTTCTTGAAGTCGCCGGCCCTGACCAGCTTGAGGATATCGCCCAGTCTTTGTTCAAGGCTGGAGTCGAGAAGTTTCTCGAGTTTCCCCGTCACGGGCGCATACAGCACCGGGAGAAACCATTCCGCGCAGCAGGGAGGGGAAAACAACTCATGAACCGCCCCGCCATAGGCTTCTTCCACGCTGGGATCGGGATTGTGCTCAAGATCGAGCAGCAGCCGGTAGAAGGTTCCAAAGAACCGCTGCAAGGTATCCTGCTTCATCTCATAGAGCGTGGCTACGATGCGCGCCTTGGGTGCGCGGTTGGCAATCTCCAGCGCCAGTGTCGAGGATTCGCAGACATTGAGCGTGACCAGGCGCAGATCCTCAATGCGCGCCAGCTCGCTTGCAAACTCCGCATACCCGCAGAACCACGGCTGGCCGCCCTTATCCAGACACAAACTCTTTCCTTCGCGCGAGCCGTGGGCGATGACATGCACAATGTCCCACCGCTTGCCGTGGGAAATGATGCTCTGCAGTTTCTCCAGGGTGTTCTCGCCTTCCACCCGGTCGATGTGAATCGGAATTGGACGGCAACACGCTCTCTCCAGGTGCGCCTGCGCGGCGGCGGTGTCCAAAGGCGCATTGACGTGGTGTTTAGTCGCCCCGGAGACGATCAGGATTCTCAGCGCTTGTTTCGCCGTGACCAACGGCGGCGGTGCTTCCGTTCCATAGCCTCGAACCAGGACTTGCCGGTACGAAGGCAGGAATCCGTATCGTTTGCTTGCCGCCAACTCCCAGGCGATGGGCTCGATCTGGTTCCAGACCAGATCCGGCCTGTTGGGCTTCAAGTAAATGACAGTCGGTTCCGCGGGGGAAATCTGCGCGTCCAGGCAGCAGGGGGCGCCGCTGTCGCCGCCAATCAACGCGCCGGCTTCCACCAGTTTCTCCCCGTTGGGAGCGGCAAGTACCTCTTTTGCCACTTCGCGGGAGCGCCTTTCAAGCTCGGCGCGTTGCTGCCCATCGACAACTTCCAGGTCGTCGTCCTCGCCGAAAGCAACGCCGATTTTGATAGCCCGTATCGGAAAAGTCTTGTATCTCATAGACTTGGTCACCGTCCCCGCCGTGTGACTGCTTCTCGCGCTGAAGCCAGGTTTTCACGAAGAATTGGGAGGCTGCGATGGGCCGGCGCAGCCTGAATCGCCGCCGTCATCGCCGCTTCCGCCGCGGCTAGATCTCTGCGCGCCTTTTTCACGTCTTTCTCCGCCAAAGCCGCGGCTGTCATTGCTTCGGTCAAAAGCAAACTGAGTTCCACGCCGGGCGCTGGCTCAAGAGCCGAAGCTACTCGAAGCGGCTCAGCCGCCATGGCTGGCTTTCCGCTTAGCACCAAACGAAGAGCTTTCCTGTGTAACTGTGCGACGAAATCGTCCCCATGATACAGGACTCGGTCCCGGCCTGCCACAATTCGCACGGCTTCAAGGCGCGAGTTTCCTTGATGGAATGCCAGCGAAGCCGAGAGGATGGCAGCGGCATGGTCGAAGAGAGCGCGGCCTTCCGTCTCCGGCTTGGACCGTGCCAATTCCAAAGCAGCATGGGCTTCCACGGCCACCGTGTCGGGATGCTCCGGACAGGCCAGCCGCGCTCGCTCCGCCGACGCAAGCGCGGCCGTCAGATCGCCGCTGCGCAGGGCGGCGCGGCAGCTCTTGATCTCTTCCTTCGATTTCTCGGGCAGCGACGGCGGCGGCGTCTTGCCGGCCCTGGAGTGCTTCGCTTCTATCAAATCCCCTACCGGAGTTCCAAACTCCACCATGCGAACCACGGTGGGCAGGAATTGCACCTCCTTGTCGTCGGGGAAGAGCCGGGCTGCCTCGGCTGCCAGTTCGGAGGCCCGCCGCATGGCGACCCCAGCCTGGTCCTCGCGGTTGGCATTCTTGTGCGCGTCCGCCGCCTGCAGCAGAGATCCCACCAGATTCGATACAACATAGGACCGGGACTTATCCAGCGCCCAAGCCTCCTCGTAACAGGCAGCCGCATCCTGGGGGCGTTCGGCTCGCGCCAGTTCCATGCCGCAACGGTGAAGCCCGAGGGTCAGGGCTGGTTCCAGGTTATTGAGTCCGGCCTCGCGCGCAGCCCGCAACAGGGCGCAGGCGCGCTGCCCCGATTCGACATTTTCGGCTTCAAGCAGCCGCTTCTGCTTCCCCAGCACCAGCCGGACCAGGCGCTGGCGCGCATAGCTCTCCGACTCCAGAGCTACGGCTATCGACAGCGTCCCCTTCAGCTTCTCCCCCACGGTGGCCACATCGAAGGCAGGACTGGATAGCTGGATGCGCAGTGCCGCAATCTCCAGTTCGCAAAGCATGCGCGCCGCGGACCTGCGAATCTTCGCCGCGCCATTCGCCCCGGTTGCATATCCGGCGTTAGCGCGGCGGAGTGCATCCTCACTCGGTTCTCCGGGTGGCGTATACCGCACGTAGACTGTCAAGGAAGCCTCGCGCGCCCCAGCCAAATCTCCGGCAGCTTCCAAAGAAGCGGCTTCCCCCAGATCTGAGAACCAGCGCCGCAGTTCCCCGGTTCCACCATCGCTGGCACTCTCATCCAGATCACCTGGAATGAGAGATTCATCCAAACCGATTGCCGCAAGCAGCGCGCGCAAGGATTCGTCGGTCTCCGGCTCTTCCTTCTCGGGGTGCTTCTCAAAGTACTCCTGGACCCTTCCGTCAAGCTGATTGTTCCGTGCGTACAAAGGCCCGAAAGCCAGCTTGCTGCCGCTCGCGCTCAGCAGGTCGCCGGCCTTCCACATGGCCGCGGCTGCCCGCCGCTCCCGCTCCGCCAAGGCCCGCAAACGGTTCAACTCGAGTTGCCGCGTTGTGTCTCCACGCTCGTGGGCCGCTGCCAAAAGGGAGGTAAGTTCCTGGTCCACGATCTGGGTCACTTCCGTCTTGAGGCCTTCCCCGCGTCCTGTTGCCGTCTCGTTCGGTGCGTAGACCGTCAGTCTGCTCTTGACCCACGACTCCAGCCAGTCGCGATTCTCCAGAAAGCAGGTGGAATGCGCTATCGTGTCTTCCCATGCCGCAACGTCCAGTTCGGGGAAAGCCCGCGTGGCGCGCAGATAGGAGAGTACCGCGAACTTGTGTGTGAGGTCGGGATTCCAGGGATCGCCCGCAACCACCGGGCGAAGCTCGTGGCAAGCCTTGGAGAAGTCCTCGCGGGCTGCCCAGTAGGCCACCCGCTCCCAAGGGTCGGCCGATTGCGGTCCAGGCGCCAGCTCATGCAGAACCTCCGGCGCATTCCGGCAGACATTGCGGAGAATCCGCCAGTCGCAGTCGGAACCACTCGGTAAGGAACGGCCCGCGGACCGATAGGCGAGAAGGATGGCTCTTAGCGCGGAGGTTCCGGGGCCGGACACCTCCTCCAGTGCAGACAGAAGGTCGTTGATCCGGCCTTCAAGCGCCGGTTCGTCTCCTGCCGGCGGCGAGATGCTGGCAGCCAGCAGCCATTCATCCTTGCTCTGGGCGGCCAGGGCCAGTTGCCGCCGCAACGTTTCGGCGGCTGGCGCGCTATCCACATAAGGCCACTCCAGCGCGGCGCTGCATTCCCCCAGCCGGCCGTCTGCCAGGCACTCGGCTGCGTGGGCAATCGCCGCGGGCTCAATGGCCTGGCTCCCATCCGATGGCAGCTTCTTCCAAATGCGCAGTGCCCGGCTCCGTTCGCCGCAGCGCCACAGCGCGAGTCCGAAGGCATAGCGGGCCGCATCTGAGTTCGGCCACTCAACTGGGCTGGCGCAGAACAATGCCAGAACCTCGGGGAGCGACTCGACCGGCGCCTCGCTTGCCAGTTGCAACAGAGCCGGCATCCGCAAAGCAGGGTCCCGCGCGGCTTCGATGAGAGCCGCCGTGCCTCCGAAATGGCTAAAGCCGCTCATTGAAATGCAACCTCGGTCCAGTGCAGCTGAGCAGAGTTTGTCTCCAGCCGCAGTAACTCGGCGTTCTCCGCCGAAATCGAACCACCGGCAGCCTGGCCGGTTTCAGCGCCCGTTCCTCCTTGCGCCCGGAGGCATTGCTGAATTTTCTCAATGGAAGGTTGAGGCGAAGACAGCAATATCCGCAGCAACTCGTCTGGAGGCGTCCGCGAAACCAGGAAACCGAGCTTCCATTTCGCCACCTCTTCCGGATGCTCTTCCTGGAGGTAAGTTCCGCTTGGCAAGCTCTGCCAAATCCCGCTTGGCTCCGTGAGCAGCGATTCACTTCCCTCAACGGCCAATCGAGGACCGAAGACGGTCAGCTCCAGCGGAGTTCCTTCATTACCGATTGCCTGCACGATCAAAAGCAGGTAGCAGCGAGTCTCAGGCAGAGCCATTACCCGCAACCGGCTGCCCTTCCTCAGCGTGGCGCTGGCGGCCGGGACGTAATCCCACTTGTCGCCTTCCTCGGATGCCGCCAGCATAAATCGCACGGCAACCTTTTCGCGCGCTTCCGGCGGAGTTGCGCCTGTGACCGGAGGCGGTGTGGCGGCTTCGGCCGGACGCTCGGCGGCCTTCTCGACGGCTGGAGCCTGCGCCTTGGCGGAAGGTTCGCTCCCTGCATGAAACCCGCTCTCAAGCCTGGCTATCTTGTTGTTGAGGTCCTGGATCAAGAGCGTTGCCAGCGCCACTACAGCCTGTGTATGCAACTGTTCCGCGCTCTTGAACATCTTGCACGTATGGCGGCTCGCCAGATCCTTTCTCAGGGCAGCTAGCTTGTCGCGATACTCCAGGCTGTCTTCCAGTTCCTTCATCGTCCAGTTGTGGCCGACATCTGCCAGGAAAATCAGCCTGGGGATGCTTGGAGTTCTTGCCTTGGCCCGCCGGTACTCCATCTCGGTGATGGAGATCTCCTGTCCTTTGGGCTGTCCATCGGGGACGTAGCCGTATCGCTGACCGAAGATACCCAGGTAGATATCCGCTTCGTCTACGTGCCGCAGGGATTCTTCCACCCCGTCCGCGCTGACCGCTGGCCAATGCTCAAGAGCGTCGTAGTCCAGGCCAAGCTCCTTGCAGGCAGAGATGACGTGTTCCCGATGCTCGGGAAGATCGACGCAGGTGCTGCTGATAAAGACCGTTTGCTTCAATCTAGGCACGCGCACCCCGCTCTCCGGGCGCTTGGCCGGGGCTGCCGTAACCGATTGCATTGGCGGGGTGTTCGGTGCGAATATGCATGGTTCTTGCCTGAGTAAGCCATTCTACAACAACGCAAACACAATTCGATCTCACCACGGAAATGACGAATTCTCCGGCTGGGTCCTCCTTTTCGAGGCAGCCGCTTTTCCCCTTTCGGATATTGAAAGAGTCCGCCCGTAGACATGGTGCGATGTGGAGAAAAGGGAAACCTGATAAGGATCGGGAAAATCGGCGAAACCGCCTTTACCAGCCCGCATGGAGCGCCGCGGAATATAGAGGCGATTTCCCTGATCTCCAGGGCGACAGGTTGCGTACCTTCGCGCGGCAGTGCTAGGTTGCTTATCAAGCGATTCCCCATCGCTGCCAGAGTCGATCTCTCGTGAGCGGGGTCTGCCATGAGCCAAACCCAGGAATCCAGTAAGTTCCGGCCTTCGCTCGCCCTGCGCATCGGCATTACCGGCGCGCGCCGGCTGAACGCAGATCAACTCGATCGCATCCAGGCGCAGATGCGCGATCTGCTCGGCGCCGCGAAGCAGGAGATGACGGCTCTGGCTCAGGATGCAAGAGTAGCCACTTTCTATGAGCACGCGGAGGGCGAAACGCCAGTTCCCGCGCTGCGCATGATTTCGCCGCTGGCGCGCGGCGCGGATCGCCTGGCGGCAAGAGCTGCCCTGGTACTGGGCTATGAGCTGTATGTGTCCATGCCCTTCGAGCAGGCCGAGTACGAGAAGGACTTTACCGGGCGCGAAGATCCGATCGAGCTCCCCCTGACGGCAAACGAAGATCTGGCGCAGTTTCGCGAACTGCTGCAACAAGCTTCTGCCCGGATTGCGTTGGATGGCGCGCGCGAACTGAGTCCGGGAGCGGGCAACGATCCTCTCGCGAACCGCTCCTATGAGTTTATTGGCCGCTTTGTGGTCCAGCATTGCGATCTGCTGGTCGCTGTTTGGGATGGAAAGTCCGGAGTAAGCCGCGGAGGAACTGCCGAAATTGTGCATTACGCAGCCGCCGCAGGAACTCCGGTGTTCTGGATTCATGCCACCGATTCTGTCGCCCCGGCATGGCTTGGCGACCTGCAGGACCTGCGCGATCCCGGGACCCCGAACGAGCCGGCGGAGTCGAGACTTCGTGAGCATCTGGGCCGTTTGATTCCGGCTCCTCCGCTGGTGCGCCGTCCTCGCCATAATTGGATCGAGGGGCTGACATCGCGCCTGTTCCGCAAGCAGGATGCCTTGCCGGCCGCCACCTTCTTTGCGGAGAAGCCGCGCCCCCGCCGGGCGATCTGGAAGACCTATTCAAAATTGATGTTATGGGCCTCGCGCGTGAATCCGCCGTGGACCGCGCCGCGCAGGCCCGAGGAACCCGTCCCGCGCTATTGGTTCGACCGCTACCAGCCGGCCGATGAGCGGGCCGGAGAATACGCTTCGCGCTACAGGTCAAGTTATGTGCTTATCATCTTCTTTGCCACCCTGGCGCTGGGCTTCGGCGCTCTTGCGCTGGGCTTTGCCTTGAGTTCGGGAAGGGCCTTTTACCTGGCCAGGCCGGCTGCTGCCAGCATGTCGGGCATTGAGCTTCTCCTCTTGATCGTCATCCTGGCATTGGTTGCCGTATCCCAGCGCCGTCAATGGCACGAGCGCTCCATCGAATATCGCCTGCTTGCGGAGTTGTTCCGCAAGCAGCAGACGCTGGGTGCGCTGGGGTGGACCCTTTCCCTGGGGAATGTTCAGCATGTGGCGGATGCGGAGAGGCAGTCCTGGGTGGCTTGGCTCTTCGCCGCTGGCCAGCGGGGGGCGCCCATGCTAGAGGGTGACTTGACCGAACGGGCGAAGCGTGAATCCAATCGGCAAACCCTCATTGCCCTGATTGACGAGCAGTTGCAGTATCACCGGGGCCGGAAAGAGATGGCGCGCAGGGCCGCCGCGACCTTTGAAAACCTGGGCAGCCTGGTCTTCCTTTGCCTGCTGGCTTGCGTCCTGCTCAAGCTGGCCACTGAAGCGCTCGATGCGGGTTACTTCGTTGTCCTGGCCATTGGCCTGCTGGCTGCCGTGCTGCCCGGTGTCTCGGCGGCTTTTGTGGGCATTCGCAGTTACGCGGAACTGCAATTGCTGGCCGAGCAGTCACACCACATGATAGCGGAACTTGAGAACGCCAAGGCTCGCGTGGTGAGGCTTGGCCTTGACCGAGCGCTCGTCTCGCAGGACCTGGCCGCTGAAGCTCTTGCGGTAGCAACCATGATGCTCCAGGATCTTGACGGTTGGGGACGGCTCTTCCGCGGCAAAGCAACAGAGACAACATGAGGGCAAGCCGCCGGCCGGGTGAAACAAGGGAGTGCAAGGCGATGAAGGATTCCGCGCCTTTTCGAGAGCGAGTTTCGATCCATGATGCCGGCGCTCGCTAGTTGCATTCCCGGCGGAGGTTAGCGAATTATCGGTTTGCGAAGCCTGATTGAAGAGTCGGGGATGGTAACTTGATGCAAGGGAAAGAACCACCATGAGCATGGAAACACGAATCAAGATTGCGGTTGTCGGGGGAGGCTCCAAGCTGGGCTCCGATGGCCCGGATCCGCTGATTTCGGACGACAAGCTGGCGAGCGAAATGGAGAGTAAGGGCGATCTGGCGGCGGCGGAAGCGCTTTACCGCCAGACGATGAAGACGCGTGAGCGCTGGCACGGCCCCGAGCACCCGGTTACGCTCGCATCAATCGCCAATCTGGCTCGCGTACTGAGCGCCAGGCGCGACTATACAACAGCGGAATCCTTGTTCCGCCAGGTGCTTCAGGCCAGGGAGCGCGTACTCGGGCCGGAGCATCCCGAGACGCTGCGGTCGATGAACCATTTAGCGGCTGTGCTCAACAAGAAGGAGGATCGCGGCGCTGCGGAATCTCTTTACCGGCGGGCGCTGAGGGCTAGCGAACGTGTGCTGGGTCCGGAAAACGCCGAGACTCTGGCCACGGCAGCTGCTTTGGCCAACCTGCTGGTCCGGGCTGAGGAGTATGAGGAGGCCGAACCGCTCTGCCGGCGAGTGCTCGACGCCAGGGAGCGTCTGCTCGGCCCGGATGACCCGGAAACGGTGAAGGCTGCGAATAATCTCGGCGTGCTCTATTACAACCAGCGTGAGCTTGCGGCCGCCGAACCGCTCTTCCGCCGCGTCCTCCAGGCCAGGGACCGCGCACTGGGGCCGGAAGATCCGAAATCGCTCGCCACGGCCGGCAATCTAGCCAGGCTCCTGCAAGCCAGAGGAGACATGGCCACCGCCGAACCGCTGCTGCGCCGGGCAATCGAGGCCAAGGGCAAGACCAGCGAGGGCGAGCAGGCGGATTTCGCCCTCGATCTGAACAATCATGCGCTCATCCTCCGCCGGCTCAAACAGCTTGGGCTGGCCGAGGCCTTCCTGCGCCGGACGTTGGCCATCGAAGATCGACTGCTCTCCTCCGATCATCCCAAGCGCGCGCACCGCCGCAACAATCTCGCCATGGTTTGCATGCTGGCGAATCGCCTGGATGAGTCCGAGAGCTTGAACAGGGAGGCATGGGCCCATAAAACCGGCCAGCACGATGTTACCAGCGGACGCATTCTCTTTCTCCGCATCGCTCTTTGCTGGCTGCTCGACGCCGATGCCTCTCTCTATCTGGGCCAACTGCGCACGTTGCTGGCTCAGCCCAACCTCACCAGCCTGGGCGGCGTAGACCGCCAATGGGAAGCCGCCGACATCCTCGACGAGCTCAGCAAGCGGCTTACCACGGAAAAGGCCGGCTTCCTCCGGGCTCTCGTCCTGGCCCTCAACGAGCCCGGCAAGATTGCCCAGCTCGATCGTTTCTCCCTCTGGCTTTTTGTGCTCGACGAACCCCTGGATGCTCCCTGGCCCGAGAAGCCTTGATTGCCCTTGCTCCCATCTCGAGTCCCCGAAACCCGCATTGACGGCGTTTTCGAGAAAGCAATAGAACCTCTCCGGTGCCCGAAGGGCAGGATGAGCCATCCCCGAGCCGAGGCGATCATTGAGCGCTGCCCATCAATGCCGGCGTGGAGTGCGGCGCGGTTGCCGGCGCCCCGCCAAAGCGACGTTCCCTGCGGCAGAACTCCGTGAGCGCGCTATCCAGGTCGACGGCGTCGAAGTCGGGCCACATGCGATCTGTAAATAGGAGTTCGGCATAGGCCGACTCCCACAGCAGAAAGTCCGACAGGCGCATCTCGCCGCCGGTGCGAATTAGCAAATCCACCTCGCCGCTCTCCGCTGTCAGCGTCTGCGCCAGGATGCGCCCCACGCGCTCGGCCGAGAATGCTTTGTCCTGGCAGAGCGCTGTGGCCGCGCCGGCTGCGGCGCGCGCAATGGCCTCGCGCGAAGAGTAATCCACGGCAACTCGCACATGAAGCCGGCGGCCCTCGGCGGTGGCGGCTTCCGACTTTTCGATCTCGCGCAGCAGCAAACTCGGCAGACGGTCGCGCCGGCCAATCACCTCGAGCCGTGCGCCCCGCTCCTTGAGCGATTGCGTCTCCAGGCGCAAAAAGGCTCGCAGCAGCCAGAAGATGCTGTTCACCTCGCTGGGCGGCCTGCGCCAGTTGTCCGATGAAAAGGCGTACAGCGTCAGGCAGCGGATGCCCGCGTCGGCCGCACGCTCCACAACTCGCCGCGCGGCGGCCGCTCCGGCGCGATGTCCCGCCACGCGCGGCAGTCCGCGCCGCGTTGCCCAACGGCCGTTGCCGTCCATGACGATGGCAACATGCAGTCCCTCTTTCATAATACTCTGCATTGCAAAGTTA
>Ga0181526_10003733_pt1 | contig 12224 bp, 4 predicted proteins | sample PEATcosm2014_Bin_35_FD_119750 | JGI IMG/M metagenome (GOLD analysis project Ga0181526, IMG submission 119750) | Peatland microbial communities from MTU Mesocosm Facility, Houghton, MI, USA - PEATcosm2014_Bin06_30_metaG | ecosystem: Environmental > Terrestrial > Soil > Wetlands > Peat | place...
AGACCGATCGCGGAGTCCATGGAATAGCGGCCGCCTACCCAGTCCCAGAATCCAAACATGTTGGCGGTATCGATGCCAAACTTGGAGACCTCGACTGCGTTCGTGGACACAGCCACGAAATGTTTGGCGACGGCTTTTTCGTCTCCGCCTAGGCCCTTCAGCGCCCAGTCACGAGCCGTGTGGGCATTGGTCATGGTTTCGAGCGTGGTGAAGGTCTTTGAAGAAATGATAAAGAGAGTTTCCGCGGGGTCCAGGTCAATCACCGCTTCCGCGAAATCTGTGCCATCGACATTGGAAACAAAACGAAACCTCATGTTCCGGTCGCTATAAAATTTCAGCGCTTCATACGCCATCACCGGGCCCAAGTCCGACCCCCCGATGCCAATGTTGATCACATTGCGGATGCGTTTTCCGGTATGCCCTTTCCACGCTCCGTCACGCACGCGATTGGAAAAGTCTGCCATTTTATCGAGCACCGCATGGACTTCCGGCACAACGTTCTTACCATCGACAACGATGGCCGCATTTTCCGGCGCTCGCAGCGCTATGTGGAGCACCGCGCGGTTTTCGGTAATATTGATTTTTTCACCGCGAAACATCGCGTCCCGGCGCTCCTCTAAACCCGATTCCCGCGCGAGATCGAGAAGCAGCTTGGTGGTTTTCTCGGTTATCAAGTTCTTGGAATAGTCCAGGTAAATGCCCACGGCCTCGACAGTAAAGCGCTGCCCTCGCTCGGCATCTTCAGCGAAAAGCTTTCTCAGATGGGTGCTCTGAATTTTCTTGTGGTGGGCTTTGAGAGCCGCCCATGCTTTGCGCTTGGTCAGCGGCTTGACGATCGGGGCCTTTGAGGTGCGTTTGGTTTTTGCTGCCATGGTCAGACTCCTTCCGGATCTCGAGATTACCGTGAGCGTGGCTTCTTCGATGGTTTGATGTCTTTCCCGGCCTCGACGTTCCAAAGCCGGAACCCCCCTAGAAATGCGTTGAAGTTGTCTCCCGCCCGGCAATGTGGCGGCAATACCTCAAGCTTCTTTACGTTGCCACCACCCAGCACAACCTCATCCGGTTCGAGCGCAATGCTCAGTTTCTCCACCACTTCCGCCACCTGCTTGCGCCACTTCTTCTTCCCCCTCTTTTCCAAGCCGCGCAACCCCACATAGTCTTCGTAAGTTCCTTTTTTGTAGGGGAGGTGCCCTAACTCCATCGGCTCGAGTACCCCATCCACGACAAGAGCCGTTCCTAAGCCGGTGCCAAGACCAAGAAAGAGCATCCGGCCCTTTTTGTAACTCCCCAGAGCCTGCATGGCCGCATCATTCACAATCTTTATGGGACATCCAAAGGCCTGCTCAAAATGGAATCCCACCCAACCCTTTCCTAGATTGTATGGATCCATGACCGGCCGATTGCGTACCACCGGTCCCGGGTATCCTATGGAGATAGCATCGTACTTCCAGCCTTTTGCTATCTCCTTCACACCCTTGACCATTTCGCTCGGTGTAAGTTCAGGCCCAGAGCCAAACTTGCGCGGCGTGTCCTCACCACTAAGCAGCACCTTCACGTGAGTTCCACCAACATCGATTGCAAGAATCCTCATTTCTTGGTCTCCCCTTGAGAAGAGCCTCCAGGCCTCAAATCTTGACGTATTGGCCCCCAAGAGTGTACCGAAAATTCCTCCTTCTGGGCTCTCCTGAAATTATTGAGAATCAAAAGAAAAGCCTCCGCGTGAACAAACGAATAATGCACGCCTGCGACTCGCATCACGACGACTGGCGCAAAACTCCAGGTCGGGATCACTTCGGAAATCAAATGATTGTCATTCAAAGTCTTGCACAGGGTTTCCTCAACATCCGCTTGACAGAGACTGCAATGAGAAGTAATTTTCCACCATGTTTTTCCATGGAATCAACTCTTGATTCCTTTCTGATGGGGTGTTTTCAGAACGGTGAGCCAAGGAACTCCGAGTTCACATGCTTCTTCTTAATTTTCGGGAGGCCGATGTTTCCCGAACTGACCAGGGGGCGCTTGACTCTTTTGCCAGGCTTCGAATTTTGGAAATTAGTTAGTTGGGGATCGCCGAGAGGGGTGAGGGGAATGAGTAAGAGATTTGTATTTGCAGTTGTGGTTTGTTTTGCGGTGTTGTGTTGCTGTGGACAACCCACATACGGCCAGGCCACGGGCAGTTTCTTAGGCACGGTGACAGACAAATCCGGGTCTGCAATTTCCGGTGCCTCCATCACAGTTACCTCCCAGGGTACAGGCGCAGCGCGCCAGACCACCACGGATGACGCGGGCCATTACAACATCAATCTTTTGCCCGTTTCGGTTTACACCATTCACGTCGAGTTCAAGGGTTTTCAGACCGCCGAGACAAAGGATGTAAGACTCCAGGTGGATGAGCAGCGCGAGCTGGATTTCAGCCTCTCCCCTGCTACTGTCAGTTCGTCCGTGGAAGTAGTGGCCAACGAAGTGGCTGTCGAAACCGCGAATCCTTCTCTCGGCCAGGTCATTACCTCCCAACAAGTCGCTCAACTTCCGCTCAACGGCCGCGACTTCGTGCAACTCGCCACTCTCACTCCAGGAGCCACTGCAGAGACGAATCCGAACAGCTTTTTCACCAGCGCCACCAGCAGCGAGGTAGCTGCACGCGGACCGTTTTCTCTTTCGGTCGGCGGTTCGCGTCCCAATAGCACGGACTGGCTAATCGATGGCGTCGATAACAACGAGTTGACTGCAGGTGGAATTTCTATTCTCTCTTCGATCGACTCCATTCAGGAGTTTAAGGTCCTGACCTACAACTATTCCGCGGAATACGGAACTCGCGCTGGACCCACGGTGCTACTCACGACTAAATCCGGTACGAACGGTTTCCTCGGCTCCCTGTACGAATTCTTGCGCAACACCGACCTCGATGCCCGCAGCTTCTTCGCCACTTCCAGAGAAAAATTTAACCTCAATCAGTTCGGCGGCTCTTTTGGCGGGCCGATCCGCAAGAACAAAACATTTTTCTTCCTGGACGGTGAACAAAAGTATCAGCGCCACGGAATTCCATTTACGGGCTTGGTTCCCTCCGAAGCGATGCGCAACGGTGATTTTTCCGCCGATCCGTTCGGCAACCTCTTGCCCGGGTTGGTAATCATGAACCCGAATATGCTGGGGGCGTCCACAAACCCCAACGTTTATCCTAATGTCTATTTCCAATGCGGTCCTGGCGGTAACCCTTTGCCGGCAGCAGCGAATGGGAGCCAGCCTCAGGGGACTCCCTGTAACAAGATTCCCTCCAACCTGTTCAATCCGATTGGCCAGGCCATGATCAACCTGTACCCTCTGCCCAATGTGACCGGCAATCCCAGTTACAACTTCGCCGACGTCCCTGTTCGCAAACTGGATGAAACCAAGTTTGATATCCGCGTCGACCAGAACCTCTCCAGCGCGGACTCCTTATTCGCCCGCTTCAGTTACGACCAGGCGGGCTCCTATGTGCCCGGCGGTGCTCCTGGCTTCGCCGAAGCAAGCGCCTTTGGCAGCAATCAGGGAATCCTGAATCACGCTCGCAATGTGGCTATCGGCGAGACTCACATTTTCTCCCCGGTAACCGTGAACCAATTCAGCTTTGGTTACAATCGCATCTTCGACTACATCACTTCGCAGGGCACCGGGACTTGTGAGTCTGCCAAGCTCGGCATCATCGGCGCCAATCTGGGTTGTCCCAATGGCAGCACCACATGCGAGCCGGGGGCCTACAGTTGCGGCCTGGTTAGCACACTCATGACAGGGGGCTATTGGTCCCTTGGGGATCGCGGTTATACGCCGTTCCAGGGTGGAACCAACATCTTCACGGTGAATGATTCCCTCGATATGATCCGCGGGAAGCACGATATCAAGTTCGGCATCGGTATCCGCGCGAACCAGATGAATGTGGGCACGGAGGCCTTCCAGGACGGATTCTGGATCCCCGGCGGCATCGGCAATTTCACTGGCTACTCGGGTAATAGTGTGAGCATCCCTGGCAATCCGGAAGCCGATTTTCTTCTCGGCTTGGTGGGTGTGTCTGAGCACGATCAAACTTTTAATGGCCCGGTTGGCGGCCGCCGCTGGAAAATCTACCGGCCGTTCATCCAGGATGATTGGAGAATCAACCGGGATCTGACCCTGAATCTCGGTTTGGCGTGGGATATAACCAACCCCATCACGGAAGTCGATGGTCGCATGGCTAATTACGATCCCTATACTCAGCAACTTCTCGTTGCCGGTCAGAATGGTGTGTCGTGGTCTGCAGGCGTACAAAAGAATTGGACAGCTTTTGAGCCAAGACTCGGCCTGGCCTGGAAAGTATTCGGTAGTGACAAAACAGCGGTCCGCGCTGGCTTTGCTATTTATCACGATTCCGCCTGGAGCATGGGGGCTCAAGGGCTATGGCAGAATCCACCTTTCTTCGCCGAAGGCGATGCCTTTGGTCTGGCCCAGCAATCCGGAATCCCTGGAGTTGGATGCCCCTTTGCAACTTCGTACTGCGCCACATTACCTGGTGGCCCAGCCGTAACCGGCGTCAACATTTCCGACGGATTTCAGATCTTTAACACCCCGCCCAACCTTTCCACATTTACAGGCACGTTGTTTACCCAACCCACCAACTTCAAGCTCGGTAAGGTACAGCAGTTCAATGTGAACGTGGAGCGCCAACTGCCCGGGAATGTTGTGCTCACGGTTGGCTATGCGGGCTCGAATGGCAACCACATCCTGGTGGCCGGGAATGACATCAACACGGCAGGCCCGACCAATTGCAGCGTCGGGACCATCGGCTGCAATGCCAACGGCACTCCTTACGTGCCTTCCTACGGTGTATCCAACGCAATCTTAGCCTTCGGCGATTACGGAAAAACCACCTACAATTCTCTGCAAATCAAAGCCGAAACCAAAACCCCGAGGTATGGCCTTTATGCCTTGATTGGCTACACCTATTCCCACACTTATGATAATGGCCTCTCCGACGGTTTAGGTTCCTTGCTGAGTGCGCCCTATTTCCCGCTCCCCAACTGGGGGAAATTGGACTGGGCACTCTCGCAGATCAGCTTGAACAACAGTTTTACCGCCAGCGTGATTTATGACTTACCCTTCGGTAAGGGAAAGAAATTTGGTAACGATTGGAACAATGTCACCAACTCCCTTTTGGGTGGTTGGCAACTAACCCTTATTGAGAAAATCACTTCCGGTTTTCCTGACCCTCTCATTGACAGCAATAACGCGTCGGGTGTTTCCTTCAACAACGGCGGCAACGGGAACAACTTTAATCGTCCGGACCAGGTGGCAGGCTGCAATCTTTACGTCTCCAATCACGGTCCTCAGGAACAATATATCAACTCGGCATGCTTCACTCACGCCGTCGGCCACCTCGGGGACGCTTCGCGCGTTCCAGTCTATGGTCCAGACTTCGTGAACACGGACTTCTCCGTCATCAAGCAATTCGCCCTGCCTTGGGAAAATATGGGCCTGAACTTCAGAGCGGAGTTTTTTAACCTGTGGAACCACGCCCAGTTCGGCTTGCCGGTCAACGACATCAATGCGCCTGGCTTCGGATCCGTGAACTCCACCGTGAACAATCCTCGCGTCGTTCAGTTCGGGTTGAAGCTTACGTTCTAAAGCGTCTTCCACCCCTGCCCAATTCACCCGCCCCATCAGATGTTTGGTGGGGCGGTTCTCTTTTCTGCGACCAAGGGAGTGCCTACTGCTCAGTGCGAATCAGGTGCGGGTGGCTGGGAAGCGGGACTCTGTTCTCGAAGAGTATAAACAAACTGCGGAATTTCGTGGCGCTCGCGCTCCGTTTCCTCGTTCTTTTGCTCCGAGAGCTGCTTGAACAATTCGATTTCCTTCCGGGCTTTGTCAGTTTCGCCCATGCGCCGGTAAACCTGTGCCAGGCGGTAATGCGCTTCTTCCGGGACAGGCGTGAATGCAACGGCCTTTTGTAGCTCGGCAATTGCTCCCGGAATATCGTCCTGCTCCGAACGCAGAATGCCCAGCTGTAGGTAGGCCTCGCTGAAATGCGGGTCAAGTTTAATGGCAGTCTTCAGCTCTGCTTCCTCCACAGTGAGACGTTCCGGGTTCCCGCCTTGCTTCATGAGGGCAACGGCATAGAGTTCATGCGCCATGGCCGTTTCCGGATGGAAACTGGCGAATCGCTTCATTCTTTCGGTCCAACCGGAAGGCACCACCTGTTCCGTTGTCTGCAACCTGCCCAGAAAAAGATAGGGAGTCGGATCGGCAGGATTCAGATCGCAAGCCTCCAGGAAAGTCTGCACAGCTTGTTCCTTGGAGCGCTGCGCGTAGAATGCCGCGCCCAGCCCCAGCATCATCCTGCTGGATTGCGGGTAGAGCCGGTGGCCCTTCGCGAAGACTTCAATGGCAGGCTCAGGAGCATGATGCAGCAGAAGTTCCGCACCCCAGGCGAAGAGATGCGGCTCGCTAGGCTGCATTTCCGCTGCGCGTTGGTAATCTTGGACGGCTTCGAGAGGGCGTCCTTCACTTTCTTCAATCTCTGCAAGCCGAGCGTGCAGGTCCGCAGTGTCTTCCTGGGCAAGCATGGCTCGAATGGCAGCTTCCTGCGTGGGTCCTCCGTGGACAGGCTCTCGCGGAGACGCCCTCGGCGCGGTGGCGCTTTCGCGCACTAACGAAGCGGTTTCCTTGGATAAGGCGTTGCTATTCCGCACGATCGGACCTGAACCATGGCCACCCAACGCCGTTGTATCGGTAACTCCCGCGACAGTGAATGCGGGTTCGTCTGAAAATGCAATAACGCTGGACTCATCTTTGCCCGATGCCGGCGTCTGTGCATTTACCATCAACAGTACGATTGATTTTGTTTCGTGATCGTGGAGCACGAACGGCCCCTTTGTGCATTCCTGATAGCCCGCGAGCTTTGCTCGTAACCTATAGCTCCCAACCGGCACGCCTTCAAAATGAAATTGTCCTTGAGAATCCGACGTGAAAGTAAGTATCTGACCAGGATCCGCTCTTTCGAGGAGGATTTCAGCCGCGGTCACAGGGCGTTGTTGAGAGTCCAGGACTTTGCCTTCAACCGCGGCCGTAGCGTCTTTGTTGGCCGCCTGACCGGCGAGCTGCGGCACGGACATTGCAATCTGTGTGCCGAGAATGCCGGCAATAAGAAGCGCTCTGGTTGATGGCGTGATCATGAGCTGACGGAATACTCAAATCCGTGGCGAGCTTTCATTCTAACGACCGATTGTAGGCCATGCAATCGGCTTGGCCATCCAAGCTACTCTTCCAATTGTTTTAATTCTTCCTTAGCCTGCGCATGATCCGGATGTTGCTTCAGAAGCTCTTGAAGAACGGCCTTGGCCTTCTCTCGATCACCTTCGATCGCATAAACACGCGCCAGATTCATATAAGCCTGGTCATAAGCCGGTGCCACGCGTATGGACTGCTCGAAGCTTTGGATCGCCTCAGCCGGGCGCCGCGTATGCAAATAGAGAATCCCAAGGTTATTTAGCGCTTCTGGATACGCGGGACGCGATGCGATGGCCTTTTGCAAATAATTGAAGGCACGGTCCGTATCGTTCTGCTGGGCGTATACCATCCCGAGGCTGTAATTTGCCTCGGGGTCATCCGGATTCAATGCCAAAGCACCTTCGAGTGCGCTCTTGGCTTGAGGCCAGTCTTTCTTCTGGCGGTATGCGCTCCCCAGATTCTGGAGGGCAATGGGGTGTTTCGGATCGATTTCAAGCGCGTGTTGAAAATATTGGATGGCCAGCTCGAAGTTCCCTCCGCGCGCCGCCAGGATTCCGAGGTTATTCCAGGAATTGGGCAGAGTGCCGGGATAAGTGGCGTGAAGCTTAAGGGCACGCTCGAAACAATCACGAGCCTCCTCCATTTTTTGCAGCTGGAGGTAGGCACTGCCAAGGCCGTAAAGAGCTTCTGCACTGCTCGGATCGTCCTTCATAGCTTGCCCGAAAAATTCCTCGGCCTGCTCGAAATAGCCGCGCTCATAGAAGACGAAGCCGAACGAAAGGTAATTGCGTCCGAAGTCGTAGGTCTCCCGCAGTCCTGCGAACGGTAATGCCTTCGTTATACGCTCCGAGTCACTTGTCGGAATGCTCTGGAAATCGGACTCGATCCTTTCGTTCGAAACCGGACCTTGATAAATCTTGACGATGTTCCCACCCGGATCGATCAGAAACGAAATTGGGACATTCATGTCGCGATGGCGGTCGAATAACTGCCGGAAAAGCAGGTCGTACACGGCAATGACATCCGGGGAGGCCTCGAGAACTGGAATGGAATAATGGTCCTGAAGCAGTTGCGCTTCGCCAGTTCTAACAGTTTGTGCGGCGTCGACATTGACCGTGAGCACTTGTAGTCCTTTTTGCAACCATCTTTCACACGAGCGTTCTATCTCTTTCATTTCCTCCTTAGAATCTCCCAAAGATGGGGACCAGAAATGGAGGAGCACCGATTTGCCTCGGTGGGAAGATAGGCGTTCGCTGCGTCCTGCGGTGCCTCGGAGAGAAAAATCGGAAGCGAGAACCGGCACGAGAAGCCAGGTTTCCACCTGCTCGGGCAGAACCTCTGCCACGGGGGTGACTCCTGCGCTTGCCTGCAGATTTGCGGGCTTTGCGTAAGGTTCGATTCGCGAAGGCGGAAGTCCTTCTTCCACCCAGATCCGGTGCTCGATGGGCAAATCTTGCAGCCTTTGATTGATTCCGCTTGGCCATTCAATTGTGGCTTGGACTGGTGACGGCGCATCTCCCAACCCGAAAAAAACTTCTTTTGTATGCTGCGCGAGAAAGCCGGATCCAGATCGGATTGTGCGTGTCTGCCGTCCAGATTTTGTCTCCACGGTGACTTTCGCGCCGATGGCGTCGCGATTGCTCTTCTTGCCGGTCAGACGAAAAGAGATCGCAGGCGGCAATTCAGGCAGCACGTTTTTCAGATAGCGCAACTGCGGGCTGCTCCGATTCTTCAGCACAACTTCCAGCCGCCCATCCGAATCAAAATCTCCCAGCGCAAAGGTACGGCTGTCCTCCACAAAATCCAGCCCGACTACGCCGGAGATATTGGAAAGGGTCCCGTCATGGTTGTTGAGATAGAATATATTGCGTTCGAAACCGCTCCAGGTCCAGTCCGATCGGATGAGGTCATTGATGGCATTCCAGGCTTGCTCATACTCGTGGCTGGGCCTGGAATCACTCGGTGAATTGGCGACAACTTGCCGCCAAAAGAAACTGTTCAGGTCCTCGCGTGTCGTTCCCGTGACCATCCCATTCGCGATATAGATATCCGGAAATCCGTCATGATTGAAATCCCAAGCATCGCTCGACCACGCCCAGCGCCCCATGGTCGTCCCGGAGTGCACGCCTTTATCTTCAAAGCCATCTCCCTTGTTTTGGAACAAGCAGTTGCCCATGGCGTGCTTCTGGTAAAGCGCACGGACTTCCGAGTTAGCTTCCTTCTGGAAAATATCTTGTCCGGAGACGCGAATTCCCGCTGCCGTCCACATATCCGCAACGTAGATGTCCTCGCGCCCATCATTGTCGAAATCGACCCAGGCCCCGCTCATCCCGGCACCGATGTCTTCTACACCAGTCTCCGGGGCCACATCGGTAAAAGTGCCATCGCCATTATTCCGGTAGAGGTTTTTGCGCCCGAAATCGTTCACGACATAAAGGTCGGGCCAGTTGTCGCCGTTGTAATCGCCCCATGTGCAACAGAAACTAAACCGAGTATTGTTCTGGTTCAGGCCGGTTTGTTTCGTGACGTCGTGAAAGGTCCCATCACGATAATTGCGCATCATGAAATTTGGCGGACCATTTTCCGCATCGAAATAGGGCATGGGATAACGGTATTGGTCCGCGCCTTGGTAATAGGAGTAAAGGCAAAAGTAAATATCCAGCCACCCGTCGCGGTCATAATCGGCTATGGCCGCTCCGGTGAATGTGCCCTGGGGAGGATTGGCAAATTGAAATGCGTCGGGCTTCAGACCAAATTTTCCGCCCCCTTCGTTGAGGAAAAGAAGCGGACCACTCGCACGAACAACGATCAGGTCCTGTCGTCCGTCGTTGTTAATGTCGGCGAACAAGGCGCAGGCCGAGTAATCCAGAACGCCAACTCCGGCGGAATCTGTAATATCTTCAAAGGTTCCATCGCCGCGATTCCGAAAAAGCCGATTGGGGAGGCCAGCCGGCTGACAGACGTAGATGTCGTCAAGACCGTCCCCGTCAACGTCGGCAACCGATACTCCGTTATGCCCATAGATATCAATCCCACTGGCGCCATCAAGAACCGTTCGCCAATAGTCTGTCCCGGGGATCATCTGGGCAGCATAGGAAGGATTGCCGCCAAAGGCATGCGATGTAATTTCCTGGAAAACAGGAACGGTTGCGCGGCAGCGCTCTTCGTCGAGTGTGCGCCATTTCTGGAGCCTCATCTCTCCGGTAGAAAGCCTCTCCCAACGCAGCTCCCAGTGCCCCACTCGCTGCTCACGATGGAATCGGCCGCCAGCGCCTACCAACTCGAAACGGACGGTTGTCGTGAGGTTAGCCGAAGCTAGCTCCGCGCTTATTCGAACAGTCTGAAATTCCGCCGCAGTGAGCCTTGAAAAAATGGCGAGAGAAGAACGCAACTCCGCGAGAAACGCTTCACCCTCGAGGCTGGTCTCTATCGGATACTCCACCTTCCACGCTTTGAGAAAGGTCGTTTCGCTGATCGTGCGTTCCTCGCGCGGTTTCAGCGTGCTTCCCAGAAAACTGGTGGACATCACCTTACGCAATGCCTCCGTCTCTTGTGGTGACTTCAGGAGCTGAGAGGTCCACTCTCGGAAAACGTTTTCCATTTCATCTTGATATTTCTCAGTAATGAAATCGTCAAAACCCGCGGGAACTTTGCGTAATATCGCTTCCATTCCTCGTTTTACGCGGTATTCCGGGTGAAGCTGCAATTTGGCCGGTCCAGCAGCCTTGCTTTCGGGAACGAAGGGGAAGAATAGGGACTGAAATGGAATACCTGCCGGAAAAAACGCGAATGGTGCTCCCTGGCAGTATTGGAGAAATTTGCGGCGGCTAAGTTCGACGGGACGGCGTTTCTTCCATGACCTGCTCAGACACATGCTCCCTGACGTGTTTTCTGCGGAAACGGCAATGTAGCATCGAGGTCAGAATGCGTCAAGTTTGGCGGGGGTTTGGCCGGGGGGACTAGGACTTGCCTGAGTGGTCACCCAGCGGCGGCCGACCTCAAAACCCAAAATTCATCTCAAATCTGCATTATCCGAGAGTATAATGCCGCCGTATTCCCGCCCGCAGTCTTCACTTCACATCAGAAAACCTAATAGATAGGGAGAACGATCTATGACTTCTATATTGGATGGGGTTCTGGCCATGGTCACTCCAGAGATGAAGCAGTCACTCGCTTCACGACTGGGAGAGTCTCCAACGGCCATTCAATCCGGATTAGGCACGGCAGCGGCAGCAACCTTGGGCGGGTTGGTCAGCAAGGCAGGGGATAGCAACCTTCTCAACCAGATTCTCGGGTTAGTTAGCGGCTCCTCAGGACAGAATATTCTCAGCAGTTTGTCCAATCTTGGTTCCGCCGGTCCCACGGGCGGCATGAGCGATATCGTCAGCAAATTCCTACCCTTGGTCTTTGGCGGCCAGCAAAATCAGGTAGCCAGCCTCATGTCACAAAGGGCTGGCATTAGCTCCTCTGCAGCAACCGGTCTCCTTCAGACCATAGTTCCGCTTATTCTCGGTTTCTTTGCCAAAATGCATGCCAGCGGCGCGCTGAGCACCAATTCTCTGAGCAGCATGTTGACCGCGGAGGGCCCCAACCTTCAGAAGTTCCTTCCTACTGGCTTCCTCAGCAATTTGACGTCTGCCGGGTCAGGCGTGACGAGGGTCGTCGCCGGCGAGCACGCCATCGAGGAAAAAGCCAAGGGCATGAACTGGATGGCCTTGCTCGGGGTCCTCGTGGCTCTCCTCATCGTGTGGTTCGTTTATCGCGCTCTGCAAGGCTCCAAGGTCGATACCAAGCCCGTGACTACCGCCGCGACAGATGCCGTCAACTCCGCTAGCAACGCTGCCAACTCCGCCTGGGCTGCACTGGGTTCGTTCTTCAAGACCACACTGCCTGACGGCACCGAGCTCAATATTCCTCAGTACGGTGTCGAGAACAAGCTGATTCAATACTTGCAGGACCCCTCCAAGCCCGTCGACAAGGACACTTGG
>Ga0181526_10003743_pt1 | contig 12207 bp, 12 predicted proteins | sample PEATcosm2014_Bin_35_FD_119750 | JGI IMG/M metagenome (GOLD analysis project Ga0181526, IMG submission 119750) | Peatland microbial communities from MTU Mesocosm Facility, Houghton, MI, USA - PEATcosm2014_Bin06_30_metaG | ecosystem: Environmental > Terrestrial > Soil > Wetlands > Peat | place...
CAGTCCAGATAGAGGCGCGCGGCGTTCTCCATGAACAGCCCGGAGGAGCTGGCGTCCTGCAGATTGCGCAGCGTGGTGTGCGCCAGGTCCAGCAGGTGCCGCACGATCACGCGATGATCGGCCGCTTCCCGCCCCAGCGTGCCGCTGATGGCGTACTCCGTCTCGACCCCCAGCAGGCGATCCGCCATGACTATTGCCCGCCCTGCTGCCTGCCGGCGCGCAAGAACGCCTCCGAGTTACTGCCGGCGAGGGCGCGTTGGATCGCCTGATCGCCGGCGGCAAGCAAGCTATCTCCCTGCGAGCGCGCCTGCTGCAATAGATCGCTGGAGCCCGGCCCGTCGTCCCCGCTGCCCTGACCGTGCAATTGCTCATTGAACCGCTGAAGAAAGCGCATAAGATCTTCTCCTCTTTCCTGGGTTGACCGCGATTGAATCCAACGGGAGCGCATCGCCGGCGGAATGCGATTCCAGCGCGTCGAGCAACTCCCCAAAATCCGCACATTCGTCGAAGATGGACTGAGCCTCGGCTTGTGTGAAGCCGAGCGGATTGGCCAGATCGAGGGTGCGGTAAGACGGCCAGGCATACCGGCCGCGAATCTTGAAGGTGATCCTGTCCCAATCCACGCTCTCCACATCCACGTTGTCGCTCGATGCGCGCCGGAGCAGCATCGCCCTGGTCCAGGCGCGCGTATCTGCCGGCGGATTGGCAGTGAAGTGGGCAATGCGCTCCGGCGGCACAATCTGCTCGGCAAATCCGCTGGCCTGATAAGCCCAATACAAGCCATCGCCGCCCAGGCTCGAATAGAGGTGATCGATGACTTTCACCTCGGCTGAGTCCCAGTCGAGTTCGGGGCGCTCGTCCATGGTCCTTTCAATGGCCAGCAGCTTCATCACCCAATCCAGGCGCGGAGCGGCAGCCATCAAGTCGCTGGCCGCCAGCTTGCCCAGGGTGTCCTCCCAAAGCGCGATGATTTCTTCAGCGCGAGGCACAACTCCTTCAAAGACGCCGCGGGCCGCATGGCGCTTCACCTCTTCGAGATATGCGCTCTGTAACTCAAGAGCCGTGAAGCGCTCCCCCGCGATCAGCTCGGCGGTTGCCTTGAGCGTGGGATCGGCGCTGAAATTCCGCAAGGCAATCAGCGGATCGTCCAGAATGAGGCGCGAATTGACCAGGCCCTGTTCAAGCAGCGCCAGGATCAATTGCATCGGCCCCACCCTGAACAGGCAGGAACCCTGCGCCAGGGCGCTGTCGAAGAAGATGACGTGCAGGCGCGCGGGAGCCAATGGATCGCCGCCTCCGTGCAGGCCGCAGAGCGCCTCGTCGCGAGCGTTTACGATCGGCCTGTTGTAGGTGGTCTGCAGGCCCTGCAGGGTCTCGAAGAAATCGGCTCGCTGGCTGATCTGGTAAGGCGCGGAGGGCCGTCCATTCTCCGCGCCGGCCTTGCCCTGCCCGGTCAGCAGAATGCTTGAAACCTGGAAGGAAGCCAGGAACTGAAGATAGTGCGCCTTGCGCCAGAAGATGTTGTCGAACGCACGGCGGCCGATCATGAAGTTGATATGGCTGCCGTAGGAGTTTCCCTGCCCATCGCTGTTGTTGACCAGCACGTGTATTTGGCGGTCCGCGGGCCGCCCGGCATTGGCGCTGTCGAGAGCGCCTCTCATGATCCGCAGCATGGCGTGCCATGCCGCAACATGATCGAAGGCAGACAAGACCTCCGGCAGGCATAACTCGACGTGATCGAGGTCAATATAGGCCGAGCTCGCGTTGCCGGCAAGAAAACGGCGGCTTACGTCCTGCGGATTATAGGTCCAGTCGCTGGTTGTGGCGCAGCTTCCGGCATAACTGGCAGCCCCTGTTTGCGGGGCTATCGAGGCCTTCGACCACCAGTCGTCCAGATAGCTGCTTTGGTGTTTTGGCAGACCCTCGATCTCAGCCAGCAATGCCCGCGAGGCATCGCGGCCAGTGCCGCCGGCCTGCTCCATGCCGGCGATGAAATTGCCTAGCTCAATATCCGCGCCGCACAGCTTGGGCAGGGATATTGGGCTTGCGCTGGTTGTCGAAGTCTTGCCCATGTTATGCCGCCTCCAGGCGGTAACGGTGCGGATGACTGACCTTGCGCTCCGCCGGCTCGACCCGAACCACGTCAACATCCTGGGGCAGATCGCGCAGGTAATTCCGGGCATTGTGCGGGGTGAGCGCGCGCGGCGCGGTGATAAAGAAATCGGAGACGGCCCCGCTCATGTCGGCGGCGGTTATGCCCGCGGGTCCGCCCTCCACGTCGCGAACGCAAGCGCGCTCTTCGGCGCCCCGCGCAATGGCCTCAAGTTGCGCGCCGCTCACCAGGTCGGCGGCCCGCACCATCCGGCGCTTGCCGTCGCGCAGTGTCAGGTTCGCCAGCTCCGTATCCGTACTCAGCGAGAAGATCTGTGCAACCGCCATGTCGAGCAGGGCTTCGCGGGCCGCTGCCTGTCCCTCGCCATTCGCGGCGTAGGGAATCTCCGAGGTCAAGTGGCGGCTGAGAATGGCGCGCGCTGCCTTGCGATTCGGCTGGGGAATGTGCAGCACGAGGTCTCCCAACCTTCCCGGCCTCAACAGAGCCGGATCGATGGAGTCCATGCGGTTGGTGGCAGCCATGATGACGATGTTGCCGCGCTCCTCCAGGCCATTCAGCTCGGCCATGAAGCAGTTGAGAATCCGGTCGTCGATGCGATTGACTGACTCGCCGCGGTTTCCGCCAATGCTGTCCACCTCGTCCCAGAACATCACGACAGGCACTCCCGGCTCCGCTGCCGCGGCCTCTCGCGCCACGCGAAAGACGGAGCGGTAGTTCTGCTCGGTCACCCCATGCCACATCGAGTTCAAAGCGCCGGGCTTGACGTTGATGAAGTGGGAGCGGCCGCTGCCCGACAAGCCTGCCATCCAGTTGCAGGTGGCCCGGGCCACCATCGTCTTGCCGTTGCCCGGCGGACCCTCCATCAACACCGCCTTCTTGCGCGGCAGCCGGTACTTGGCGGCCATGGCGGGATGGAAGATGTGCAGGGTCAGCAGGCGCTTCAATTGCTCGATCTCGCGATCCAGCCCGCCAATCTCATGAAAAGAATCGCGGGGAGTTGCCTCCAGGAAGAACTCCTCGCCCTTGGCGGCTTCGATCTTCTCGAAGGCCAGGCCCGCGTTGCGGCTGAAGCGCACGCCGTCGCCGGCCTTCAGCCCCGCATCGCGCAGCGCCGCCGTCGCCAGAACCACTATCTCTTCGTCGTGCGATCGCAACACCAGCCGGCCATCGCCGGTGCCGCGGCTGTAAGTAGCCACCTCGCCGGTAAGAAGGCTCGGGCTCAACGATTTCGTGATCAGATAATTGCGCTCGTGGCTCAGGAAGACCTCGTCGCCCGGCGCAAGCTCTTCCGCAGCGACTCCATCTCCCACCTGCACCACGCGCCGCTCATTTTCGGTCTGCACCAGCGCGCCCTGTACCTCGGGAGTGTTCGCCGTGGCCAGATACACGGCGGGAAAATAGGGCGGCGCGGTCAATCTCCCAATCAACTCCCGCAATCTCTCCTGCTGCTCCTGCACCGCGGAGAGCGCATCGTGCTGGCGCGCAATCCGCTCCACCAGGAAGCGATCGATGGCCGTGGGGTGCTCCATGCCGCTATCGCTCAGCCGCTGAAGAACTGCCACGCGCTCGTCGAGCGGCAGCGAGCCCTCCGCGCCGTTTACGATCTCTTCCAACATGCTGCCTGCCATGCTGCCTTGCTCTGCTCCTCTACGCGCCACTGGTTTTCTCCTCAAGAAGATAGAATCCTCGGGGTTGCGTGATGCCCTCGCGATTGCCGAACATGCTGAACGTCAAGTCGGCGAAGGCCGTGTCGTTGGCCACGATGGCAATGCTGTACGCCCGCGGGAACGCAGCCCGCATCACGGCATCGTCGTCGGCTGAAAAGAAGTCCTTCGCCAGATGGCAGGTCTTCTGAGCCGCGGGCGTGCATGTCTTTCCCTTGCACCACTCGCGCACCGGGTGCGAGTGCCAGTAGCCCATGTAAACCTCGCCCCGCCTGCGCAGGCGCAGCGCAGCGTCAGCGGCTGCCCACGTCTGCGGCGTGAATGTCAGCTTCACATTGCTCCCGCTGGTATGCTCTGCCGGTATCTGCGCGGTGATCTCGGCAAAGATCTCTCCCGCCCCCGCATCGCGCCAGAGCATTCCAATCAGGATTCCGCCCGTCTCTGTTCCTTCCTCCGCGTGCGTTCGCTCCGCGGCTTCCTCAAGAACCTGCGGCGAAACAAAGACCGGCATATCGTCGCTCTCGATCACCCCGCTTGGCTTTGCGCGCTCCAGGAAGCTCGAAAGCGAAGCCTCGTGCGCCGGCACGCCCGGCGATGCGTTCGTCACCGTGAGCCCGCTGGCGCTGGCCGCCTCAGCGGGCGCGGGGTGGGCAACCACCACGTACGAGTAGAGCTCTCCCTCGCGCAGCTTCTTCCGCTCAACGAACTGGGAAGCAGCCGCGGCCGCCAGATCGCGAAAATGCGTGGTGGGGAAATCCGAGGCCAGCGGCCGCCCGCCCGGCGCGGCTATCTGAATGCGGTAGCCGCGGCAGTAAGGCTCCCCCATGGTGCGCTCCCAGAGCGGGATGACCGTGGACGCGATTCCATTCCCGTCGAGAGCAAGCTGGCCTCTGCGCTGGAAGTAAAAGCGCGTCCACTCATGTGCCGGCTCCCAGTCGCGCTTGGCCGCCACGGCGCCAAGGCTGGTCCCGTCCTCGGCGTAGAGGACAACCGCAAAGCGATATGGAAAAGACAAGCTCATAAAGTGTCCTCGCTGCCACTGGATCAGTAACCGAGACCGGCGTCGATGTTGGGTTGAAGAGTCAATCTGTCGCCGCGTTCGAGCGCGTCGCCAATGCGCTCGGAAGCATTCAAGTGCCGCCCTTCTCTCTCCAGCCGGGCCTGGTAAGTCAAAGGCGCGCCACTGGCATCGTTGCGCGGGAGATTCATTTTTCCCAGCATCTCGTGCACCAGCTCGCCTACCGTGTTGCCCGTGGGCGCGTTTGCCACGGAGAAGACTTTCTGGCCGGAGACATCGCTGATCTCCAGCGGAATCTCGAGTGTGGTTTCAGCTTTTCCCATTTCAGTGTTCCTCCTCATTACTCTGGTTGATGGTTGGTTGAGTCTTCGCGCGCGGCCAGGTAACAGCGAGCCGCCGCATCGTTCAGGAGCACATTCGCTTCGCGCGCGCACATCCGGTGGGCAATGGAGAGCGCAGCCAGCGCATGGTCGATCTCTTCCACGGCCGGGGCCGCCGGAAGGCCGACCTGCAAGCCGAAGCCGGTCTGCCCATCGGCATCCACAGCGCAGGCGCGCGCCATGCGCAGCGCGCCGCTGGCCGTCAGCAGGAAGACAGCCAGCGCCCGCCGGCTTGCCTCCGTTGCCGCATTCCAGCGGGCCAGCTCGACGCTTAACTCCACGCCGCTCTCCGTCAACCTGATCCTGGCCGGCGGAGCGGAGTCCGCATCGAGGTTTGCCGAGAAGTCGTTTGCTCCGCGCTCCGTGCACGCCCACGAGCTTTCGCGCAGCAGCTCGCCAAGGCCGTCTCCGCAGGCGGCGGCTTCCACGGCCCCGCGATTTCTGCCGGAATCAGGGAACTTCAACAGGCGATAGCCGTCATGGAAACCGTCCAGCGCCCACCGGAAGCGGTCAAGCAGTTGCTTCTCCTCAAGCACCACCAGGTCGGTAGTCAGTTGAAAACCGCTGCCCGCTTTATCGAGCCTGCCCAGCGCCAGTTTCACGCCTCCCGCAAGCCCGCGGTTGCCATAGATGGCGCGCTCCAGGGTGCAAATGCACTTGCGAGTCTCCTCCGGCTGGCACGCCAGGTGAAGAAAACCTTCCTCCAGCGACGCCGCAATGGGAAGCCGCGCGCCATTCTGCACAGCGCAACGCCAGCGCCACGGGCCAGCCGGCTCCAGTTCGCCGGCGCATTTGTCCAGTACGCGATAGGCGGTCGCGGCAGACTCGTTGGCGAATCTCATAGCGGTTGCACCTCCAGATTCAGCGGACGGCGCTTCAGCGGGCGTCGATCGATCGGGAATTTCTGGGCGTTTTCGCGCGCCCAGGCGCACGCAGTCTTGTTCAGCGAATCGTTTTCCCTGGGGTTGTACTTCTGAAACGTGAGGATGTCGAAGAGCTGGTAGAGTATGTCGACCAGCGTGGTGCCCGGAGTCAGGCGACCGATGCAGATCAAAGGCAGCTCGCGGCTGACATTGGGGTGCCACACGCCAGGCGTGAACAGGCGCAGCATCTCAAACGGATCGGCCCTGCGCAGGTAATCGGGCGGAAACCAGATGCCTACGCGGAAATCGCTGGCTTGGTTGATTTCGCCTGCTCCGTCGCGAATCAGCCCGTTGCACAGAAACTCGGCAACAAAATGGGGCGGAGTCATTGGCGAAAGATGCAGCCGCAGCAGGTCGCTGGAGCGGGCCAGTTCCATCCCTTCTTGCAACTGGCGCTGCATGAACCTTTCGTAGACGGGGTCGGTGCTGCTGAACCGGTTGTCGCTCATGCCGCCGCCTCCAATACTCGGTGATGCCAGTTGCCGCCGCTCACAATGTCTCCTGCGCGCAGCCCAATCTGCGCGAGCGTGAGATGCGAGTACTTCCCCACCAGTTCGGGCTCCAGGCGCTCCAGCGAACCGAAGCCGGTGGTGACCATCCTCCGGTCGCACCTGGGGCAGCGCACCAGCGGCCGGTTCAGGCGCAGCGACTCTTCCCGATGGCCGCAGCCAGGACAGGTCAACTCGCACGCAAAGCGGTGCCCTTCCACCTGCAGGCTGCCGAGTGTGTTCAAAGCCGTTCCCACCGTGGTGGAGTCGGGCCGGCAAGCCCACGCCTCAATCTGCCAGGTGCGGTGATCGAAGCGGCACCATGGATTCCGCCGCTCGGCGGTCACCTGCACGGCGTGATGTTCGGCATCCAGAATCACCTGCCGTCCGGCCATCGACTCAACCGCTTCGCCATGCAGCAGCTTGGCAATCTCGATCGCCATCAAGGATGCTGCCAGCCCGCCCAGAGCAGACGATGCCATGGTCGGAAATCCGGCGCCGCTCCCAGCGCCGCACAGGTACTCCTGCTCGAGAGCGGAATACTGATCGCTGCCCCACGAGCACTCCAAACACGGCGCGTCCTGCCCGGGAAGATATGCATTGACGCGCACCAGGTTTTGGCTGCCCAGCACGCCGCAGTCCGCCCATGGGACGCCGAGTCTCCAGGCGATCTCATTCACATGCTGCCGCGCCGCGCGGCTGTCCAGGCAGCTCACGATCAGGTCGGACTTGAGGAGCCCCCTGGGAACGTCTTCGATGCGCTGCTGTAGGGCGACCACGTCCAGGCCCGATTCGCCCAGGCCGGGCCGGATGCGCCGCAGCTTTTCAGCCTGCGCTTCCACCTTGGGCTGGCCCACATCGACGCGGTCGATGTTCTGAACGGCGAGGTTTCCGGGCTCATAGAACTCCGGATCGACCAGCGTCAGCCGGCCGATTCCGGGCATCCGCGCTAGGTGCGGCAACAGATGAGAGCCGGTGTTGCCGCCGGCTCCGGCCACCACAACGTGCTTTCTCTCCGTCTGCATCACTCCTCCTCCGGCGTCCATGCGAAGCCAGTGTCAAGAGCGGTCGAATGGCCGCAGAACGCACATTTTTCCGTGTAGGTCCAGCAGGGCAGGCGCTCCGATTCCGCCAGGCTCGCGGACTCATCCTGGTGGTACCAGATTCCGCACCCAGGGCAGCACACAGCCGGTGTGCCCGGCTCGATCTTCTGGCGGCAGCGCCCGCAGAAGACCGCCCGTTCCGTCCCCGGAAAAGCCTCCACGGCCGCCAATGTCTCCGTGGAGAAGTACCGCGCTACGCCGCTTATCCGGATCTCGTCCCGGTCGGCCAGAACACGGATGCCCGCGGTCGCCGCGCGGCTGTTTACGCGAATATCGCAATCCGCCGGCGCGATCAGCGCCCAGACCTTCGAGCCACCTGTGTCCACCCGGATAAGGAGCGCCGTCTGCCCGCCTGGCGCCGCTTGAAAACCACCCCCCGCCGGCCGGATCGAATGCGCGGCGAGGTCGAACCTCGCTCCATCCAGCCGCCGTGCGCCCCAATCGCCGTCTTTCCGAGTCCAAAGATGAGCCATAAGGAATCTCAGCCTCTGAGATCAGAGTGCTCCTCGCTGGGCCGTTACGGACAATCACCTGCCCATGTACCCAGGAAATCCATCCAAAACACTGATAAAACAGGAGATAGGAGCGACAATCATCCACACCGAACACTGCGGGTCACACGGCTGGGGGTAGGGCGCCAAAGTGGCCTCTGCTGGTCTGCCGTGTGCCCTCGTTCAGTCGCTATATCCGGCTGCTGAAACCGTGCCCTGAAGAATCATCTGCCGTGCCGCGCCATCGCACGGTTTCCGCGCTCGCACTGGCCTGCCCCCAACACCAAAGAAGAGGTGGATCGATTCCTTTAGAATGAGCTTGCGGGCGGTTGGAAAAACACGAACTCAACAGCACCGCGCATTGACCCGGCCTGCGCAGCCCAGAGCATTCCCATGCCCCGGCCGGCTCCCATCCTTCCCGGCCTGCGGCCAACACCCCGCAGTTACTCAACTCATGGACTACCGGCAATTTTGCGACAATCCCACCCAAAGCCGCCTAGGAGAAAAACTTGATCAACGGAATTCCCCAGCTAACCGTGAAGGAACTCAAGCGCCGCATCGACGCCGGCGAGGACGCCTACATACTCGACGTTCGCGAGCCCTACGAATACCGGATCGCCAACCTTGGAGGCCAGCTTATCCCGCTGAACGATGTACCCAACCGCCTGGCCGAGATCGACCGCGGCCGCGAGGTGATCGTTCAGTGCCGCTCGGGATCGCGCAGCCAGCGCGTTGCCGAGTTTCTCAAGCTGGCCGGCTACCCGCGGGTCGTGAATCTTGCCGGCGGCATCCTGGCCTGGAGCGACGAGATCGACCCCAAGTTGCAGAAGTACTGAGAGGGAAGATGTTCCACGAGATACCAGAGGCAATGCTGGCTCGGATGCGCGAACTGGAGCGAATCGACTCCATCGACCGGGCCGACGGAACGCCGCGCATGAAGCGGCTCCGCCAGATTCAGCCCGAAGTGGGTCGATTCATTGCCATGCTAGCGGCAGCGGCCCCGCCCGGCCGCTGCGTCGAGATTGGAACCAGCGCGGGATATTCCACGCTCTGGCTTGCCCTGGCCTGCCGGGCTACCGGAAGAAAGATCGCGACCTATGAGATATTGCCGGAGAAGGCCGAACTGGCGCGGCGGACCTTCGATGCGGCCGGAGTCTGGGACGCTGTCGAGTTTGTGCACGGGGACGCCATGGGTCACCTGCCGAATTTGAGAGACATCGCCTTCTGCTTTCTCGACGCCGAGAAACAGATCTATGCCGATTGCTATGAGGCGGTGGTCCCACGCATGGTAGGGGGCGGTCTTCTCGTCGCGGACAACGCCATCAATCATCGGGCAACCCTGCAACCCATGCTCGATCGAGCGCTCGATGACGAGAGGGTTGACGCTCTCATCGTCCCCATTGGCAACGGCGAGTTGGTTTGCAGGAAAAGGTAAACACATTCTTCGATGAAAGGGAGCCATAGGATGGATGCCCTGAGTCTGTCAGGCAGGCACGTTCGTCTGGAGCCTCTGGACCGCTCTCACGCGGAAGGGCTTGCGGCAGCTTCGGCGGCTGACCCCTCGCTCTATCGGTGGACCTTCGTTCCCCAGGGCATGGCCCAGGCCGCAAGCTACATTGAAGCCGCTCTGACGGCGCGGGACGAGGGCAGCGCCGTGCCCTTCGCGATCATTCGCGTTGAGGACGGCGCCGTCATCGGGTCCACCCGCTTCTTCAATCTGGAGCGGTGGCCTTGGCCGCAGGGCCATGCGCGCCACGGCCGCCAGCACCCCGACGCCTGCGAGATCGGCTACACCTGGCTGACCCGCCCGGCCATCCGCACCGCCGCGAACACCGAGGCCAAACGGCTGCTGCTGACCCATGCCTTTGAAAGCTGGCAGGTGCTGCGAGTCTGCCTGCACACCGACGCGCGCAACCTGCAATCGCGCGCCGCCATCGAGCGTATCGGCGCGAGATTTGAGGGGATTCTCCGCGCCCATAGGATGTCCAGCGACTACACTGCGCGGGATTCGGCTCGCTTTTCAATCGTTGCCGAGGAGTGGCCCGAGGTAAAGCGGCGGCTCTCCCAAGCCCGTTGACCTTCCGCGCGCGGTCCTGTCGGCGCGCAGCAGCGCTTCCCAGCCGCTCGGGCTCTCCCAGGGCCATCCATCCCAAACCGTGCCAGGAGCACCTCCTGAACTGCTAGCAACCGTAAGGCCTTCCGCCCAACCAGAAGCTGCTTAATCTTGAGCGGAAATCTCTGTTCTTCCCGTTTCTGCAACCCATGTCTCTTCAAGGACGGCCACGGAATGCCGAGCCGGAAAGCCCGGCTTTCCTGCCCTGGCTGCGGGCTATACTCCTGCGTGTAGTGGCCTCCTATGCCATGAAAAAGAGTGGCCCCAACCGGACGCGCGCTAGTGGTCGAAGGAACGCGAGACGATGCCTTCCCGGCCAGCGGCATAGCCCATAGCGTTTGCACAGATGCCGCGGAACCCCACTTGGAGTCGCATATGAGCTGTAATTCAATCCAGGCCGCCAGTGCGGAGGTTTATCGCACGGCTGTTCCCGGTGCTGCGCCAGCCGGTGTTTCGTTGTTTTCGATGAGACAGATCCGAACCTGGACACTAGCGCTGGCGGCTCTCCTGCAAGCCGCCGCGGGCGCGCAGGCGCAAGCCGTCTTCGGAGCGCAGCCGGCCGGCACGGCCTCCGGGGGTCAGAACGTCTCTGTCACGGCTCAATCCGCGGGCTCCGTGGCCACTGTGGAGGTGTTGACGATGGGCGTCGCCGGGCTGGATTTCGCCAAGGGAGTCGGCGCGCTGAACTGCGAGAACGCAACGCTAGGCTCCGGCCAAGCCTGCACGGAGTCCGTCACCTTTACTCCCCAAGCTCCCGGCCTGCACAGCGGCGCGGTGGTCCTGCTGAGCGCCGGCGGCAACGTCCTGGGAACCACCTACCTCTCCGGCACGGGACAGGGCGGATTGGGAGTTCTGGTACCCGGCAACCTCCTCCTGGTGGCGGGCGACGGCATTTACAAGGGACCGGTGCTGGATGGAGCTCCGGCCGCGGAGGCGTCGCTCTACCTGCCCACCAGCGTGACCCTGGACGGCGCGGGCAACCTGTATATCGCCGACAGCCTCCACAACCGGGTCCGCATGGTCACGGCCTCCACCGGAATCATTTCCACCATTGCCGGCAACGGCAATCCAACCTACACCGGCGACGGCGGGCCGGCCGCGAATGCGACCCTGAGCGCGCCGTCGGGCGTGGCTCTCGACGGCGCGGGCAATCTCTACATTGCGGATACCGGCAACAACGCCGTCCGCGAGATCGCGGCGTCCACCGGCATCATCTCCACGGTGGCCGGCACAGGCACGCTCGGAAGCGCGGGCAATGGCGTTGCCGCAACCTTGGCCGAGCTCAATCAACCCCAGGGCGTCAGCGTCGATGCCAGCGGAACCCTCTACATCGCCGACACCTCCAACCATCTCATCCGGCGCGTCGATACGGCCTCGGGCATCCTCACGACGGTGGCGGGAAACGGGACCATGAATCCGGTAACCGGCGACGGAAGCTACTCCGGGGACAACGGGCCGGCAATCCAGGCAGGTCTCAACTTCCCCTATGCGGTCGCCTTCGATGGCGCCGGCGACATGTACATTCCAGACTCGAAGAACAACGCCATTCGCATGGTCGCGGCGGTGAATGGCGTGGTGTCCGCAAGCGGCATCGTCACCACCTTTGCCGGCAACGGCGCGCCGGGCTTCTCCGGCGACGGCGGAGCGGCGGCCGCCGCCCAGCTTTGGTCGCCCGAGGGAGTCGTTGCCGACCCGGCTGGCAACATCTATATCGCGGACACGCAGAATGCCGGCATCCGCAAGGTAAGCTCGGCCACCGGGTTCATTTCCACCCTTGTCCAGAGCGGCGTTGGCGAGGACTTCAATGGCGGGGCGCTCTCCACGGTAAGCCTCTACGGGCCGATCGGGCTCTTCCTCGATGGCGGCGGCAACCTCTACTTCGCTGACTCCCTGAACATGAATGTCCAGCAGATC